>Ga0207707_10006509_pt1 | contig 10200 bp, 8 predicted proteins | sample KBSC83BmetaG_FD_184336 | JGI IMG/M metagenome (GOLD analysis project Ga0207707, IMG submission 184336) | Corn rhizosphere microbial communities from Kellogg Biological Station, Michigan, USA - KBS C8-3B metaG (SPAdes) (version 2) | ecosystem: Host-associated > Plants > Roots > Rhizosphere ... | reverse complement strand
CGACGGGCATCGATCGCAACCTGAAGGGGAGCAGAGAACTCGTAAGTATACCGCTCGAGCCAGACGTTAGATCCGAGCGCGGCGTCACGGCCTTGTTCGGGTTTCGGCGCCCCGATGAGGCGGGTGTGTGCCCCTCTGCACGACCAGGCAATACTGCCCGAAACTGCCGGGCAGTATTGCCTCGGCTCGTGTTCGGGGCACACACCCGCCTCATCCACGATCCTCTCAGAACGGCGGCCACCGACCATGCCGGCAGTTTCGGGCAATACTGACTGGGCGCGCGGAGGGAATACAGCCCCGTTTTTTTTGCATGCGGTTCCGCCGTCCCCGACGCCCGTGCATGTTGAACGCGCCCTCACCGAGACGTCATCATGCGAACAACCGTCCTTCTCGCGCTCACCGCGTCGGCGCTGACCGCACAAACGCCGAAGTCCACAGTCCGTCCACCGGCCGCGATGACGGCCATCCGTGAGGCGGATCTCAAGCGCGACATGTACATCATGGCCAGCGACGGCATGCGCGGACGCGAGGCGGGAACCGTCGACGAGATGCGCGCGTCGATGTGGGTCGCGGACGAGATGAGGAAGATCGGCCTCGCACCGCATGGTGAGGACGGCACGTACTTCCAGTGGTGGATGATGCGCCGCACGCGCGTCTCCACGGTCTCGAGCGCGATCACGTTTCACGATCGCCCGCAGACGCTGTGGACCGATATCACCCCGACCGGCAACGGCGCGGCGGACGTCAACAGCACGACCGTCTTCGTCGGCGATGGACGCGACACCACGATCGACGTGAAGGGAAAGATCGCCGTGGCGACGCTCGTCGCGCCGCCGCCGGCGAGTGTTCGAACGACGACCAATACATATGAAGTGAACTACACGCGAGCCGCCGTCGCGCCGATGGGCAATGCGCTCGCCGCGCGCGGTGCGGCGGCAGTGGTCATCATTGCTGATTCCGTCGCGGAGATCGCCTTCGATGGCATCGCAAAGACGCAGATGCGCGGAACCTATGATGTCGTCGGCGGCGTGCCGCGGTTCGTGCGAGCGCCGGCGGGTCGAGGAGCCGGAGCGGCTGGACGCGGTGGTGCCGCCGGCGGACGTGGTGGTCGCGGCAACGGCGCTCCGCCGCCGGTGCTACTTGTGCACCGCAACGCGCTCGAGGAGTTCCGCGCGAACGGCCAACCGATGCGCATCCACCTCAGCGTCGAGAGCTTCGAGACGCCATCGGTCAACATCGTCGGCATGGTGCGCGGCACCGATCCAAAGCTGCGCGACGAATACGTGCTCTTCAGCTCACATCAGGATCACGACGGCGTTCGTTTCGTCGTCGACGGTGATTCGACGTGGAGCGGCGCCGACGACAATGCGTCGACGAGCGTCGCGCTGCTGGCCATCGCGCGCGCATGGATGAAGCAGCCGAGCAAGCGATCCGCCCTGTTCGTCTTTCACGGCGCGGAGGAGCGCGGGCTTCTCGGCTCGCGCTATTTCGTCGCGCACCCAGTTGTGCCGCTCGCGCAGATCGCAGCCGTGCTGAATGGCGACATGATCGGTCGCAACAACCCGGACACCGCGGCCCTCCTGGGTTCGCAGCCGCCGCATCGCAACTCGATCGAGCTCGTGCAGATGGCGATCGACGCAAACAACGCGACGGCGAAGTTCGTGATCGACTCATCCTGGGATCGGCCGACGCATCCCGAAGGCTGGTATTTCCGCAGCGATCACGTGCCGTACGCGGAGCACAATGTCCCGGCGCTCTTCTTCTCGACCAATCTCCATCCGGACTACCACACGCCGCGCGACAAGCCGAAGAACATCAATTTCCCGAAGCTGACGCGCATGACGCAGTGGATGTACATGACCGGCTGGATCGCCGCGAATGCCGCCAAGCGTCCGGCGATCGACGAGGGGTTCGTATTGCGTTAACGATCGCGCCGGGTTCGCCTGGCGACTTCAGCGACGCAGATGAGCTGCCGATACTCGTCGTAGATGCGTCCTCTCCCGAAGCTGGTTCGGCTTTCAATCGCAATCATCGGCGCGCTCGCCATTTCGGCGTGCGCGGGCGCGTTGGGTGGTACCACGGCGACAACCGATAGGGCGCCGGCCAGCCTGGTGCTCGTGCAGGGCGGCGACCAATCGGGCCAGGCAGGACGTGATCTGCCCAATCCCGTCGTGCTGCGCGTCCTCAACTCGGCGGGCGAAGGCGTTGAGGGCGTGACGGTCACGCTTGCGGTCTCCGCCGGCGGCGGCGCGGTCACGCCGCCATCCGACACGACAGATTCGCACGGCGAGTTTCGCGCGAAGTGGACGTTGGGCCCCGGCTCAGTGGTTCAGTCGCTGCTCGCGTCAGCACCGGGAATCGTACCGATCACAATCGGCGCGACGGGACTCCTCCCAACGCAGATCATTCTGGCGCAGGGCAACAATCAAACGGCGAAGACGGGCACCGCGGTCACGAATGCCGTCATCGTGCGTGTCGTCGGCGCTGGCAATGTGCCGATGCAAGGTGTGACGGTCGGGTTTCAGGTATTGTCCGGCGGCGGCGGAATGACGCCCGCAACGGTCGTGACGAACGCGCTCGGCGAAGCGAGCACGAAATGGACGATGGGCGCCGCCGGCGCGCAGACGGCGTCCGCGTCGGCTGGATCGCTCACGCCCGTTTCGATTTCGGCGACCGCGACCCCTTAATCACGGACAGGGCGGAGGCCGGCGGAGCGACACGGATCTGCGGCCGTCTTTTCTTGCACTGCCGCTCGAGACGCCTCACTTTGCGTCCCGAGTGGCTTTTGTCAAAGAAATCAGTGTCGCCGTGTCCGTGACCGTCCGCCTGTGCCTGTGCCTCTCCGTGATTCGCCCGTAGTTCCGTTGTCCCCGATCGAACTAATGCGAGCCCACGTCGAAGCGCTCTTCACGCACGACGACGCAGGACGCATGCTGAACGTCAACGAGCCGGGCGGCAAAGCTGCCCCACGATTCTTCATCGGCAGGACAGCGCACGGCAAGAAGTGGCGCGTTCGTCACGACATCGATGACTCGACTCGTCGCGAGCTCGAGCTCGTGTCCATCGCCGAGCCGGCGGGTGAAGAGCTGCTCGTCTCGGCACATGGCTCGACGCCGTATGAGAACATTTTGATTCGCGTCGAGCCGATTCGACGTATCTGGTCCGGCCCCGCGTATGCATTTCCGGATGACCTGCCCGTAGCGCCACTCGCAGTCGCGATCTCCGAAGCGAATCGCGATCTCTTGCGTCCGCACCTCGATGCCTGGCTCGGTGACATCGCGATTGGCCAGCCACTGATCGCGTGCGTCGTCGGTGGACACGCCGTCTCCGTCTGCTGCACTGTGCGGAAGACCGCGACAGCACACGAAGCTGGAGTCGAGACCGTGCCGGAACATCGCGGGCGCGGATATGCCGCGCAGGCCGTGGCCGCATGGGCGCGAGCCGTGCGCGACATTGGCCGAGTTCCTCTGTACAGCACGTCGTGGCAGAATCACGCGTCGCAAGCACTCGCGGCGCGACTGGGATTGGTGCGATTCGGCGCGGACCTCCACATCACGTAGCGTAGATCAATGCGCCGACCTTTGTCCAATCCCCTCGCGTACGTGGGCTATCACAGCTTTTATTCCCTCATCAGTAACCGAGCGATATTACCATGAGCCGGCCCGGCTCGCGTCTTCGTGTGATCAGGCTCTTGATCGGCACGTTCGCGATCGCGGCAGTGGGCGGCCTTCTCGCTCGCTGTGCCCTCGATCGCGGGCAGGCCAAGCGCAATGCGGCTACGGCGCTAGTCATTGTTCCGTAAAACGCTCACTCTTGAGGCGCCCGTGAGAAAACTCGCTTGTCTTTTGTTGACCGCGGCCATTGGTGCCGCCGCGTGCGATCGTGCACCGGCATTTCCTCAGCCGCCGGCCAGCGAGTACACTGCCGCACCATTCGAGCTCGTCGAAGGTTCGAAGATCGACACGGTCCAGGGAGCGTCCATCACGCAAGAGTTCCTGCGCCTGAGCGGGGTTCGTGCCGTACTCGGGCGGCTGTTCTCCGGCGAAGACTTCCAGCCCACGGGTTCACCCGTCGTCGTTCTCAGTCGTGAACTATGGGAGCGTGGGTTTGGCTCTGACCCGGCGATCATTGGCAAGCCGATCCGAGTGAATGGGCGAAATATGATCGTCGTTGGTGTGATGCCGAGAGAATTCGCGATTCCGGCCGGCGCCGCAATCTGGCTTCCGCGCGGTTGATCGAACGTCAGCGCAGCAGTAGTCGCACTCGCTCGCTGTAGCTTCGGGCTCGAGACGAGCCGCGCGCCGTTGGCCATCACGGCTTGCACCCGCCCATCATTCGGCCGTGTTGCCTCGTTTCGTCGTGATTTCTCTTGCGCACTTCGGCGCACGGACATATGCTAGACAAAGTCTAGCTAATAGAGACACCAATGCTCGGCGAGCTCGAACAACTCGTGCTTCTCGGCGTCATGCGCGCCGGCCCCGATGCGTACGGCGTTCCCGTGCACGACGAGATCCAACGTCGAGCAGCACGCGACCTCACGTTGGGTACGATTTACAAAACGCTTGCACGGCTCGAGGAGAAGGGATTGGTGACATCCCGCATCGGCGAGCCCACGGCCGAACGCGGTGGACGCCGCACACGCTGCTTTCATGTGACCCCCGCTGGTTCGCGAGCGTTGCAGGCCTCCATCCGCTCGCTGCGACGAATGGCGGCCGGACTCGACGTCGGACTCGACCCCGCATGATTCGCCTGTGTGAGTGGTTGCTACAGCGAACGCTTCCTGACGATATCGCTGATCACGTCATCGGCGATCTCGTCGAGCAGACACATCGTGGCTCATTCTGGCTGTTGTACGAGACCATTTCAGCGATCGTACTGCTGCGCGCTCGGCGGCAGCAAGGAGACCGAATGCTCCAGACGTTCTTCGGCGACATGCGCCTGGGCGCGCGGATGCTCCGTCGCTCGCCCGCGTTCACGACCACCGCGGTTCTCACACTCGGACTCGCGATCGGCGCGACGGTCGCGATCTTCAGCGTGATCAATCCGGTGTTGCTTCGTTCGCTGCCGTATCCCAGTCCGGACCGACTCGCGTTCGTCTGGGAACGAAACCGCGACGGAACGCGCGACAACGTCGGATTTCAAACCATCGTCGACGTCGCGAGTCGCGCGAAATCCATCGAGCGATGGGCAGCAATTGGTGGTTGGACGCCGACGATCGGCGACGCTGAGCCCGAGGTGGTCACTGGAGACCGCGTCTCGTGGTCGTACTTCAGAGTGCTCGGCGTCGCCCCCGCGCTCGGCCGCGATTTTCTCCAGGAAGAAGATCAACCGAACCACCAACTCGAAGTCATTCTGAGCTACGGGCTGTGGCAGAGGAAGTTCGGTGGCGACTCGTCGATTGTCGGTCGACAGATCTCCGTCAGCGGCACGAAGATGACCGTCGTCGGCGTGATGCCGGCGTCGTTCGACAATGCGGTCACGACGCAATCGAAGATCTGGCGCGTGCTCGGCTACGCGCCGTCGCAGCCGTTCGCGTGCCGCACCTGTCATCACTTGCGAATGCTCGTCCGAGTCAAGCCGGGCGTGAGCCTCGCGGCAGCGTCGTCGGAGATCGACGGAATTCTCGGGTCTCTCATTGCCGAGAATCCAACGCAGTACGCGAGTGTCGGAGCGCAGGTCGTGCGCGCGCAGGACGAGATCACGCGCGCGTATCGGCCTGCCTTGCTCGCGCTCGGGGGCGCCGTGCTGCTCGTGCTGCTCATCGGCATCGCGAATGTGGCGAACCTCCAACTCGCGCGTGCCGTTCGGCGTAGTGATGAGTTCGCGATTCGCTCCGCCCTCGGCGCCAGTCGCGGCCGTGTGAGGCGACAGCTGCTCGCCGAAGGATTGGTGCTCGCTCTTCTCGGCGGGACGTCCGGAGCAATCATTGGACGACTCGCGCTGCCGATGCTCGTCGATCAACTCCCGCCAGGGCTGCCGCGTCTCGACGCAATCCGATTCGACGGCGGCGCGTTCGGCATCATCGCCGCCATCGTGCTGGCGCTCGCGTTGGCGCTGACGCTGGCCGGCGCGCGTCGTGATCGACGAGATCTCGGCGAGTCGCTGCGATCTGGACAACGACTCGCGACCGGCAGCCATCAAATGGCCCGCTCGACATTCGTAGTTGTTGAAATCGCGCTCGCGACGATGCTGCTCGTGAGCGCGACGCTCGTCGCGCGAAGTCTCGTGCTCTTGCTCGGCGTCAACGCAGGCTTCGACGCGTCACATCTGCTGACGCTTCAGGTGACCGCGACGGGTGCCAGGTATCCTGATAACGCGAGTCTTTTCGCCTACCACGATCGGCTGCGGACCGCTGTTCGCGCTGTGCCGGGAGTTCAATCCGTGGCACTGACGAATCAAGTGCCGCTCGCGGGCAACGTCGACATGTATGGCGTGCTCGATCCAGACAACATGCCGGCGAACCCGGAGCTCGTCCCGAGCGGCGATCGATACGTCGTGAGCCCGGAGTACTTCAGCACGATGAAGATTCCGATTCTGCGCGGCCGAGCTTACACCGACGGTGATGCCGCGGATACCACGAACAAGGTCGCACTCGTGAGCGCGGCGCTCGCCGAACGTTTGTGGCCGAACCAGAATGCCATCGGGCATCACATCAGGCTCGGCGGAACGCAGGGACCGACGCGCACCGTCATCGGCGTGACGGGCAACGTGAAGCACCGCGGTCTCGACGCGACGACAACGCAGCAGTTCTACGCACCCGAACCACAGTGGCTGTTCGCTGACAACGCCGAAATGATCGTTGTACGAACGACGCTCGCGCCATCGTCGCTCGTGCAAGCGGTTCGTCGCGCCGTGAGCTCTCTCGATCCAACCGTGCCGATCTCTGCCGTCGCAACAATGGACGATGTGATCGCGCAGTCGACGGCGCAGCGCCGACTCGCTCTCGTTCTCTTCGCCGCTTTCGCTGTCGCGGCGCTGCTGTTGTCCGCGGCCGGGATCTACGGTGTGCTGGCAGGCAACGTCGCCGAGCGGACGAGAGAGATCGGCCTTCGCGCAGCGCTCGGCGCGGCGCCGCGCGAGATCATGTCGCTGGTCATCACTCAGGGAATGCGGCTCGCGGTGTTCGGACTTGTGCTCGGATTGGTCGGCGCGGCCGGACTCACGCGCTTTCTGCAGACACTCCTGTTCAATGTCGGCGAGAATGACGTTGCGACACGCGTTGTAGTTGTCGCCGTCCTCGCGGTGGTGACCTTGGCGGCATGCGCGATTCCGGCATCTCGCGCTGTGCGTATCAATGCGAGTGAAGCCTTGAGAGGGGAGTGAGGATTGTCACGGACCGGGCGGACACAGACGGATCGGCACGGAACAGCGACACTTCAATTCTTTAAAAAGACCGCTCGGGACGCCATGTGCTGCATCCCGAGCGGCTTCTCATCAAGAGACCTTTTCCGCAGCTCCGTGCCCGTTCGTCTGTGACCGTGCCGTTCCGTGATCGGCGGTTTTGTAGTCCATGTGCAAGTCGACCACACTCCGACGTCTCCCGTGGAAGCACTCGAACGGGGCCGATCATGCGAAGCATTGCGGTGGCGGTTGGGATAATTCTGGCATTCCAGGGTACTGCGCCTCGGCCCGACAGCGGCCGAATCGTTCTGCGGCCTGACTCGGTACTCGGGCGACTTCGTGGCGGGTGCGTGGCGACGGCCCCGATGCCGATCGTCGGGCTGCGTAGCCGGCCGCCCGAGCCCATGCCGGTTGCTCGAACCGACTCGGCTACTCGCGATTCGGCGATGGTGATGCGTGTGGTGCCGTGCTATCTCCTGGAGATCGACAGCGCGAAGCGAGGTCGACCCAGATAGAGAAGCGGCGGTCGGCTTGACGATGGCGAGAGCGGCTCACAGCGTTGGGGGACCTGCGTCCCGTACGACCTGATGAGTTTCGCTCTCGCCTTCGCCTTCAGAACCATAGCCGCAATCCGCCGAGTTCCGGTCCTTCTTGCGATTGGCGCGCTTCCACTCTCGCTGCCGGCGCAACGGCAGCCAGGCCACTCGATTGGTAAGGTCACGACGATCGGAAACCTGATCCATCTCGAGCTCGACAGCGGCGCCGTCAGTCCGGAGCGACTGTTCGACCTCGATCATCGAACGCTGCGCTTCACGCCCGAGGGCGACGGATATCGCGTGGAGAATGTCGCGCTGTCGTGGGACGCGGACTTCGGGCCCGCGCTTACCGGAGGCGGTGTCGTCAAGCTCAAGGACCTGCGCTTTCCTTTCTCGGGAAAGACGTGGGACTCGCTGAACGTCGCGACTGGCGCGATCACGTTCGGCGGTCTGCGCGACGGCGGTGGCCGTGGGCGCGGCGGCGGTCCGCCGGTTGGCAATCGCACAGGCGCCGGTCTCTCAGGACGTGCTGGATTCCCGTTGGAACGATATCCGACGCTGGAGACGGTCGGACGCACGTTCATCAACGCGATTCCTGGCATCGCGGCGTTCGTGCGCGTCTCGGTCGATCAACGCTCCGTGCAGCGCTATGTGAAGGAGCTTCCCGATCGCGTGAACATCACCTGGACGATGAGTGAAACGGTCGGCGGAATTCAGGCCTTCACGTGGACGCCGACAGTCAATCGCATTCAGGCGTCGCTTCACAAGGACGGCGTGGTCGAGCTGTCGTACAACGACGTCTCGGCGCGCGACGCGGTGGTTGGCATTTTTCCGGAAGTCACGGCTGGCGTCGAGAAGCGACTCCGCAGCGTGTTTGGCGAGGGAAACGGCAGCCCGTCGATCGCGCCGAACCTCGCGCTCAAGAGCGTAACCTTCTCGTCGATCGACAAACTGTTCTTCAAGGTCGCAATAGAAACGCGCGGCGCGGTGATTCCAGTCGGCGATCCCGCGCTCGACGGCGTGACGTATCGGATCGCGATCGACAAAGACGGCTCGAAGCCTACGTTCCCGAACCCGCGCGTCGTCTGGACCATCCGCGGCGCGAACCCACAGCGCGGCGCGGGCCGAGGACCGGCCACACCTCGTTATGTGGTCACCGGCGAAGGCGTCGAGCCTGATGTGACAGTCTCCGGCAATACGATTTCGATCAAAGGTATTCTTCCGACTGAGCTCGCCGGAGCATCAGCGTTGATGGCGCGCACCGAGACAGCGGCGGGCGCGACATCCGCGGCGCTTGACTTCCTTGCGCTCTCCTCGATTCCGCTGTCGGGCCTTCACTCGCCAGAGGTCGATCTCTCGGCTTCGACCAAGGAGAACGGTCCGTATCGCATTGCGTACGAGGGATTCCACTGGCCGGCCATTCCGCGATCGCAGGATGTTGCGTGCTCGGTAATCGCGGCACTCGGCGACAAGTTCGACTTCATCGCGTCGTACTCGGATTTCCGCGTCGAAAATCCGGAAGGCGGGACGCCGAGCACTGGCCCGCGGGGCGGCAATGTGTCGGGGATCGGATCGAACACGAATGGCCTCGAGAACTATTGCAGCAAAGGTGAGCTGCAGTGGATGTACGTCGAGCCGGTGTCGACGTCGGCGGTGCAGATCCAGGAGCGCTCGCCCGATGGTCGCATGACCGACTACAACTATGCGATGTCGCAGATCGGCCACGAGCTCGGGCATCGCTGGGCCGCGGATGCGCGCGCGCTCGTCGACGGTGAGACGATTCAGCTCGGGCCAGTGCATTGGGCGACGGGCGTGCATGTGCCCGCTGCGTTCACGTATTCGAGTCCGACCGAAGCCGACGCGATGGGCGGAAGCACATGGAAGGACAACGGCGACGGCACGTACACGCAGATCGATCGAGACTATTACTCGCCGGCAAAAGGCTATTCGTGGCTCGGCCTGTATCTGATGGGTCTCGCCAAGCCGGACGAAGTGAAGCCGTTTTTCATTCTACGGAATCTTCAACGCACAGGTCAGCAGGACTCCGAAGGCCATCCGATTTACCGTGGCGAGAAAACTGTGATCACGATTCAGGACGTGATCGCGGCGATGGGTCCGCGCGTGCCCGACTTCGATCACGCGCAAAAGAAGTTCAACACCGCGATCGTCGTCATGACGCTACCCGGCAAGCAGCCGACAAAAGAGCTGATCTCCTCGGCGAACAACATCGCCGAGCATTGGATCGCTTATTGGTCGAAGACGACTGGTGGTCGATCGACGATGACGGTATCGCCGCGATGAAGCGGAATGCCTGATGCGTCAC
>Ga0207707_10006506_pt1 | contig 10204 bp, 3 predicted proteins | sample KBSC83BmetaG_FD_184336 | JGI IMG/M metagenome (GOLD analysis project Ga0207707, IMG submission 184336) | Corn rhizosphere microbial communities from Kellogg Biological Station, Michigan, USA - KBS C8-3B metaG (SPAdes) (version 2) | ecosystem: Host-associated > Plants > Roots > Rhizosphere ... | reverse complement strand
CCGCCGGGCAACGCGTTCACCGAAGACAGCCAACGATGGATCTTGCCCTCCATCAAATGGGCGCGGGCGTCGCCGATCGATGCCGGCAGCGATTTCAGGGCGGTCGCAATCAGCTCCTCGTCGGAGAGATTGGCAAAGGCAAGCGCATCGGAGCCGGCGATCAGGAAGTTGAGCACGCCGTGCTTGCCGACGTCATGGCGGGCGCCCTCGTTATAGACGCAGCAGCCGCCGAACGCCTCGGACATGAACCAGGCGCCGGGAATCTTTTCGCCCCAGAACGGTTCGTCGAACAGCAGCGAAACGCGCAGATAGTGCGCCGGCCGGTCAAAGTAAGCGACATGCTTGACCATCGACTTGCGCAGCTCCTCGCCGTCCCAGCCCATGGTCGCGAGCCAGGAATGCGGCAGGCACATCAGCACGAGATCGAACTCGCGCGTCTCCGGGCCCTTGCCGTTCATCATGTTGAGCCGGTAACGGCCGCTCGCGCTCTTGCCGACCTTGAGGACGCGGTGATTGAGATGGATGTCGGCATTCACCTCCGACTGCAGGCAGTCGACGAGCTGCTCGTTGCCGTTCTGGATGGAATAGAGGCCGATATAGCCCTCGATATCCATCAGGTAGTTCTTCAGCGCGTTCAGCCCGTTGGTGTTGTGGCCTTCGGTCGCGATGTCGGAGCGCGCCATCACCTTGAAGAAGCGCTTGGCGACGGGGTCGGCGACTTCCTTGTCGAGCACCTGCTCGGCCGTCATGTAGGCCCAGGGGTGTTCGTTGTCGTGCGCGCCGACGCCCTCGTAATATTCGGAGGGCGACATCAGGTCGGCGCAGCGCTTGCGAAATGCCTCGATCGCGGCTGCGGTCTCGGCGCCGTATCTGCGGCGCATGCCCGGCACGTCGTTGAGCAATTCGCCGCCGAGCTGGACCTGCTCCGCATCCATCGGAATGGTCTGAAGGCCGAAATGCTGGATCAGCTCGCGCAAGGGATCGGGGCCGGTCATCGAGTAGTCATAGATTTCGGCAACGCCGGCCTCGTACATCGCAGGCGCCGAATCGAACTTGCGCGTGAGAATCTTGCCGCCGAGCCGATCGGCCGCCTCGAAGATGGTGACGCTGCAGAGCTCGCCCAGCTTCCTCTTCAGGTACCAAGCACTCATGAGGCCGCCAGGGCCTCCGCCGACGATTGCAAGATCAAGCATGATGGTTCCGTGGTTTCCGGCGGCCCCGTTCTCCGGAATTACCGGTCGACTAAGCGATCCCAAGAGAAGCGCTTTTCAGCCTGAAGGAAAGATGAACAAAGCGGGTTCCTGCACCGCAGCAACATAACAAAGCAGCAAGATGGCCAATAAAAGCGGGGGGTTTTCGAGCGCCCGTAATTCTACGGTGCTTCGATTCGGCGCACCGGACGCCGTTGCAACGCGCTTACGCCGCGGCGCGATGCTCGACGCGCGCGCAGCAAATGGGTCGCTGCCTCCGCTCGGCTGCCTCCGTTTGCAGCCAAGCCGCTACCGTGTCTTGTCGCCAGAAACGAAAAACCACCGGCAGGGCATTGCCGGTGGTTTCGGAGGTTTAGCATCAAGCAGAGTTAAGGCTCTCCTCGAAACTAAGCGGCAGCCTGACAAGTCGTCGGCAACCTGAAAAAGCATTATCTGATAAATTTATGTTAGTAAATAAGCTAATTGAGCAATTGGACGATTTTAAGTTCGCGAATTCAAAAAACTCACAGCTTCAGGGGTGCGCGCCTCAAGTAAAACCCCGGCAGTTACCTGCCGGGGTTCTTTCGGATCGTCCGTTAGGACACTCAGATCAGAAATTGCGCTGAACGCGAACGTTGAGGGCAACCGTGTCCTGGTCCTTGTACTCATAGACGGTGGTGGGCTTGGGAGCCGTCGGCGATAGCACCGCCGTACCAGTGAAGTTCTGATCAAGACGGAAGTACTGGACTTCCGCCGAGAACGTCAGATTCTTCACGGGCGTCCAACGGGTGACGACGCCAATCTGATAGACGTTGAAGTCCGGGTTACAGCTGTAATCCGCACTCACAACCTTGCCAGCCGTGTAGAGTGCACAGGCCGCCGCCTTTGCTGTGCTGTCGTAGCGGACCGCGGAGGCGCTGCCAAACAAACTGGTCGACCAGTAGGGGTCCCAGTTGTGGTTGAACGCACCGCGGACACCCCAGGCCTCCGTCAGATGGAGCGAACCATCGCCGCCGTTGATCACGGGAAGATAGACAGCGTCCGTCGTGGCACCGAAGCCGACGCTCTGATAGGCGCGATTGCTGCCACCAAACATCGTGAAACTCGGCGACGTGGCGGAGGTGGAGATCACGTTCTTCGTGTCACCCTTTGCCCAGGAAGCGTCGATCTTGATGTCGTCGCCCGCACCGGTCGGCAGATTCTTGATCTGCAACGCGGCCATCACCGAACCACCCCACTTGCCGTCGGGATGACCGGAGATTTCCGAGAGCCCGATCGACTGCGCTGGAGCGAGACCGGTCGCACCCGCTGGAGCAGCCGCTCCGAACACACCACCGAGCGGATTGGCACTGCCGTTCAGGATGTTGTACGACGCGTTAACGTTATGCGCCGCGGCCGAAATCTGGAACAGACCCCAAGCCTGGTCGACGCGGATATTGCCGACGACGTCAGGAGCTTGCACACCGCCGTAAGCGTTCGCGACCGCGCCGGTCGCAGAGATCGGCAGGTTCAGGTTTGCAACCGTGGTACGGTTGAACACCGTCGGGTCATCGAGACCGATGCTGCCCGACACGCCATTGCCGAACTGGGCGGTGTACTGGATGTTGTTCACGCCAGTGACCGTATCGTGGCCGCCGAGCAGGAACGAGGTGTTGTTGCCCGGATAGCCGTTCCACGGCGTCGCGTAAGCCGAAGACGACTTACCGAAGGTGAAGCCGGCGAACTGGATAAAGGCGTATTCCACCGCGACATAGCCGCCGCCGGGGGTGTCGAGAAGTTGCGTGCCGCCAACCGGCGAAGTTCCGTTGATCGAAGACGGGTTGTAAGTGCTCGACCCAAGGGTCGAGAACTGGAAATCGCCCTGACCGAAGGTACGCACCACGCCGTACTCGGTGGCGGTACGAGTATCAACCGTCAGCGCCATACGAGAACGGGACGCAAAGTTGTCCATAAAACGGTTATGCTGACCGAGGTCACCAGACCAGGCCGGCTGATCGTAGATGCTGCCATTGAACGTCGTGTCGACGCGCAGGTAGCCGCCGATCTTGATGCAGGTATCCGTGCCCGGAATATACCAGAACCCGGCACCATACAGGGAGCAGATCCTCACGTATTCGACCGCTTTGGCCTTCACGGGAAGATCAGCCGCCTGTGCCCCACCCATGGCGACCAGGGCCGCCGCTGAGCCAAGGACAAGGCTCTTGATCATCTTCATTGTTAAACCTCCAAGTTGCTCTCTCAAGAGAAGGCTCCGGACCCGCCAGGGTTCTCCCCCTCTGGGCTGGCTCCCCAAAAACCGCTCAGTCGTTTCGCGTCTTGCAACCCCCCCGCGAGACGCGGGACTTGAGCGAACCACCTAACGGGACGATCCGGGATCCCCAGCCGTCATCGGCGAATATGCATGTGCATTTTTGATAAGCAAAATAGTTTATTAAATCATCTATTCGATTGCGGGAGTGATGTATCCTTTTTGCAACGCGCCTTCGTACGCAAAATCCGCCCACCCGCGTCCTTTTGTCGGATCTGGTGAGTTTCAAAGCAGTCTTTTTTGCTTGTTTTGGAAATGAAACCGACCAAGATGGATTCAGGGACAAATGACAAGACAAGAAGGGGCGAAGGCCTCGCAGTTGCTGCGGAGGGGGATCGGTTGGGCATCGCCGCTTCCAAGAATCAAGACGTGATCAGGCGCTTCACCTGGGTGATCGCCGCCATGAACGTGCACCTTGAAGAGCTTCGCTACTTCTGGGCGAAGACGCTGGGCATCAGCGGCCCGCAATGGATGATCCTGATGGCGCTGGTGGACCTCGATCACGACGATGGCGTGCCGGTCAACGCGGTTTCGAAGCGGCTCCACGTCGATTCGTCCTTTGTCACCACACAATCGAAGCTGCTGGAGAAGAAAGGCTTCGTGCGCCGGAAGACCTCGGCCGAGGACGCGCGAATCGTGCAGATGTCGCTGACCGACAAGACCTACAAACATTTGGCCGGGCTCGCCTCGCAGCAGGAAGCCCTGAACGAGTTCATTTTCGCGGAACTCAACGAAAGGCAGCTCGGCGAGCTGACCGATACCCTCACCGCCCTGAAGAACCGGCTGGAAAAAGCCTGCCTGAAGGTGGTGGTGGATACCTGAGCTGACGGCGCCAAAGCGCGATGAAACGTCATCGCGCTTTGGCTTGTTGTTTGGGCATGATCTCCGCGCAAACGCTACGCGTTTGTCGCGAGGGAAAACCGCTTCACACTTTTCCGGATCATGCCTTGGCGGGCATGATCTTTTCGGAAAACCGATTCACACTTTTCCGGATCATGCCTTAGAGGGCGCTGATTCCAAGCCGCGTGGCGACCCAGTCGAATATGTATTCATTGGCGAGCGTCGGATTGTCGGCGTGACCCTGGGTTGCCGCCGTCTCGCCCGTCGTGAAGATCTTGAGCGTCACGTCACGGCCCTCGGCTTTCAGAAGATCGAACAATTCCCGCACCCGCTCGGCCTTTAGCCAGCCGCGTTCGCCCGCGGAGATCAGCACCGGACATTTGATGTTGCGCGCCACGCGGCTGAAGCCCTGCCGGATGAGTTCCGTCTCGACCGGCGTGCGCCCGATCAGGAATGCGCGCTCATGCAGGTCCCAAATACCGCCGTCGCACACCGCCGCCCTAAATCGATCGTCGAAGGCTATTCCGCGCGCCACGAACGAAGAGCCGCACCCGTCTGCCATGATGGCAATCCGCTTCCAATCGATGTCACCGCGTTCGACCAGGTAATCCATGACGTACCCGACCGTCATTTCGAGATCGGAACGGCCCACGATCTGGTCGAATCGGGCGTCCTGCCCGGCGCCGAGCAGGTCGACCGCCAGAAGCGCCATTCCGCGTTCGCCGGCGTAGCGCGCGACCTTGTAGAGATACTCTTCCTTGTGCTGGCCGGGCTCGCCGATGCAAATGATCGCTGGTACCGGCCCGGCTGCATCCGGGGGCGGCAGGAAATAGGCTTCGAGCGGATAGCCGCCCGACCAGGGAATCAGCACGACCTCGCCGCGCGGGTTGCGGTGATCGAGATAGTCGCGCGCGCATTGGCGCATGCTCTGGATCGCCGCGCGGCGATTTTCATCCTCGAGGTCCAGCGGAAAGGCCGCCGACTGGTAGTAGTTGATGGCGCGCAGCCAATTGCTCCTGGCGGTCAGCAGATGGCCGCGGCTACGTGCTGCGTTGCCGCGCTCGTAACTTGCGTCCGCGATCCTCTTCCACTCCCGGTACCAGGAATCGTCGTCGGAAGAATCGATACGGCTGGCGGTAACGCAGCATTCCGCCACGGTCGAACCGCCTTCCTGTGCCGCGCCGAGGAGTCTCGTGAACTCGATCGACAAATCCTCGCGCTCGGGCCACCAAGCGCGCCCCTGAAGATCGCGTTCAAATTCCATGAAATGAATATTCAAAACGTTACCCCGTCACGTAACTTTATCAGTCACCCGGAGCATGCAAGACAACCGCCGCGCGCGCATAGCGCTCCTGCCTGTCTCGCGGGCTATAAGCGTTGTTGAATGCGCCATAAGCTTATCGAGGTGCCCAACGTCAGGGATCGCGCGCGTCGCCTGCTGCATCACAACAACTTCCGGACTATCGCGTCACACGATCCGGCGAATTATGACGAGCGGCATATTAAGCTTGGAAATCCGGGCTTTCATGACGGTCGTGCCTTTATCTTTACGTCGTAAAGATACCTTGGAAGCCGACCCTCGCGCCGTCAAACAAAAGTTTTGAGACAGCCTTTTCGCGCCGCAAACGGTTTGCGGGAAAACGTGCAGCGCGCCCACGATCTTCACGTTCTGAACACGAAGTGTTGAGTGCAACACGCAGGATGAAGGGATTTGGCGGCGGCGAATGACATCGCGAAGGGAGCCGGGCGCGCCAGAACCTGCATCTACTTTCGTCCGAAGCGCGCACCCTGACGTCTGCCGCCAGAAAAAAGGCCGGCGCGAACGCCGGCCTCTTCTTGCCTGTTCAAATGCGGTCCGATCACTCGGCCGGCGGCAACGCCAGCGGCTCGGCCTCGGGCGCGGTCGGCACGATCGCCGCCTGCTTCTCGCGCTCGTCCAGGATCAGCTTGTCGCGCTTGACCGCGACCTCGCGGATCTTGGCCATCGAGGCGCCGGTGCCCGCCGGGATCAGCCGGCCGACAATGACGTTCTCCTTGAGGCCTTCCAGCGGATCGACCTTGCCGTTGACGGCGGCCTCGGTGAGCACGCGGGTGGTCTCCTGGAACGACGCCGCCGAGAAGAAGGAGCGGGTCTGCAGGCTCGCCTTGGTGATGCCGAGCAGAACCGGCGTTCCCGTGGCGGGCTTCTTGCCCTCCTCCTTGGCCTTGACGTTGACCTGGTCGAACTCGATCTTGTCGACCTGCTCGCCCGAAATCATGTCGGTCTCGCCCTGGTCGGTGATTTCGACCTTCTGCAGCATCTGACGGACAATCACCTCGATGTGCTTGTCATTGATGAGCACGCCCTGCAGCCGGTAGACCTCCTGGATCTCGTTGACCAGATAGGCCGCGAGTTCCTCGATGCCCTTGATCGCCAGGATGTCGTGCGGCGCCGGATTGCCTTCGACGATGAAGTCGCCCTTTTCGACGATATCGCCGTCCTGCAGATGGATGTGCTTGCCCTTCGGGATCAGGTACTCGCGGGTCTCCTCGGTCTTGTCCATCGGCTCGATCGAGATGCGGCGCTTGTTCTTGTAGTCGCGGCCGAAGCGGATCGTGCCCGCAATCTCCGCGATGATCGCCGCGTCCTTCGGCTTGCGAGCCTCGAACAGTTCCGCCACCCGCGGCAGACCGCCGGTGATGTCGCGCGTCTTGGCGCTTTCTGTCGAGATACGGGCGAGGATGTCGCCCGGCTTGACCTTGGCGCCGACGTCGACCGACAGGATGGCGTCGACCGACAGCATGTAGCGGGCATCGCCGCCACGCGCGAGCTTCAGGATCTTGCCGTCCTTGCCCTTGACCACGATCGCGGGCCGCAGATCCGCCCCGCCCCGCGTCGAACGCCAATCGATGACGACGCGCTTGGCGATACCGGTGGATTCGTCGAGCGTCTCCGAGATCGACTGGCCTTCGACCAGATCCTCGAAGGCGATCGCGCCCTCGGCTTCCGACAGAACCGGGCGGGTATAGGGATCCCACTCCGCAATTCGCTGGCCGCGCTTGACCATGTCGCCCTCGTCGACATGCATGCGCGATCCATACTGGATGCGGTGGGTCGCCCGCTCGGTGCCGTCGGCATCGACGATCGCAACCACCATGTTGCGCACCATCGCGACCAGGTGACCTTCGCTGTTGCGCGCGATGGCCTTGTTCTTGATGACGACCTTGCCATCGAAGTTCGACTCCACGAACGACTGCTCGTTGATCTGCGCCGCACCGCCGATGTGGAAGGTGCGCATGGTCAACTGCGTGCCGGGCTCGCCGATCGACTGCGCCGCAATGACGCCGACCGCCTCGCCGTGGTTGACCGGCGTACCGCGGGCGAGATCGCGCCCGTAGCATTTGCCGCAGATGCCGTTGACGAGTTCGCAGGTCAAAGCCGAGCGGATCTTCACTTCCTGGACGCCGGCCTGCTGGATCGCGTCGACGTGCGGCTCCTCCATCAAGGTGCCGCGCTTGACCAGCACCTTGTTGCTGGCGGTATCGCGTACGTCGTCGCACGCCGTGCGCCCGAGGATGCGGGAGCCCAGCGATGCCACGACCGTGCCGGCGTCGATGATGGCGCGCATCTTGATGCCGAGCTTGGTGCCGCAGTCATCCTGCGTGATGATGCAGTCCTGCGCGACGTCGACCAGACGGCGGGTCAGGTAGCCGGAGTTGGCGGTCTTCAACGCGGTATCCGCGAGGCCCTTGCGGGCGCCGTGGGTCGAGTTGAAGTATTCGAGCACCGTCAGACCTTCCTTGAAGTTGGAAATGATCGGCGTCTCGATGATCTCGCCCGACGGCTTGGCCATCAGGCCGCGCATGCCGGCAAGCTGACGCATCTGCGCCGGCGAGCCGCGCGCACCGGAATGGGCCATCATGTAGATCGAGTTGATGTCGGCGTCGGCGCCCTTCGGCGTCTTCTTGGTCGCGGAGATTTCCTTCATCATCTCCTTGGCGATTTCCTCGGTCGCCTTCGACCAGGCGTCGACGACCTTGTTGTACTTCTCGCCGTGGGTGATGAGACCGTCGTTGTATTGCTGTTCGAAATCCTTCGCCAGCGTACGGGTGCCGTCGACGATCTTCCACTTGGCGTGCGGCACCACCATGTCGTCCTTGCCGAAGGAGATACCGGCCTTGAACGCATTGTAGAAGCCGAGCGCCATGATGCGGTCGCAGAAGATCACCGTCTCCTTCTGGCCGCAGTGGCGGTAGACCTGGTCGATGACGCCGGAGATCTCGCGCTTGGTCATCAGCTTGTTGATGATGTCGTAGGAGATCTTCGGATTCTTCGGCAGCAGATTGCCGAGCATCACGCGTCCGGCCGTGGTCTCGATCCAGCGCCTGGACGGCTTGCCGGCCTCGTCGAGGCCGTCCCACCGGTACTTGATCTTGGTGTGGAGGTGGATGACCTTGGAGTGCAGCGCGTGCTCGAGCTCGGCCATGTCGCCGAAGATCTTGCCCTCGCCGGGCAGGCCTTCGCGCATGATCGACACGTAATACAGGCCGAGCACGATGTCCTGCGACGGCACGATGATCGGCTGGCCGTTCGCGGGATGCAGGATGTTGTTGGTCGACATCATGAGCACGCGCGCTTCGAGCTGCGCTTCCAGCGACAGCGGAACGTGCACGGCCATCTGGTCGCCGTCGAAGTCGGCGTTGAACGCGGCGCAGACCAGCGGGTGAAGCTGGATCGCCTTGCCCTCGATCAGCACCGGCTCGAACGCCTGGATGCCGAGGCGGTGCAGCGTCGGCGCGCGGTTGAGCAGCACCGGATGCTCGCGGATCACCTCGTCCAGGATATCCCAGACTTCGGGCCGCTCCTTCTCGACCAGCTTCTTCGCCTGCTTCACGGTGGTGGACAGGCCCTTGGCGTCAAGCCGCGAATAGATGAACGGCTTGAACAGTTCGAGCGCCATCTTCTTCGGCAGGCCGCACTGGTGCAGGCGCAGCTCCGGACCGACCACGATCACCGAACGGCCGGAATAGTCGACGCGCTTGCCGAGCAGGTTCTGGCGGAACCGGCCCTGCTTGCCCTTGAGCATGTCGGCGAGCGACTTCAGCGGACGCTTGTTGGCGCCCGTGATGACGCGGCCGCGGCGGCCGTTGTCGAACAGGGCGTCGACGGCCTCCTGCAGCATGCGCTTTTCGTTGCGGATGATGATGTCGGGCGCGCGCAGCTCCATCAGCCGCTTCAGGCGGTTGTTGCGGTTGATGACGCGGCGGTAGAGGTCGTTCAGGTCCGAGGTCGCGAAACGGCCACCGTCGAGCGGCACCAGCGGACGCAGGTCCGGCGGGATGACCGGCACGACGGTCAGGATCATCCACTCCGGCTTGTTGCCGGAATGACGGAACGCTTCGACGATCTTCAACCGCTTGGCGAGCTTCTTGTGCTTGATGTCGGAGTCGGTGTCCGCCATCTCGGCGCGCAGCGTCCCCTCGAGCTTCTCGAGGTCGAGACCCTTGAGCAGCTCGCGGATCGCTTCCGCGCCGATCATGGCGGTGAACGAATCCTGGCCGTATTCGTCCTGCGCCTTCAGATACTCGTCTTCCGACAAGAGCTGGCGGTCCTTGAGCGCGGTCAGGCCCGGCTCAAGCACGACGTAATATTCGAAGTACAGGATGCGCTCGAGGTCCTTCAGCGTCATGTCGAGCAGAAGGCCGATACGGGACGGCAACGACTTCAGGAACCAGATGTGGGCGACGGGCGCGGCGAGTTCGATATGGCCCATGCGCTCGCGCCGGACGCGCGACAGCGTCACCTCGACCGAGCACTTTTCGCAGATGATGCCCTTGTACTTCATCCGCTTGTACTTGCCGCACAAGCATTCGTAGTCCTTGATCG
>Ga0207707_10006505_pt1 | contig 10205 bp, 10 predicted proteins | sample KBSC83BmetaG_FD_184336 | JGI IMG/M metagenome (GOLD analysis project Ga0207707, IMG submission 184336) | Corn rhizosphere microbial communities from Kellogg Biological Station, Michigan, USA - KBS C8-3B metaG (SPAdes) (version 2) | ecosystem: Host-associated > Plants > Roots > Rhizosphere ... | reverse complement strand
TATCGAAGTTTCGATCAATGGCTATAGCTGGGCGCCTCTGATTCCGATTTGGCGGAGTAGCGCAGTTTTAACAATTAACGCCATTTCCGCCGATCGCCTGGAAGGGTTACCGGCGGGTACGTCTCCTCCATCCCCATGACGAGCACAGTGAAAATGCGGAACACCCGATGCGGCCGGCGAAACGAGAAGGGAATCGAGATTCTCGAATTCGCCCTTGTCGTGGCCTTCATTCTGGTGCCCCTCCTCTTGGGCGTGGTCGTCATTGGAATCAATTTGGGGCGTGCGGTGCAAGTAGCCCAGGTGGCTCGCGATGGCGGCAGCATGTACGTTCGCGGTATCGATTTTTCGCAGAGCGGCAATCAGGCAGTGCTGGCACGGCTGGGCCAGGGACTTGGACTTGCCGTGAGCGGGGGAGTCGGCGCGGTGATCCTGTCAAAGGTCACACATATCCCCATCGCCGGGTGCACAAACCCCTGCAATGAAGGTCAATACGTGATGACCCAGCGGATTGTCATCGGCGACTCGTCGCTGGTCTCCGCGCATGGACAAATTCAGTCCAACGGCGTGGTCACTCTGGATGCACAAGGCAACGTGGTCAACTATGTCACCGACCCTAACGCCATCGTATCCAGCTTTAACGGCGTCCTCACGTTGACTGGAAGCGAATTCGCCTTCATCTCGGAGGCTTACTTCCCGACGCCTGATGTGAACATGCCCGGCTACAGCGTGGGCAACGGCGTATATTCTCGATCGATCTATTGAAGAGGGACACGTGCAGCTGAAAGTTTTACGACAAAGAGCTCGCGAAAAGGGCATCGTTACTCTGCTGGTTGGGATGATGCTGCTGACCATGCTGATTCCAATTGTGGGGCTGGCGATCGATGCCGGATCTCTTTTTGCGGTTAAAGCGCGGCTACAGACCGCCGTGGATGGCGCCGCACTCGCATCCGCCCGCAGCATGAGTGAAGCCCTGGATCTGACGTCGCAGCAGGCCGCCGCCTCCAACGCAGCGACACGATGGTTTCACGCGAACCTGCCAAACAACTGGATGGGCGTGGGAGCGGTCACCGACCCCACCGTGACTTTCCCGGCGGCCCCGCCCAAAACCATCAACGTCAATGTTGTCGGCAACGCAGCTGCTCCCACCTACTTCATGCGTGTCTTTAATATCAGTTCCGTCAGCCTCAGTGCGATGGGCCAGGCGACACGCCGCTTCGTCAATATCGTTCTCGTTATCGATCGCTCGGGATCTCTCTATCAATCCGGTTCGTGCGGATTCTTGCAGAGTGCGTCCATGTCCTTCGTCAATTCCTTTGTCAACGGGCAAGACCGCTTAGGATTGGTTACCTTCGGCACGGACTACCGCGTGGATTACCCGCCTTCGTATAGCTTTGCCACCGGCTCGCCCAATCTCCCCACAATGCTCGGCCAGATTTACTGCTTCGGTTACACCAACGCTGCCGCGGCCTACTGGACCGCGTATCAGCAACTGGTAACACTCAACGATCAGGGCGCATTGAATGTGATCCTCTTTTTTACAGATGGCATGCCCAACACCGTTACCTTCGGAGTTACGCCGAGCGGCACCGACAATCGCCTGCCGGCCAAGAAATTGACTACGGCATCCACCTTCACCTCTACCGGGTACGACAATAAGAATCCAAGTCCGTGCAAAGACAGCGCGGGCAAGACTTCAGGTGGGAGCTGGAGCCCCGGACCGTTCAGCGGCGTGATCTCGTCGTATGGCGGTATCTACAAAAAGGATGCTGCCAGCTATCCCGCCTCCCAGGCCGTCGATGCGCAGAAGATCGGAACAGCGGAGGGCGACTATGGCAGTTGCGCGTTTGACGTGCATTTCAACGACGCCAGTACCAACTATACCGGGGGTTCTCCCACCCGAACCATTGCCGGTCCCGGCTTTTTTCCTTTTTTCGATATCGCTTATCTGCCTGAGCAAGATGTCTTTGGGAATCTTACAGGGACTGGATATAGTGGCGCCGCATATGCAACAGTGAACCGCTATCCAGGTACGTATGGAACGAGTTCCGGCAAAATCCGCGTGGACGATATCGGACGTGGATGCTGTACGCTCGGTGTCGATGACAGTATCACTGGCGCGGGCGTGAATGCGCTCGACAACGCCGCTCAGAGAGCGCGAGATGATTCCATGACGCGCAACTTGAACGTCTATACTTATACGATCGGTCTTGGTAACGCGGCCAACGGCGTAGACAACGAACTGCTGCAGCGCATCGCGAATGATCCCAATGCCGGCAATTACACTGCAAACAAGCCCGTTGGCGAGTACGTCTACGCGCCCACGACATCGCAGCTAAATCAAGCATTCAGTAAGATTGCGTCACAGGTGCTGCGACTTTCGAAATAAAATCGGACCGGGTGTCAGGGCCGTGTTCTCAACCGAATCACGCCGGCCTCGGAGTCTCCTCGGTGTTCGCGGGCGTCGCGAGCCGCTCCAGCTCGGCCAGAAATTGCCCTGCCACCGCCGGCGCGTCGAACTTTTCAACAGCGGCCCTGCCGGCAGCCGACAGCGTGCGGCGCAGCTCCGGCTGCTGATAAAGTAATTCGATTCCACGGGCCAATGCCTGGTAGTCTTCCGGCGCTACCAGAAGACTGTGCGGCGCTGCCTCGGGGATTGCCGCGGCCCGCACCGCGATCACCGGCTTCTCCGCCGCCATCGCTTCCAGCAGAACGATGCCAAAACCCTCCTGCACGCTGGGCAAACAAAATACGTCGCTGCACCAGTACTCGCGAGCCAGTCGCTCCGCATCGAGGCTTCCCAGCCACCGGACGGTGCCGCTGAGCTGCAAAGACCGCGCCAGACGCTCGAGCGTCGCCTGCTCCGGCCCGTCACCGGCGATCCGGACTTCAAGCCGGGGAATTCGGGCCTTTAAGTGTTCTGCGGCGCGCAGCAAAAGATCCACCCGCTTGCGCCGATAGAACCGGCAAACGCACAGAACCACGAAACGCCCGGGATCAGGCGCATTGCGCTGCCGGTCGAAACGTTCGCGCCACGCCGACAAATCAATCAACTCGGGAATGATGGTGGGCTCGCGCGTGAGTTTGTAGCAAGCCATGAGGCGTTCGGCGGAGTAGCGGCTGGTGGCAATCACACAATCTGCGTGGTGCACGTGATATGCCTCCCATCGTGCCTGGAGCGCCAGGGTGCCCCACGCCAGCCCGCTCTCATAGAGCAGCTCATCCGCAATCACTCCTTTGATCGCGGCGACGTGCGGCCGGCCGGTTCGCCCAGCGATCCTGTATCCATCCAGATCGAAGCCTACAATCACGTCGTAATGATTCCAGCGGCGAAACGGCAGCCATGCGTTGAACAGCAGCCGCCTGACGGTCAGCACCGGCAGCCGCCAGTGTGGCGCGACGATATCCACCTGCACTCCCAAGCGCGCAAGCGCTCCGGCAAGCGTTTGGATTCCTACGAATGTGCCGCTGCCTTCGCGTGCATTCATGGGAGTCGAAGTGATGAACGCAATGCGCAGCGGCGCTGGCCGGCTCATATCGTCAGAGGCTGTAACTTATAATAACGGGAATACTCACGCATGGTCCCCAAAACAGCTCTACTCGAACCAGCGGCGGCGCCGGCGATGGCGCCCATAGCGCGCGCGACGTTTCTTTCGCTAACGCTATTCTGCGTGGGCCATTTCTTCGTCGATCTATACTCGGGCGCGCTGGGCGCGTTGCAGCCGCTGCTGGTTGGCCAGTTCCGCATGAGTTTCACCGAGGCCGGGATTCTGGCGGGCATCCTCTCTTTCTCGTCCTCGGTATTACAGCCGGTATACGGGTTTTTTTCCGATCGCTTCCATTCGAAACTATTCACCGCATTGGCCCCGGCCGTGGCGGGATTGTTCATCTCCTCGCTCGGTTGGGCGCCGAACTACGCCATGCTGCTGGGCATGGTCTTTCTTGGTGGCTCAGGAATTGCTTCGTTTCATCCGCACGCGGCATCGAACGCGGTGCATAGCATTACCAGAAACCGCGCCCGGGCCATGGCGATCTTCATCTGCTCGGGAACCCTGGGCCTGGCTCTAGGCCCCACGTTTTTCTCGCAGGTTTCGGGGCGGTGGGGTCTTCTCCGAACGCCCTGGGCCGCATTGCCCGGCGTAGCCCTTTCCATCGTGCTCCTATTATTCCTGCGGACGCCGGCGCGCAAGCCGCAGACAGCCTCGCGGTTTGACTGGGCGCCGCTGCGCGCGGTCCGGAAGCCGATGACTATCCTGTTTTTTCTGGTCTTCATCCGCTCCATCGTGCAGATCACCTTTACCCAGTTCTTGCCCTTGTACCTGCACACCCAGCGGGGATACTCGCTCGCGCAGTCCAGTTTGAATCTCACGTACTACCTCGGTGCGGGAGCGCTGGGCGGCATTCTGGGCGGGAATCTCGCTGATCGTTTCGGCGGACGGCGTGTGATTCTGATTTCTATGCTCGGCTCGGTTCCTTTTCTTGTAGCGTTCGTTTTCACCACCGGCCTCGTCTCCACATGCAGCCTGATTCTCGGCGGCCTGATTCTACTGTTCACCACTCCCGTCAACGTGATGATGGGTCAGGAACTCGCTCCTACCCAAACGGGTACCGTGTCCGCATTGTTGATGGGCTTTGCCTGGGGTACCTCCGGACTGCTTTTTATCCCGCTGACGGGCTGGATTTCAGACTTGTTCTCCATGCAGGCCGCGTTTATAGGGCTCGTTTTGTTTCCGCTCGCCGGCTTCTTTCTCGCCTTGAAGCTGCCCAAATGAGCCCCGCCCGCAAGGCTGTCTGCCTGCTGAGCGGCGGTTTGGATTCTTCTACTTGCCTGGCGCTTGCGCTGCATGAGGGATATACCTGCTACGCGCTCTCGTTCGATTACGGCCAGAGGCACCGCGTAGAACTCGAAGCCGCTGCTCGCGTCGCCGAAAGTCTGGGCGCGGCCCGGCATCTCGTGGTCCGGATAGACCTGCGCGTCTTCGGAGGCTCCGCGCTCACCAGCGACATCGCCGTGCCTAAGGGACGTCAGCCCGGCCGCATGGCCGATATTCCAGTCACCTACGTGCCGGCGCGCAACACGGTATTTCTTTCTTTCGCGCTCGCATGGGCCGAGGTGCTCGAATCGTCCGACATTTTCATTGGGGTGAACGCGCTCGATTACTCGGGCTACCCCGACTGCCGGCCCGAATACATCCAGGCGTACGAGCGCATGGCCAATCTCGCCACCAAAGCCGCCGTGGAAGGCCGCACGCATCTTCAGATCCACACTCCCTTGATCCGGCTTTCGAAAGCTGAGATCGTGAAGCTGGGAAAGGATCTGGGTCTGGATTTCGGCCTCACCCACAGTTGCTACGATCCGGATGCCTCCGGACGCCCCTGCGGACAATGCGATTCCTGTGTCTTGCGTCGCAAAGGATTTGAAGTGGCGCGTATCGTGGACCCGTTGGCTTCGTGAAGATCGCCGAGATTTTTTATTCGATTCAGGGCGAAGGCTCGCTCATCGGCGTGCCCTCTGTGTTCGTACGCACCAGCGGCTGCAATTTGCGCTGCTCCTGGTGCGACACGCCGTACACGTCATGGAAGCCGGAAGGCGGCGAGCGCACCGTCGATGAGATCGTGAATGAGGTGCAGCAATATCCGGCGCGCCACGTCGTGGTGACGGGAGGTGAACCCATGATCGCACCGGGCATCGTGAATCTGACGGAGAGGCTCCGCGAACACCGCTTGCACATCACCATCGAAACCGCCGGGACGGTGTCCGTCCCCGTGGCCTGCGATCTGATGAGCATCAGCCCCAAGCTCGCCAATTCAACTCCCGAAGGCCATTGGGCGGCGCAGCACGACAGGCTGCGGTTCCAGCCGGATGTTTTGCGCAGCCTGATGGCCGGCTACGATTACCAGCTTAAATTCGTAGTCGCCCAACGCGAAGACCTGGATGAGATCCACCGGATTTTGGAGGAGATCCATGCGGATCGCAGTAAAGTGATTCTGATGCCCGAAGGTATCGAGCCTTCCGTCCTGCGCGAACGCGGTATCTGGCTGGCCGAGCTCGCAAAAACCGAGGGATTCCGCTTCACCCCCCGGCTGCACGTCGAACTGTGGGGAAACCGCAGGGGCGTTTGAGCTAACGCGGAAAAGACCGTTCAACGCGGAGGCGCAGAGACGCCGAGAAATGAATCGTCTGAAGCGGAAACTTCTCGGTGGACTCCTCGGCGTCTCTGCGCCTCGGCGGAGAAGCCTTTATCGACGGATTACCCGCGCCCCTAAAGCCGCGCCTCGGAAACGCCGATCATATACCCATATGCTAGACCGGCGCTCGGAAGCTCGGCTCATGTGCGCGGAAATGGTGGCGATCCAGTGGAAGGATGAGGCGGGCCTGGAACGCAAGTGCACAGGTTTGCTCGAAGACATCTCGGTATGCGGCGCCTGCCTGCAACTTGACGACCCCATCGAGCTAGGGACGCTGCTCGAGATCGCCTATCACAAAGGGCATTTAGAAGGATCGGTCACATACTGTTTCTTCCGCGAGATCGGCTACTGGGTAGGTGTGCAGTTTGCGCCTACGGCTAAATGGTCTCTACGGGAGTATCGTCCTAAGCACCTGCTGGATCTGAAAAAAATGCTGACCAGCGCCCCCCGCACGAACGCACGCAAACCGCCGTCTCAATAATGAGCCAGAAAACGCGCCCGCTCGGCGACTTTGGCCGCATTCGGCAGAAACGCTTCTTCGAGCGGCGGACTGTACGGCACAGGCGTATCGGGCGCCGTCACCCGCACAATCGGCCCGTCTAAATATTCAAACGCCTTTTCTGAAATGCGCGCCGCGAGCTCGCCGCCGATGCCGCCGGTCAAAACGTCCTCATGCAGCAGCAGTACCTTGGAAGTCTTCCGCACACTCGCCAGTACCGTATCCTCATCGAGCGGCGCGAGCGTTCGTAAATCCACGATCTCGATCGAGATGCCTTCCCTCTCTAAGGTCTCAGCTGCCTCGCGCGCCACATGAACCATGGCGCCATAAGTGATGATCGAAACATCAGTCCCGGCGTGCACCACGGCCGCCTTTCCGATCGGCACTGTGAAATCGCCCTCGGGCACGTCTTCTTTAATGCGGCGATAAAGCGCCTTGTGCTCGAAATAGAGCACCGGATCGTTATCCCGAATCGCGGATTTGATCAGACCTTTCGCGTCGATCGCGCTCGACGGTGCCACTACCTTCAAACCCGGCGTATGAGTAAACCACGCTTCGGGATTTTGAGAATGAAACGGGCCGCCATGGATGCCGCCCCCCGAAGGCGCGCGAATCACGATAGGCACGGCGGCGCCCCAGCGGTAACGGCACTTTGCCGCGAAGTTTACGATCTGGTCGTACCCGCAGGTGATGAAATCGGCGAACTGCATCTCAGCTACTGGCCGCAGACCCATCAAACCCGCCCCAATAGCCGCCCCCACGATCGCGGATTCCGAGATCGGCGTGTCGATCACGCGCCGCTCGCCGAAATGATCCAGCATGCCGGCGGTGAGCTTGAATGCGCCGCCGTACACGCCAATATCTTCGCCCAGCATGAAGACATCCGGATCGCGTTCCATCTCTTCCCAGATGCCCTGGCGGATAGCTTCCAGATATGTCAACTGCATATGTTAGTTACCGAGCCGTGACCGGGAGGGAGCGGCCCGCGGCAGCCCTTTTTTAGCAGTCTGCTACGAGTGGTCGTAAACATTGTCGAGCAACTCCGCGGCGTCGGGATATGGGCTTTTTTCCGCCCACTCCACCGCGGCGTCCAGCTCCTGGCTGATCTCTTCTCGCATCCGCTCGATCTCGTCCTGCCCAGCCCACGCCTTGTCTATCATTTTCTTTTCGAGGCGCGTGATGGGATCTTTGCCAGTCCATTTCTCGCGCATACCGGCGGGCACATAGTCGGCTGCATCGTGCGCTGAGTGTCCTGTCATGCGGAAAGTCTTGCACTCGATCAGGTATGGACCATTACCGCCTCGGGCGTGCTCGGCAGCCCGGCGTGCCGCTTTATGCACCGCGAAGACATCGTTACCGTCCACCATTTCGGCCGGAATGCCATAGCCGGGCGCGCGATCGATTACGTTCGCGCATGCCATTTGCTTGCTGAGTGGGGTCGAGTACGCATACTGATTGTTGTTGCAGACGTAAACCACGGGAAGCTTCTGGACTGCCGCCAGGTTGAGCCCTTCGTGCCAGTCGCCGCGGCTGGTGGCGCCATCGCCAAAAAAGCAATAAGCGATATTCCGGCTTCCCTTGTACTTGAGCGCCAGCGCCGCACCGGCCGCGACCGGCACCGACGCCGCCATGGCGCTGATGATGGAAATGATGCGCCGGTTCATGTCGCCCATGTGCATGTTGCCATCTCTGCCGCGCGTTAAACCGCCGACCCGGCCCATGTACTGAGCGAAAATCTGCCGCGGATGCACGCCCCGGATGAGAAACAGCGCCAGGTCCCGGTGCGAGGGACATAACACATCGTCCGGCTCCGCCGTCAATCCCACGCCGACCGGAATGGCCTCCTGTCCCCTCCCCACATACACGCCTCCCACGATTTTGCCCTGCCGGTACAGCTTGCGCTCGATGCGGTCTTCCACGTCCCGCATGGTCGCCATATACCGCAGAAACTGCAGGGCCAACTCGCGATTCTGATCGACGCCTTTATCTGAACGTACTAATACCGGGGCACTCATCAGGCGACTCCCTTAACGCCAGTAGTATACAAAGGTCGCGACCCGTCGGCTACCGGGTATCGCCCTGATTATCCACCCGCAAGTCCGTCATCCGCTGATAAACCTTTCACCGCCGAGACGCTGAGGCGCCGAGGAAGTCCAGCAAAAGAGTATCCGCGGAGCTCGCGAGCGGCGGCATCCGCAACCACGCCTCGAAGGGGCGACCTCTGAGATAAGGTAGAGCTGCGGAGAACTAATTTCTCGGCGTCTCAGCGTCTCGGCGGTAAGAAGTCTTTTCGTGTATCCCCAAGCGCATCTTGAGGTATCCACTTGCGTTATATTTTTGGCAGTGCCCCCCAGCCTCGAGCTTCGCAACCTGGTGAAACACTATCCGGGACATCCGGCGGTTGACGGCATTTCGCTCAACATTCCGAAAGGCGGCTTCTTTGCCTTGCTCGGTCCGTCCGGCTGCGGCAAGACAACCACTTTGCGGATGATCGCCGGCTTTGAGGAACCCACCGCGGGCGAGGTGTGGCTCAATGGCGCGCTCGTAAATGGCCGCCGGCCCTACGAGCGAAACGTCAGCACGGTCTTCCAGAGCTATGCTCTATTTCCGCACCTTACCGCCGAAGGCAATGTGGAGTTTGGTTTGCGTGAGCGCGGCATTCGCGACCGCACCGCGCGCGTGCGCGCCGCTCTCGAACTGATGCAGTTGGCCGGCAAAGGATCACGATATCCGGCGCAGCTTTCGGGCGGTGAACGCCAACGCGTCGCGCTTGCCCGTTCTCTGGTGCTCGAGCCGGAGGTGCTCTTGCTCGACGAGCCATTGGCCGCGCTCGACCCTAAGCTGCGCAAACAGATGCGCGTCGAGCTGAACGAACTGCAGCGTCGCGTTGGCATCACCTTTCTTTTCGTGACGCACGATCAGGAAGAAGCCATGTCCATGTCGGATGCCATCGCCGTCATGAATGCCGGCCGCATCGAACAGGTCGGAACTCCGGAAGAGGTTTATCTCCGGCCCGCCACACGGTTTGTGGCCGGATTTCTCGGTGCCGTCAACTGGATCAGGGGCATCGGCCTGCGGCCCGAAACCACGCGCCTCTCGCGTGACGTACCGGTGAACGGCTATGCCTCACAGACGGCCACGGTCACTCGAACGGTTTTCCTCGGCAACTGCATTCAAGTAGCGGCCCGCCTCGAAAGCGGCGAAGAGGCGGTGGCCGAGGTGTCGCGCGAAAACTGCGCATTCAAGGTGGGTGAGCCGGTGCACGTGTGGTGGAACCACGCCGATGAAATGCATTTTTGAAGCGTGTAGTTGCTTACACCTGCGAAAACGTTCACCAGCCTCTGAGACGTGGCCCCGTCGCGGGGGGTTCTGGAAACAGCTCGGCAGGAACCAGTTTCCCGTCCTCGTTTTTGTCGAGCGTCTTTAGCGCCGCCACGGCGTTCTGCATCTCGCTCGCGGAGATTTCGCCGTCATGATCGGCATCGAGCGCGGCCAGCACCGGATGTAGACGCATGAACGC
>Ga0207707_10006503_pt1 | contig 10205 bp, 5 predicted proteins | sample KBSC83BmetaG_FD_184336 | JGI IMG/M metagenome (GOLD analysis project Ga0207707, IMG submission 184336) | Corn rhizosphere microbial communities from Kellogg Biological Station, Michigan, USA - KBS C8-3B metaG (SPAdes) (version 2) | ecosystem: Host-associated > Plants > Roots > Rhizosphere ... | reverse complement strand
GACATGCCTAGCGCCCCGCGAACGTTGATCGCAGACGACCAGTCTGATGTGCTGGAAGCGCTTCGTCTGCTTCTGAAGAACGAAGGCTTTCAAATCGAGGCGGTGAATTCGCCCTCGGCCGTCATTGACAAACTCAAATCGCAACCGTACGATTTGCTGCTGATGGATCTGAACTACACACGCGATACAACTTCCGGACAGGAAGGTTTGGATCTGCTGGCGCACATTCAGGATATTGATAAGACGCTGCCAGTTGTGGGCATGACGGCGTGGGGCTCAGTGGACCTGGCGGTTGAGGCGATGCAGCATGGGATGCGGGATTTCGTATTGAAGCCTTGGGAGAACGCGAAGCTGCTTCGCATCCTGAGAGATCAGATCGAGCAAGGCCAGCGGAAGCGCAACGAACTTCGGCAGGAGCGCGAAGAATTCGAAGATGCGCGCGCGATCGGTCTGGCATTGCTTCCAAAGAACATCCCGGAAATTCCGGGACTCAATATCGCGACCACAACGGAGGCGGTGCGGTCACTTAGCGGCGATTATTTCGACATAGTCGAACTGGCGGAAGGCAGAGTGGGTCTCTGCATCGCGGACGTGATCGGCAAAGGTGTGCCTGCGGCGCTGCTGATGTCCAACGTGCAGGCTACCGTGCGCACGCTCGCGGCGGAATCGCTTCGGCCCGCCGAACTCGTGGGAAAGCTGAATCGCAGTGTTTGTCGCAACACCACAGCTGGCAAGTTCGTGACGTTGTGTTACTGCGAACTTGATATGAACGCGCGCACCGCGACTTACACCAACGCGGGGCATTGCGCTCCGGTTCTGTTAAGGGCCAATGGAGAAGTGGTCCGCCTCGATGCAGGCGGCGCGGTACTGGGCGTGTTCCCGGAATGGACCTACGGCGAAATGGAAGTTTTGCTGGCGCCAGGCGACCGGATGCTGCTCTTTACCGACGGCGTGACTGAAGCGGCGAATGCATGTGAGGAGGAATTCGGCGAGGACAGGCTGATCCAGGTCGCTTCCGCGCTACGCGACCGCGACGCTCACGAGCTGAAGAACAGGATACTGCAGGCTGTCGCGGCGTTCACCGGTGGGCGCTTGCAAGATGACGCCACATTGCTGGCGATCTCGATCGGGTAACGGAAGTGATACTTAAAACGACCGCTCCCTCTGGTCACGGCTCGGTAAAAACCAGCTATCGCGCTTTCACAGAGAAGATGATTGATGGTTTCGCTCCAACCGAAATCACCTTAACCGTCTGCCTGGTATCGGTGTCGATGACCATTATCGATTTCAGATTCGGCTGCGACGCATACAGCCAGCGCCCGTCCGAACTCAACGCAAGTCCCGAAAACGGCCCGGACGGAGTAATGACAGTCATTCTGCTCATCGCCTGAGTATTAAAGACCAAGATCTGATCGACGTCCTGCTCGCCATTGTCGGGGATCTTGATCGGCAGATACCATAACCTGCCATCCGGAGACAAGGTTCCCGACGAAAGCATGAACCGCCGGTGCCGCAAGGGAGCATCGTTCGAGGTTTGCGTGATTTCATGAGTAGAGAGATCCACTGCCCGTATTCGCCCGTCAAACCCGGCGATGTATAGCAGGTTTTCTGTGGTGCCTCGGCCAAATGCAAAGTTCTGAATATTTCCGAAACGCAGCACAGAATCGTCATCTGACGCTTGTTTTGTGGTTACTCCGCCACAGAGCACGAGCGGTGTGGCAGCGGCGGCACGCGGTATCAAACGAGGGCCAGCGCACCCAGAAAGCACCTGTTCGCCGGGCACGAACTGGTCAGCCCTGGTGTCGTACGTCATCAGGAAATACTCGTTAGATCCGGTGGAGTAGTTCGTCTTTAGAAGATGTAGCCACCGGCCCTCAGGGGAAATGACCATGGCAGGAGCAGTCGGGAGTATCCAGCGTATCGGCTGTGGGATTTCCATCCTTTGCAGAACAGTACCCGTGGAGATATCAGTTACTGCCAGCCATTCGCTTCGGCTTTCGATGTAAGTAACGTAAAGCCGGGCGGCGTCAGGCGAAACAATTGCGTCCAATTCTTTCCCGCCGTTCCACACAGTGCGGATCTGGTTGTTTTCCGGGTCAATAAGCAGAACCTGCTCATTTCCGTCTTCGTTCCAATTCGTTGTGACGAACAACCAGTCCTTTGCGCAGGAGGTGCGCACGAACGTGGCAAACAACAGAGCAAATGCGAGAGTGCACCCGAACTTCATTGAACCGCAATCTGTACGGCGTTTGAGGTCTGACCATCCAAGGTCAACACCACATCTACTACTCCGGCGCCATGTAACGACGTCGGCAAGGCAACGTTGACTTGATCGAGGCCGGGATAAGTGTCCTGCGGGCCCGCATATGAAACAGGCGCGTCGACGCCTCCGATGGTGACAGTGACATCGGCTAAAGAAGTGCGGCCGCGAATTCCTGTGCCATAGAAGGAAATATAGATGGGAGTGTCGATTCCTACTCGGATCGGCACGGTCTTGCAGCTGCCAGGCTTGTCACACGTAAATACCGGCACTGACGATTGGTGGGTGGTGGGTAGGACAGTCTCTACCGCCGTGGCGGCAGCCACTCCCTTTCCATCTCCGTTCGCGCTGAACAGCGCGGGGGCTGTCGCAGCGACCAGAACCGTGCCCAATGATCGCGTGCCGGATTTATTCGTGAGCGACAGCGTGGCATTTCCAATGGCTGTTCCGGCCGGAATTTCGAAATTGATCTGACCGGGTGACGCGTAGGCGAGCGGCGCATGCCGGGTTGTTCCAGCGCTGTCCTGAACGCTCAGTTGCGCACCGCCCAGCGAATCGCTCCAGTCCGCTGAGCTGGCGCTTGCCGTTTGCGTGCTCAGGTTCGCACCGAATGCCGAGGCGATGGACTCCGGAGCGAGTAATGCCACACCGCTCGCGGCCGAGACTGCCGCGGGGGCATAACTCAATCGGTAAATCGCTCCGGCGGCGTCGTCGGAAATTATCAGACTCCCGGTAGAGTCGACTATTGCGGAGACAGGCCTGCCCCAGGCAGTTTGTGAGGCATCATCGAGCCAGCCGGTCACCAGGTCGATCTGCGCTCCCGGCGATTGTGCCGCCGTGTTCCATGGAAAGTAAGCCACTCTGTAGCCAGTCTTCCGGCTGCGATCCCAGGAGCCATGCAGCGCGATCACGGCTCCGTCGCGATAAGGCGGAGCAAAAAGCGTGTCCTGAAGGAAAAGGAGTCCTAAGGGCGCCGAGTGCGCCTGAATGCCTTTTGACGGCAGATCCATTTTCCCGCAGTCTACATGGCCGTCACGGTTGGTGTCGTAATCCCGATCGAATGGCATTTGGTCGACGCTTTTATCCGGATTGGAATCGCAGAAGGGCCATCCATAGTTGCCGCCGTCGCGCACGGCGGTAAACAGGTCCGGAGGATGATTGTCTATGTAAGACCAAAATACCTGGCCATAGTTCCCAATAGAATCTTGAAAAGGATACGGCAGTTGATCGCGGTTATTCACAGCCACCCAGAGTGTATTGGTTCCAGGCAGGAATCGCACGCCTTCGGCATTTCTCAGGCCGCTGGCAAAAAGACGTCCGCCGGTGCCATCGGCGTTGTACCGGTATATCGCCGCCCGCACAGGATTGCTGGTGGTGTCTTCCGCACAGACGTTGCAGCTCGAGGCAATGGAGACGTAAAGCGCATCATCGCTTCCGAGGGCAATGTTTTTGAGCTGGTGCGCGTAAGAGCCATGGAGTTCCGGTGTGGAGCTGTCGGGCAGTCCAGTGACGACGACTTCACGATTGTGGGCCGCGGTATCTCCCGGGCTATAACGAAAACGATTGATCTGGTTGCTTTCAGCAATGTAGACGAATTGGGTGCCGCCAACGCTATGGAACACGATGTCGTGAGGACTTCGCAGGCCACTGACGAAAGTGAAACTTTGCGGAATCTCACCATTAGCCGCTGCACGCAGGAGCGTGACTTTTCCGGCATCCGGCTGGGATACGAGTACGTCTCCGTTGGGAGCGAGGGCCATGAAGCGCGCGCCGGAAATAGTAGCGAATAGCGAGATCTGGAATCCCGGTGGGATCGTCAAATAACGGTCACCGGAAAAAGCGCCATTTTTCAGGGGGGCAGGAACCGCCAGCTTGGTGCGAAGCATCGCGCCGGGTGGCGCGCCACAGAGTGCGTCCGTCAATAAGATACCCAGCAGACCGGCAGAGTGGAGAGCGGTCCTCATACTCTCCAAGATATCGCCGTTTCAGGTCACTCGCTCAAGCGGCCTCGAACCACCGTCATGGAATAAGGCGGCAGGATGATCTTGCCGGCGGCGTTGGAAAGCATCAAATGCTCTGGCGGTTCGCTGCGGAGCGGATGGCTCCGCTCTCCGTCGACGTGCCATAGGTACTGCCGGGATGAGAATTGGTAGAGATCGGCAGCACCGGCAAACGTTCGATCGCGGCCCGCAGCACTACTCTCAAAACAGATGCTGATGGTATGAGCGTGAGTGGAATCCTTATTCAGTAAAAGGACCGACCATTTGCCATCCGGTCTCTCGAGAGCGAAAGCCGTTACCAGCGCTTCACCCGCGTCGTTGTGAATATCGGAACGCGCGGGGAAGATATGATGCGGCCGGTCTGAATCGCCGATCCATTCGTGAGTCAGTAGGCGCGCTCCCCAATAGGTTGCGGTGCGGTACCCGATTCCAGCGTTCGCATCCATGAGAAAAAGCATGTTGTTGCCCCAGGTGCAATCCTTCTCCTGGATCAACTCGTTCGGCTCGTAGCCGTAGAGATAAAGGCGCTCGGCTCCCAGCGTCAGGAACATGCCGACAACCTCGGCGTTTAGCAGCGCGCCTTCGAGGTCGACTTCCGCGCGCGAGCCGAAAGCGGAATATCCGTACTCGGTGACGATCCATGGAATGCTGCGAAGGGTTCCGTTTTCGCTGAAGCGTGCGTGGGCCGCGGTAATGAGATCCGGCGATTCGGCAAGCTGCGGCGGAGTCGGATCGCACACTTCATCGAACGGATACCATTCGAAAGAAAAGAAGCCGAAGTCGGCCAAGCGGCCGCGCGTTTTGAGAAAGTCCAAAAAACGGTCCATCCAGGTCTTAACGGCGGGTTCGAGAGTAACCAGGCTTGGCCCACCAAGGACCGCCGACGAATCGATTTTGTGAATGGCATCGGCTACCTGAAGGTAAAGCGCCGCATAATCCTCCGGCGCAACGAATTGACCGTCAGGTTCCTCGCCGCACTCGATACGCCCGAGAGGATACCCGCGCGCCTTCAGGTATTGGATCTCTGCGGCGGCATTTTCGGGCGTGTCATAGAGGACGGGGACGGGCGTGAGCACCGGCATTCCGTTGGTTAGCCCGCTGTGGAAAACAAAGTCGAAGCCGGGTTGTTCCACGCGATCGTCGCGATCCATCGATCGATGCCAGGGATCGGTAGAAGATACATACATGATGGTCTGCCGTTCACGGCCGGCGCCGTGACGGATCACATCGTGGAACTTGCCCGAGCTATCGGTCGCACCCAGGTAGATTTCACGGATCGCGTAACCGAGGCCGTCGCGCAGGTCTGTCGAGCCCCTCGGCGCAACAGCCGAACTTGCGGTCATGTAAATCCGGATATATCGAGTCACGACCGGCCGCTGTGCGAGGAGCACAGTAACATCGCCGCCGGAGGCGTTATGCAGGATTCCGCTCGGAAACGGCTGCCAGACGGCCGCTGGGGGCGCCGTCAAGTCAAGCTCGGTAGCCGTAGAGTACTGGATGGTGTATTCGGTTGCGTACGGAATCCCCCAAATGAGCCGGATCGTATTGACGTTCTGAGTAGCTCCCAAATCGATCAGCACCCATTGCGGGTGATCGCCACCCGTGAAGTGGGGGTCTAGATAGGGATTACTTTTCCAAAACGTGGCGGCATCGCCATCGTCCAAGCGCGAGTAACCCTCATTATTCGCCTGATCGATCGTATTTCCGCGGCGCGGGAGGTGGTATCCGTAGGAGACCGTGATGGGCGCGCCGGCCCGCGCATCGGATGTCCAGTATCCTTGGCGGTGATTCGGATCGCTCCAACGGCCACGAGGGTTCCAATGCCAGGCTTCAACGCCTAATTCGGTGCGGAGCCGGTAGGTCAAAGGCTTGAGGCCGGTGGAGAGCATCGCCTGGATGTTCTCAGGCGACAGCATGCGTGTTACTTCTCCGCGCTCATGGCCGTCAATGCCGGCGCCCAGCGCCTGGGTGGGAATGAAGCTACGGACAGACGTATCTCGATGAAGCGTAACAATAACGGTGCCGGTTTCCGCTGTGGTAACTGCCGCGAAGGGTAAGATGAGTGACGCTGCCGCGAGCGCCGCCGTGGGGCAATACATGCGAATGCGCGATTGTACTACTCCCACAGGCGGCAAGTTGTTCCGGATATCACACGCGTAGGATCTTTGATATTGCGCTGACACACCCTCACTAACACAATCTAATAGGGACGCGTCCAGCGTATCGGGCGAAACGGGATTCCCTCAGAAGACTCTATGGCTTCCATCCACCAGACGCCTTGGCCCGACCTGATTCCAGAGGATCAGTGGCAAACCTACAAACGCGTGATCGACGACGCAAAAAAGCGCGAAATCCCCTTTGCGCTAGGAGGCGCGTTCTGCCGGGCGCACTATACCGGCCTCTGGCGGAATACGAAAGACATTGATCTTTACGTACTGCCGAAGGACAAGGACGCCATGATCGAAACCGTGACGGCGGCCGGTCTTCAGGATTACTACGACATTAAGCCGTACGACCGCATCTGGATTTACCGGGCCCATTGCGGCGAGATCATCGTGGATATTATTTGGGCGATGGCCAATGGCCGTGGACAAGTAGATGAAGAATGGATCTTCAACGGGCCCGAAACCAATCTGCGGGGAGAGCGGTTGCGCGTGATTCCGGCCGAAGAGATCATCTGGGACAAGCTGTATATTATGCAGCGCGACCGTTGTGACTGGCCGGACGCATTGAATCTGATTTACGCGACAGGCACCGTGCTCGACTGGCATCATATCTTCGAGCGCCTGGGAGATGATGAACCGCTGCTTGCCGGGCTGCTGTCGGTATTTGGGTGGTTATGTTCGGCTGGTGGCCAGATTGTCCCCCGGTGGGTCTGGAGCCGTCTGAATCTTCCGGCTCCGGTGGTTGCCGGTTCTGTGGATATAGACCAGCGACGCGTGCGACTGCTGGATTCGCGCCCTTGGTTTACCGCTGGAGCGAGCTCCTAACTGACTGGTGCGCATGACATGCTGATCGGCACTATGAATCATCCTGCCCGGAATATCTTCGGTGAAATCGAGTGGATGTCCGGCATGGGTCTCGAATTTATCGATCTAACGCTCGAGCCGCCGGAAACGGCGTCGTGGAAGGTGGATGCGCACGCAATTCGCAGCGCCATCGAACAGCACCGCATGAGGGTGGTGGGACACACGGCGTATTACCTGCCGCTTGCCAGCGCAATTCCAGAAATTCGTGGGGCTGCAGTGCAAGAGCTGCGACGGTGCATGCGCGTCTTCCATGAGATAGGCGCTTCGTGGATGAATATCCATCCCGACCACTACACACCGATGCACGAGCGCGGATTTTTCATCCGCAACAACATTGAATCGCTAAAAACCCTTCTGGAAGAAGGCGGCCGGTCGGGCATGGGGTTGATGATCGAGAACCTGCCGGGCGATTTCAATACCGTGGCGCAATTGGGGGAACTTCTGGACCCCCTACCAAATCTGGGGCTGCATCTGGACTTCGGACACGCCAATCTCCGGGTGCCACACAGCACGGCCGGGGAAATTCTCGCAACCTACGGTTCGCGGCTGCGCCATGTCCACCTGCACGACAATCGCGGCGGCGATGCGGACCTGCATCTTCCGCTCGGAACCGGCAGCGTCGACGTGAACGCGGCGGTAAAAATGCTGAAGTCCTGTGGCTATGACGGGACGATTACGCTCGAAGTGTTCACGCCCGACCGCCGGCACCTGACTTATAGCCGCGACGTCTTGCGCGCCGCCTGGAACGGCGATAACGGGAGCGCCGGCCGGAGTTAGGCATTCTCCAGCCGGCGTATCGCTCAGTGGGCGATGCCATCGACTCGCTGCGCATCGGGGGCGTCCGGCAGCTTGCCTTTTATAACCTGCGTTACCTCGTGACTTGGTTTCCTATTAACTCAATTTTTGCCTAGAAAAAAGCTTAAATCTAGATCGATCTTGGATAGTAGTGCCGGCTGACTGACGGCGTGGTACTTACCATAACCGGGCGTATGCTCTCACCATGTTTGTCGGCTGCGCGGCCGCTGAGCTATATTCGTCTTCACAGTGCGATTGACCTTGGTAAGCATTTTTCTGACGGCCGCGGCGGCGAGCGGTGCGGCTTCGAAATCATCGATCGATAACGTAGTCGATTCGCTATTTCATCTGCGCCAATTGAGCAATGTATCGATCTCGCCTCAGGGATCGCGTGTGGGCTGGGTCGAGTCACATGAGGATCCGGTAACCGGCGCGGCCGCGCAATCGGTCTACATAGCCGATCTCCGCGCGGGCAGTCCAGCCCGGCGCATCACGGCAGGTGATGGTATTGCGGAGCATCACGAGCACGAGATTGCCTGGTCACCTGATGGTGAGCACCTGGCATTTCTTTCGGACGCGGAAAAAAAAGGCCAGTTCCAACTTTATATCGTAGACACCGCGGGGAGGCACCCGCGCAAGCTTACCAATTTGACCGGCGCTTTGACGACGCCCGAGTGGTCGCCGGATGGAAAGACGGTTGCGATCCTGTTCACCGAAAATGCGCCGCGCACGCCGGGGCCGCTCGAGCCCGTCGCGGCTGAGAGCGGGGTGATCAGCCAGCAGATCTATAATCAGCGGCTGACCCTGATCGACCTCGCATCGGGCAAGGTTCGGCAGCTTTCGCCAGGCGATCTTTATATACACGAATACGACTGGTCGCATGATGGCAGGAGCTTCGTTGCCACGGCAGCACCTGGGCCGGGCGACAACAACTGGTATATCGCGCAGATCTACACCATTGCCGTGGATACCGGGAAGACGGCATCCATTCTAAAGACCACGATGCAGATCGCCAACCCGGTTTGGTCGCCGGATGGCAAAAGTATCGCCTTCATCGGCGGCTTGATGAGCGACGAAGGGATGAACGGAGGCGATATTTTCACTCTGCCTTCCTCGGGCGGTCAACCGCGCGATGTGACACCGGAGCGGAAGGCATCGCCTAGATGGCTTCGCTGGCTTCCTTCGGGGCAGATTCTGTTCACGGAGAACACCGACGGAGGCATTGGCGTCGCCCTTCTTGATCCCTCCGGTCTCGAGGTGAAGCCGCTCTGGACGGAGAACTCCGCGCTGGCGCTTTCAGTCACTCCGGACATGAAGACATCGGCCGTGATTCGTGACTCGTTCAGTAATCCACCCGAGATCTGGGCTGGGCCCATCGGGCATTGGACACTGCTCACGCACGTGAATAGCGCCATGCACTCCTATTGGGGAGAATCGAAAAGCCAGCATTGGAAGAGTGAAGAGTATCGCGTACAAGGCTGGCTCATCTATCCGCGTGATTTCGATCCTGCTCGCCGCTATCCCCTGGTTGTAGCCGTGCATGGCGGACCCGCCGGCATGCTGACATCACACTGGCCATCCACCTGGAACTACGAAACCATGCTGGCGGCAGCGGGCTATTTCGTCTTCTATCCAAACCCTCGCGGCAGTTACGGCCAAGGGGAAGGGTTCACGCGCGCTAATGTGCGTGACTTCGGCTACGGCGATTTGCGAGATATTCTTGCAGGGGTCGATGAAGTACAGCGCGTGGCGCCCATCGATAAAAACCGAGTTGGGATTACCGGCTGGAGCTACGGCGGGTTCATGACGATGTGGGCCATTACCCAAACGCAGATATTCCGCGCCGCGGTAGCTGGAGCCGGGCTTGCCAACTGGCAGAGTTACTACGGTCAGAACCAGATCGATCAGTGGTTAATTCCTTATTTCGGCGCCTCGGTGTATGACGACCCAGCCATTTACGCGCGCAGTTCCCCTATCACTTACATCAAGAACGTCAAGACGCCCACGCTGATCGTGGTGGGCGAGCGCGACGGTGAGTGCCCGCTGCCGCAATCCTACGAATATTGGCATGCGCTCAAGACGCTGGGAGTGGAGAATCAGTTTGTTGTTTATGCTAATGAA
>Ga0207707_10006501_pt1 | contig 10206 bp, 12 predicted proteins | sample KBSC83BmetaG_FD_184336 | JGI IMG/M metagenome (GOLD analysis project Ga0207707, IMG submission 184336) | Corn rhizosphere microbial communities from Kellogg Biological Station, Michigan, USA - KBS C8-3B metaG (SPAdes) (version 2) | ecosystem: Host-associated > Plants > Roots > Rhizosphere ... | reverse complement strand
GTCGCTTGACCAGAGGACGCCGGACGCGGTGTACTTCGCCGCCGCGGACCTGAGTCAGGCGGCGTGAGAGAATCCGAGTGGCCCATGCGTATCGCTATGCAAAGAGCATCGACATGCGACGCACTGAGCTATCTGGCAACCCGCAGCTCAACACTTAACGACCCCGAAATTCTGTCCAAACAATCGGGGCCACCGCTCGCCTCTCACTGTTGGTCCCCGATCGTTCAGCGCCAAAGCAAGTCGATTAGCGTCTGGCCGTGGCCCAAGCCGTCGTCATCATGATCGAGCTTGGAGATCAGCCATGGAGCAGTGTGCGAAGCAAACGAATACCGTCGTCGTCCGCATCGATGCCCACAAAGATCTGCATGTTGCCGCAGCCGTCGATGAGCACGATCACGTCCTGGGGACCCATTGCTTCCCGCCACCTGGCAAGGCTACCGCCGGATGCTACAGTGGATGCAATCGTTCGAAGTTCCCCGGCGAAGCGGTTCGAGTCCACCGGGACCTATGGCGCAGGGGGTGCTGCGACATCTACAGGCCTGCGTCGAAGTGCTGGAGGTCACCGCACCCGATAAACACGATCGCCGTCGTCGCGGTAAGGACGATAAGCTGGACGACCAGAATCTGGCTCCTGCGGCGTTTGCGCGTCGGCGGGTCGTGACGCCGAAGACGCGCGATGGGATGATCGAGTCGCTGCGGGTGCTCAAAGCCTGTCGCAAGACGGCAGTGCCCCCGTAAACTTACCCCTCGTTACCCCAGGACGTCAAGACATTGTCCTGAATCATCTGGGACCATCTACACCGCTAATCTATTGATGGAGAGTCAGCATCTGGACTGAGTTGGACAGTGCTGGACCGTCCGTGGTCCCCCCGCCCGGAATCTCATTTGACATTTAACTCTATGATCATTCAGCAATAGCGTTCTTCGTGTGCGCCAGCCTACCCCCATAGTTACCCCTCGATGAGGATTGGATGGACGGGTCCGTGAAATCAAGAGACGTTAACCGAAAGAATTACTTCCTCGGCCTTGGCAGCACTTCAAAATCCACGGGGTAGGGTGGAGCAGAACCGGGGCGAAGCTTGTGACGCGAGACGTTCGTCGAGAACTGACAGAAGGTTGAGAGTCGACCGTTTCGTGTTGATCTGGCAGCATCGGACTGGCGTCAAAGACTCGCCAGAGTCCGTATGAACTTGGCCGTCTCAATTGCGAGGTAGGTGACTGGCGCAAAGACCTGGGTAAAGAGCAGTGTGATCACGAACGCCCCTGCGTAGAATGCCGAAGGATTCCAGCGCATGAGCGCGAAAGCGGGCAGCGACAGCGGTACGCGGATCTTTTCGCGGCCAATGAACCAACCCGCGCCGATGCCGATAAGTGCTCCAACGATTATGTCCGACGGATGGTGGATTCCCAGAAACACCCTCGGAAAGCAGATCAACAGCGCCGCGTCCACAGCCGCGATCAAGCCCAGGGGGCGGGATATAAAGAAAAGGCAGGTGGCGAGCATCGAGAACAGCACGGCGTGATCGCTCGGAAAAGCGCTCCAGTTTCCCCAGTCTCCTACTTCTATCGGGAAGTGCAGGTCGACATATGGGTTTGCGAGTGGCCTGAGCCTGAAAGGAAGAGTTGCTGCAAGCAGACGTACCGCGGCAATGCAGCCCACGCTCGCGACGAGGAACGCGGCAATCCGCTCACGAGCTTCGTGCTGTCGAATGCTTCCCTCGTTATCGAACCACGCCCACCAAAGCAACGCCAACGCAAGTACCTTCTGCAGCGATTGGCTTTGAATTCCAATCACGATCTTGGTCAGGATGGGATAACTATCGCCGAGTTGGTTCAAGAAGACCAACAGGCCGTAATCAAACTCGTTCATAGCTTTGGACTGGGCGGCGTCTGGAGTGCCGGGCGCAAATCTTCTCAACTTGAACCCACTGCGTCGAACAAAGTCACGCACCTGTGAACTCGGAAGGCGCACTCGCTCGCACACTCTCTCATGCGCTGTTTGGCCGCGCTCGCTTGGTGGACCTACGATAGGTGTCGCGCGCGCGATTGACTCTGTATGGCTGGACGACCCCTGAAGGCTTGTGCCCCCTATGGCGGCGGCTGCGAAGGCAGAACGCGTAGCGGTCAGCCCTGCATGTCGCTTATGGTCTATCGCTGCAAGAACGGGTCATGGCGCTGCAAGTGGCATGCAGGTAGATCCACCGGACCCAAAACTGCGCAGGGTAAGCGGCGCAGCGCTGACAATCTCAGTAATTGGCGGGCAGCGAAGCGCCAGCAACCAGTCAAAGCCGTCTGAAAGAATGGCCGCCGTAGGACGACTATCGCATTGAGTCAGCGCCGCCGGGGTTAGCTATGCGCTGGGACGCACGGCTACACGAGAGCCGTCAAAGCCTACTTGTCGAGTTTCGGTTTAGGTTTTTCCGAGCCGTTTTTGGCGTAGGAGGGTGCCACTGCCAAAGTAACGATGACTGGGGTGACATATGCGGCTCTCTTGACAAATTTCCTCCGAGAAGCCTGATTCTGATCTTTGGATTGCTTTTCGGACACTAGGTCTCCCCTTCGGTTAGTTGCCTCTCCCCGCACGGACGCTACTACCACTGTATCAAGCTCGCAAGCACTGTCAAACATATGTGACAGATGAAAGCGCTTTGGTTCCTCCGCGAGCAGCAAGAACCCTGCGATGCAAAGCTCTCGTTGTTCGTCCTCATGTTGCGGCCGACCGAAAATTGACCCACCTAGTGCGGTAGTGCCGATTCAAAACTGACCCGGGTGTTCAACCTACCCTGCTGCTTTCTTGAGCAGGGGACTAAGGAGTGATCACCATGGCCATGATTGGCAAGGTACGGCGGATGCGACACCGCCAGAAGAAGTCGGTGCGCGAGATCGCACGCATTACCAGCTTGTCGCGCAACACCGTTCGCAAGTGGTTGAGAGCGTCGATGCAGAGCGAACCGAGGTACCGGCGCGGCACGCAGCCGCGCAAGTTGAGCCCGTTCCAGGCGCGGCTTGAACAGGCACTCAAGACCGACAGTCACCGTCCCAAGCACGAACGCCGCAGCGCGCGAGCGCTCTACGCGGAGCTCAAATCGATCGGCTACGACGGCGGCTATTCGCGCGTGACCGACTTCATCCGCGACTGGCGTCTTGGCGAGGGTCATGGGGTAGGCACGAGCGCGTTCGTGCCGCTCGCCTTCGAGCTTGGCGAGGCGTTCCAGTTCGACTGGAGCGAAGAGGGACTGGTGGTGGGCGGCATCTACTACCGCCTGCAGGTCGCGCACATGAAGCTATGCGCGAGCCGTGCATTCTGGCTGGTGGCCTACCCCAGCCAAGGCCACGAGATGCTGTTCGACGCCCACACCCGCGGCTTCGCTGCATTGGGCGGTATTGCCCGGCGCGGCATCTACGACAACATGAAGACGGCGGTGGACAAGGTCAGGAAGGGCAAAGGCCGTGTGGTCAACGCTCGCTTCGCGGTGATGTGCGCGCACTACCTGTTCGACGCCGACTTCTGCAACGTCGCCTCGGGCTGGGAGAAAGGCGTGGTCGAGAAGAACGTGCAGGACAGCCGGCGACGCATCTGGATCGAGGCGCGCACCCTGCGCTTTGGCTCGTTGGCCGAGCTCAACGCGTGGCTCGCCAACCGCTGCCGGGCGCTGTGGGAGGAGATCCGTCACCCTGAGCACCGCCACTTCAGCGTGGCCGAGATGCTCGAGCACGAGCGCGCGCAGCTGATGCCCATGCCCGAGCCCTTCGACGGCTACGTCGAGAAGCCCGCGCGCGTGTCGAGCACCTGCCTGGTGGCGGTGGCGCGCAATCGCTATTCGGTGCCGTGCGAGCTGGCCGGACAGATGGTCAGCACGCGGCTGTACCCGAACCGCGTCGCGGTGGTCGCGAACGACGCCGTGGTGGCCAGCCACGAGCGCTTGCGTGACGAAGGCCAGACCGGCTACGACTGGCAGCATTACATCGCGCTGGTGCAACGCAAGCCGGGCGCGCTGCGCAACGGCGCGCCGTTCGCCGACCTGCCCGAGCCGCTGCAGAGGCTGCGCCGCGCGCTGTTGCGCGATGCGGGCGGCGATCGGGCGATGGCACAGGTGCTCACCATCGTTTCCACCGCTGGCCTGGAGGCGGTGCTGGTGGCGGTGGAACTGGCACTGGAAACGGGCCCGCCGTCGGGACGGGTGAGTGTCGAGCATGTGATCAACGTACTGGCGCGACTGAACGCCAAGCCCGCGCCGCAGAATGCGGCCACCACGCTGACGGTCTCAACCCCACCGCTGGCGGACACCGCGCGCTACGACGGCTTGCGTGGGCAGGACGACGCCGAGGAGATCGACCATGCGTGACTTGACGGTCGAACTGAAACAGCTGCGCCTGCACGGCATGGCCGCTGCGTGGTCCGAGCTGGTCGAGCCCGGTGCCAACGCCGGGCTGGAAGACTCGCGCTGGCTGATCGAGCACCTGTTGCATGCCGAGGCGACCGATCGGGCGATGCGCTCGGTCAGTCACCAGATGCATGCGGCGAGGTTCCCGGTGCACCGCGACCTGGCCGGCTTCGACTTCGCGGTCTCGCCGGTGGACCACAAGCTCGTGCTGCAGCTAGCCGATCTGGCGTTTACCGAGCACGCGCATAACGCCGTCCTGGTGGGCGGGCCCGGTACCGGCAAGACTCACTTGGCCACCGCGATCGGCGTGGCCGGCATCATGCGGCAGAGCAAGCGGGTGCGCTTCTATTCCACTGTCGATCTGGTCAACGCGCTGGAGCAGGAGAAGGCGCAGGGTAAGGCTGGTCGTATCGCGGCGAGCCTGCTGCGTATGGACCTGGTGATCCTCGATGAACTGGGCTATCTGCCCTTCAGCCAGGCTGGTGGCGCGCTGCTGTTCCACTTGCTGTCTAGACTGTACGAGCACACCAGCGTGATGATCACGACCAATCTGGACTTCGCCGAATGGTCGAGCGTGTTCGGCGACGCCAAGATGACGACCGCATTGCTCGACCGTCTCACCCATCACTGCCACATCGTCGAGACCGGCAACGAGTCGCATCGCTTCCTGCATAGCAGTGCGGTGGCCAAGAAGAGGATCAAGGCGCGCGAGCAGACTCGCAAGGGTACCAAGTCGACGGAGGCAACTTGACTCACTATCGCCTGCGCCATCCCACAGGCAATCATCATCAGAATGTCCAGGACCAGGAGATCAAACAACCCGACACAGAGTAGACTTATCCACAGTCGACCATCACACGGTCGACACCAGCCCCCGGGTCAGAATTCAGTCGGCAGGGTGGGTCAGATTTGAATCGGCGCGGACAGCGCTCGCCCTGTTGCAACCTCCGGAGGAGAAAACCCGTCTCTATTCGCGCTTCGTGCGAAACAGGGGAGTCTTCACCTGACCATGGAGCCAAGCCAGCGGCTTGTCCTTCTTCTTCACGAAGCACAGTATATGCCCGATCTGACATACTCACAAGGGCCGCATAACCAGGCCATCCAGCGGGCGTTCGGCACCTTCTAGACTATCCCGCTGTTGTCGGCGTTGACAACAATCGCCATGTGTTGGTACCATGTCCAACATGAAGGCGGTCGAGCTCCTGCGAACACGCATCGCATTCTCAGAGACGGCATTCGCCGAGCTAGCGCTATGGAGGGTTCCGGAGCCGGTTGCTGGTTCGACCCACGACTTTAAGCACCGGCTTGCGTACGTCGTCGACGGAGTATGCGTCGTGCGCTACGACAACGAGGTCGGAAAGGGCGACCATCGACACTTCGGCGGGAAGGAGAGCACGTACACGTTCCAAACGCCAGAGAAGCTCATCGCCGACTTTGAACGCGACATTGCGAGGTGGAACCGTGAGAACCGTAACTCTTGACGTTCGTGCCCCAAAAGAGGCGATGGCCGATTTCGTCCGTGTCTGGAAAGCCGGGAAGGCGGAGAGATCTGCCCGCATCAGCTTCGCCACACCGGAACTGCTTTGGAAAGTACTGACGGCTAAGCGCTGGGAACTGCTGAAGGTGATGTGTGGGGCCGGTCCTATCTCGATTCGTGAAGCGGCACGCCGCGTGGAGCGGGATGTGAAGGCCGTGCACAGTGACATTACTGCACTGCTGAACGCCGGGGTTCTCGACCGCGTTGAGGATGGTCGCGTCATCTTCCCGTTCGAAACGGTGAAGGTTGAATTCCTTCTCCATGCCGCATAGCCCAGTGTGCCGAGAGGTGCCGAACCATGCGCTGCAGGGGAGCGTCCAACAACCCCGCAGCGCGCCGCTGTTGCCCGCCCCCTGAGCGCCGTCGTTGGGCGTCATGCAACAGGTCTCAACCCGCCCCACACGTTCGATGGGTGATATCTACAAACGAATTGCGGCCAGCTTTGACGCGCAGGGCCTGATGGTAACTATCGGCGCGAACCTTGTCTTGGTGTCAGATGGCGATGTGCATATCGCACTACCCTTCTCCGAGCGCCTTTCGCAGCAGCACGGCTATGTTCACGCTGGCGCAATCACAAGCATCGTCGACAGTGCCTGTGGGTATGCAGCGTTGACTAAGGCGCCGCCTGAATGCGAGGTTGTCACAGCTGAGTTCAAGATCAACCTCTTGCGGCCTGCGCTTGGAGACTACTTCTTGGCTATCGGAAGAGTACAGAATTCAGGAAGACTACTTACGGTCTGCACCGGCGAAGTCCGAGCGTTCTCTGGAAGTGGATCTGCCCACAAGGTGGTTGCCCTCATCCAGTCCACTATCGTCAACGTTCGTGATGACGCCCAACCATCCGTTACGGCGGGCCGCTGAACGGGAGCGTGTGTACCGAGAATGGCACGTAACTATGTTGGTGGAAGTCCGAGATATCCAGCCGAGCAACCTGCGAAGGTCGCACTTATCATCAACGCAAGGACCGCAAGTGCCCTTGGGATCGCAATCCCGCAGTCTCTTGCGATCGCGGCGGATGAGATTGGTCGCTAGCTCCCTATGGTCGCGATACAGTTGTTGTGCTGCATAGACTGACGCCGACAACCAGTTCCACCGGGGCGTTAGCAGTCTGAGTTCCCTACCGCGCAGCAACATCAAGGTCTAACCGAACGGAGGAACTTGCGTGGCCGAAGAACAACCCTTCTTCGACGCAGCGAAGTACAAGAACGCGCAGCGAGAGCAATGGAACAAGGACAGCGCAGCATGGCGACGCTGAAGGCAATGACGGAGGAGCGACATGGCATTCTCCGAGCTTGAGATGAGGCGGTGCGAGCGGGACCTCGCTCGGTTCATAGAACGGCGCCGACCTCCGCCACACATTCGGCAGCAGCTCGATCTTGGATATAGGCTCGAAGGGCAAAGCGTGGAGCTCTTCGAGATCCGGCCCCACTGGGATGGCAGGTCTGGAAAGCTCGAAACGCCAGTCGCGAAAGCGACGTTTGTCCGAGCGCAGAACGTTTGGCGCATCTACTGGATGCGGCAGGACCTGAGGTGGCACGCATACGAGCCCAACCCCGACGTGCGGTCACTTGAGAAGTTTCTCGCCATAGTCGATCGAGATGAATACTGCTGCCTCTTCGGTTGATAAGGGCGCGTCCAACCCGCACGTCGATCTGCCCGCCGAGCGACGTCGCCGCTTGTTAAGTCTCAGAGTACCTCGCGCCGCGCTAACGAAGCGAGACCGGGCGCAGGCGCCCGACAAACGCCACAAGGCATGTTATGGACGAGAATCATATGGCAAATCCTACCTACCCTGTTGCCGTCGTCGCACATGAAGCGCCACTGAGAACCAAGGCATCGAACTACCCCGAGCCGTTCGCGTCGCAGATGGCGGGAAGACGAAAGCAGCCGTTGGGTGATTTGTTCGGTCTCACCAACTTCGGGGTGAACTTGACGCGGCTTGCTCCGGGCGCAGTGTCGTCGCTTCGGCATGCGCACACCAAGCAAGACGAGTTCGTGTACATCTTGCAAGGGCACCCAACGCTTCACACCGACGAGGGCCGAACCAGACTTTCGCCAGGCATGTGCGCCGGGTTCAAGGCGGGCACCGGCAACGGCCATCGATTGATCAACGAAACCGAGGAAGAGGTGATCTACCTCGAGGTGGGGGACAGAACGCCCGGCGATGCAGGCAGCTATCCGGACGATGACCTCGAGGCGGTGATGGTCGATGGACGCTGGATGTTCGTGCACAAGAATGGCTCTCCGTACTAATCATTGGCGCTACCACGGTTCAGCTAAGGGGAGGGGACTGCATGAAACCGGAACAAAAGATCGTTGCTGTTGGTGCCGCAACTGGGGTTGCAGCGATGGCGTTGAGCGTGTGGCTTCTCACCAAGGCGTTACCGACGCCGGCGATCGCAGACACGTTCGGTGAGCGCCTGGCGTACGCGCTGCGGGCCAACATCCTCGCTGTCGTGCCGCTTTTCATCATGCTCGTCACGATAGGCAATTCCCGCTTCCTGAGCGAGGCGATAGACCCGACTCGTCGCGCGGAGAGCCGTTCGATGGAGATCGATGGGCGCGTCGCGGACAACACGCTGCAGCAGAATTTCGTCTTCGCGGTCGCGTCGCTCGCATTGAGCACGACCGTTCCGCTGCCGCATCTGCAAGTCGTGTGGGCCTGCGCGATCGTGTTCGTTGCCGCTCGCGCTGTCTTCTGGCTGGGCTACCGGCTCAACCCGCTCTATCGTGCACCCGGTATGTCGGCGACCGCGTACATGAATCTGGGCATGATCCTGTATCTTCTGTTCCGCATCTTCGCAGGCTGACGGCCTTGCGATCGCTCCTTGCCCAGAGCGCCAAGACCGACAAAGAGTGGCTCGCGTTCGCGAAGCGGTACCGGCGACGGAGCGGCCGCGCGATTTTCGGTAGACTGACCGGCCAGAGTTGCTCCGCCTTTGCTCAACGACCATGGTCAATTCCTATAGCCTGCTCGGCGCCTTGCAGGGCTTTCTGCGCGAGCGCGGTGTCGATGTCGAGCACCTTACCGTCGAGCCGATGGTCAACGTGATGATCGACTGGTTCCGCTTGATGCCGATCAATCTGATCGAGCAGCCGATATCCGCCGATGTCCTGGTCTATCGGTGCGGCGGGTGGTCCGAGGGTTGCGCGACCGGCTTCAGGTTCAGTCTGCTGAGGCGTATCACAACCGCCAATGACAGTGGAGGCAGCATCGACTGGTTTGCCGGGATCACTTTGATGTTCGAGCCGAGCCGCTATGCGGATCTGGCGCCGTTCAGCATCGTCTCGTCGGACGCCAAGTCGATCGAGGCGTTCCTGCAATCGATCGAAAGCTCGCCGCCGTATCTGGCGCTCGCTGCGGCGACGGCCATGGGCGTGATGCTCGAGAGCGGGGGCGTGCGCTGAGCTGTCCTTCGTTCAGGACGAGGAGGAACCATGCAGCTCATCGGCATGCTCGATTCGCCTTACGTGCGCCGCGTCGCGCATGCGAGCTCTTGATCAGAGCTTCCCTAACTGTCCAAGGAGGTAACGAGGTGTTCGATCTGACGGGAAAGGTCGCCATCGTGACCGGCGGCAACGGCGGGATCGGTCTCGGCATGGCTAAAGGCTTGGCCAAGGCCGGAGCGCGCGTCGTAGTCGCTGGCCGTAACGAGGAGAAATCGAAAGCCGCAGTCCGCGAGCTGCAATCGCTCGGCAGGGACGCGCTTGCGATCAACGTCGACGTCGCCGACGAGGCGTCGGTCGAATCCATGACCGCCGAGGCGGTGCAACGCTGTGGCCGCCTCGACATCCTCGTGAACAACGCGGGCGTCAACATTCGAAAGCCCGCGCACGAGCTGACTCTAGCGGAATGGCGGCAGGTCATCGACATCAACCTCACGAGCGCGTTTCTGTGCTCGCGCAGTGCCCATCCCCATATGAAGCGCGCGGGTGGCGGGAAGATCATCAACATCGGCTCGATGATGTCGATCTTCGGAGCATCGTTCGCGCCTGCGTACGGCGCGAGCAAGGGCGGCATGGTCCAGCTCACCAAGTCGCAAGCCATCGCCTGGGCGCCGGACAACATCCAGGTCAATGCGGTGCTGCCGGGCTGGATCGACACGGACTTGACCCGCGCAGCCCGAAAGCAGGTTGCCGGTCTGCAGGATCGCGTGGTCGCGCGCACGCCGGCCGGCCGCTGGGGCACGATGGATGATATGTCAGGTGTTGCCGTCTTTCTGGCGAGCTCCGCGTCCGATTTCATTACCGGCACGGCCATTCCGGTCGACGGCGGGTATTCTG
>Ga0207707_10006499_pt1 | contig 10209 bp, 11 predicted proteins | sample KBSC83BmetaG_FD_184336 | JGI IMG/M metagenome (GOLD analysis project Ga0207707, IMG submission 184336) | Corn rhizosphere microbial communities from Kellogg Biological Station, Michigan, USA - KBS C8-3B metaG (SPAdes) (version 2) | ecosystem: Host-associated > Plants > Roots > Rhizosphere ... | reverse complement strand
CCCGCTCGGGCGTCTCGGTTCACCCGCCGATATCGCGCGCGCCGTCGTGTTTCTGGCTGACGATGAAGCCGGCTACATCACGGGCGCGAACCTGCCGGTCAACGGCGGGTACTTCATGAGTTTTTGATCGATCACCGTGCGTGACCGAAATCGGCGCCAGTGTGGTCAACGCACCCTAAGCCCCCTATCCGATGGAACGGCTGCGGGTGTGTAACTGACGTTACCCCCCGGGAGCGCGGACGGTAGAGACGTTCGTGACGAAGAGCTTTACCACGGCGAAGCTGGTCAAGGCCGTGTTCGCGACGACAGTTTTTCGATGACTCGTTGGCCATAACGGTTCCATGGGCCGGGGAAGCGGCGGATGTGGACCCCGCGGAGCGCTTTGCGGCCCGGACGATTGCTACCGCCCACGCTCCTGGTATCCGGTACGGCGCATGCGCGATGGCACGTCTTGCCTTGCCTTGGCAGCAGACGTAATCGCTCCAACGATTGCAGTTGTCCGTCACTTGCGGAACAGTGGCGTGATTCCCGTTACGGATGGTCACATGCAGCACGCACCCATCACCATCATCGGCGCCGGCCTGGTCGGCGCGCTGCTCGCGCAACAACTGGCCCAGCGTGGCATTGCCGTCGAGGTATTTGAAAAGCGTGCAGATCCGCGCAGCGCAGGTTTCGTCGGTGGCCGCTCGATCAACCTGGCGCTGGCCGAGCGCGGCCTGCAGGCGCTGCGCAGCAGTGGTCTGGCAGAGGACGTGCTGCGTCGTGTCGTCATGATGCGTGGACGTATGGTGCACACCCTGGATGGCCGCAGCGCACTGCAACGCTACGGCGTGGACGACAGCGAGGTCATCTGGTCCGTATCGCGCGGTGCGCTGAACATGCTGTTGCTGGATGCGGCGGAACAAGCCGGTGCACGCTTGCATTTCGGACAGGCGCTGGTGAGTGCGGACTTCGGCCACAAGCGCATTCGCCTGGCCGATGCGGGCGGGGTCCAGCGCGAGACGGATGCCGTCACGCTGATCGGTGCCGATGGCGCCGGCTCGGCGTTGCGGGCGGCGATGAATGCGCACAGCGTACTGGGCGAGCGCGTCGAGTCGCTCGGCCACGGCTACAAGGAACTGGAGATTCCGCCTGCCAGTGAGTTGTCTGCCGTCGCCGTCGAGGCCAGCGGCGGTCGCGACCAGTTCGCGCTGGAGCCGAACGCGCTGCACATCTGGCCCCGTGGGGGGTACATGTGCATTGCCCTGCCCAACACCGAAGGCAGTTTTACCGTCACCTTGTTCCTGCCCGCACAAGGCCCCGCGCCCAGCTTTGCCAGCGTGCCGGACGCCGTCACCGGCGCGGCATTTTTCCGCGAGCAATTCCCCGACCTGCTGCCGTTGATCCCGCAGTTCGCCGCCGACTATGCGGAGCATCCGGTGGGCGCACTGTCGACGCTGTACCTGGATCGCTGGCACCTCGGCGCCAACGCGTTGCTGATCGGCGACGCCGCGCACGCCATCGTGCCGTTCCACGGCCAGGGCATGAACTGCGGCTTCGAGGACACCACCGTGCTGTGCGATCTGCTGGCCGCCGAGCCACGCGATCGTGCCGGCGTGTTTGCCGAGTTCCAGCGCGTGCGGCAACCGGACACCAACGCGATTGCCGCGATGGCACTGGAGAACTACATCGAGATGCGCGACTCGGTTGCCGACCCGCACTACCTGGCCAAGCGCGAACTCGGGGCGCTGTTTACCGCACGCGCACCGCAACATTACATGTCGCGTTACCGGTTGGTCAGTTTCACCCACCTGCCTTACGCCTATGTCCTGGAGCGTGGGCGCGCGCAGGATGCGCTAATGCGGAAACTGCTGCGCGACACCACCCATGTCGCCGACATCGATGCAGACGCTGCAGTCGCCACGCTGCGCGCCAGTCTGCCGCCACTGCCGCCGCTGCGTCATGGATGAGGCGCTGTTGACGGAGTATCGGGCCAGCACCTATCTGGTGTGCGTGGATGCGGCGCAGTGGTCGCCCATCCACGTCGGCTCCCCCCTGCCGGATGTGTTGCAAACGCTGGTCGGCGAATATCCGTGGGGCTTCATCACCGCGTGGAACCCGCGCTCAACGCCACGCGCCGACGCCGTCAATACCGCCGCGCAACACCGGTTGCTGGCAACGGTCCGCGCCAGCGCCGGGCTCGCGGCGTTGTACCCGGGGGTCGGCATCGGTACACACGGTTGGTACGAACCCAGTCTGTTCGTGCTGGGCCTTGATTGCGACATACTGGACGTACTGTGCACGGCGCACGAGCAAAACGCCTACGTCTGCGGGCGCGGACATGGTCCGGCACGCTTGCGCAAGCTACCTGCGTAGGCCAGCGGCAGCGTGTCGCATGGACAAGTCCCACTCCCATTGCGGACAATCAGGGCAATGACCGTCGCCAAATCCACCGTGCCCTTGCTCGAAGCGCGGGCCGTGAGCTTCCTGCGCCAGGATGAAGCCGTGTTCGCGCCGCTGGACTTTCAACTGCACGCCGGTGAACTAACGCTGGTCGAGGGTGCCAACGGCAGCGGCAAGACGACGTTGTTGCGCGTGCTGGCTGGCCTGTTGCACCTCGGCACCGGTGAACTGCGCTGGCGTGGCGAGCCGCTGCAGCGTGACCATTGCGCTGACGATTTTCTGTTCCTTGGCCACCAGCTCGGGCTGAAGGCTGACCTCAGCCCGCGCGAAAACCTGCGTATCGCCACCGGGCTGCATGGTCAGCGCGCCGGGACCGACGCGGCTGGCGCATTGGCCGAAGTCGGTCTGCGCGGATACGAAGACGAGCCGACGCGGCGCCTGTCCGCTGGACAGAAGAAACGCGCCGCATTGGCCCGGTTGCGCCTGCTGCCGGCCACGCTGTGGTTGCTCGATGAACCTTTCGCCAACCTCGACCGCGCCGGTACCGAGTTGGTCAACCACACCCTGCAGTGGCACCTCGACAGCGGTGGCGCCGCGCTGGTCAGCAGTCACACTACCGTGAACTTTGCGGGTGCTGCGCCACAGCGGATTCAGCTGCATGGCTGACGTGTCGTCACGCGGCTGTGCGCGTTCGCCCCGGTGCAACTTGACGCAGGCCCGGCCATGCCCGATGGGTGGCGCGACCAAGGGCGGTCCGGGTCGGACTGATCCAGATCATGCGATCCCCTTGTTGCAGGCAAACACCGGGGAACTCAAATGAATCACCCGCGTCTTATCCATGCGTGCAAGGCGATGCTGTGGCGCGATCTCACGCTCGCGTGGCGACGGCGCGGCGACATCGCCATGCCGGTGCTGTACGCGCTGATCGTGACCATGCTGTTTCCGTTCGCGCTAGGCCCGGAAGACACGCTGCTGCAGCGCATTGCCGGCGGCATCGTGCTGGTGACGGTATTGCTGGCGATGTTGTTGACGCTGGATGCGATGTTCTCCAGCGATATCGAGGACGGGTCATTGGAGCAACTGGTGCTGTCACCGCAACCGCTGGCATTGCTGCTGGGCATGAAGATACTTGCGCACTGGCTCACCACCGCGCTGCCGCTGATCGTCATCGCCCCATTGCTGGCGGCCATGCTGCATCTGCCCAACGCGGTCATCCCGATATTGCTGCTGGCACTGCTGCTGGCCACCCCGCTGCTCAGCCTGCTGGGTGCGGTGCTGGTGGCACTGACGGCCGGCACGCGGCGCTCTGGTATGCTGCTGGCCCTGATGTTGCTGCCGTTGTGCATGCCAGCGGTGATCTTTGCCGCTGGCGCCGTGGCGGCCGCCCAACAAGGGCTGCCCTGGCTCGCGCCGATCGCCTGGCTCGCCGCCGCTCTGGTGCTGGCCGTCGTACTTGCCCCGCTGGCATGCGCCGCCGCGCTCCGTATCGCCCTGGACGCTTGAGGACATGACGCACTGGATTCCCCTCTGGTTGCACCGGCTGAGCTCGCCGCCGACGTTCTATCGCTTTGCCGGCGCGGTGTGGCCATGGGCCATGGGACTGGCGCTGTTGGCTGGCGCCATCGGCCTCTACGGCGCACTGGTGCTGGCGCCCCCGGATTACCAGCAAGGCGACGCGTATCGCATCATCTTCATCCACGTGCCGAGCGCGTGGATGAGCATGTTCATTTACGCGGTGATGGGCGTGGCCTCGTTCGTGGCCCTGGTGTGGCGGATCAAGCTGGCCGAAGTGGTGGCCATGCAGTCGGCGCCGATCGGGGCCGCGTTCACGTTCATCACGCTGGTGACCGGCTCGCTGTGGGGCAAGCCGATGTGGGGCACATGGTGGACGTGGGATGCCCGACTTACTTCCGAGCTGGTGCTGCTGTTCCTGTACCTCGGCGTGATCGGCCTGTACCACGCGTTCGAAGATCGCCGTCAGGGTGCGCGCGCCGCCGGCTTCCTGGCCATCATCGGTGTCATCAACGTACCGATCGTGCATTTCTCGGTGAACTGGTGGAACACACTGCACCAGGGCAGCACGATCAACGTGTTTGGCGCTTCGAAGATCGCCGCCGACATGCTGTGGCCGCTGCTTGTGCTGACCCTGGCCACCAAGCTGTACTACGTCGCCAGCCTGTGTCGGCGCGTGCGCACCGACTTGCTGGCGCTGGAAGGCGGCAAGGACTGGGTACGCACACTGGCAGCGCGCGAGGCAGCGCCATGAACCTCACCAGCCTGCACGATTTTCTCGCCATGGGCGGCTATGCGGCCTATGTGTGGCCCGCATATGCGGTGTTTCTCGCCGTGTTGCTCGCCGACAGCCTGGCGCCCACCGTGCGCCGCCGCCAGGTGTTGCGTGACTTGCGTGCGCAACTGGCGCGGCAGGCGGCACGCCGCGCGCGCAAAGGCGGCGCTACCATTCCCGGCACTGCGCCCTCTCCTTCCGCGCCGCCTCCGAGGTCAGCATGAATCGCACTCGCCAACGCCGGCTCATCATCGTGGCCATGGTCGCCGTGGCCGCCGCGGTGGCCGCCGGCCTGGGCGTGTACGCGTTGCAACAAAACATGAATTACCTGCTTACGCCAAGCCAAGTGCAATCCGGCCAGGCGGCGGATTACAAGACGTTCCGCCTCGGCGGCATGGTCAAGGCCGGCTCGATACAGCGCAGCGACACTTCCCTGAAAACCACGTTCACCGTGGTGGATGCCGGCGGCAGCATGCCGGTGGAATACACCGGTATCCTGCCCGACCTGTTTCGCGACAACCAGTCGGTGATCGCCACCGGGCACATGGACGACGCACATTTCGTCGCCACCGAAGTACTGGCCAAGCACGACGAAACGTATATGCCCAAAGAGTTGAAGGACGCCATGGCCAAGGCTCACGCGGACAAACAGATCGAACAAGCCGCGGCCGGGGAAAAGGGGACGTAGAACTGTGCTGCCACCCTGCCCATTCCCGCATCAACCTTCCGAAGCCATGCCGATCATGATCACCTTGCTGCCTGCTGTTCCTGGTTCCTGGTTCGCTGTCCCGGGCCGCGCAGCATGACGCCGGAACTTGGCCAACTCGCGCTGATCCTCGCCCTGCTGCTGGCGCTGACGCAGAGCATCCTGCCGCTCATTGGCGCATGGCGCGGCAACCACGCGTTGATGGCTGTGGCGCGCCCCGCTGCCGCCGGCCAGGCAGTGTTTGTCGCCATGGCGTTCGGCATCCTGGCGTGGGCCTTCATCAGTTTCGACTTCTCCGTGCATTACGTCGCGACCAATTCCAACCTCGCGCTGCCGTGGTATTACCGCTTCGCCGCCGTATGGGGCGCGCATGAGGGGTCCTTGCTGCTGTGGATTTTGATCCTCAACCTCTGGACCGTGGCGCTGGCCATGTTCAGCCAGAAGTTGCCCGAGGTATTTGCTGCCCGGGTGCTGGCGGTGATGGGGCTCATCGCGGTCGGCTTCCTCACCTTCACCATCTTCACCTCCGACCCGTTTGGACGGCTGTTGCCCATGCCGGGCGACGGCGCCGATTTGAACCCGGTACTGCAGGATCCGGGGATGACCACCCATCCGCCCATGCTGTACATGGGTTATGTCGGCTTCTCAGTGGCGTTCGCGTTTTCCATTGCCGCCCTGCTTGGCGGCGAACTGGAGCAGGCCTGGGTGCGCTGGGCGCGACCGTGGACCAATATCGCCTGGGGCTTCCTTACCCTGGGTATCGTGGCCGGCAGCTGGTGGGCCTACGGCGTGCTGGGCTGGGGTGGCTGGTGGTTCTGGGATCCCGTGGAAAATGCCAGCTTCATGCCGTGGCTGGTCGGGCTGGCACTGATCCACGCGCAAGCGGTGACCGAGAAACGTGGCAGCTTGCGCGCGTGGACGATTCTGCTGTCGATCTTCACGTTTTCACTGAGTCTGCTGGGTACATTCCTGGTGCGCTCGGGCGTCCTCACTTCGGTGCATGCGTTCGCTTCGGATCCACGCCGCGGCGTATTCATCCTGATCTTCCTGAGCATCGTGATCGGCGGCTCGCTGCTGCTGTACGCATTGCGCGCACCGAAGGTCGCCCACGGCAAGCCGTTCAAGGTCCTGTCGCGTGAAACCGCGTTGTTGATTGGCAACCTGATGTTCGTGGTGGCCGCCGCAATGGTGTTGCTGGGCACGCTGTTTCCGCTGATTGGCGATGCCCTGGCGTTGGGGCGGATCTCGGTCGGACCGCCTTATTTCGGCTTGCTGTTCCCGCTGCTGATGGCACCGGCGGTCTTCCTGATGCCGTTCGGCCCGTTCCTGCGCTGGGGCCAGGGCGAGCCGGCGGTGGTGAAAAGCATCTTGTTGCGGGTGGGCATCGCCGCGGTGGCCTGCGCGATCATCGCCACGTTCTTCGTCGAAGGGCAGTTCAAGGCCATGCTGGGTACGGCGGCGGCGGTGTGGCTGGTCACCGGGGTCGCGTTGTACGCCTACAAGCGCTGGCGCGAACATCCGCGCGGGCGGCGTTATCCGGCAGAGATGGCCGGCATGCTGCTGGCGCACCTGGGTGTCGGTATCTTCATTGCCGGCGTGTTGCTGTCCGAAGCGCTCAGCGTGACCACTGATGTGCGCATGGCACCGGGCGAGACCCAGCACATTGCCGGCTACGACTTCCACTTCGACGGCACGCACCACATCACCGGCCCGAACTGGAGTGCGGACCAGGGCGTGGTTACCGTGACCCGCAACGCCAAAACCATCGCCGTGATGCATCCGCAAAAACGTACCTATCTGCGTGGCGAAGTGCAAACCGAAGCGGCAGTGAAACCCGGCGTCACGCGGGATCTGTATGTGGCGCTGGGCGAACCGATGGACGCGGCCAACGTCGCGGGCGCGTGGTCGTTGCGCCTGTATTACAAACCGTTCATCCGCTGGATCTGGGGCGGCGGCCTGCTGATGATGCTTGGCGGCTTTACCTGCGCCGCGGACAAACGCTTCCGGCTCAAACGCAGCGCGGCCAGCGTGCCAGTGACCACCGGGTTGGTGGACAACCCGCGCGTGCAGGAAACCACCGCATGAGCCGGTTGCTGCCATTTTTCGGGTTCCTGCTGCTGGTGACGCTGTTCGGCTTCGGCATCTGGTGGAATACGCAGCACGATCCCAGCGAGGTGCCCTCGCCGCTGATCAACCAGCCGGCGCCATCGTTCGTGCTGCCCACCCTGGATGATCCGACGCGCACAGTCAGCAAGGCCAGCCTGCTCGGCAAGCCATACCTGCTCAACGTGTTTGCCAGCTGGTGCGTGGCATGCGGCGAGGAGCACCCGACATTGATGGCCGAAGGCAAGCAGCTTGGCATTCCGCTGATCGGCTACAACTACAAGGACGCGCCAGAAGACGCCAAGGGCTGGCTGGGGGCGCACGGCAACCCGTACACCATGGTGATCGTCGATCGCCCGGGACGTACCGCAATTGATTTTGGCGTGTACGGCGCACCGGAGAGTTTCCTGGTCGATGCACAGGGCGTCATTCGCTACAAGCACATTGGCCCGTTCACCCCACAGATCATCGCCCGTGAGCTGAAACCGGCCATCGCCGCGCTTGCGCACGAAGCACAACCATGAGCACCACGCCATTGCGTATGATTCAGGGGGATGTCGGCGGTCGCGAGGGCGGAGGCAATATCCCGGCAGGTGCGAGGTCAGCGCGCGTGCCTGCGGCAGGCCACTGGTGGCGCGCGCTGCTGTCCGTTGGACTGGTCGCACTACTGGCCTTCGTTGGCACAGTCCACGCCCAGGCGATCGACCCGCTGCCCTTCGAGAATCACGCACAGGAGGTGCGCTTCCAGCACCTTACCCGACAGCTGCGCTGCCTGGTCTGCCAAAACGAAAACCTTGCCGACTCCAACGCCGAACTGGCACGCGATCTGCGCCTGGAAGTGTTCAAGTTGATGCAGCAAGGCCGGAGCGACGCGCAAATCAAACAGTATCTGGTGGCGCGCTACTCCAACTTCGTACTGTATGACCCACCGCTACAACCCGGTACGTGGTTGTTGTGGTTCGGACCCGCGCTGATCCTGCTGGCTGGCGCCGGCGTAGTGCTGGTCGCCGTGCGCAAGCGTCGCCGCGACGAAGCCATCATTGACGTACCAACCGAGAACGGGGACGAGTGGTGAAAATCGCGTTTTACCTGATCGCTGCGGCGATGATCGTCGCAGCGCTGGTCATTGTGTTGTTGCCGCTGCTGCGCGCGGGCCGGCGCAGTGGTCGCCCGCGCAGCACGGTTGCCGTTGCCCTCATGTTGGCGTTGCTGCTGCCGCTCACCACCGCCGGCGTGTATCTGCTGGTGGGCACTCCGGCAGCGCTCAACGGCACCACGGCGCAGTCAGTGCCGCCGATGGACATCGAACAGGCCATATTGCAGTTGCGCACGCACCTGACCCAACAACCGGACGACCTCGCCGGGTGGATGCTGCTGGCGCAAACCAGCAGCACGCTGCGCAAACCGGACGACGCCCGCGACGCCTTCGACCACGCCCTCAAACTGGCGCCGAACAACGCCGACGCCATGGTCGGCTGGGCCGAAGCCGATTCCATGACTCGCGCCGATCACCTGATCGAAGGGCGCGCGCTGGAATTGCTCAGGCGTGCGGTGCAACTGCAGCCGGACAGTCAACGCGGCTTGTGGCTGCTCGGCATCAGCGACTTTCAGCACGCGCGCTATCGCGACGCCCAAGCCACCTGGCGTCTGCTGTTACCGCAACTGGAACCCGGTTCTGCGGTTGCCAAGGCGGTTGCCGATCAAATTGCCGTGGCTGGGGCACGCGCCGGTGACGCCCCGGCGCCGGCCTCCACCGCCGTCGCGGCGGACTCGTCCCCGGCTGCCGCGACGCTGCATGTCAAGGTTGCACTGGCCCCCGAGCTGGTGGGGAGAGTCGTCAAGGGTGACGTGCTGTTCGTCTACGCCCGTGCCGCTGGCCCCACGCCCGGCCCACCACTTGCCGCCGTCAAGCTGGACGCCGGCACCCTGCCCGCCAGCGTCACGCTCACCGACGCCATGGCCATGTCGCCGCAACACCGCCTGTCTTCCATGTCGCAGGTATTCGTCGGTGCACGCATCAGCCACAGTGGGCAGCCGGTTGCACAGCCCGGCGATCTGGAAGGCAATGCCGGCGTGGTCAACGTGGGCGCGTCGACGCCAGTCAAGATTTCCATCGACACGGTACGCTGATGGCGCCGGACGCCCGCCGCTACTGCGCGTTGCCTTCACCGTTCGCCATGAAGCGTGGCGGCACGCTGCATGGTGCCCGGGTGGCGTATGAAACCTGGGGCACGCTCAACGCGGCCCGCGACAACGCCGTGCTCGTGCTCACCGGTCTGTCCCCCAGCGCACATCTCACCTCTTGCGCCGAAGACCCCAGCCCCGGCTGGTGGGAAGGCATGGCCGGGCCGGGCAAGGCCATCGACACCACGCGCTGGTTTCTCATCTGCGTCAACTCGCTGGGCAGCGACAAGGGCTCCACCGGTCCGGCCTCGATCGACCCGGCCAGCGACGAGCCATATCGCCTCAACTTCCCCGACCTGGCGCTTGAAGACGTTGCCAACGCCGCGCAGGTCGTGGTCGGCAGCCTGGGCATCAGTCGTCTGGCGTGCCTGATCGGCTGCTCGATGGGCGGCATGAGTGCACTGGCGTACATGCTGCTGCACCCCGGCAGCGTGCACGCGCACATCAGCGTGGACACGGCACCGCAGGCCCAGCCATTCGCCATCGCCATCCGCTCGTTGCAACGCGAGGCCATCCGCCTTGACCCGCACTGGAACGAAGGGCGTTA
>Ga0207707_10006493_pt1 | contig 10212 bp, 7 predicted proteins | sample KBSC83BmetaG_FD_184336 | JGI IMG/M metagenome (GOLD analysis project Ga0207707, IMG submission 184336) | Corn rhizosphere microbial communities from Kellogg Biological Station, Michigan, USA - KBS C8-3B metaG (SPAdes) (version 2) | ecosystem: Host-associated > Plants > Roots > Rhizosphere ... | reverse complement strand
GGCGAGCGCCATGGCTTCCGCAGCCGCCGTCGCCTCATCCAGCAGCGAGGCGTTGGCGACGTCGAGCCCGGTGAGGTCGCAGATCATGGTCTGGAAGTTGAACAGTGCTTCCAGCCGGCCCTGGCTGATCTCGGGCTGATAGGGCGTATAGGCCGTGTACCAGGCCGGGCTTTCCAGGATGTTGCGCTGGATCACCGCCGGCAGGATCGTGCCGGAATACCCTTGGCCGATCAGCGAGGTGAAAAGCCGGTTCTGCGCAGCCAATTCGCCCATATGCGCGAGCGCCTCGGTTTCGCTGAGCGCCACGCCGAGATCGAGCGGTGCCTTCTGCCTGATCGCGGCAGGCAGCGTCTCGTTCATCAGATCGCCGAGCGACTTCGCGCCGACGGTTTCCAGCATGGCCGCGACATCGCGCGGCGAGGGACCAATATGGCGGCGCGCGAAACTGGTGCCGGCATCGTCAACGGCTTTAAACGGCGCGTTCATGGGGATGTCCTCGTCTATTGGTCGTCATGCCCGCCATCGGCGTCATACCCCGCGAAGGCGGGGTATCCAGTACGCCGTGACGTCGGCGATTGGTTCGAAATTTCCCGGCGTACTGGATCGTCCGTTTTCGCGGACGATGACAGCAAGTATGAGGTTGCCGGCTGCCACTTCATCTTCAGGCCGTGTGCGCCTTGTAGGCAGCTTCATCCATCAGCCCGCCAAGCTCACTTTTGTCTGATATCTTCAGCTTGAAGAACCAGGCCTTGCCGGCGGCATCGGAATTGACCAGCGCGGGCTCGGCCGCGACCGCGTCATTCACTTCAAGCACCTCGCCCGAGATCGGCGCGTAAACGTCGGAGGCGGCCTTCACGGATTCGACGACGGCGGCGGCCTCGGCCTTCTTCAGGCTGCGGCCGACCTTGGGCAGCTCGACGAACACGACGTCGCCGAGCTGGGATTGCGCATAATCGGTGATGCCGATCGTCGCGACATCACCTTCGATCCGGAGCCATTCATGGTCTGACGTGAATAACGTGGTCATGAGATTCCTTCAGCGCTTGTAGGTGTTGGGAACGAATGGAGTGGGCGCGACAGTGAGCGGCAGGCGCTGGCCGCGCACTTCGGCGAACACGCGCGTGCCGTTGGCGGCGAGGGCAGTCGGCACATAACCCATCGCGGCCGGTGCATTGAGCGTGGGGCCGAAGCCGCCCGATGTAACCGTGCCGATCGGCTCGATCGAGTTGCCCTCGGCGAACAGCGCCGCACCCTCGCGCACGGGCGCGCGGCCTTCGGGCCGCAAGCCAACGCGTCGGCGCGGGGCGCCGCTTGCAAATTGGTCGAGGATCTTTTCGGCGCCGAGAAAGCCGCCGACCCGCGCGCCGCCGGCGCGGCGGCTCTTCTGCACCGACCATTCCAGCGCGGCCTCGACCGGGGTGGTCGTGGTGTCGATGTCATGGCCATAGAGGCAGAGCCCGGCCTCGAGTCGCAGGCTGTCGCGCGCGCCAAGCCCGATCGGCAGCACGTCGCCGTCTTCCAGCAGCTTTTTGGCCAGCCGCTCGGCCTGCTCGGCCGGGACCGAAATCTCAAATCCGTCCTCGCCGGTGTAGCCCGAGCGCGAGACGAAGCAGTCGAAGCCGGCGACCTCACGCGGGCCGGAATCCATGAACCGCATCGACGGCATGCCTGCACATAATTTCGCCAGCACGGATTCGGCCCTCGGCCCCTGCAGCGCCAGCAGCGCGCGGTTCGGCAACGGCTCGATCGTGCAGACGTCCGAAATCTCGTTGCGCAGATGCGCCTCGTCGGCGTCCTTGCAGGAAGCATTCACCACCAGGAACAGATGGTCGCCGAAATTCGCGACCATCAAATCATCGAGGATGCCGCCTTCCGCGCTGGTGAATTGCGCATAGCGCTGCCGGCCCTTCGGCACGGCCAGGATGTCCTGCGGCACGGCTCGCTCCAGCGCGAGCGCGGCATCCTCCGGCGCGTCAGAATTTGCCCGGAGAAGAAGCTGCCCCATGTGGGAGACATCGAAAAGGCCGGCCTTCTGGCGGGTATGGAGGTGCTCTTTCAGCACGCCGGCTGCATATTGCACGGGCATTTCATAGCCCGCGAACGGCACCATCCTGGCGCCCAGCAAAAGGTGCAGGTCGTAGAGGGGAGTGCGTTTAAGGGGGTTGAGGTCGTCGCGTGCAAGCATCACAGGGTCCTCGCGGGTTCCCGGGACCATTCCCGAAAAACCCATCGAAGCCCCATCTGTCGCTGTGCCTGAGAGTATTATCCCGTCGGCGGACGCCCTCGGCCTTTACGGCCCTCGGCGCCTCTTTCCAGATGCTGTCCTCGCCACGCGGTCCGTTTGCCTGAGAGTTTCCGGGGCGGTTGCTCCTTCGGCGCCGGCCTTTCGGCCGGTCTCTCCCGACGTGGCTGTCTTGAACAGATAGGAGGAAAACACGACCATACCAGCACTGTCAACGCGGCGGCGCGGCCTATCAACCGGTAGCTAGTGCCCCGTTTCCGAAGTTCGTGAAGCCTTGCGGCACCTACCGGCACGAACTTCGGAAACATAAGGGGCACTAGCAAATCAATATTAGGCAAGTGCCGCTTTTCGATTTGAAGTTCCTAGAAGGGCTTGCCACAACCAGTGTAGGAACTTCAAATCGGCGGCACTTTGCGTGCTGCAGCAAGTACATGATCCGCCTGCACAGTTTCTGGACACTGCGGCAGGCCTCCTCTAAAAGCGTTCCGCCCGGGTGAGAACCGTTTTGAGGGGACGACCGGCCAACTCCCGATTGGATGAACATGAGCGGCGTCAACGAGATCAGGTCGACCTTTCTGAATTTTTTCCGCGAGAACGGCCACGAGATCGTGCCGTCCTCGCCGCTCGTGCCGCGCAACGACCCGACCCTGATGTTCACCAATGCCGGCATGGTGCAGTTCAAGAACGTCTTCACCGGCGTCGAGAAGCGGCCCTACCAGCGTGCCACCACCTCGCAGAAATGCGTGCGCGCCGGCGGCAAGCACAACGACCTCGACAATGTCGGCTATACCGCGCGGCACCACACCTTCTTCGAGATGCTCGGCAATTTCTCCTTCGGCGACTACTTCAAGGATCGCGCGATCGAGCTTGCCTGGAAGCTGGTCACCAGGGAATTCGGCCTGCCCAAGGACAAGCTGACGGCGACCGTCTATATCGACGACGACGAGGCTTTCAATCTCTGGAAGAAGATCGCGGGGCTTCCGGAATCCCGGATCATCCGCATCGCCGGTTCCGACAATTTCTGGCAGATGGGCGACACCGGCCCGTGCGGGCCGTGCTCTGAAATCTTCTACGACCATGGCGACAAGATCTGGGGCGGCCCTCCCGGCTCGGCCGAGCAGGAAGGCGACCGTTTCATCGAGATCTGGAATCTCGTGTTCATGCAGTTCGAGCAGCTCGAAGGCGGGCAGCGCAATCCATTGCCAAAACCGTCGATCGACACCGGCGCGGGGCTGGAGCGCGTCGCGGCCGTGCTGCAGGGCAAGCACGACAATTACGACATCGATCTCTTTGTCGCGCTGATCCGCGCGATCTCCGAATTGACCGGCGCCGACCCGCAAGGCGAGCAGAAGGCCTCGCTCCGCGTCATCGCCGACCATCTGCGCGCCTCCTCGTTCCTGATCGCCGACGGCGTGCTGCCGTCGAACGAAGGACGCGGCTATGTGCTGCGCCGAATCATGCGTCGCGCCATGCGGCACGCGCAGCTCCTTGGCGCGCGCGAGCCGTTGATGCATCGCCTGGTCTGGGCGCTGGTGCGCGAGATGGGTCAGGCCTATCCGGAGCTGGTGCGCGCGGAAAGCCTGATCGAGGAGACGCTGAGGCTGGAAGAGACCCGCTTCCGCAAGACCCTGGAGCGCGGACTTTCGATCCTCGACGAGAAGAGCGCAGGCCTGAAAAAGGGCGACATGTTCGATGGCGATACGGCCTTCACGCTCTACGACACCTATGGTTTCCCGCTCGACCTGACGCAGGACGCGCTGAAGTCGCGCGGCATCGGCGTGGATATCGCGTCCTTCACCGATGCCATGGACCGCCAGCGCGAGAAGGCGCGCGCGGCCTGGGCCGGCTCGGGCGATACCGCGACCGAGAGCATCTGGTTTCCGCTGCGCGAGAAGCTCGGCGCGACCGAGTTCCTGGGCTACGAGACCGAGACCGCCGAAGGCGTGGTCACCGCGCTGGTCAAGGACGGTAAGGAAGTCGACAGCCTGAAGGCTGGCGAGACGGGCGCGATCGTGCTGAACCAGACGCCGTTCTATGCGGAGTCCGGCGGCCAGGTCGGCGATACCGGCGTGCTGTCAGGCGACGGCGTCAAATTCCGCGTCACCGACACGCAGAAGAAGGCCGGCGATCTCTGGGCCCATCAAGGCACGCTGGAGCAGGGCACCTTGAAAGTCGGCGCCGCGCTGCAGCTCGAGGTCGATCACACGCGCCGTTCTTCGATCCGCGCCCATCATTCTGCAACGCATCTGCTGCACGAGGCGCTGCGGCAGGTGCTCGGCGATCACATCGCCCAGCGCGGCTCGCTGGTGGCGCCCGATCGCCTGCGCTTCGACTTCGTGCACCCGAAACCGATCACGGCCGAAGAACTCGCCCGCGTCGAGGACATCGCCAACGAGGTGGTGCTGGAGAATGACGAGGTGACGACGCGCCTGATGGCGGTCGATGACGCGCGCGAGGCCGGCGCCCGCGCGCTGTTCGGCGAGAAATATGGCGACGAGGTCCGCGTGGTCTCGATGGGCAAAAGCGCGCGTGAGCACGGCCAGAACGCGCTCGGCTGGTCGGTCGAGCTCTGCGGCGGCACCCATGTGAAGCGCACCGGCGATATCGGCCTGATCTCGGTGACCGGCGAGAGCGCGGTCGCTTCCGGCGTGCGCCGCATCGAGGCGCTGACCGGGCGCCACGCCCGCAAGCATGCCAATGAGGTGATGGCGCTCGCCAAAACTGCCGCCGCTGAACTCCGCACCACGCCGGAAGACGTGCCGGCGCGCATCACCGCGCTGATGGAAGAGCGCAAGAAGCTCGAGCGCGAGCTGTCGGATGCCCGCAAGAAGCTTGCGATGGGCGGCGGCGCGTCTGCCGGCAACGGCGCGGCCGCTTCCGGCGTGCGCGAGGTCGGCAACGTCAAGCTGATGGCGCGCGCGGTCGAGGGCATCGAGATGAAGGATCTCAAGAGCCTCGCCGATGACGGCAAGAAGCAACTCGGAAGCGGCGTCGTCGCCATCGTCGGCGTCACCGAGGACGGCAAGGCCGGCGTGGTCGTCGGCGTGACGCCGGATCTCACCTCGCGCTTTAACGCGGTCAATCTGGTCCGGGTCGCCTCCGAAGCGCTGGGCGGCAAGGGCGGCGGCGGCCGGCCCGACATGGCCCAGGCCGGCGGCCCCGACGGCGCCAAGGCCGATGCCGCGCTGTCGGCGATCGAGAAGGCGATGGCGGGGGCGTGAGGTTTCTTTCTTCTCCCCTTGTGGGAGAAGGTGGCGCGAAGCGCCGGATGAGGGGTTCTCTCCGCGGATTTGATCTATCGAGAGAGTTTCATCCGCGGAGACAAACCCCTCACCCGGATCGCATCTTCGATGCGATGCCGGCCTCTCCCGCAGGGGACCCGCAGGGGAGAGGCGAACTGCCAATGCGGCGCCCGTTCCGTGTCTTTTCAATCCTTCACCACGCGCACGGCGCCGCGGGCGGCGCTGGTCGCGAGGGCTGCATAGGCTTTCAAGGCGGTGGAGACCTTGCGGGCGCGCTTGGCGGGTTTCCAGGCCCGCGCGCCCTTGGCCTGCATCGCATCGCGGCGCTTCTTCAACTCCGCCTCATTGACCGCGAGATGGATCGCGCGCGAGGGGATGTCGATCTCGATGCGGTCGCCGTCCTGCACCAGGCCGATCAGGCCGCCTTCGGCCGCTTCCGGCGAGACATGCCCGATCGACAGGCCCGACGAGCCGCCGGAGAAGCGGCCGTCCGTGACCAGCGCGCAGGCCTTGCCGAGGCCCTTCGATTTCAAATAGCTGGTCGGATAGAGCATCTCCTGCATGCCCGGCCCGCCGCGCGGCCCCTCGTAGATGATCACGACGACATCGCCCGGCTTGATCTTGTTGGTCAGGATCGCCTCGACCGCGGCGTCCTGGCTCTCGAACACGCGCGCTGAACCTGCAAATTTCAGGATGCTGGCATCGACGCCGGCGGTTTTCACGATGCAGCCGTCGACGGCGATATTGCCGTGGAGCACGGCAAGGCCACCGTCCCTAGAGAAGGCGTGCTCGGCGTCGCGAATGCAGCCGGTGGTGCGATCGGCATCGAGCTCCTCGAACCGGCGATCCTGGCTGAAGGCAACTTGCGTCGGCACGCCGCCGGGCGCCGCCTTGTAAAAGTTACGCACGCTTTCACTCTGGGTATGGCGGATGTCCCAGCGTTCCAGCGCCGTCGCGAGCGAGGACGAATGCACGCTCGGCAGCTCCGCATGAATGAGCCCTGCGCGATTGAGCTCGCCGAGGATCGCCATGATGCCGCCGGCGCGGTGCACGTCCTCCATGTGGACGTCGGCGATTGAGGGCGCGACCTTGCAGAGCACCGGCACCTTGCGCGACAGCCGGTCGATATCCTTCATGGTGAAGGGGATATCGCCCTCATGGGCGGCGGCCAACAGATGCAGCACGGTGTTGGTCGAGCCGCCCATGGCGATATCGAGGCTCATGGCGTTCTCGAACGCCTTGAAGTTCGCGATGTTGCGCGGAAGCACGTTTGTCTCGTCCTGCTCGTAATAGCGTCGCGCGAGATCGACGACGAGATGCCCGGCCTCGACGAACAGGCCCTTGCGGTCGGCATGGGTGGCGAGCACCGAGCCGTTGCCGGGCAGCGAGAGACCGAGCGCCTCGGTGAGACAATTCATCGAATTGGCGGTGAACATGCCCGAGCAGGAGCCGCAGGTCGGACAGGCCGAGCGCTCGATCACCTCGACATCGCCGTCGCTGACCTTGTCGTCGGCGGCCGCCACCATGGCGTCGATCAGGTCGACCGACCTGATCTTGCCGTTGAGGTTGACCTTGCCCGACTCCATCGGCCCGCCCGATACGAACACCGCGGGAATGTTGAGGCGCATCGCCGCCATCAGCATGCCGGGCGTGATCTTGTCGCAGTTGGAGATGCAGACCATGGCGTCCGCGCAATGGGCGTTGACCATGTATTCGACGCTGTCGGCGATCAGCTCGCGCGAGGGCAGGCTGTAGAGCATGCCGTCATGGCCCATAGCGATGCCGTCATCGACCGCGATGGTGTTGAACTCCTTGGCGACGCCGCCGGCCTGCTCGATCTCGCGTGCGACGAGCTGGCCGAGGTCCTTCAGATGCACATGTCCGGGCACGAACTGGGTGAAGGAATTGACCACCGCGATGATGGGCTTGCCGAAATCCTCGTTCTTCATGCCGGTCGCGCGCCATAGGCCGCGGGCGCCCGCCATATTGCGGCCGTGGGTGGTGGTCCGGGAGCGATAGGTCGGCATGGGCGTCCTCTTGCATTTCGGGGCCGGGTCTTGAGGCCCGGCTGTAAAGCGGTGTTCTGGCAAGGCTTTACAGGCAAGCCGCGCCCGATACGACCCCTCAATTTTGCGGATTAGCTATTTCCGGTCGAGGTAGGGTGCGACAACCTCGCGCGTCTCCTTGCTCGGCACGACCGGCACGATCTCGAAAGTCATGCCGAGGTCGCGGTTGTTGGCGAGCACCCATTCCTGCAACACCCTCGCGTCGTCGCATTCCATGAGCTGGAAGCAGCGGTCGAAATTCGGCTCGATCCAGCTGCCGATATATTTCAGCCCTTCCGGAAACTTGATGCCGCTATCGCGCAAGCGCCGGTAGACCGGGATCGGGTCACGATCCCTGAAGCGCTCGATCACCATGAACAGCATGCAGGCCTCCGTCGTAACGACGGATAGCCTACAAGTTTTTCAGGATTTGCGCAGGAACACGTAGTCCGCGGCATAGGGCATGCCCCGGCCGGCTTTTTCGCGGTCGCAGGCGCCTTTCAGCACGCCGCCGACCGTGTTGATCCGCTGCACCGTGGTGACGTCGGAGAGCTGGCCGCTTCCCTTGTGCGAATTAACTTCGAGCTTGAGCCACGCGATGTCGTTGGCGCCGGCACCGGGCGCGTTGCCAACGGCCTTGGCGGTGATGCCGCTGCCGTCGGTAAGCTCCCAGGTTGGCCCGGCCGTATGATAGCCGGCGACCTTGTCGCTGGCGGTCAGCGTCGCCTGCGGCGAGTTGAAGGTCCAGCCGAGCTTGCCGTCCGGGCCCGGTTTGCATTCGTAGTACTGCATGCCCACGGCGTGCACCGTGAGCACGACGGTCTCGCCGGGCGCTGCGATCTCGGCGGGCAGTGACTTGTCGTCGGCAAGCGCGGCGCCGGTCAGGAGAAGGAAAGGTATCGCTTTCGCCATCAACCGCATGGTGCGCCCTCAGTTTCGGATGTTGTCATTCCGGGGCGGTGCAAAGCGCCGAACCCGGAATGACACACTAACGTTGCAGCCTTATAGCGGCTCTGGATCGCCTCGCAGCCCCCCGCAAACGTGCTTGGGGCGACATTCACTCGGCTTACGCTGCCATCGCCTTGGCGAGGTTGTCCGAAACCTTGTCGAGGAAGCCCGTCGTCGAAAGCCAGCGCTGGTCGGCGCCGACGAGCAGCGCGAGATCCTTGGTCATGTAGCCATCCTCGACGGTGTCGACACAGACCTTCTCCAGCGTCGCCGCGAATTTCGCGAGCTTCTCGTTGTTGTCGAGCTTGGCGCGGTGGGCGAGGCCCCTGGTCCAGGCGAAGATCGAGGCGATCGAGTTCGTGGACGTTTCCTTGCCCTTCTGGTGCTCGCGATAATGGCGGGTCACCGTGCCGTGGGCGGCTTCGGCTTCGACCGTCTTGCCGTCGGGGGTCAGCAGCACCGAGGTCATCAGGCCGAGCGAGCCATAGCCCTGCGCCACGGTGTCGGACTGCACGTCGCCGTCGTAGTTCTTGCAGGCCCAGACATAGCCGCCCGACCATTTCAGCGCGGACGCCACCATGTCGTCGATCAGGCGGTGCTCGTAGGTCAGCCTCTTGGCCTCGAAGTCCTTCTTGAATTCGCGGTCGTAGATGTCCTGGAAGATATCCTTGAAGCGGCCATCATAGACCTTGAGGATGGTGTTCTTGGTCGAGAGGTAGACCGGATAGCCGCGCATCAGGCCGTAGTTCAGCGAGGCTCGGGCGAAATCGATGATGGAATCGTCGAGATTGTACATCTCCATCGCGACGCCGGCGCCGGGCGCCTTGAACACTTCCCGCTCGATCACCGTGCCGTCCTCGCCGACGAATTTCATCGACAGCGTGCCCTTGCCGGGGAACTTGAAATCGGTGGCGCGGTACTGGTCGCCGTAGGCGTGGCGGCCGATGATGATCGGCTTGGTCCAGCCGGGGACGAGGCGCGGCACGTTCTTGCAGATGATCGGCTCGCGGAAGATGACGCCGCCGAGGATGTTGCGGATGGTGCCGTTCGGCGACTTCCACATCTCCTTCAGGCCGAACTCCTTCACCCGCGCCTCGTCGGGGGTGATGGTGGCGCATTTGACGCCGACGCCGACCTTCTTGATGGCATTGGCGGCATCGACGGTGACCTGGTCGTTGGTCTTGTCGCGGTATTCCATCCCGAGGTCGAAATATTGCAGGTCGATATCAAGGAAGGGGTGGATCAGCTTGTCCTTGATGTACTGCCAGATGATCCGGGTCATCTCGTCGCCATCGAGTTCGACGACGGGGTTGGTCACCTTGATTTTTGCCATGATCGGGAAGGCCTCTCGGGAACGCTTCTTGTGGGGAGCGGGTGGGCGGGAAAGGCGGGTCATAGCACTGCAAACGAGCCGGCGGAAGCCGAGCGGTCATGCAGTTTGGGCCGATCTTTTGGCGGAGGACGCCGGGCGCGCGCCGGGAGGGGACGGCGTGCCGCGGCGGCGAGTCAAAAGCCGAATCCAAGCTCATATTTTGCTTGAGAAATCCGCTTGATGCGGGCAATCGGAAGCAGGCCAAGGGCGACTTTGAATCCATTTCTGCGCGGCCGGATTCAAGGCCATGAATTTGAATCGGAAACCAAAGGGCGATGTCGGGCACGGACAAGACCAAGACCGGCGTCGACCTCGACGGTCCCGCGATCATTCTGGTCGAACCGCAGCTTGGCGAGAATATCG
>Ga0207707_10006491_pt1 | contig 10214 bp, 5 predicted proteins | sample KBSC83BmetaG_FD_184336 | JGI IMG/M metagenome (GOLD analysis project Ga0207707, IMG submission 184336) | Corn rhizosphere microbial communities from Kellogg Biological Station, Michigan, USA - KBS C8-3B metaG (SPAdes) (version 2) | ecosystem: Host-associated > Plants > Roots > Rhizosphere ... | reverse complement strand
CGTTGGCCCGCCCATGAATTTTTCACATTGTCTGTCTAGTTGCATAGCTTTTTGACGCGTGCCATTTATGCACGCATGTTGCATGTATAGCACACACGTTTCACACTTGTCAACAAAAATTTTGCGGGGCGCTTGTCCGGCGGCGAGGGGAGTGATGAGAGGATGCCCTTACTGCGTGCGGGCTTCCGCCACGTGCGGGCTTCCGCCATGTGCGGGCCTCCGCCACGCGCAGCCTGACGACCGGCTCAGATCGAGCCTGGTACTGATCGCTTTCGCCGATCTCGCTTTGCCTTGACTGCGTTCGCCGCTTTCACGCGATAACGCCTTCATCGCCTTGGGCAATTTAAGCGATTTCGTGAAAAAGGGCCAGACGCCGGTCATACGGACCGCCGTTTTGGTCATACCGTTGGCGAACCTGGCGAATCGCCGGCGAAGCGCGAAGTCGCCGTTCCGGTTGTCAAAAGACGCCCGGATAATCGATAATTAATGTTTTTGTATATTCGCGGGATCCCTCAATGAGGGCCCATCGCTTTTAAGATCAAGATCGTTTTTTTACGCTGTTTCCGTTTCGAATCGGAAATATTGAATAAAGGTTTATGAACAGTTACGTGATCTACCTGGCACCGGCCTTTGGCATCATCGGCCTGCTTGTCATGGCGTGGAAATCTTCCTGGGTCAGCAAGCAGGACGCGGGCGAGGCCAATATGCGCGAGCTTGCCGGCCACATCGCCGACGGCGCAATGGCCTTTTTGAAGGCCGAGTGGCGGGTGCTGAGCATTTTTGTCGTGATAACCGCCGCCCTGCTCGCGTATTCGGGCACCGTGCATGAGGTAAATGGACGGCCGATCCATTCGAGCTGGGTCATCGCCATCGCTTTTATTTTCGGGGCCGTTTTCTCGGCGACCGCCGGTTATATCGGTATGAAGGTGGCGACAAAGGCTAACGTCCGCACGACCCAGGCCGCTCGCTCGAGCCTGAAAAAGGCCCTCGAAGTTTCCTTCACCGGCGGCAGCGTAATGGGCATCGGCGTTGCCAGCCTCGCCGTGCTGGGCCTGGGCGGGCTGTTCATCGTTTTTCTGAATTTTTTTGCCGACCTCGGCGCGACCGTTGTGCAGACATCGATCGAGGTCCTGACCGGGTTTTCGCTAGGTGCCGAGTCGATCGCCCTGTTTTCACGCGTCGGCGGCGGCATTTATACAAAGGCAGCCGACGTCGGAGCCGACCTCGTCGGCAAGGTCGAGGCCGGCATTCCGGAGGACGACGTCCGTAACCCCGCGACCATCGCCGATAACGTGGGCGACAACGTCGGCGATGTCGCCGGCATGGGCGCCGACCTTTTTGGATCATATGTTGCAACGATCCTGGCGACGATGGTGCTTGGCGAGGAGATCAGGGTGAGCGACCATTTTGGCGGCCTGTCGCCGATCCTGCTACCGATGGTAATTTGCGGCCTCGGATTGATATTCTCGATCGTCGCGACGCTATTTGTCCGCATCAAGGACGAAAAGTCGAGCGTTCAGAATGCCCTCAACATGGGCAACTGGGCGTCAATTATCCTGACAGTCATCGCCTCGTATTTCGTCGTTATGTGGCTGCTGCCCGACGGCTCGATCACCCTGCGAAACGCGACGTTTACAAAAATGAACGTGTTTTTTGCGATCGTTGTCGGCACGATCGTCGGCGCGATAATGAGCTTTTCGACCGAATATTACACGTCGATGGGCAAAAAACCCGTCGACTCGATCGTCCAACAGTCCCTGACCGGTCACGCGACAAACATCATAGGCGGCCTCGCCGTGGGAATGAAGTCAACTGTGATCCCGATCCTGACACTGGCCGGAGGCATTATGGCCTCGTATTACTTTGCAGGCCTGTACGGCGTGGCCATCGCCTCGGCCGGCATGATGTCGACTACCGCAATGCAGCTCGCGATCGATGCGTTCGGCCCGATCGCCGACAATGCCGGCGGCATCGCCGAGATGAGCCAGCTTCCCGCTGAGGTCCGCTTGCGAACCGATCGGCTCGATGCAGTTGGAAACACAACCGCGGCAACTGGAAAAGGGTTCGCGATCGCGAGTGCAGCGCTGACCTCGCTGGCACTATTTGCAGCCTTTGTTGGCGTGTCGATGCCCGACAATCAGCATATTGATATTTACAAAGCTCCTGTTCTGGCCGGCTTGTTCATCGGCGGCATGATCCCGTTCATCTTTTCGGCGCTATGTATTCAGGCTGTCGGTCGCGCGGCGATGGACATGGTGCAGGAAGTTCGCCGCCAGTTTCGCGAGATCCCCGGCATCATGGAATATAAAGCCCAGCCGGAATACGAAAAGTGTGTTGCTATTTCCACGAAGGCCTCTATTCGGGAAATGCTGTTGCCGGGAGCAATTGCTCTTATCACGCCCGTTCTGATCGGATTTATCTTTGGACCGGAAGTCCTCGGCGGTACGCTGGCCGGCGTCACGGTTTCGGGCGTTCTGATGGGAATGTTTCAGTCAAATGCGGGCGGCGCATGGGACAACGCCAAGAAATCGTTTGAGTCGGGCGTCGAGATCCAGGGCGAGACCTATTTCAAAAAGAGCGAGCCCCACAAGGCATCGGTCACGGGCGACACCGTCGGCGACCCTTTCAAGGACACATCCGGCCCGTCGATGAACATCCTCATTAAGCTAATGTCGATCGTCAGCCTGATCATTGCACCGTATCTTTACGGGATCGGACATTAGTCCGCCATTCAATATTTTCAGCTTAAGCCCGTACGTCAGTGCGGGCTTTCTTATGAAGGTTGACTACATACCCTTTCAAGGCTACCTTAATGTGAACCCCAACACCCTATGGCTACCCCGCAGAGGGCCTCATTCGGCCATTATCAGATCAGTACGCTGCTCGGCTCAGGCGGAATGGGCGAAGTGTATCTGGCCGACGACACAAAGCTTGGTCGAAAGGTCGCGATAAAGTTCCTCAACGAGAAGTACAGCAAAGACGAAGACCTATTGAACCGCTTTATTCAAGAGGCTAAGGCGGCGTCTGCGTTAAATCACCCAAATCTGATAACCGTCTACGAGATCGGTGAACACGAGGGTTCGCACTATATGGCGGGCGAATATATCGACGGCCAGACTCTGCGAGAGCGCATGAAGGAGCGTCTGACGTTTGACGAGATCCTTTCGATCGCGATCCAGACCGCCGAAGCTCTCTCGGCTGCACACCAGGCCGGCATTGTGCACCGCGACATCAAGCCAGAGAACATAATGATCCGGCCCGACGGTTACGTAAAGGTGCTTGATTTTGGACTAGCGAAACTCACCGAGCTGGCAAGTTCCGAGGGCGAAGAGCAGACCAAAAAGCTGGTCAAAACAAATCCGGGCGTAGTAATGGGAACAGCCAGCTACATGTCACCCGAACAGGCCAGGGGCAAGCCAACCGACGCGCGTTCCGACGTATTTAGTTTCGGAATATTGTTGTACGAGATGCTGACCGGAAAGGTCCCGTTCATGGGCGAGACTATGACCGATGTACTCTCATCGATCATTAGCTCTGAGCCGCCGTCGATAACAAGCATTGCGCCGCACCTGCCGCGAGAGCTGCAGCGCATCGTCCAAAAAACGCTCAAAAAAAAACGTGAGCAGCGTTACCAAACGACGCGAGATCTCTTGGTCGATCTCAAAGAACTCAGAGACGAGCTTCAGATCGAGGCAAAGCTGGAACGTACAGCTGTCCCGAGCAAGCCCGAAGTAAGTCAGACCAGCGCGCCGCGTCATTCGACGAGTTCTGGGAGCGGTACGAAAGACTCTCTGCTGCTGACTGAATTTGAGAACACGACCGGCGAAGCGATCTTTGACCAAACGCTCAAGATGGCACTTGCTTTCTCGCTTGCTCAGTCGCCGTTTCTCGACATTGTGCCTGATTCGCGTGTGGCACAGACGCTTCGCCTGATGGGGCGACGATCGGACGAGCGTGTGAGTAAAGAGCTCGGCGAAGAGATCTGCATGCGGCAGAACCTGAAAGCATTTATCACCGGAACGATTTCCGGTTTTGGCTCGATCTATGTATTGACGCTCGAAGCAATAAACGCCCGGACCGGCGAGAGTCTGGGCCGTGAGTTTGAACAAGTGAACTCACGCGAAGAGGTCCTCAATGCTCTCGGCCGTGCAGCAACGGGCATTCGCGAGCGGCTCGGCGAAAGTCTAAGCTCTATTGAGAAGTTCAACGTGCCGGGCGAGTCGATCACGACGTCTTCGCTCGAAGCGTTAAAGATATTTGTGCTCGGCCGCGAACAGGTCGTCAACGGAAAACAGCTAGAGGCGATCCCGTTTTACAAAAAGGCGCTCGAGATCGACCCTGAGTTCGCGTTGGCTTATACTGAGCTGGCTGTCGTTTACCGCAACACTGATCAGTGGAAGTCCGCGGCCGAAATGACTGCGAAGGCATACGAGCTTCGCGACAATGTAAGTGAGACCGAGAGGCTCCGCATCACTTACTATTTTCACAATTTTGTCCAGGGCGAGATGGATAAGGCGACGGACACATTGGAATTGTGGCGAAACACATATCCCAATTTCGTGGTCTCTTATGTAAGCCTTTCCGATTCGTACGAGCGGCTCGGGCAATCCGAAAAAGCGATCGACTTTGCACGGCAGGGCCTCAACCTCGACCCGAATTACGCCACTATCTACATGAACCTCGTCGAATCGCTGGTCTCGGTTGGTCGGTACGACGAAGCGAAAGAGACTTGCCGAGAGGCGTTTCAGCGAAAGCTTGATGGTGATTACTTTCACTTGTTCCCGTACATGATCGCGTTTGTCACCAATGACGAAGCGGCCAAGTCCGAAAATCTTCGATGGTTCGCCGGCCGGGACGACGAATATCTCGCGTTGGACCTTCAGGCTGGATCTGCCGGATTTCAGGGACGATGGCGGATCGCCCAGGATTTTTCGCGACGTGCTATCGACCTTGCTAGTCGAAATAACGCAAAAGAAGTTGCCGCCAACTATGCCGCTGAACAAGCACTGCGGATCGTGTTTTGGAGCTCTGGCACCGGCTTGCCCTCGAGCGACGACAGCCAGCTAAAAACCGTATTGAAAGCTCAGACGAATAAAGCCCTCAACCTCGAAAAGGGACAGGTCGTGGTCGTCCTGACCGCGCTCGCTCTCGCCGCCGCGGGCCACGCAGATGAATCACGCGCGCTTACCTCAGAGATGCTGGCCGAGCGGCCCAACGACACGTTATTCACACAGCTCTGGCTGCCGACGATCAACGCCGCACTGTTGCTGCACGGCGACAAGCCTAAAGAAGCGATCGAAGTTCTCGAGATCGCAGAGCGATTTGAAAAGGCGGCCGAGTTCTATCCGCAATACATCCGTGGACTGGCATATATGAACATCGACAAACCTCGCGACGCGGCGCGCGAATTTAATAAGATCCTGAACAACCGAGGCGAAGGTCCGCTATCGTCTATTTACCCGCTTGCCCAGCTTGGCAAGGCACGCGCTCTGCGTGACAAGACCGAGTACGAAAAATTCCTTGAGCATTGGCAAGACGCCGATCCCGACATGCCTGCTCTTGTCGCTGCGAAGCAGGAATTCGCCGGATTGAGCTGAACCCGTTATAACGTATTGCCCGTAATGCAGGCGATATTGTTTCAACGGTCATAGCTACTGTCTCACTAGTCGGAATCGAGCCGGATTCCCCGCAACTCCTGGCTCCGAAATGTGTTGGGGTGATATGAAAGCCTTATGCTAGAAACCCTTCAAACAAACTCTGCGTTCTCGCACTACCGCATCGTGTCCCGGATCGGGGCTGGAGGTATGGGTGAGGTATATCTTGCTCACGACACCAAGCTGGAACGAAAGGTCGCGATCAAGTTCCTGCCTGCCGAATTTTCAGGAGACATAGCGAGGCTTGCAAGGTTCGTCCAGGAGGCCCAGGCGGCTTCCGCCCTCAACCATCCGAACATTATTACGATCCATGAGATCGGCGAGACCGACGGCACGCATTTTATATCCAGCGAATATATAGATGGCCAGACGTTACGCCAGCGGATGTCGAGCGAACGGATCTCGTTCGACGAGTTTCTCTCAGTTGCCATCCAGACGGCCGAGGCATTGTCTGCTGCCCATAAGGCGGGCATTGTACATCGCGATATCAAGCCCGAAAACGTCATGCTGCGCGCGGACGGGTATGTAAAGGTTCTCGATTTTGGCCTTGCAAAGCTCAATAACCACAACGGCCTCGCATCTGCGGGTGATGACGAGACACGCAAGTTGATCGACACCAGCCCGGGAGTTGTGCTCGGGACCGCCTCATATATGTCGCCCGAGCAGGCCCGAGGGAAGGAGGTGGATGCGCGATCGGACATCTTCAGTTTCGGCGTGATGATGTACGAGATCCTCGCGGGCCAGGTGCCTTTCCGGGGTGAGACCATGATGGACGTGATCTCGGCGATCATGCATGATGAGCCGCCGCCGCTGCTCGCTGCTGCACCGCACCTGCCGAAGGAACTGCAGCGCATCGTTCATAAATCTCTCAAGAAAAAGCGCGAAAGCAGATACCATACCGTTCACGACCTTTTAACTGATCTGAGAGAGCTTAGGGACGAAATGCATATCGAATCGCGGCTCGAGCGGACGGCCGTGCCGGACAGGCCTGAGAGTCAGGATTCCATTTCCTCCGGCTCCAGGCTCTCGACCAACTCAGGTCGCATGAAAGACCCGCTGCTCTTGACCGAGTTTGAGAATACAACGGGCGAAGCGGTCTTTGACCAGACCTTAAAGATGGCCCTGTCATTCTCTCTTGCCCAGTCACCGTTTCTAGACATCCTGTCGGACAACGCGGTCAGCCAGGCTCTACGGCAGATGGGGCGACAGTCTAATGAGCGCGTGACCCGTAAACTGGGTGAAGAGATCTGCGTGCGGCAGAATCTGAAAGCTTTTATAACGGGCACGATCTCCAGTTTCGGTTCGATCTATATTCTGACGATCGAAGCGGTCTCAAGAAACGGCGAAACAATCGGCCGGGAATATGAACAGGTCGATTCAAGAGAAGAAGTTCTCAAAGCTCTCGGCCGGAGGGCGGCCGCTCTGCGCGAAAAACTCGGCGAGAGTCTGGGCTCTATCAAACAATTCGATCTGCCTGGTGGTTATGTAACAACATCCTCGATTGAGGCCCTGAAATACTTCGCCCTTGGGCGGGAACAGACGCTAATCGGGAAAAACCTTGAAGCCGTTCCGTTTTTTAACAAAGCTATCGAACTTGATCCAAACTTCGCCGCTGTTTATACGAGTTTATCGGTCGTATACGCCAACAATCGACAATGGAAACTGGCGGCGGAAATCATGTCCAGAGCCTACGATCTGAGGGAAACTGTCAGCGAGTACGAAAACTCCGGATCACCTATTTCTATCACATGTATGTGACGGGCGAGATCGATAAGGCCATCGATGCCCTCGAGTTATGGCGCAGGACCTATCCGTCAGATCCCGTAGCCGCGATCAATCTTGCTGATACATTGGAAAGGACAGGCCAATCAGAAAGGGCGGCCGCCGCTGCCCGTGGGGCCATCCGCTTAAACCCCTCAATTGCAGTCGGTTATTTGAATCTGGTGGCCGCCCTAATCTTGCTTAACCGTTATGCGGAAGTTAAGGAAACCGTGTGGCAGGCAATTGAAAAGGACCTCGACAACGGATATTTTCATCATTTTTTGTATTCCGTTGCGGTTATAGAACGTGAGGAGGCCGCGATGGCTGAAAGCCTGAAATGGTTCAGCGGGCGGAGTGATGAGTACATCGCTCTCGATCTCAAAACCGGAAGAGCGGCCTTTTGCGGAAGCTGGAGGGCGGCCCAGGACCTTTCGCGCCGGGCGATCGATCTGGCGGGCCGCAGCAACGCCGGAGAGATTGCCGCCCGATACGCCGCTGAACAGGCATTGAGGATCGTTTTCTGGAGCGACGGCAGTGGCCTGCCGAAAGGCGACACAGGCAGGTTAAAAATTGTACTAAAAGTGCAAACTAAAAAGGCGCTCGAGTTTGGAGGCAATCAAGATATCGCGGCCCGAGCCGCTCTTGCCCTCGCGGCCGCCGGGCAAACCGATGAAGCCGGCGCCCTGATCGATGAACTGCATACCGAACGCCCGAAAGACACGCTCCTCAATGAGCTCTGGCTGCCGCTCGCCCGCGCTGCCGGCTTGCTTTTCAACGGCAAAGCTAAAGAAGCTGTCCACGAATTGGAACCGACCGAGAGATTTGAAAAGGCGGCCAGCTTTTACCCGCAATATCTACGCGGCCTTGCCTATATGCATCTGGGCAGACCAACAGCAGCGATCCGCGAGTTTGATAAGATACTCGGCCATCGGGGCGAAGCTCCACTCTCCTCGATCTATCCCTTGACCCAGCTCGCAAAAGCGCGCGCATCAAAAGACAAGGCCGAATACGAGAAATTCTTTGACCTGTGGAAAGACGCCGATCCCGACATGCCGGCGCTGGTTGCTGCAAAGGCGGAGTTTGAAGCTCTGAGCTAACCTTTCATCATCGCGACAAACTGCTGGAACAGATATTCAGAATCATGAGGTCCCGGTGCTGACTCGGGATGATACTGTACAGAAAAAACGGGGAGAGTTTTGTGTCTCAGGCCGGCGACGGTGTCGTCGTTTAGGTTGACGTGTGTGACCTCGGTGTCAGCGGGCAAAGAGTCAGCAGCGACCGCAAAGCCATGATTGTGCGAGGCGATCTCGATCTTGCCGGTGTCGAGATTTTTGATGGGCTGGTTGCCGCCGCGGTGGCCGAATTTGAGCTTGTAGGTCGAACCGCCGAAAACCTGGCCGAGTATCTGATGGCCGAGACAAATGCCAAAGATCGGCACCTGCGACTCGGTCAATTTTTTGATCTCATTAACGACAGCGGTCATCGACGATGGGTCGCCCGGACCGTTAGAGAGAAAGATGCCGTCGGGCTTTAGAGCGAGGACCTTGTCCGCCGAGGTTTCGGCCGGCACGACGGTCACGCGGCAGCCGAATTTTGAGAATTCGCGCAGGCTGTTTGTCTTAACGCCAAAGTCGTATGCCACGATGTGGTATTTACTCGCATCCGCAGCCGGATAATCAAATTCTTCCGTAACCGTGACGGCACTCGCCAGCTCGCGGTTTTCCATCGGCGGCGAGGTGAGCACCTTTTGCATTAAACTTTCCGCGTCGAGATCGACCGTCGAGATGGCCGATCGCATCGCGCCTTTGTCGCGGATGTGCCGAACAAGAGCACGCGTATCGATATGCTCGATGCCGACGATGTTGTTTCGTTTCAGATACGCGTCAAGCGTCTCGGTTGCACGCCAATTCGACGCGATGCGGCTCGCTTCGCGAACGACAAATCCTTCGACCCACGGGCGGCGCGACTCGACGTCTTCGCTGTTGACGCCGTAATTGCCGATCAGCGGGTAGGTCATGCAGACGATCTGCCCGGCGTACGACGGGTCGGTCAATATCTCCTGATAACCGGACATCGACGTGTTAAAAACTATCTCGCCAAACGTCTCACCCTCAGCGCCAAAGGACGCACCGTGGAAAGTGCGTCCGTCCTCGAGAACCAATATGGCCTTGTTTGAAAGATTCAATTAATCAGCTCCCCTATCTGTCGTCGTCCGCGTCCGGCTTGTCCGGTTTTGCCTCAGCAGTCATATTATAAGAGCCGTGGTGCAAAAAGCCGATGTCCTCAGGCTTCCAATAGCGAAAGAACGCCTTGCCGTAGATATATTTTTCAGGCACCAAACCCCAGTATCGCGAATCGGACGAATTGTCGCGGTTGTCGCCCATCACGAAATAATGGTGCTCCTCGACCTTCGTGACCGAGTTGTCGTGAAGGGCGTGATTGTGCTCGGCATCAAGGTATGATTCCTGCAGCTCGCTGCCGTCGATGTAGACGTGTCCGTCTCGCACCTCAACCGTCTCGCCAGGCAGCCCAATGATGCGTTTCACGTAGCTCTTATCCGGATCGTTCGGATACCAGAAAACCACGATATCGCCCCGCTGCAGGTGGCCCCAACTAACGCTCTGTATCTTGTAATAAACAAGCTTATTGACCAAGAGGCGCTCGCCGTCATGAAGCTGCGGCAGCATCGACGTGCCCTCGACAACGACCGGCTGGACAAAGAAAACCCCGACCAGGATAAAGACAACAACGATCAGGAAAACATCGCGAAACAGCCGTAACCCTTCGGTCCAGAAGCCG
>Ga0207707_10006488_pt1 | contig 10215 bp, 9 predicted proteins | sample KBSC83BmetaG_FD_184336 | JGI IMG/M metagenome (GOLD analysis project Ga0207707, IMG submission 184336) | Corn rhizosphere microbial communities from Kellogg Biological Station, Michigan, USA - KBS C8-3B metaG (SPAdes) (version 2) | ecosystem: Host-associated > Plants > Roots > Rhizosphere ... | reverse complement strand
TGCCGAGCAGCGGCTTTAGCCGCGTGAGGTAAGGGTTCGGGGCATGCCGTGCCCCGATCTTGCCGACTCGCCGACTAACCGTCCAACCGCCTAACCGTCTAACCGTCTAACCGTCTCTTCCTCACCCACCCGATCTCGTCATTCCGCGTGATGCGCCGCCAGGCGGCCAGTCCTTCCAGCACCAGCTCGCACGCCGAGACCATCACCTCGGCGTCGTCGCGCGGTGCCAGGTCGGCGGCCACCGCCGCGTCCACCAGTCCGGTAACCCGCTCGAAGCCCTTGAGGCACGCTTCCGCCGGCTCGTCGGGGGAGACCTTGAGCACACCGCCGCCGTCGAACCACGACACCACGGCATCGAATGACACGTCGTCGGCCCGCTCGTCCAGGACGGTGCCGGCCGCCTTCCGGATCAGCTCGCGCGCCACCGTCGCCGAGCCCTGCAGCTCGCCCTCATACTCGAGCTCGAGCTTGCCGGTGATGGACGAGACCGCCCCATGCACGTCGCTCACTCTCGGCACCGCCCGCGCCGCCCCTGCCAGCACCGCACGCCGCTCGGCGCCGGACACCGCATTCTCCAGCACCGTAATGGGGAGCCGCTGGCTCACGCCCGACTTCCGGTCCACCCGCGCATCTTCCCGCGCCTCGAAGGCGACCCGCTCCACCAGCTCCAGGATGAACGAGGGGATATCCACCGCGACCGTGGCGCGATCGGTCCACGCCTCCTGCGCCGTGATGGCCATGCCAAGCTCGACCGTGCGGGGATAGTGGGTAATGATCTCGGAACCCACCCGGTCCTTGAGCGGCGTGATGATCTTGCCGCGCGCGGTATAGTCCTCGGGATTGGCGGTGAAGACCAGCAGCACGTCCAGCGGCAGCCGCACCGGATAGCCCTTGATCTGGATATCGCCCTCCTGCATCACGTTGAACAACCCGACCTGGACCTTGCTGCTCAGGTCGGGCAGTTCGTTCACCGCGAAGATGCCGCGATTGGCGCGCGGCAGGAGCCCGAAGTGCATGGTAAGTTCGTCGGACAGCAGGTGCCCGCCCCGGGCGGCCTTGATGGGATCGAGGTCGCCGATCAGGTCGGCGATGGTGACGTCGGGCGTCGCCAGCTTTTCGACATAGCGATCATCGCGATGCACCCAGTCAATGGCGGTGGCGTCGCCGCATGCATCGAGCCGCTCGCGGGCAAACTTGGAAACCGGGCCGAACGGATCGTCGTTCACTTCGCTGCCGGCAACGACGGGCATCCACTCGTCAAGAAATCCCGCGATGGCGCGCAGCAACCGGCTCTTGGCCTGGCCCCGCAATCCCAGCAGGATGAAATGATGGCGCGAGAGGATCGCATTGACGATCTGTGGTTCGATGGTATCCTCATAACCGATGATGCCGGGAAAGAGCGGTTCAGCGCTTCCCAGGCGCGCCAGCAGGTTCTGGCGCAGCTCGGCGCGCACCGACCGCCCTCGCAGCGGTGGCGCCCCCCAGGAGCTCTGGCGCAGCTCTCCGAGGGTTCTGGGCAGTTCGTTCGTCGGTGTTGTATGTCGTTTATTCATATGAGTTTACGGCTCTCTGGATGATCGGGAGACGACCGGCAAAACTTGACAATCTGGAACACCGCCTTAACTTGTTGCGCCGTCATGTCTTGCGACAGTGCAGAGAAAAACGGCCGGTTGGACCCACACTTTGAGGAGCGACAGATGCGGAAGCTCGTACTTGCGGCAGTGCTTGTGGCAGTTGCAGCGTGTGCCCCGAAGGCAGAGAAGGCTCCGGAAGCGGCAGCCAGCGATGCGGCAACGACGATGGATACCGCCAAGGCCATGATGGACACCGCCCATGCGATGGGCGACTCGGCCATGAATATGGCTGACTCGGCGATGGCGCGCGACACCTCGAAGATGTAATCAGCCGGTCGCCTCGCACTGTCCTGTCGGGCTCCGAGTCTTCTCGGGGCCCGATCAGTTTTCTACCCGTCTACATCACCGTGGGAAAAGGGCAACGGCACCACCGTCGCCAGGCGTCCGCCCGCATCCACCGTTTCGCCGATCGCGGTTTCGCGCTTGAGCATCGCCAGCGCGAGTGAGCGGTCATCCAGCAGCAGCGTCGAGCTGATGGTGCCGATGGCCTTCCCGTCCTTGAGCACCGCCGGATCGTCCGGCTCGACCATGTGATCCCAGCGCAGCCCCTTGAGTTCCCGATTGACGTGGCCGCGGAAGTGCACGCGCGCCACGGTCTCCTGCCCGGTGTAGCATCCCTTGGTGTACGACACGCCGCCAATCTCGTCGAACCGCACTTCCTGCGGCAGCGTGCGCTCACCGATCTCGGTGCCCATGCGGGGCCAGCCGGCCAGGATCCGCGCGGCATCCAGCAGCCGGGCATCGCGCGGGGTCACGCCCACATTGGCGAGCACTTCCAGCGCCAGTGTGATGGCCGCCTCCCGTCCGGCCAGGAATGCGGCGAAAGGAGTATGGTCGTGGCCCAGCGCCACCAGCAGGCGGCCGCGCACCGTCTCGATCACGGTGACCCGTCCCGCTGCATCCGGCAGCGGGCCGAGGCCGGCCTTCACCAGTGCCTCGAAGGCGCCCCGGCCCACCAGCCAGGCGACCCGCAGTTCGCCGGTCTGGTCGCTCACCCGGGCCAGCCGGGGCGGCAGGGCGCGCTGGAAGGTCTCGGCCATGACCTCGCGCACGGCGGGATGCGCCAGCAGGGTCAGCTCCTGCCGCGATCGCGCCACCCACATGTCGGCGACGATCATGCCCTTGGGTGTGAGCATGGCTCCGTACACCAGGCTTTCCTCGCCCGGGCGTTCGATATCGTTGGTGAGCAATCCCTGCATGCAGCTGACCGCGCCAGGTCCGGAGACGGTGAAGGCCGCCGGTTCGGTCACCATGACCGATGCCCCGTGACGGACTCGCGCCAGTTCCTCGCGGGTCAGTTCGATCAGGGCGTCAGGCATCGGTCCACGGCAGGTCGGCAGGGAACCGGCCACTGAAATCGGCCCAGACCTGGTCGGCATGCTGGAGCGATCCGGCCGGCAGCGACGAGGCGATGGCGATGCACCGGAAACCGGCCGCTCGAGCCGAGGCAATGCCGGCCGGCGAATGCTCGATCACCACACAGTGCTCACGGGCCAGGCGAAGTCGCGTTCGTGCACGCTCGAAGGTGAGAGGGTCGGGTTTGCAGCGCTCCACTTCATCTCCCGACACGATGGTATCGAAGTGGTCACGCAGCGTCTTCATCTGGAGCACAAATTCCACTTCGCGCCTGAGGGCGTTGGATCCGACGCCCAGGATCATGCCGGCCGCCGTGGCGGCTTCGATGAACGACCGCACGCCCGGGACCAGGCCGAGCTCCTGCCGGGCCCGGTCCTCATAGAGCCCCGCTTTCTGTTCGACGGCGTAGAACAGCGTCTGCCTGTCGGTGGGCAGGCCTGCGCGCTCGAACACCCGGCGGAAACGCTCCTGGTCGGTCAGCGCGATCAGCTCGGCGTCGTACTGGTCCCGGCTGAGCGTGATGCCGTGGCCGTGCAGCACCGCGGCGAGGCTCTCGAAATGGAGCGCCTCGTCATCGGCGATCACGCCATTGAAGTCGAAGAGGATTCCGCCGGCAGACATGCAGGCAACTTAATCGTGCCGGGCGCCGAGCAGCTCAACCGGGTGGGCCGTGCGGATTGACGATCCCCGCGCGCGCAACCCCGCACCGATCTGCATCAGGCACCCGGGGTTTCCGGTCAGCACCAGATCGGGCACGGGGTCAACCGCGAGGATGGCATCGAGCTTGGCATCGAGCACCGCCTGCGACATGGCGGGCTCCAGCAGGGAGAAGATGCCGGCGCTGCCGCAGCACTTGTCGCTGTCGGCCAGCGGCAGGAGGGTGAGGCCCGGTACTTCGGACAGCAGCGCGAGCGGCTGGTGGATGATGCCCTGCGCGTGCTGGAGATGGCAGGGGGAATCGTAGACGGCGGTGAGGCAAGTCGACTGTCGATCCCGAAGGTCCCTCGTCTCTCGTCCCTCGTCAAGCAGTTCCGTCACATCCTTCACCCTCTTGCTGAACCGCGCCGCATCCTCACCACCAAGCAAGTGCCCATACCCCTTGAGCATGGCGCCGCATCCGGCACTGTTGACTACGATCAGGTCGTCGCTGTCGCCAAAGGCGTGGACGTTGATGGCCGCGAGCGCCCGGGCGCCATCGAGGTCGCCAGCGTGGGCGTGCAGCGCGCCGCAGCACGCCTGGCCTGGTGGCCGGGTGGTCTGGCATCCCGCCCGTGCCAGCGCGCGTTCGGTGGCGCGGTGCACATGGGGAAAGAGTGTGGACATGACGCAGCCGGTGAAAAGACGGACAGACGGACAGGTGGACGGACGGACACCAGGTCGACGGTCGACAGTCGACAGTCGACCGTTGACCGTTGACCGTTGACTGGCATCAAGCATTCCCATCGCAAACCCCACTCGCCCACGTCCCGCCAGCGCGCCAGGCAGCCCGGTGGCGCGCAGCCAGCGCGACACCGTGAGCACCGGTTGCCAGATCCATCGGTGACGGAAAACGGCGAGAATCAGCCGAGCCCTGAGCGGCAGCCCGTGCGCCCGCGCCAGGACATCGCGTGCGGCCTCCAGGCCCGCGCCATAGCGCACCCCTGACGGGCAGACCGGCTCGCACCCGCGGCAGCCGAGGCAGGCATCGAGATGGTCATTGAGCGCGTCGTCGGTGGCCGCAATCTCGCCCCGGGCGAGCGCGCGCATGAGGAGGATGCGACCGCGCGGGCTGTCGGATTCGTCACCGGTAGCGAGGTAGGTGGGGCAGGCGGGAAGGCAGAACCCACAGTGGACACAGGCGGCGAGCGGCGCCAGGATCTGCTCGCTCACGCGCCGGCACCATCCAGAGCGACGTTGAGGGTGTGGCCTGGATCGAACGCATCACGCAGACCGCTCACCAGCTGGCTCACCCCCTCGCGGTAGGCGCCGAAGTGCCCCAGTTCGCGCCGCAATTCCCACGGCGCCCGTTCCAGGGTCATCGGAATCTCGCGCTCGGCCAGCAGGCGTCTGAGCGTGCGGAGCCGTTCCGGGGTCGCGGTTCCGCTCCAGCGCAGCCCGCCGCCGGCACCGGCGGTGATGAGCCCTTCGCTGAGGTCCCGCGTCACTAGGTCCAGCAGTTCGTCCAGTCCGTCGGCCAATACCCCGAAGCGGACCGATACCGGCATCCCGATCACGCCGCGCGCGGCCTGCGACCAGAACGACGCGCTCGCTTCGGCGTCGAGCGGTGCCCAGCTTCGTGGTGCCGCCGCCCGCAGGCGGCGGACATCCGCGGCAACGGCGCCATCGCTTCCCATGATCCGCGCGGCAAGGACCCAGTCGGCGTCAGCGGCGAGTGCCGGGGAAAACAGCTCCAGCGCGGCGCAGGGCACGCCTGCCTCCATGGCGGCGCGGGCCGAGGCGGTGAGGTCATCCCGCTGGCCCCGAACCAGCAGCGTGACATCGGCGCGGGGCACCGCCCGCAGCTTGAGGTGCGCCTCGGTAATGATCCCGAACGCACCGAAGCCGCCCACCTGCAGCCGGGTCAGGTCGTAGCCCGCGACGTTCTTCATGACCTTGCCGCCGGCCCGCACGATGCGTCCATCGCCGGTGGCCACGGAGCAGCCAAGGACGTAGTCGCGCACGGCGCCGCTCCCCAGGCGAAGCGGTCCCGGCGTGGCGGTGGCGAGCACCGAGCCCAGAGTCCGATCAGGCCGGCCCGGTGGGTCAATCGGCAGCCATAGCTCGTGCTCGGCCAGACGGCGGCGCAGCGCTTCCATGCGAACGCCACCCTGCGCCGTGGCGGTGAGGTCGGACGGGCTCACCTCAAGCACCTGGTCCAGTGCGCGCGTGCTGACCGCGAGGTCGGCCGGCGCATCGGGCGGGAGCCAGCTGCCCTCGCCCTCCACCCGCACCTTCCATCCCTCGGCGTGGGCCACATGGCACACCTGCGCCATGCTTTCCACCGTGTCGGGCAGTGCTCTCGGCACGCCGTCCGCGCCGGTCAGTGCGCCCTGATCACCCAGCAGAGCACGCAACCGCGCAAGGATTTCGGTCCTCATATCACCCCTCCAGCCCGCCACTCCCGGCAAGCATGCACCGGCAGAACCTTGCCCGGGTTGGCCCGTTCTGTCGGATCAAAAACGCGCCGCACCCGGCACATTGCATCCAGGGTTGCTGCATCGAAGACCAGCGGCATGTAGTCCCGCTTGTCGGATCCCACGCCATGCTCGCCGGTGAGCGTGCCACCGACTGCCACACAGGCATGCATGATGTCTGACAGCGCGTGGTGCACCCGGTCGGCCCGCGCGAGGTCGCGCCGGTCAAAACTGATGTTCGGGTGCAGGTTGCCGTCCCCTGCATGAAAGACGTTGCTTACCAGCAGATCATGACGCCGGCCAATGGCCCCTACCTGGTCCAGCACGTCGGGCAGCTTGCTCCTCGGTACCACCGCGTCCTGCACTGCCAGATCGGGCGCGATCCGGCCCATGGCGCCGAAGGCCTTCTTCCTGCCCTGCCAGAGCCGTGCCCGCTCCGCGGCGTCCTCCGCCGAGCGTACAGTGCGACCGAACCGCTTCAGCAACGGGCCCACCAGCTCCGCGTCCGCCCTGACCGCCTCGTCCGACCCGTCCAGCTCGACGATCAGCACCGCTGCGGCATCCACCGGGTAGCCGGCGGCGTAGATGGAAGCCTCCACCGCCTGGATACAGACCTGGTCCATCATCTCCAGCGCGGCGGGCAGGATGCCGGTGGCGATGATGGCCGACACCGCCTCGCTGGCCGCACGCACCGACGCAAAGTCCGCCAGAAAAGTGCGAATTGCCGAGGGCGCCGGCACCAGCCGGAGGGTGATCTCGCTGGCGATGCCGAACATCCCCTCACTCCCCACGAAGACGCCCAGCAGGTCCGGACCCCACGCCTCGCCGGCTGGCGATCCCAGCCGCGCCGTGGAGCCGTCCGGCAGGACCACCTCGGCTGCAAGGACGTGATTGGTCGTCACGCCGTACTTGAGGCAGTGCGGCCCGCCCGCGTTCTCGGCCACGTTGCCGCCCAGGGTGCAGGCCGTCTGGCTGGAGGGATCGGGTGCGTAGAGCAGCCCGTGCCGCATGGTTGCGTCGGTGAGTCGCGCGTTCACGACGCCGGGCTCCACGATGGCGCAGCGCCGGGTCGGGTCAATTGAGAGGATGCGGTTGAGCCGGGTGAGCCCGATGATGACAGCGTCACGGTTGGCCACCGCACCGCCAGACAGCCCGGTCCCGGCACCGCGCGCGACGAACGGCGTCCCGTGCGCGTGCAGCGTCTTCATTACGGCGATGAGCTGGCCGCGCGTGGCCGGAAAGACCACTGCTGCCGGCGACGACTCATGGGTCGGCAGGGCGTCCTGGGCGAAGGTCGCCAGTTCGGCGGCGCGATGCCGTACCCACCGGTCACCCACGACGGCACGCAGGTCGTCAAGCTGTGCGGCGGTGATGCTCAGTCTTCCTCCGGGTGGCCAAACAGCAGTTGTACGAACCCTCGATCCTCCGGGCGACAGACGATGTACACGTGGTCGCCCTTCATGATGACCGTGGAGCCGCGGGGCGGCACCAGATCGAGCCCGCGGATCAGCAAGGTGACTGCAGTCCCATCGGGGAGCGACAGGTCGGCGAGCTTCACGCCGGCGACAGCGAGGTCGTCATCCACGTAGAAGCTCAGTAGTTCGCCGGTCAGCTGCTGCCGCGACTCGATATTGAGAATCGCCGGTGGCACCGGCGGATCCTTGGTCTCCAGTCCCAGCCGTCGCGTCACCCACGCGACCGTGGAGCCTGGCAGCAGCGTGCTCACGACCACGATGCAAAATACCACAAGGAAGATCCGTTCAGATCCGGGCGCGCCGGCCAGCAGCGGGAAGGTGGAGAGGACGATCGGTACCGCGCCCCGCAAGCCCACCCACGAGATGTAGGCCTTCTCCCTTGCCGTATAGCGGAATGGCAGCAGGCACAGCAGCACCGCGATCGGCCGCGCGATGAACGCCAGGGCCAGCCCCAGTCCGAGCCCGGCCCAGCCGACCGCCAGCAGCCCATGGGTATCCACCAGGAGGCCGAGGATCAGGAACATGGTGATCTGGCTGAGCCACGCGAGCGCGTCGTGCACCCGGAAGAGTCCGGTGCGGAGTGGGAGCGGCCCGTTCCCGAGCACCACGCCGGCCGTGTACACGGCCAGAAAGCCGCTGCCGTGCAGCAGCGTGGGGATGCCGAACGCCAGGAATGCCAGCGCCACGGTAAATGCGACGTACAGCCCGCTGGCTACCCGCAGCCGCGCCAGCACCCGGCGGCCGCCGAGACCGATCAGTGCCCCGCAGGCGAGGCCCACCACGATCTGCAGCAGAATGTCCAGCGGTGCCAGCCACGGATCGAGCGAGCCGGTGGCCAGCAGGTTCTGGGTGAACGCCAGGGTGAGCATGAAGGCCATCGGGTCGTTGATGCCCGATTCCACCTCCAGCGTGGCGCCAACCTGCTTCTTGAGGTGGAGCCCGCTGCCCCGGAGCACCGAGAACACCATGGCGGCATCGGTGCTGCTCACGATGGCCGACAGCAGCAGCGCCTCGGGCCAGGAGAAGCCGATCAGGTGCGCCAGGAACGACAGCACCAGGCAGGTGCCGATGACGCCGAGGGAGGCCAGCACCGTGGCGGGCTTCCATACCCGGCGGACGGCGTCAACCGGGGTGTTGAGCCCGCCGTCGAACAGGATCAGCACCAGCGCGGCGGTGCCCAGCCGGAAGGCAAAGGGCACATCGGTGAAGAGGATGCCACCCAGCTCGGGGGCGCCCGCCACCATGCCGATGAGGAGGAAGATGAGCACCACCGGCATGCTGAACCGCGCCGAAGCGCGGCTGAAAAGCACGCTGATGGCGAGCAGAACGCCAGCAGTGGCCAGGAGCAGTGCGGTGGCGTTGGGTTCGAAGAGATGCATGCAGGAAGAAGACGGCAAGACGGCGGGACAGCAAGGCGAATAGACGGCGAGACGGTTGGACGGTTAGACGGTTAGCCAACCGTCCAACCGTCTAACCGTCTAACCGTCCGTTAAGCTGCTCCCTGCCCCTGTAGCATCTGGATATCGGGCGAGGCGCGGAGCTTCTCGAAGGCGCGTTCGCGGATCTGGCGGATGCGCTCGCGGGTGACGCCGAGCAGTTCGCCGATCTTTTCGAGCGTGAGGGCTTCGCTGCCTTCCTCGAGCCCGTAGTAGAGCGACAGGATCTTCCGCTCACGCGGGGTCAGGTGGGCCCGGAACAGCCGGTCAATGAATTCCCGCCGGAGCTTGCCGTCGGTGTGCTCCTCGATATCGCCGCCGCCGGTGCCAGCCACCCGTTCGCCGAAGGTGGTGCCCACTTTCTCCTGCCGCTCCACGGGCGCATCGAGCGAGATCTCGATGGTGCTGATACGGCGCGCGGAGCGGATGTTGTCCACCGAGTCGTTCAGGGCCAGCGCCAGTTCGCGGTCAGTGGCGGTCCGCCCCAGCTCCTGGCAGAGAAGTCCTTCGACCTTGGACATCTTGATGAGGGCGGCATTCTGGTTGAGCGGGATGCGAACAGTGCGGGTCTGTTCCGCCAGCGCCTTGAGCACGGCCTGGCGGACCCACCAGACGGCGTAGGAGATGAACTTGACCCCGTGGTCGGGGTCGAACTTGCGCACCGCCTTGAGCAGTCCCTCGTTGCCGATGGCCACCAGTTCCGACAACTCGAGTCCATGGCCCTGGTAGCGCTTCACATAGGAGATGACAAATCGCAGGTTGGCCGTGACCAGCCGCTCGGCGGCCCACTCGTCGCCATCCAGGGCACGCCGGGCCAGCCGCCGCTCCTCCTGGACGTCGGTCACCATGGGGAGCTTCTTGATGTCATGCAGGTACTGGTCGAACGATCCGAGCGGGACGGACGAACGAAGAGCCGGGCAGGATTTCCCGGAACGGACACGCGGCATGAAGACCCCGATGGCGACGGAACTGCGTGTGTTGCTTAGGTTTAAGCGCGGCGGGCGCCGCGGTGGGTGGACAGCCAAATATGGGAAGAAAAGGCTGGCCTGTCAACAAAAAGTGATTATCCACATCACAAAATGTGACGGGATTGAGGGTTGGAGCGGTTGTGAACAATCCACATTTCAGGGCGGGCAGGGCGGGGCGGGCAGGACGCAGGACGCGGGACGCGGGACGCGGGACGCGGGACGCGAGACGCGAG
>Ga0207707_10006486_pt1 | contig 10217 bp, 7 predicted proteins | sample KBSC83BmetaG_FD_184336 | JGI IMG/M metagenome (GOLD analysis project Ga0207707, IMG submission 184336) | Corn rhizosphere microbial communities from Kellogg Biological Station, Michigan, USA - KBS C8-3B metaG (SPAdes) (version 2) | ecosystem: Host-associated > Plants > Roots > Rhizosphere ... | reverse complement strand
GACTCTCGGCGGCCTCACGACGCCACCTGGATGGCATGATGAGGCAGCGTATCTCTTGCAGGCAAAGCTATTCGCCCAAGGCAAGTGGGCGGTACCTTCACCACCGCTTCCCGAGTTCTTCGAGCAGTTACACGTGCTGATGGTCCCGAAGCTGGCCGCCAAGTACCCTCCCGGTCAGGCCCTCTTCTTGAGCCCCGGCGTCGCCGTCGGGCTGCCTGGCCTGATGGTCGCGTTGGGGGCCGGCGTCACGGCCGCCTGGCTGTATATGCTCGTACGGGCACGATGGAATCGGGTGACGGGTCTTGGCGCAGTGTTGTTCTGGCTAGTGTCCCCAATGGCGCTCTATTGGCGCAGTTCGTATCTCTCGGAGGTCACGACCAGCATGCTCTGGCTCATGGGCCTGCTGCTGGCCGCGGAGTGGTGGCGGAGGGGAGGCACGAGACTCTCCACGGCTCTCGGCGCCGTCGTCGGAGTCATGGCCATCACACGACCACTTACAGCTCTGGCCTTTGCAATACCGCTCGCAGCCATATGCATTCACCGCGCTATGGAGAGACATCGAATGCGCGACGGCATGGCTGCGCTCTTGGCCGTTATCGCGATAGTGGCAGTACTTCCGGTATGGGCACTGCGAACGACGGGCCGCATTACTCGGCCACCTGTGAGCCTGTACACCGCCCAGTACATGCCGTGGGACCGGATGGGGTTCGGGCTGGATCCCACTCTGGCAACAAGGCAAGGACCGCCCGACATGGCGAAATGGTCTGAGAGTTTTCGCGACCTGCATGCGCATTACACGCCACGCGCGAGCCTCGGCACGGTCGAGAAACGGATTGCCTTCGTGGCGCGGGATGCCTTCGGGCGCTGGTGGCCGCTGTTCGCCTGCTTCGTGGCAGTCGGTTGTGTCGCTCTTGGCAGAGCCGGTGCCCTTGTCGGCGCGCAGGCGGGAGCGCTTTTCGCGCTATACGCGATCTATGCGCACTTCGTCACGTGGGACGTCTACTACCTGGAGCTGGTGGCGCCCGCTTGTGGATGTGCGGCCGTAGGCCTCGCGTTTCTGATCCGGGCGCTTGCTCGGCGACGAGCCTGGACTCCCAGCTGGTACAACCGATTCCTGCTGGCGACATTCGTTGTGCTCGGGACACTTCTGTTCGCGGAGGCGCTTGTGGCTGCCGTACAATCGGTCACGCGACACGACCGGCAGCGGCACTTTCTGGCCTTAGTGGCTGGCATCAACCAGAAAGCGATCGTGTTCGTGAAATATGGTGCGAGTCACGATGTGGACGCCCAGTTCGTGGGCCTGCTCGGCCCACCAGGACCGACGTGGGTTGTGCATGATCTCGGCGCACGGAACTCGTGCCTGGCCGCTCAGGAGTCAGGGCGGCAGACCTTCCGGTTTGACGAGGATGCTGCGAGGCTGTATCGCGTTACGCTGCCGACGGATTCGGCCGTTCTGCGACAGCTGGGATGCTCATGAAGGTCATCATCCAGATTCCCTGCTTCAACGAGGCTCAGACCTTACCGCTGGTCCTGGCCGAGCTACCTCGTACTATTCCCGGTGTTCAATCGGTGGAATGGCTCGTGGTGGATGATGGCAGCACCGATGATACGGCTGAGGTGGCTCGGTCCCATGGCGTGGACCACGTTGTCCGGCGGCCGCATCAGGGGCTGGCCCGCACGTTTATGGCAGGGCTGGAAGCAGCGGTGCGAGCAGGCGCGGACGTTATCGTCAACACTGACGCTGACCGGCAGTATGTCTCGGATGACATTGCCCTGCTGGTCGGCCCCATCGTCCGGGATGAGGCGGACATGGTTATCGGGGCCCGGCCGGTGGCCAGCACTGCGCACTTTTCACCGCTGAAGCGCTGGCTGCAGGGCGCTGGAAGCGCCGCGACCCGGGTGGCGAGCGGCACGCGGGTAGAGGACGCTGTGAGTGGATTCCGGGCCATGACCCGGGAAGTGGCCATGCGGCTGCATGTGTACAACGAGTACACCTATACCGCCGAGACCATCATTCAGGCCGGGCGGCAGGGGATGCGTGTCGATTCGGTGCCCGTGCGGACCAATCCGGATCTTCGGCCTTCGCGGCTAGTGCGCGGCACGGGGCCGTACGTACGCCGCCAGTTGCTCACTATCGTCCGAGCCTTCGTGGTCTATAAGCCATTCCGATTCTTTTCCATAGTCGGCGGCACATTGTTCCTGATCGGATTTCTCCTTGGGCTCCGATTTGTCTCTTACTACTGGGTGAATGGTGGTGCAGGCCACATCCAATCGCTCATTCTGGCAGCCCTCTTGATGGGCACTGGCTTTTTTCTAACTATCGCCGGGCTCATGGCAGACCTGATCGCGGTGAATCGGACCCTGCTGGAGGGCTTGGATCTCCGCCTGAGGCGCCTCGAGGGAGGAGCCCGACAGGGTCGGGAGTAAACGTGCGCGTTCTGTTTATCACCTCCGCCTATCCTGCCAACGTTGACGATCCGCGAGGAGCATTCATTCATGTCCTTGCCCGGTCGCTGGTAGCAAAGGGAGTAGAGATTACAGTGCTCGCGCCGGGCTCGCCGGATACGCCCACGAGTGAGTTGCGAGACGGAGTTCAGGTTCGGCGGGCGACGTACTGGATACCACGATGGCAATCTCTTGCGACCGGACTTGGCGGCATTGTGCCCAATTTGCGGACCAGGCCCTGGCTCGCGTTACAGATCCCGACGTTGCTTGCAGCGCTCACATGGCAAGCCGTTCGGTTGGCTCGAGGTGTGGACCTGATTCATGCGCACTGGGTTTATCCGAGCGGCACTGCAGGGGCCATAGCCAGCCGAATTGTGGCCAAGCCGTTGGTCGTGACCAGCCACGGCGGCGATCTGAACCTCGCGATGCGATCGTCGCTGTTGCGAACCATCGCACGTTGGACTGCGCGTCGTGCTGACATGTGCATCGGTGTTAGTCATGCGATGGCAGAACGATTCATGACGCTCGGGATCGGCAATGCCAAAGTCCGGTTCCTGCCGCTGGGAGTAGATGTCGGGGAGCCCAGACCCGAAGAGGCGCTTCGGAAGTCGCCGTCGTTGAAAGCCTTCGCTGCGTTCGATGGCCTCCGGATCGTGTACGCTGGGAGTCTCATCCCGAGAAAAGCGGTCCATACACTGCTCGAAGCGCAGCGCCGGCTGGCCGCAGCAGACCGCCGGGTTGCCTCGCTCATCATTGGCGCTGGCCCTTGCGCCCTACAACTCCATGGAGAGGCGGCAAGCGTGGGGCCGGGGCTCGTCTTCTTCGTAGGGAGCCAGCCACCTGACGCGGTTCCTTCCTACATGGCTCTGGGGAACGTATTCGTTCTTTCATCACTGTCCGAAGGCAGAGGTCTGGTCGTAGTCGAGGCCATGATGACCGGCCTGCCAGTAGTGTCGAGTGACATTGACGGCCCCAGAGAGCTCGTCGAGGATGGCGTGACGGGCTTTCTGTTTCAGCCCGGAGATGCGACAGGGCTTGCTACCTGCTTGGAGCGGTTCGCATCGGATCAGACCCTGAGCACAGTAATGGGAGCCAGGGCGCGACGTGCCGTGCGCGAGGCCGGTCTCACCGCCGATGGCTCTGCGAACCAACACATCGCTGTCTATGGAGAGATGCTCGGTCGAGGGCTGGTCTGAGATCATGCCTCACGACGCACCCTCTACCTCGGGCGAACTCGTGCAGAGGCCACCGACACACGGCTGGAGAGCCCTGCTGGATCGCGTTCGGCGAAACCCCATGGGGTTACTTCGACGCGCCGTTTCCAAACGCATCATCGGGCCGATGCGGTACGGGCGCGGTGCGGACTATGACGCTCGGCGGTACTGGGATGACCGGCTAGCGAAGTACGGTGCGAGCTTGCGCGGAGCGGGCCATGAAGGCCTCTCGGAGCGCGAGAATGCCGAGTTGAATCATGATGCGGCCGACGTTCTGCTTCGTGAGCTGCGACGCGCTGGACTTGACTTGCCTCACTGTGCCGTACTGGACATTGGCCCGGGGAACGGCTTTGCGACGGCACTTATGCGCCGGGCAGGAGTCCGTTCATACCTGGGGCTGGATATTTCGAGCACTCTCTTCGAACGACTGCAACAGGACTTTCCCTCGTATCATTTCCAGTGTGCCGACATCTGTGAGCAAAAGGCGGATGGACGTTTTGACCTGATCCTGATGCTGGATGTGCTCGAGCATATCGTGGACGACTCACGGCTTTCAAACGCGCTGGCGAACGCGCGGTCAGCGCTCAAGCCAGCCGGCGTCCTCGCAGTGGCACTTCCCATAGCCGACGGAAGCCCGAGGGCGTTCTTTTATCTCCGCCTGTGGGACTTGAACGAGATTGTCTGTCGGCTGCCAGGCTTCGCGATGGACGCCGCAGTACCCTGGCGGGATGGGCAGCTCCTTCTCGCAAGAATTGCCGGTTCATCGGACTCATGATTGAGCGAGAGCGTACGATTGGGGGCTGTATCTCGCCGCGTCGCCGACTGTGGTCGCCGGTTGCTTTCGGTTTGTATGCGACCCTGCTGCCTCGCCTGCGTCACGCGTCAGGGCGATTGCTGGACGTCGGTTGTGGGTCCATGCCGTATCGACTGTACGTTCCGCCAAGTGTTACGTCATATGAGGGAATGGACGTAGAGGCTCGCACGGCGGGCGTCACTTACATCGGCGATGCGCAGGATATGAACCAGGTCATGGCAAAAAGTTATGATTTCGTCCTCTGTAGCGAGGTGCTGGAGCACCTACCGCGCCCTGAGGCCGCAATCGCAGAAATGGCGCGCATACTGAAGCCGTCAGGTCAACTACTGCTATCGGTGCCGTTCCTCAGCCGTCTGCACGAGGAGCCGCACGACTACTTTCGGTACACTGAGCACGGCCTTCGCGCATTACTGGAGCGACACGAATTTGAGGTCCGAGAGATTGTGCCGATCGGGTCGGTGTTCAGCTTTCTCGGCCATCAGATCTCGACGTTACTGATCGCAGGAACATGGGGAATGCCCGTTGTGCGCGAGCTGGCGTTCGGTGTCAACGCAGCCCTCATCGTCCTGCCGTGTCGCATGCTAGACCGACTAACGGGACTCGCGCGCAAGCTACCGGCCGGCTATGTCGTGGTTGCCAAGAGGGTAGCGCACGGGCCGGCGGCCGACCCGGACGAGGTGACAGCCGCGCTGCCGGAGCCCTGACGAAGAGGCCATAGTGATTGACCTGGGCTCGATGGACATGCGGGGCTTCCCGCTGATGCTGCGACATGTCGTTACCATCACCGTCGCGCTGTCACTGCTTGCAGTCACTGTCGCGACTGGGTGCGCCCTGCTACGGCGGGTGTGGCGACGGCGGATTGGTGCGTCTGCGGAGCTTACCTTGGGTACCGCACTTGGCATCGGACTCACGTCATCGCTGCTGCTGGCTTCCTCTGCCGTTGTGGGACCACACTGGTATGTGCTATGGGCCGTAGTAGCCCTGCTGGCCCTTGCGACGTGGCGGCAGTTGAGCCGCCTGCCCGGGCTCTGCCGTGCCTCGTGCGGAGAAGTGATCGACGGGCTGGCGAATGCAACAGGGCGCAAGCTGCTTGCCGGCGGTGCAGCGACGCTTCTCGCCACGTTGCTCGTTCTCGCCCTGGTACCTCCGACCGACTACGACTCGCTCAACTATCATCTTCGTGTACCGCAGCAATGGTTGGCACACGGCCGGATCTATCTGCCGCCGGACAATTACCACACGGCCTTCGTCGGCGCCGCACACATGCTCTACCTGCCAGTGCTGAGCGCGGGATTGATTGCGGCGCCGCAGGTGCTGAACGCAATGCTCACGGTCCTGCTTGGGCTGGCAACCTTTGCCCTGGCCAGGGAGGTCGCTGGGCCGCGGCCGGCAACCATTGCACTGCTGATGCTGTTCGCCAGCCCGATAATCGTACTTACTGGCACACTCCCCATGGTGGATGTAACCCTCGCTCTCATGCTTACATCAGCCACGCTCGCGCTTGTCATGGCTGCGTCAGAAGGGCATGGCCGCCGAGGCATTTACCTCGCGGGCGCCATGTTGGGCACTGCCTTCGGAGCTAAGTATCTCGCCATCATCTACGCGGTTGCGTTGGTGCCCGTGGGGCTTATGGCTGCCTGGCGGGTTACTGGCGGGGTCGTCATGCGGACGCTTGGCGTGGCGATGAGCACCGTCGCCGTATTTCTCGTGTTTGCGAGCCCGTGGCTTGGGAAGAACACGGTGTTGTTCGGGAATCCGATCTTCCCGTACCTCCAGGAGCCAAAGGTTGAACCCTGGCTGCGGCCCCTGTATCGAGATCTTCGGCCGACCGGCGTTGATAAGGCGATCTTCAGCGTGCATCGGGAGATGCGCGAACCGGTGACGTTCACGCGGCTCTTCCTGCATCCGGAGAGCTTGGAGGCGGATGTGGACCGGCATGACAGCGCTCCTTACTTGCCGCTCATCCTGGCACCGCTGGCGCTCGCCTTTCCGGGCCGTCGTAAGGTGGCGCTGGTGCTCTTGCCAGCCTTGGGCTTTGGTGGCCTGGTTGTGCTTTACTCCCGAGTGTTGAGTGTTCGCTACCTGATCCCGATGCTGCCGGGTCTCACCATTGGTCTTGCAGTGGTGTGTGAAGCCGCATTGCAGCGACTCTCCCGGCTTGGGCGCTCTGTCCTGGTGGCGACGCTGGTGGTGCTAGCCATGCCCTTGCCGCTCGCGCTCCTTGCCAGAGTCCAGTGGAAGCAGGCCATTCCCCACGCTCTGGGTACAGTGAGTGACGACGCGGCCCTGAGAGGCTACTGGGATACCGCGGACTACTTGGATGTTGTCAGGTGGACCGACGCGCACATACTAGCGGACGCCCCGGTGATCCTCCTGTTCGAGGGTCGGGGATTCTACTTCCATGGGGTGGTCTACGAGGACATCCTGCTGCGGAACTGGGCGTATCTGGCGCCCTTCGCGGCAGACGGTAGCTGCCTCTCGTCTACCGGTGCTCGGTTCATCATCGTCAATGACGATGGTCGGCGCTACTTCCTCAGTCGAGGCGTACGGCCAGAGGCGTTTCAGTGGGACAAGTTCGCAGCATTCCGTGATCGATGCCTACGACTGCGGTACAGCAACGCGAAGTTCGAAGTCTTTGAGACGCGCGCCAGCAAGGTGTCAGGGATGGGATAGCGCAGGGAGTGCCCTTTTGTTGCGCCGGAACAGTATTGCGCCGTCCGCGGAGTCCGCCACACTCCAGGCAGGCACTTCTGCCAGCCTGGCAGCGAGCCGGGCATCAGCCGGAATGAGCACCAGGTCGATGCCTAGACTGTCAAGCCGTCGCTCCCATCCGGGCTCGCCCGCGCGGAGTGACGCGTAGAGCTTCGACAGCGGGACACCATAGAAGTCCGTCTGTCCATCAATGAAGACATGCTGCTCGGGCCAGGTGTTCAGGATATATCCACCCCAGGTCAGTTCATTGAACATCCGCCCGCTGATTCCCTCCGCGCGTGCCCACTCGACCAGCCGCGCCGGGAAGACCCCCGGATCAAACCGCCCCGGCAGGAGCTGGGCTCCGCCGAGAGAGCCACCTCGCAGCGCGAGGACCACCAGCGCAGTAGCCGGGATGACGGTCCACACCCCGGGCCTCGCGACCGCCGCTCCGACAGCGAATGCCCTCTGGACTCGCGCGAGCGGGCGCCAAGCAATGCGGCACCACAGCGCATTCGCATGGATCGCAACCAGCAGCAGTCCGGTGAGTGCCCACAAGGGCACGTTGCGGACCGACATCATGGCAAAGGCGGTGGTGCCGAGGAACGCGACCAGATGTGGCCAGGGCATCCGCCGCCGGAGCAGCGCCAGCGCCGCTATGACGATGAGCAGGACGAGTAGCAACTCCTTTCCACTCCCCGTGTGAAAGTCGGGCGACTGGTACTCGGCGGTCATATCCAGCAACCAGGTCTTGCCCAGGTATCCCGTCACGTGGGAAAGAATGGCCGGTCCGCTCGGATTGATACAGCAGCCGAGCAGTGCCGCCAGGAGAAGCAGGGAATGTCGCTGGAACGCTTCCGGATGGCCGCCTTCCCGGCGCTCCAGCACTAGCGCGATCAGGTCTCCCGCTATGTAGAACCCGATCAGTACGAGACCGTAGAGGAAGCCGCCGTGAAGGTTGGCCCAGAGGGTGAAGAGGAGAAAGGCGGCCACGAGTCGTCGGCTGTCGGTCGTCGGTCTTTGCTCAACCGACGACCGATGACCGACGACCGATGACTCCAGTAGCGCCATCACCCCCACCACGGCGACAAACGAGAACACATGCGGCCGCGCCAGCCAGTGCACCGATCCCAGCACGGCGGCAGTGAGCGCTGTGCCGAACGCCAGCAGCGGGTCCACACCCACGCGCTGCAGCAGGAGATTCAGGCCCCCATACGCCAGCGCGATGACGATCGCCGTCATGGCGACCACGCCGGGAAGTCCGGCCGCACGGTGCGCCAGAGCGAACAGGACCTCGCTTCCCCATTCGTATGGGACGAACGGTTTGCCTGCCATGGTCCAGCTGAAGCGATCGGTGAAGAAGAGCCCGTGCACGAGGATCTCCCGTCCCACGCGGAGGTGACGGCCCAGGTCGCCATCGGTATTGATGGCCTGCCATCCGCGGATCACGGCGGCCGCGAAGGCCACGAGGAGAAAGGTGATGTCGGCCGGCGCCGGCAGGAGGCGGGTGCGTGCCGAGCTCACGCCGGAACCGGGGCGGGGGTGGGAACCGCGTCGCGCCAACTCAGAACCGGGCGCTCGATCAGGTAGTAGCTAGCTGATGCGAGGAAGAGGGCGATCGCCAGGCCGACGGGCAGCTGGAGCCACCTGGGCACCGGCAGACTCTCCCCCAGGCCAAGGCCCCAGAGGTGCCAGAGATAGAGCGAGTAGGAGACGGCGCCGATCCACCGAAGCACTGGATGAGCCAGTGTGGCATGTCGGCCCAACGGTAGCGCCAGCGAGACGAAGCAGAATGCCACCACAGTAGCCAGCGGTACGGCCCAGAGCGCTGTCCCAGCCATGGGCTGCATACCGAGGCAGAGGGCCGAGAGGATGAGCCCGAGTGTGATGGTCACGGCTGGCGGCCTGGCGAATCGCGTCCACCATGCTGGCTGGCCTTCAATCGTGTAGAGCGCCAGCCAGCAGCCGGCCGCGAGGCTGCACGCGTTGGTCTCGAATGCCCAGTCGAGATAGGTCTGCGGCAGATGGAGCCCGAATGCTGCGATTGCTCGCCACACGACCACGGCGCCGAGGAACAACACCAGCGCCTTTCGTGCGCGCGCGACCGTCAGAAGGGAGAGGGCGAGCGGCCAGAGGAAGTAGAACTGCTCTTCCACCGAAAGGCTCCACGCCGGGTGGATGATGCTGTTGAAGCCCCAAGGCGTCGGCGTGACATAGTTGTACGTATAGGTAAGGAGGCCGACGAGCGCCCTCCGATCATCCAGCAATGCCGCATTGCCCAGAATGAGCCAGGTCGCCCCCACCCACACCATGTACGCCGGCAGGATGCGGCAGGCACGGCGCCAGTAGAATCGCCCGAAGCGGAGATGCCCGGTGCCCTCCATTTCCGCGACGAGCAGTCGTGTGATCAGGAAGCCCGAGAGGACGAAGAAGACTGTAACACCGGCGACCCCGAGTCCGCCGAACCCGATGAAGTGTCCGGCGACGACGAGCAGGATCGCAATGGCGCGCACGCCATCGAGCGCCGGAAGGCGCGACAGCCGTCCGTCAGCGTCGCGCATATCGCATTGCGCCATCGGCGGAATCAGCCAGCGTCCATTGCGGCGAATCATTCAGCGCCCAGGCCAGCGGTGTGTTCCCCGGCATCAGTACCATGCCCACGCCGAGACTGTCGAGCCGCTGCCCCCAGCCGGGATCCGCCTGGCGAATGGACATGTAGATCTGGTTGAGCGGTACTCCATAGAAATCCGACTGACCGTCAATGAAGACCTTCTGTTCCGGCCAGGCATAGAGGATGTAGCCACCCCAGACGAAGTCGTTGAACATCCTGCCCTGGAGGCCGGCGGCACGAGCCCGCTCCACAATGCGGACTGGAAACGCAGCAGGGTCAAACTGGTCGGGCAGCACCCGCGTATCGCCAAGTACTCCGCCTCGGCCGGCGGCGACCGCAAGAATGGCAACTGGTATGAGACTCCAGAGCCCGGCATGCGCCAACGGCGCTCCGTGCGCAACGGCATTGCGCACGCGTGCAAAGGGCTTCCAGCTTGCCGCAC
>Ga0207707_10006485_pt1 | contig 10217 bp, 8 predicted proteins | sample KBSC83BmetaG_FD_184336 | JGI IMG/M metagenome (GOLD analysis project Ga0207707, IMG submission 184336) | Corn rhizosphere microbial communities from Kellogg Biological Station, Michigan, USA - KBS C8-3B metaG (SPAdes) (version 2) | ecosystem: Host-associated > Plants > Roots > Rhizosphere ... | reverse complement strand
TGAGACGCCAGGCGCCTTCTTCTTCCCGCTTGCTAAATTCCGAAGGCCGCGGCTCTCCCGTACCGAACACATCCTGCTCCAGGATCCGGGTCTCGGCGTTCAAAACGACCGTCGGGCATATTTACTACGTGCTCAATAAATGCTACTACAGTGTCCGTAGCAAGGCAACTCAGAACAAAATCCCGGTGATGACGGGTGACAACAGTGAAATGGAGCGTGGAGTCGAATGCGTAGTCCGCTGGTCATGACACTGCTCTGCGCGCTCTTCGCAGCCGCCCCGGCCGCAGCGCAGTCGCCCCCCGGGGTGACGCTGGTTAGGGCGGCCCGGCTGCTCGATCCGCGCACGGGAAAGGTGCTGTCGCCCGCGGCGGTGCTCATACAAGACGACAAGATCAGTGAAGTGGGCTCGCCGTCGCAGCTGCAGGCCCGTGCGCCCGCCATGGTCCGAACCATCGATCTCGGCAGCGCCACGCTGTTGCCCGGTCTGATCGACAGTCATACCCACCTGCTGCTCGACGTCGTGGTGCCCCCGGAATCCGAGATCAACCGCCGCAGGAACGGCATGTTCCTTCCCGGACTACTGCTGGCGATCACCATGTCGCCGAATGCGCGCGTGCTGCTCGGCGCGCAGCTGGCCCGCGAAGACCTGGAGAGTGGCTTCACGACGGTGCGCAATCTCGGTCACTCCGGCATCGATGGTGATGTCGCGCTACGCGACGCCATAAATGCCGGCCGCGTCTCCGGCCCGCGGATGCTGGCCAGCGGACGCAAGCTGATCGCGCCCGGAGCGTACATTCAGAGTCTCAATGCCGCCCTTGCGGAGCCTATCGTGCAGCAGGAGTTCCTGACGATAGATCGCCCCGATCAGGCGCGTCAGGCCGTGCGGGCCAACGTCTTCTATGCTGTCGATCTTATCAAGATCACGATCGGAGACGACATCACACCGGCGGAGGCCGCGACGGTCGTCGACGAGGCCCACCGCCAACAGCTGAAAGTTGCGGTGCACGCCGCTTCCACTGGAAGCATTCAGATGGCGATCGATGCCGGCGCTGACTCCATCGAGCATGGCAACGATGTGACCGACGCGCAGCTCAAGAGCATGCGCGACAAGGGAATCTTCCTCGATATCACCCCGACCTTCTGGGGCGGCAGCTTCACCCGGATTCTCGAATCCAGCATCGTGATGTCGCCCGCGATGAGGTCCAAGGAGGCTGCGGCTGACGACCGCACGCGGCAGCAATCAATGTCCTTCATGGAGCGGATCCTCAAGTCCGGCGTGAAGTATGCTGCCGGATCCGACATGTGCTGGGCCTATCCGGGCAAGACGCGCGGCGAGGCTAGCGCGCTCATGTTCAGCCATCTGCGCGAGGCCGGAATGCCCTCGCTCGACATCCTTCGCGCGGTCACCAGCAACGCCGCCGAGATGCTGGGATGGCAGGACCGTGTGGGCGCCGTGGAACCCGGGAAATTTGCCGACCTCATCGCGGTGACGGGAGATCCGATCGCCGATATCGGCGCACTTGAGCACGTGGGGTTCGTGATGAAGGGCGGTCAAGTAATCCGCAATGACCTCTCCGCGCACTGAGACACGACCCGTGTGATGACCGTGTCGTCCTGGATGCAGGCCTTCCCGATCTCGGCCGCCTGCGGCCACGGGCGCTCAAGCTTTGGCTCAGGAACTTGCGTACTTTCTAGTGAGCTCATCATGAAGACACTTCTTCGATTGCTTTGGTGCTACCTGCTGCTGGGGATTCACTGCGCGGCAAGCGCTGCCCCGGGCGACGAGATCTACACGCGGCCAGGCACGCTGGTTCGGGCGAACGGAACCCGCCTGAATCTCTATTGCATGGGGAACGGGGCGCCTGCCGTCGTATTCGACTCTGGCTGGGAGGACTGGGCGCCTGTGTGGACGATCGTGCAACCAGAAGTCGCGAGGTGGACACGAGCGTGCAGTTACGACCGCGCCGGCGCGGGCTTCAGCGATCCAGGCCCCATGCCGCGTACGAGTGTCCGCATCGCAGATGAGCTGCGCGGCGCGCTTCACAACGCGGGTATCAAGGGTCCCTATATTCTCGTCGGTAACGCCTTCGGTGGCGATAACGTGCGAACGTTCGCGCAGCGGTATACGGCGGAGGTTGCGGGCTTGGTGCTTGTCGAGGCCGACGTTGGCGGCCCCCACGAGCATCGGGGCGACTCCGCAATCATCGCCTCGCTACGCGAATGCCGCGAGGCGATCGCGGCCGGCAAGCCCCTTCCGGCATTGCCAGCCCGTCCCGGCCGGCCCGCTCGAACCTGCGCGCAGCAGTTCTTTCGGGGCCTTCCCGAAGCGATGTGGTCGCCGGAGCTCAATGCGAAGCTGCTGGAGCTCGCCCAGACCAAGGTCGGCATGTACGACGCGTACATTTCAGAGATGGAGCAGATGCCGGAGGACGAGACTTATCTGCAGAAGCACCGTCACTCGCTGGGCTCGCGTCCTATCCGCGTGCTCTCAACCGGGAATCATGGCATCCACGCACTGGATCCGACGCGGCCACAGAGCGCCGAACAACAGAAATATCAGCAAGAGGTCGCCCGCGCGCAGGCCAACTGGCTCGAGCTGTCCTCGAATGCTAAACAGTTATTCACGGACAAAAGCTCAGAATACATTCCATTCGACCAGCCGAGCTTCGTGGTCGACGCCATTCGCGAGGTGTTCACACAGAGTCACTAGAAGTCGGGTGCTGCGAGTGCCAGCGCGACCCCGAATTATTGACGGTCAGGGGCGGAAAGAATCCGGCGACGTACGGACTAATCGAACGTCCCACCCACCGCTATGCATGCCTGCTCGCGTACGCGTGCCGCCAGATTTCCATCCTGTCAGCCGCGGACGGGCCGGATTTCGATTACCGTGCGGGTTCGTGAAGCCGCAGCCCCGTCCGGCGGCATGATCGCGATCAGACCGCCGGTCGGCGGCTGGCCCGATCTCTGCTCCATAACTCGCGCGAGCCTCATAGCCTTTGCCCATGGCGCGTCCAATCCGGACAATGGGCCCATGTCCCTGATCACACTCCTGAATGCACAGATCGCTTTCGGCGAGCGGCCGCTTCTCGATGACGCGCAACTCACCGTACAGGCCGGCGAGCGCCTCGGGCTGATCGGCCGCAATGGGACCGGTAAGTCCACACTGCTCAATGTGCTCGCAGGCGGTACCCCGCTCGATGACGGCGAGCTGCAGCGGCGCGAGCGCTTGCGCCTTAGCCTCGTCGAACAAGAACCGCAGCTGCCCCCGGCTGAAACTCTGCAAGATAGCCTGCTGCTGCGGGCCAAGGCATGCGCTGCATGGAGCGACGGCGCACCAGCTGATGAGCGCGAGCACTGGCGCCTCGAGTCGCGCCTCGAGGAGTTCCTGCACCGCTTCGGTGTTACCGGCACCACTTCGGCGACAAGCTGTTCGGGAGGAGAGCGTAAGCGCGCTGCACTTGCGCTGGCACTCGCGCTACAGCCCGACCTGCTGCTGCTCGATGAACCCACCAACCATCTCGATATTGAAGCCATCGAACGCTTGGAGGATCTGCTGCTCAAGGTGCCAGCGGCTATCGTCGTCACTCACGATCGCGCCTTCCTCGATCGAATCACCACCCGCATCATCGAACTGGACCGGGGCGTGCTGCGCTCCTACCCCGGCAGCTTCGCCGCCTACGAGCAGCGCAAAGACGAGGAGCTCGCGGCAGAGCAAACCACGCGGCGTCGGTTCGAGAAGTTCTGGCAGCAGGAAGAGGCCTGGATCCGCAAGGGCATCGAGGCCCGCCGAACGCGCAACGAAGGCCGCGTGCGCCGTCTCGAGCGGTTGCGCATCGAGCGCGCGTCACGCCGGGACCGGCTCGGAAATATTCGCCTCACTCTCAATGCCGGTGAGCGTTCAGGCGATCTGGTGGCCGAGTTCGATCGGGTAAGCAAGCGCTTCACCGCCCTGCCGCTTATCAAAGATCTCTCGATGCGGATCATGCGCGGCGACCGCATTGGCCTCATCGGCCCAAACGGGGCGGGAAAGTCGACGCTGATCCGTCTCATTCTGGGTGAACTGGCGCCGGACACCGGCACGGTACGCCTCGGAACCCGCTTAAGCGTCGCCTACTTCGATCAACTGCGAGCCCAACTCGATCCAAGCGCGACCCTCGCCGATGCCATCAGTCCCGGGTCGGACTGGGTGCAGCTCGGCAGCGAGCGCAAGCACATTGTGAGCTATCTGGGGGAGTTCCTGTTCCCCGCGCAGCGCGCGAAATCACCGATCAGTATGCTCTCCGGCGGCGAGCGAAACCGCCTGCTGCTGGCGCGGCTATTCGCGCAGCCCGCAAACCTTGTCATATTGGATGAGCCGACCAACGATCTCGACATTGAATCCCTAGAGCTACTCGAGGAGCGGCTCCAGGGCTACGACGGGACACTGCTGCTGGTGAGTCACGACCGACGCTTTCTCGACAATATCGTCACCCAAACGTTGGCGGCCGAGGGTAATGGAGTATGGCGCGAGTATGTCGGCGGTTACAGTGACTACCTGCAGCAGCGAGCGCCGCTGTCGGCCGGCCGCGCCAATGAAGCCGATCAGCCGGCCCCGCGGCGTGCATCGCGCGATCGTTCTGCGGACGAGACTGCCGTCAAGACGCGCACGCGCCTGAGCTACAGGGAGGCGCGCGAGCTGGCGGCCTTGCCCGAGGAGATCGAATCCCTGGAGCGCGAGCAAACCGAGCTCACCGCACGCATGAGCGCACCGGACTATCACCGACTGGGAGGCGAGCGGCTGCGGGCCGACCGCAAGCGACTCGCGGAACTCGAAGAGCTGCTACTGCAGAGATTCGCGCGCTGGGAAGCTCTTGAGGAACAGCGCGGGCGGTCAGCTTAGCCATTCAGCTTGAACGCCGAACGCCACGCGGTTACGCCGGCTGCGCACGTCTTACGTTCCCCGCTTGTGGAACACGAGCACGAAGCGGTGGGTGTGACCTAGCATCGGTGGCTCGTAGCTGATGAGACTCCGGTCATCGTTGGGCTGATGCAGTACGTCGGTCGTGGCGACGTACTGAAAGCCGTGCGTCTCGAAGTCGCGCCGCGCATAGCTCTCCGCGATACGGTGCAGCCGGCCGGCATCGTTGTTCCCGGTGCCTATCTTTGCCGAATGATCGACGAGCAGGAGCACGCCACCCGGCTTTACGACGCGTGCGATCTCACTCAGCACCGCCTGCGGATCGAGCTTGGGCCACGGACTGTTCGGCCGGTCGTCGACCCAATAGAAGTCGTGGTACACCTTGATGACGAGCATCGCATCGAGCGAGGCGTCAGGCAGCGGCAGCTGTTTGAGCTCGATCCTACGATGCTCGACGTTCGGGAGACGGTTGCCGGCCAGGCGCTTCTCCCAGCCGTTATTGCTCCAGTAGTCGGTCGCCAGGTCGTTGAGCATCAGCACGTGTCCGGTCGGGCCGACAATGTAGCTCGCGAGCTCGCTGAAGTAGCCACCGCCGGCGAGCAGGTCGCCGACCTGCATGCCGGGCTTGAGGCCAGCAAGGCGCAGCACGTCCGCCGGGTGATCGATCCGGTCGCGCTTCAGGTCGGCGTCGCTGCGGCCCGGATGGGCGACGGCGGCGCTGTAGAGGTCGGGCTCCGCCGCTGCTGCATCGAGCCTGGCGATCGCAAATACGGTCAAGAGCCCGAGGGCGCCCAAGATCCGTAGGCCGGAGCAAATCATGGTGCTACTCCCTGCTGGTCGCAGCCGGTTTTGGAGTATGCACGCCCTGCGCCGCGCCGGTCGAGGCGTCCATCCGGGAGTCGCATCCATGCTCGGTGCCGGCGCACTGGCCGACAACCCGCCCGTCACGGATGTGCGCTAGCGGCCAGCACGACAGCCCGCTCGAACACAGGATCGCGCCGCGCCGAGTAGTCGGCAAAGGTCATCTCGATCGTCTCGTCCGGTTCAAGCGATCTGACTTGCACGGGGAACAACCAATTCAGCCAATAGCACTTGTGCCAGTCGTTACAGGGGTGGGCATAGTCATGCATTCCGGTCGCGTAGTGAACGCAAAGTTTGGCGTGCGGAAGACATCCGGTATTGCCTTCGCCATAAAAGGCAAGCCGATCGCCGAGCGGTTCGCCCAAGATGACTGCACGAGACCCAGCCGCCTGTTTCACGAAGGCCATCGTTGTGATTGCGGCGGAAAAGGTCTGCGGGCCCGTGAGAATAAAGATTCGTCCGCTCGGTGGCATTAGAGCTGGCAGGTGCGAGGCGAAACGAGCCGCTTTCGTATAGTCGCCTCCGGTATTGAATCGCATATCGAGAATGATGTGACACGGCGGATGCGCGCCCATCTCATCCGTCGTGGCCTTGAGAAAGTCGCGGATGCGGAGGTCGTCCGCATCCTGGATGGCCTTGAGCTGTATTAAGAGCGTGCAGCCGTGGTCGATCCATGCCCGGCGTAAGGTCGCATTGAAGTCGCGCAAGGACAGCGGCAGGTCCGCGTCAGCAGAAAACAGAGCGCGCCAGCTGCGAGGCTCGCCTTTCATCCTTTGCGGTGACAGCCAGCGCGTCATCAGTGAGTGTGGCTCACTCACGTCAGGCGCTTCCCCTGCCAGAGTGCGCGTAGTCTCGGTGCCGTTCGGCAGGCGGAGCGTCCATGTCGTCTGGTCCGAGCGCGAACCGAGCCCAGCGCCGTAAAGTATTGCGGGCGACTGGATGTAGAGCGCCGCATGGATCCGACGCCAGCCATCTGCGCCCCCGTGCAGCTGCTTGAGCGCGGCCAGCACCTCAAGCGTCCCCCGCCCATCGATGGTGTCGACACGCGCGCCGAGAAGATCTGCATAGGCCGATTTTGCCCGCAGGACGTACAGACCATCGGCAAACCACATCACACGCAGGGGCACGTAGTTGGGCCAGCTGTCTTCCTTGTCGTCGATACTTGTGTGACCGTTGTCGGCGAGCGCCGCAATCCTCATCAGGGCAACGCGGAATGTTCCGCTGTCGAGCGGCGCGCGTTCGGCTTTCAGCCGGGCGATCTGGCGCTTGGTTTCGGCGCACGCAGCCGGTGAGCATGCCCTATCCATGGCAAGCAGCCTGGAAAACTGTTCGATGTCCTGTCGCTGCGCCTCGAGCGCGTTCGCGGGAATAGGAAAATGATTGCGCGGCGGATCGGGGTTGAATTTATGAAGAAGGCAGAGCGCGAAACCTCCACCGGCCCCGATCAACAAGACAACTAGCCCTAAGACCCACAATCCGGCCCTGAGCACACCCCGCTTCGTCATCATCACTGCGAGAAGTCACTGTCGTTCTGACACATGTTTCTGATTCTGGACGGGGCCCGGTGCAGAATCAAACCACCGACACGCGGATTTTCACTCGTCGTCATCAGCGCACCCGATGACCTGGATGCTCGCAAGCGGCATGCGCCCGTCGCGGCGAGTGCGCCGCCGGCGTTAACCGAGGCCCGGATCTGGACAGCGTCTCTGCTCTATTGGCGCGCCTCGATCATCTTCCACCCGTTGCCCGAAGGGTCGCGGAAGGCGGCATCCACGGTGCCATAGCGATCCATTGGCTCCTGCGTGAACTCCACCCCCCGAGCACGCCATCGATCGTAGGCGACGCGGCAGTCGTCCACGGCCAGCACGAGCGGAGGCATTGCGCCTTTGGCCACGATTGCACGCACCGTCTGCGCCGTCGACGAGTCGAGCACCGGCGGACCTGGCGCGAATAGCCCGAGCTGGAACGACGGTTGGTCTGGGTGCTGAACGGTGAGCCAGCGGTAGTCCCCGTTGCGCACGTCCGTGTGGACGCGAAACCCGAGTTTCTCGACGTAAAACGCGAGCGCTTCGTCTTGATCTCGCACGTACAGACCGACAACGCTGACACCCTGGCTCATCGGACCTCCTGTTCTCCGAGCCCTTTTATACCGCCTGCGATACGGCGCCGCTTCTCCGAAACTGCCATCGTAAGGTCGGGGCGCTGCGCGGCGCTGAGGAAGCAGGCCGGAACGCGGCCGAGGCCACGCGCCGTGGCCCTCGCGCGCGAGCGGATTGCCCCCGGGGTCTGCCCCGTGACGTCGCGCAGGGTGCGCCCGAAAGTGCCCAGGCTCGCCCAGCCCGCCTTGAAGGCGACGTCGGTGATGGACAGGTCGGTGTCACGGAGCAGCGCCGTCGCCCGCTCAATGCGCCGCGCGAGCAGGTATCGGTGCGGCGGGACACCGAAGGCTCGCTTGAACGATCGCGCGAAGTGAGCCGCGGAGACACCGCTGACGTGCGCCAGCCGCCAGACGGGCCAATCCTCGTGCGAAGTGACGTCCATCCGATCCTTCGCACGCAGTAGGCGGCGCAGGAGCGCGGGGTCCTGGCTTGCAGGACCTCCACTCCTGGCGCGCCTGGGTGGACGACGGAAAGCATTCGAGCCTGTCATAGGGGACCTATCTGCTGTGGGCACGATCATGATTTCAGGGCAGCAAACTCCCTCAGCCCCCGCAAAGCAGTCAAGTCTGGATAGTGCTTGATCCATTCCTTGCCCCATCCCGAGCGCGCCACTCTTTTCAAGCACCTCAAGGCATTCTTGTGCGATGGAAGCGACGGTGGCACGGGGCGATTCCGGTAAAAGCGTGGCCTCGCGGCCCAGACTCGCCCATCCGTTGCAGTGACCAGCGACGGTCGTCGAACGCATCGCTAGCGCCGGGACTGGACGATTTTTAATAGTGCCCGGGGCGGAATCGAACCACCGGCGGGAACTTAACCGGAGGATGAACCGGCCGGAGTAGCGGTATTGTGGGACTCGGTGGTCTACTGGACCCCTTCTGATTTTGAGGGCAGACATAGGGCAGCAGCGAGTTTGGGAGCTGGCTCTCGCTCGTAAATCTCTTGCCTGTGGCGGGGGTTGTACGGCTGCCTGTCGGGCAGCGGCGGGAGCCGCTGTATGGCGCTGAGCGACAAGAGTCATCTGCCGATTACAATTGCGTAGCCCGAAGGAGACGACACTATGAGCAAGCGTTTGCTTAACCGACGTCAATTTAGCGCGCGTTGCGCGGCCTTTGGCTTGTCGTTTCCGGCCTTGACTACAACGCTTGCGGCGCAAGCAGCTGCACAGGTTCCGGGTACTGACGCGGCGCCGAAGCCTGCTGCACGTACCGTAAAGCTTCCAGACGGCACGACCGTCCCCCCGCTCGGTCAAGGCTGCTGGCACCTTGGTCAGGGAAGGCATCCGCCGGCTGTCGAGGAAGAGGCACTGCGCACAGGTATTTCGCTCGGCATGACGCTGATCGATACGTCGGGAAACTACGGCAACGGCCGCTCCGAGCAATTCCTTAGTCACGTGATTGCCGGTCAGCGCGACCGTATATTCTTGGTCTCCAAGGTTGAGGGCGATCAAGTGTCTGGCGATGGCATCGCGCGTGCTTGCGCGGCAAGCCTCGCTCGTCTCGGCAGCGAGTATCTGGACCTTTATTTGCTCCATTGGCCCGCTCCCAGCGCGCAATTCCCCGGCGTGGTGGCGGCGTTCGAGCGACTGCGCGCGTCAGGGAAAATTCGCGCCTGGGGCGTATCCAATTTCGACGTTGGCCAGATGGAAGATCTCTTCCGCGTTCCAGAGGGCCATCGCTGCGCCACCAATCAGGTCGCTTACAGTCTCAACAACCGTCGCATTGAGCGGGATCTCTTGCCGTGGTGTAAGCAGCACAACCTGCCGGTCATGGCGTACTCCCCGCTCGGCGGCGACAAGCACCTCGTAGTAGGCGACCGCACGCTGGCGCAGGTTGGCACGATCCATGGCTGCTCGGCCGCCGCGGTGGCGCTCGCCTGGGTGATTCGCGGCGGGAACGTCATAGCAATCCCAGAATCCGGCTCTCCCGCGCACGCAAAGGAAAACGCTGTGGCGCTTTCGATAACCCTCACGCCGCAAGACCTTCAGACCCTGGATGCAGCGTTTCCCGGACCATTCGGCGCGACCTAGCGCTCCGGAGGAGATCCCAAGCGAACCCCCGCGCAAGCCGTCAGCGAGCTGTTCGGCAGGTACGAGGGTGACTTCAAGATGCGCGATGACGCGCGGGACTTCGCCCAGCGGCTCGTACGCAGCGGCAACGCGCCACCTCTGCCGACTTGCCCGGAGAGGAACACCGCCGCCGCCGTGTCCGCGTTGAACCGGGGTATCCCTTGGCTCGCTACGGCCCGGCTCCTGAGTCGTCACCCCGTAAATTCCCTTCTGACATGGGCAGCTGTGGACGCAA
>Ga0207707_10006484_pt1 | contig 10220 bp, 8 predicted proteins | sample KBSC83BmetaG_FD_184336 | JGI IMG/M metagenome (GOLD analysis project Ga0207707, IMG submission 184336) | Corn rhizosphere microbial communities from Kellogg Biological Station, Michigan, USA - KBS C8-3B metaG (SPAdes) (version 2) | ecosystem: Host-associated > Plants > Roots > Rhizosphere ... | reverse complement strand
CGCACCCACCACGTCGATCCGAGCTTCACCCGCGCGCTCCGTTCCGCGACGCCGTCGGCCGCCCCGGCACCTTTCTCGCGACGGTGAGCAGCGTGTTGCCGAATCCCAATGGCTCCGCGATCCGCGCGAGCGCGCCGCTGGCCTTGTCGCACACCCACCCGCCGATCTTCGACGGGAGCGGCCAGCCGTACATCGCGGGCAGATGCCGGAGGTCGACCGACCCGCGCGTCTCCTCGTACACCGCCTCGAACCCGGCCCGCCGCACCAGCTCCCGGATGTGCCGCGGGCTCAGGTGGTGGATGTGGCCGTAGACCCCGAAGTCGTAGTAGGGCCAACGCGATGCCGCCAGCAGACTCGCGGTCCCTCGCACGTTGGGCATCGTGATCACGATCAGGCCGTCCTCCCGAAGGCGAGCGCCCGCCTGCCGCACCACGTCCGCGGGTTCCCGTAGGTGCTCGAGCACGTCGAAAAACGTGATCACGTCGAAGATCGGACCCTCCCGGAGAGCCTCCAGGTCACCGACGATGCGCCGGTGGCCTGCCGCCGCTCGCGATACCGCGGACAGCGCGATCTCCGTTCCCACCGTCTTCCACCCGAGGCGGCCGGCCGCATCGAGGAAGCGACCGTCCCCGAACCCGACGTCCAGCAGCGTTCCCCCACCCGACCGGGAAGCCAGCCGAGTGATCACCCTCGCCCGGCGCTCGATCTCCACGGCGTCCGCGTGCTCCATGAGCCGCTTCCACTTCCCGCTGCGGTGCTCCTCCTCGTATCGCTCGCGCAGATGTGCGAGGGATGGCGCGGGAGATATGACCCGCGCGCCGCAACGACGGCAACGCCAGATGGCGACGACGTCGGTGGGGGCACACCAGCGCGTGGTTTTCCCCGATCCGCACACCATGCAGCGAGGCGCATCGATCAGTACTGCCATCCGGAGCGCAGCTCCCTCCACCAGATCGCCATCCACGCCGCGCCGAGGACGATCGCAACGACCCGGGTAGTCCCGCCGCCCCACGGCGCGATGGTCACGACGGCCGCGATGGGGAGGGCGAGGAGCAACTGCGAGGTCAGTCGCGCCGACAATCTGAGCCGGCCCCGCCGAACCAGGGCCGCGCCGCAGATCACCACCCCCAGCAGACTGGCCGCCAGGTACGCGCCGACCGCGCCCGGGAGGCCGAACGCGTGGAGTCCCACCCAGAACGCGCCCAGGTACACGGCTTCGGTCACGAGTCCGAGCGCCGCGTAGGTGCGCGAGGCCCCGGAGGCCAGGATCGCGAGTTTCAGCACCTCGCCCACGATCGTCGCCATGTCCCCCAGCATCGAGTAGCCCATCAGCTGGATCATCGGCTCGAACTCGTGGCTGAACACGATCCGCACGATCCAGTCCCTGAACGCGATCAGTCCCACCCCGGCGGGCACCACCACCGCCAAGGCGAACCCCAGCCCCCTGGCGAGCTCCTGGGCGAAGTCGTCGAGATCATTGGCACGCGCGCCCAGACGCGGATACAGGTAAACGAACAATCCTCCGGACAGCGCGATCGTGTACTGCCGCGAGAGCCCCATCGTGCCCTGGTAGAGACCGCTCGCGGCCGTCCCCAATCGCGCCACGATCATGGATCGGAACGCCAGGAGATTGGCGGTAATGGCGAGATGGTGCAGCGTCTGGGCCATTCCGATCCGGACCGCGCGGGCGACCGTCCGGGCCGCGTCCTCCGTGCGGATCCGATCCGGGTGATGCTCACCGGGCCGGAATATCGAGGTGAGCAGGCGCTGCGACACCACGAAGGCGATGAGGGCACCGGTGCCGAGTTGCACCAGCGCCCCCGACAATCCCCAGCTCGCGACGAGCCACGTCGCGACCGGCAAGCCGAGCAACACCGCGGTCACGTTGGCGACGGCCATCGTCCGAACCCGGCCGAAGGCATTCATCGCCGCGTAGCAGAGCTCGCCGGCCAACAGGAGCACCGCGGTCAGCGCCAGAAGCGCGATCGACCAACGCGGCACCACGCCGGCGAGAAGATGATCGATCAGGACGGGAGCGAGCAAGGCGGTCGCAACGCCGAGGACAACTGTTCTCCGCAGGGTCACCCGTCGCACATCGATGAAGACCCTCGCGGCCTTGCTCCATTCCTGCTGGGCGAGGGCCTGTCGCATCTCCCGCAGCAGGCCCGCCGGAGCTCCCAGCCGGGCCAGGGTCGCCAGCAGCTCCAGGAAGCTGGCCGCGAGACCAAACGCGCCGAGCCCCGCCGGCCCCAGGAACACCGCGAAGACCTTCTGCCGGACGAGCCCGCCCGCGAACGCGACGACGTTGATCCCGCCGATATAGGCGACGGATCCGACGAGGCTGCTCTGCTCGAGCGCCGGGGCCGCCACCGCCGGCGGCGCGCCGGCCGCCCTCTCCACGCTCACCCGGGTCAGCCTCGCTTGGCCCGCGAGATCCCGGCCCTACGGTCGGCGTGGTCAGTCACACAGGGTCGCGTAGAGCGCCTCGTAGCCCATCGCGGCGGACTCCCAGGTGAACCGCTTCCCGCGCTCGGCCGCCGCGGCGGCGAGCTCCCGCCGAAGCCGGTCGTCCCCCAGGATCCGCGCGAGGGCCTTCGCCAGAGCCCCCGGATCGTTCGGAGACACCAGCAGCGCCTCCTTCCCATCCCTCGCCGCCTCGGGAATGCCGCCGACGCTCGTCGCGACCACCGCGAGGCCGGCCTGCATGGCCTCCAGGATCGCGAGGGGAAAGTTCTCGGATCGCGAAGGGAGCACCAGAACCCTCGCGCCGGCCAGGCAAGCCGCCAGATCCTGCCGGTCGAGCTGCCCGCGAAACCTCACCGTCTTGGCCAACCCCAGCTCATCCGTCAGGGCCCGGAGCGCACCTTCGTCGCGCCCGACCCCGACGAAGTGCAGACGAGGCCGCGGCTCTTCCAGCTGTGAGAGAGCCTTCAGGAGCACGTCGAGTCCTTTGTGGTGGTCCAGCCGGGCCACGCACACGAGCTCTACGTCGGCTTCCGGGTCGAGCGGCCGTGGCAGCGGGGGAGCGCCGTTGTGCACGACCTCCATCCGGTTCCCGGCCCCGAGATAGCCGCGGTCGCGCAGCGCCTCGCGGCTGAAGTCACTGGTACAGATCACGAGATCCGCCGCTCGCAGCGCTCGTCGCTCCAGCAGCGCGATGATCCGCTCACGCATCCAGCGAATCCGACGCGGCGACCCCCGCCGCCCCGGAGGCATGTTCAACGCGGGAGGATCCGGATGGTGGGTCGTTGCCACCAGTCCGACCCCGCCCCCCACCAGGGGCCGGTAGAAGGCCCCCTCATACCCGTGCGCGTGCAGGATGCCGCTCCTCGCCCGTCGGCGCCACAGGAGCCGAACGAACTCCAAGGGGTTCAAGTACAGACGCTCGTGATGCGGGACGAAGTGGACGCGATAGGGCAGCCGCCCCGGCGCAATCCTTCCGGCACTCGAATACACGACATCAACGTCGTGCCCACGCCCGATCATTGCGCACGCCAGCTCGTGGACGATTCTCTGGCCGCCCCCGTGGCGCACGTCCCAAGGGTTGAGGATCGAGGTGTACACGATGTTCATCCGCGCGGCCTCACTCCGAGCAGCGCGGTGCCTTGCTCCTACAATCGCCCCGCCTCCAAATCATGCCCGGCCCCGCCCCGTAGACCCTGTCCTGCTTCCGCAGGCAGGAGGAACGGAATTGTTGCAACGGTAGAGTTGAAGAAGGAGTGGGCGGAATCCAGTGCACCGTAAGATCCATCGGCCGATATGTCCGGCTTCAACCCGCGCAGAAGTGTGACCGCTAGCTAGCACGGACCGCCCACACTTTGATAGTGTCGCCCAGCCGCGACACGCTGAGGCCCGCGTTCAGCGTCGCCTTGATAGCTCGCCGCAGCGGACTGCGAGAGAGCGCCTCGCTTAGGGTCAGAGCCGTCTGATTGCGATCGACCGGGCGTCCGGAACTCCGACTCGGGCGGAGGCGGGCGAGGATTTCGCTAGGATTGCAGCCCTCGGTGCGGACACGAAACGGAACGAACCCCGCTGGCTCCAAGGCCCGGCGCAGAGCGACCGCGGTCCAGAGCACGAGGTGCTCGGGTGGCGACACCGTGCTCCAGCTGAGCCCGAGGACCCGGCGATTCAGACTCTCCGCGTTAGGCGTCGTGATGTAGAGGAGGCCGCCCGGCCTTAGCCAGCGCGCCGCGTAGGCAAGAAATCGAGTCGGCTCCGCCACGTGCTCGAGCAATTCGATCATTGTCACCACGTCGAACGCTCCATCCTGGAATCGCACATCGCCGCCTGGATCCGGAGTCACCACCCAGGCCCGTCGCCGCCCATACTCAAGCGCGTGTGGTGAGACCTCGCTGCCGTGACACGCCCAACCGTGCCGCTCGGCCACGGTCAGAAGGCTCCCTTCGCCGTAACCGACGTCGAGCCATCGTCCTGTCCTCCGGAATCGCTCAGCCGAGCCCACTAGGACTTCGAGCGAGGCTATCACCGTCGCCGGGGTCGTGAACCGCGCCTGCTCGTAGTAATGGTCGTAGAGGTCGTGCAACGCGGCGCTAGTCGATGGTGTTGGCACGAACAACGCTCCACAGCGACGGCACTCCCATACGCCATGGCCGGCCTTCTGTCCGCGCAGCCGCTTTTTGCAACCGTGACACGCCGGGCAGGACAGCGCGGCATTACCACCCATAATCATCGCTCGTACACGGCACCGCGTCCGCCGAGCCGCCGGCACACGTCCCGCACTTCATCAGAGTCCTGAGTTCTAGTGTTCACTCGCCGAGTGGCATTCGAAGTCGGGGACCCTCGTCACATGGCCATCTTGACGATGGGCCGCCCGGTTGGTCCTGTTAAGCTCCCCGCTCTCGTTCGTACGCGATGACCCGATCCAGCATCTCCGGCAGATCCAGCACCGGGCGGTATCCGATCAGCCCCTTAATCTTTGCAATGTCCGGCGCCCGGCGCGCCATGTCCTCGAACCCGGCCTCGTACGCTTCCTCATAGGGCACGAGCGTGATCTCCGAAGAACTGCACGTCATCTGCTTCACCAGCACCGCCAGCTCGTAGATTGAAATCTCCTTCGTGTGCCCGATGTTGAAGACCTCGCCGTAGGCTTGCGGGTTGGCGATGAGGGCCAGCATGGCGCCCACCACGTCGCCCACCCAGGTGAACGATCGGCGCTGCGTGCCGTCGCCGTAGACCGGGATGGGCTGCCCGGCCAGGGCCAGGCGCACGAACCGGGGGACCACCATGCCGTACTGACCGGTCTGGCGGGGGCCGATCGTGTTGAAGAGGCGGGCCACCACGGTGGGCAGGCCGTGCTCCTTGAAGTAGGCGCGGGCCAGGAACTCGTCGATCATCTTCGAGGCCGCGTAGCACCAGCGCGACTTGGAGGTGGGGCCCAGGATCACATCGTCGTCCTCGCTGAACCTGGGCTTGTCCAGCTTCCCGTAGACCTCCGAGGTCGAGGCCAGGAGCAGCGGCCGGCGCTTGCGGGCCGCCAGCTCCAGGATCAGCTCCGTCGCCTTGATGTTGGTCTCGATGGTGTGGACGGGCTTCTCGACGATGAGCCGGACCCCCACCGCGGCGGCCAGGTGGAAGATCACGTCCGCGCGGTCCACCAGCTCCAGCATGAGGGAACGGTTCATCACGGTGTCGAGCGTGTAGGCGAAGTGCGGGTGCCCCTTGAGGTGGCTGATGTTCTCGATGCTGCCGGTGGAGAGGTCGTCCACGACCTCGACGGTCCATCCACGCTCCAGGAGGGCCTCCGCCAAGTGCGACCCGATGAAGCCTGCGCCACCCGTGATCAGTGCTCTGGACATGCTGACCCCCGTGATGAACTCCGTCGGTGTATGCGTCTGGGCGGAGGCGGTGACGGCCTTCGAGCCGGAGCTCGGAGGCGAGGAGGAAGAATTGCCCTGGCCGATCGTCGGTCGGGGAAAAACTGGATACTGCCTATGGCAACACCTTCGACCTGCACAGCTCCGCCCTCTCACTTACAAGGGCGAACACCGGCCTCACCCACTTGAAAGTGGCCGGAGTTAAACACAAGACCCGTGTGTCTTCAAGGGAGCCCGCGTCGCTTCCCCCCGGGTGTAACACTCCCGTAATGGGAAAACTATTACCCTATGTCCGTGGCCCGGCGGTCATTCGAGGAGAATCAGGTCGTTGACGTCCAGGTGGGTGGTGAACACGGCAACCGAGCCATAGCCCTGTCCCCGAAGAGCCGGGGAGGCTGATTCCTGAGCGAAGGGCACCGGCCCCCGCTCGACCGACCGAACACTCCGCACGGGCCTCGCCAGCGGAATCCGGACGGTGAGGCCCTGGATGGGGCGGTAGGTGTAGTTCGCCAGGGCCAGCGCGGTGCCCGCCGGCGCATCGTAGATGCCGACCTCGACCACCGGCTGGGAGAGCTCGACCAGCCGCGGAACGCCTCGCGCCGCGGCCAGCCCCCCGAAAATGCGTCGGTGCGACGGCGGGTATTCCTCCTTGAGCCGATCTGGCACGAACCGAGCGTCCTTGAGATAGGAGAGTCCGGGGCAGGCCCCGAGGTAGAAGGCCCGGCCGCGACCGACCTCGTTCAGGACCGCGGCAGGCGTGCCCTGCGTGAAGCGCCCAACGACCCGGCCACTGGTGGGCTTGAGCGTCACCTGAACCCCCAGGGCTCCAAACGCCGTCGGCTCGCCCAACAGAGGGGTCCGGTCCAGGCGGACCCGATCGAAGTATTCCATCGAGTTGAGGCTGCCCCGGACCCGGTACTCCCCGGCGTGCACGTCCACCTGAATGGCCGGATCGATGCCGAACACGCGCGCGAGCGCCGAGGCCGGCTCGTTGAACTCGTCCCGGCTCCCCGCCCCGCAGGCGCCGAACAGATAACCGCCGTCCCGCACCCAGCGCTCGATGGCGGTCGACGCGCGGCCGGCGATGTTCGGATCGACAGCATAGAGAGCGTCGTAGTCGGCCAGCCGACCCGCCGCGATGTCCTCCTCGGTGAGCATGTCGACCAGGTACTGGTCGTGCGTGAGCGCCAGGTAGGTGGCACGCCGCTCCAGCATGGAGATGTAGCCCCATGGCTGCCATAGGTCCGAGCTGAGGCTGTACAGCAGGGCCACGCGCGTCTTCCGCGTGGCGCCCGGGGCGATGATGTGCTCCGCGCTCGCCAGCTGGCGGGTCATGCGGACGAGCCCGTCGTACTCGCCGCGGAGATCGGACCAGTAGTTCTCGGTGCTCGTGGCGGTAGGCCCGTACGTCCAGTAGAAGAAATGCTTGGCCCCCTGGGCGAGAGCCGAGGTCGTCTTCAGCACGAGGTTCGTCGCGTCGCTCGGGGTGATCCAGGCGATGATGGGTTGCCGGCCGCGGCTGCCGCTGCGAAAGATGGCCGCCTGGAACCCCAGGAGCTGAAACCCCTCCCAGGTGTACCGCGGCCCGTACATGTACTGCAGCCCCAGCCAGTCCTCGATCCCCGCGACGTCCACCGCCCGCTGCCGGGCCAGGTCGAACCAGTCCAGGGACAAGGGGTGACCGCCCCAGGCCATGTTGGGCGTGTCCATCCCCATGCCGAGGCCGGAGCCGGAAAAGTAGGGATGGTCGGCGACGAGACTCGACGTCAGGATGTTGGGGGCGGCGTACCGGTGGAAGCTTTCGGTGAGCCATCGGAGCCGCTCGGTCGCCGCCGCTTGGCGGAAGCGCGTCGTGTAGTAGAAGACCCGGTTGGCGGCTCGCGGGTCCTGCTTCCGGCGTTGACGCAGGGCGTCCGGGGAGTCGATGGGCACGACGTCCTCGAGCCGCTGCACGCCGAGGTCCGCCGCTCGCACGTTCTGAGTCCGGAGCCAGGCCTGGAAGTGCTGGAGGGCGACCCGCTCCGTGCCGAGCGCGGGCGCGGTGATCTCGTCCGCGAAGTTGAAGAGCGTCGGGCTCGGAGCGGGCTTCGTAGCCTGGGCCGGCGGACGGATCTGGTCGTCGATGGCGTCCCGCGTGAGATTCGGGCCGAACTCTGCCCAGTGCTGGCCGCCAGGGTCCACGAAGCCGTACTTCTTCCGGACCTCGGGAACCCGGTTGACGACGTTGAACCCCAGGAGCCAGAGCACTTCGGCCTCCTGAAGGTTCAGCTCCGGACGCTGCGGATTCCAGAACGAGGTCTGCACGATGAGCTGCGTCGGGGAAACGCGGCGGCCCCCGCTCGCCGCCCGCGCCCAGCCGAGCCGCCGCCCGGTCATCTCCGAAGCGCTCTCCAGGCTGTCCCGGTCCGCGACCAGCGACGGGGACACCAGGAAGCTGGTCAGGCTCCCGGTGAACGACTCCTCGAAGCGCTTCACCATCGCGCTGTCCACGGGAGCGGTGGCCAGCTCGATGAACACCTTGCGTGTGGCACTCTCCGCGGTGGTCACGAAGTTCGCGGTGACGTTCGGCAGCTCGGCGACCCCTCCCGCTCGGTGGAGCCGGGCGTGCAGCTTGGGTCCGGCGTATTTCCCGAGATCGAGCCACTCGGTGAACGCCCCGCTCGGCGCTCTCCGGGCCCGGTCGCGATCCGCGCCCGCCGGCCACACCGTCGCGGGGAGATTCCACGGCTCGACATGGATGTAGCCCGCGATCTCGACGTAGTAGTCCGTTCGAGCCGGCTCGAGGAGCTTGAAGCGCACGAAGACGCCGGTGTCGGCCGAGCTCGCCGGAAGCGTCAGCGGGACCAGCAGCAGGAGCAGAAGCCAACTTCGATGAGAACGCATTCCTCGTCCGCGCTGCCACGATCTCACATGTCCGGACCGAGTACACTGCCCTCGTGGACACGCGGCGACCTCCCGCTCCGGACCCGCACGTCATGAAGGCGTAAGCCGGTGCTCGGCATCGGGCTCATCGGCCTCGGCAAGCACGGGTCCCGCTATGCCCGTCACATCGCCGAGCATCTGACGGACGCCGCCCTCGTCGCGGTCTGCCGTCGGAATCGAACCGAGGGCGAGAAGCTCGCCGCGGCTTCCGGCTGCGAGTTCCATGTCGACTACCGCGATCTCTTCGCGAACCCGCGCGTCGACGCCGTGGTCGTCGCGGTCCCCCCGACCCTCCATCCCGCGATCGTGGAGGCGGCGTGCCAGGCCGGCAAGTCGCTACTCGTCGAGAAACCGCTGGCGACGAGCCTGGCCGAGGCGACGCGCATCAGCCGCATGCTGTCCGTCAGCGGGGTGCGCGCCATGGTCGCCCACACGCTCCGCTTCGACAGCACGATCCAGACCGTCCGGGCTCACTTACCGGAGATCGGGCGGCTACACGCCCTCTACTTGAGCCAGCGATTCGAGCCCTCCCCGCTCGCCTGGCTCGACCGGCGCGCGGAGAGTGGCGGCGGGATCGTGCTGCACACCGGCGTCCACAGCTTCGACCTGCTCCGCTTCCTCACCGGGCTCGAGGTCACCCGGGTCTGGTGCCGGACCGCTCAGGTCCTCACGCGCGAGACGGAAGACAGCTTCGCCATGACCTGCCAGCTCAGCGATCCTTCAGTCGTCGCCGCCGTCGCGGGCTCTCGGGCCATGGGTGGGCGCATCGGGCTCCTGGAGCTGGCGGGCGCCCACGGTTGCCTCCTTGCCGATCACGTGCACGGGTTCGTTCATCTCGTGCGAGGGCCCGAGCGTCTCGCGCTGCCCGTCCCGCCTCCGGTCCCCACGGTGCGCGAGACGCTGGACGCCTTCGTTCGGGCTCTGCGGCAGGGCACCGCGTTTCCCATCTCCGTCGAGGACGGGCTGCGGGCGGTCGCCATCACCGAGGCCGCCTATCGCTCGGCCGAGCATGGTGGGGACGGCGCCGGGGTGGGTCAGGATCGCTGACCGCTCGACTTCAGCGGCGCTCGAAGATCTGGTCGGGGGTGACGGTGATCGCCTTTCCCCAGCAGCTCTCGTTCTGGGCGGCCGCGATGTCCGCTCGCGAGACGCGCGGATTCGAGCCGTCTCGATTGCCGCGGAGTGAGAAGATCCCGTGCTGACGGGACGCGAAGTGGGTGGTATGCGCTCGCCACTCCTGCCACTCCGTGGAGGTGGCCCAGCCGGCCGCCGCCCAGAGCCCGAGCCCGAGAACGACGGTCGATCGTGAACGCACGGCCGCCCTCGACCCTCTAGGGTGTCCCGAGCCGGAATAGTGTTGACACTTGTGACCAGAAACAGTGAGGGCCATCTGGCCTATCGTTCCCAGAGTGAACCACCCCCTGCCAGGGGAACCACTTTGGGAGGATCGACCGATGACCCTCG
>Ga0207707_10006482_pt1 | contig 10222 bp, 7 predicted proteins | sample KBSC83BmetaG_FD_184336 | JGI IMG/M metagenome (GOLD analysis project Ga0207707, IMG submission 184336) | Corn rhizosphere microbial communities from Kellogg Biological Station, Michigan, USA - KBS C8-3B metaG (SPAdes) (version 2) | ecosystem: Host-associated > Plants > Roots > Rhizosphere ... | reverse complement strand
TTGGTAAATCGTTTGTCGTTTCGATCTTTGCGGAGCTCGGGTGTCACGTGCTCGATGCGGATCTAACGGCGCGCGAAGTCGTGATGCCCGGCACGCCGGGACTCGAGGCACTGACGGAATCATTTGGCAAAGAAATTCTGAACGCGGATGGAACGCTCGACAGGAAACGACTCGGAGCGCAGATCTTCGCGGATGAAAACCAAAGGCAGCGGCTCAATCACATTCTTCATCCGTTCATCATCGCGCGCCAGGATGAGATCTTGCGGAACTGGGAGGCCCAGGATCCGAACGGCATCGGCATCGTAGACGCTGCTTTGATGATCGAGTCGGGTGGTTACAAGCGCTTCGATAAACTGATCGTGGTCCATTGCCGTCCCGAAGTTCAACTTGAACGCCTGATGCTGCGCGACAAACTCTCGCGCGCAGAGGCGGAGCGGCGCATAAACTCTCAAATGCCGCAGGAAGAAAAGCAAAAGTTTGCCGATTACTTGATCGATACATCCGATGGATTCGATCTGACAAGAGCTCGAACTGTTCGTGTGCACGAGAAACTAATTCAAGCCGCAGATTAACGCGGCCAAACATTTATGTTCCGACGTTCGCGATTTTCGGGGATTTTTTCACTGCTGCTGGCGCTGTGTTTGACTCACAGCGGCTGCTTCAGCAGCGGCGAGCCGTCGACTTACTACGGCAAAGTCATTACGCCGCGGGCGCAGGAGTTTCGTTGGAGCAACGGCGGACTGCCGCAGACATTCGATCCCGCTTTTGCCGCAGCGCCGCCGGACACTGACGCCGTGCGTGCACTCTTCGAAGGCCTCACGGACTACGATCCGCAAACCTTAGCGCCGGTTCCGGGAGTCGCATCGCGCTGGGAATCGTCAAACGACAATCGTGTCTGGACGTTCTACTTGCGTGACAACGCGCGCTGGTCCAACGGCGAAAAAGTTACGGCGGAAGATTTCGTACGTTCCTGGGAGCGCACGCTCAAGATTGGACCACTCGCGCCACACACAGAGTTGCTCGCCAACATCGAAGGCGCGGCGCCAACGGTTTCTGCGCCACACCCTTTCGGCGCGCGCGCACTCAACGAACACGTTCTGCAAGTCACACTGCAACGTCCTGACAATAGTTTTCCGGCGCTCGTGGCCCATCCCGTGTTTCGGCCTGTGAAAGTCGAGGCTGCGGACCACACGAGTCGACTCGATTCGCATGATTTGATCTCAAACGGCGCGTTTCATCTGTCTGCGGCCGGCAACGATGGCGTGAAACTCGAGCGTGCAAAAACTTATTGGGACGATGCATCGGTCGCTCTCGATCGCGTAACTTTTGTAAACACGCCCGATGCCGAAGACGCGCTGAGTGCTTACCGGTCAGGCGAGATCGATGCAATTACAAACGCGCCCTTCGAGCCGCTCGCGCTCAAGCTGCTGACGCCGTACGAGGACTTCCGCCGTACAACCTACGGCGCGTTGACTTACTACGCCTTCAACACCGCGCGCCAGCCGTTCGATGACGTCCGCGTGCGTGAGGCGCTCGCACTCGCAATCGATCGTGAACGAGTCAGTCGCGACGATCTCGGTGGCGCAACTGAGCCGGCTGGAAAATTTTTTCCCGACGCCATGTCCGGTGAAAAGCCGGTAGTCGACAAAGCAGAGCTGCTCGAACACGACGTCAACAAAGCGAAAGAGCTGCTTTCCGAAGCGGGTTATCCAAACGGTGAAGGCTTTCCCGTGATCAGGTTGCTGATCAATCGCAACGAGCAGCAGCGCATCGTGGCGCAGTCGATCGCTGCGATGTGGCGGTCGACATTGAATATTGAAACGGCGATCGAGATTCGCAATTGGGATGAATATGAAGCAGCGATCAAAGCTGGTGATTACGACATCGTGCGTCGCGGGCTCGTGATGCAAACTACCAGTGAGCTCGTTAATCTGCGGATGCTGTTTGAGCGCGACACTCGTGCGCTGCCGAGTCCGTCGCCGGTGCCTGAAGGTACTGCGCGACCGGAGCCGTCGCCGCCGGAGAAGCTGATGGTTGAGACGGAGACGCAGGCGCTCAAGGATCTGCGCGCGATGCCGATCTATTTTGCGTCTTCGTACTCGCTGGTGAAGCCGTATGTTTCAGGCTTCGATGTGAACGTGCTCGACGCGCCGAGTTTGAAGAAGACGCGTCTGGATACGAACTGGAAACAACCTTAGTAGCCACAAAAAGGCACATAAGTCACAAAAACAGGAACTGATTAAGAAGATCGTTATGTGACTTTTGCGCTTTTTTGTGGCAAATCTCTTTTGGGCGTGAGCGGATTTAGCGTCATTTGCAGGGGCAGGGAAGAGACCGCGCGGGTGGCGGCGGCGTTGGCGCCGTTTCTGCGTGCGGGTGATGCGATGATGCTCAAGGGTGTGTTGGCGGGCGGGAAGACTGCGTTTGTCCAGGATCTCGTGGCGGCGCTTGGATCGGAGGTTAACGTAACGAGTCCGACGTTCACGTTGGCCCACTTCTATCCGACCCCGGTGGGGACTTTTCTGCACATCGATGCTTACCGGCTTTCGAGTGTCGCAGAGTTTCGCGATCTGGGGTTGGAAGACTACGTTCCGGAGAGCATCACCGCGGTCGAGTGGGGTGACATTGTTGAGGCGGATTTTTCGAACGCTTTGTCGATCGCGTTCGAGTTTGTGCCGGGGTGGGACAACTGGCGCAAGCTCACACTCTCGGCGACGGCGGAGCGCTGGCGACCGGTTTTGGAAAGTTTAAGAACGCAGGTATGAGTTTACTTCTAGCAATCGAGTCGTCGTCGAATGTGTATCGAGTGGTGCTTGGGCGCGACCGCGAAGTCGTTTTCGATTCGACTGTTGATAACTGTGAATCTTCGTTGCGAACCCTGGATGCGTTACTTTCGTGCGGGCTCGAACGGTTGCACGCTGAAGCGCGTGAGATCAAGGGCGTGGCGATCAATGTTGGACCAGGATCGTTGACGTTCGTGCGAGCTGGCATCTCGTTTGTGAACGCGCTCGCGTTTAGCTTGAACGTGAATATCTATCCGTTCAATTGGTTCGAGATCATCGCACATCAAACGAAGGGCACGACGAATTTGCCGGTGCTGTGTGCCGTTCCGGCCGCGAATGATAATGCGTACGTTGGGTTGATCAAGGATGAGTCAGTTGAGATCATGCGTTTCGGTCCGTTGCACAAAGTGGTTGTCGACGTTGGTGCGCGACTTTCTAAAGCCGCGGTGGCTGGAAGGATTCGACACCGGTTCGCGCCGTTCTTGAATGATGTCGAGCTCGTTGACACGGGAATCGAGAATCCTGACGCGCGCGTGCTTCTGGATCTGGGTTTCGAAGCTCATGAAGCGGGTAGTCGTGCGACGACGCAGGTTGAGGCACTCAATGATCAATCGGACATTTTTTACGAACGATGACTGTCGACGATATTGTTGAGTGTCTGGAGAACGGTGGTGTCGTGCTGCTGCCGACCGATACGGTTTACGGGCTGGCGGTGAGTCCGAAGTTTGACAAATCGATCGATCGATTGTTTGCGCTCAAACGCCGCCCGCGCACGGTGAATCTTCCGATCATGGTAGCGTCGGATGCGGAACTCGAGCCGTTAGGTTTTGAGATCAGCGAGTCAGCGAGGCGCCTGCTGCGTTCACCTTTGATCCCCGGCAGCCTGACGCTTGCGATGGGATTTAGTTCTGACTACCGGCCGCATTGGCTCATCCGACGCGACGAGGCCGCGATCAGAATTCCCAACGACGATCGTCTGCTTGCAGTGTTGCGCAGAACCGGTCCACTGCTCGTCACGAGCGCGAACGCGCACAGCGCCGACACGCCGGACAACATTCGCGACATCCTGGCCCAACTCGACGGTGCACCGGATCTCGTGGTTGACGGCGGCACATTACGAACTACGGCCTCTACGCTCGTGAACTGTCGCATCGATCCACCAGTCATCGAGCGTCTCGGGGTTGTTCCTGAATCTGAAGTGCTTAGGTATTTAAATGAGTAAAGAAGTAATTCTCGGTATCGAATCATCGTGCGACGACACGGCTGCCGCCGTGGTCGACCGGGACGGCAACGTGCTTTCGTCCATCATCGCGAGCCAAACTCATATTCACTCGCACTGGGGCGGTGTCTACCCGGAGTTTGCGAGCCGCGCACACGCGCTGGTTGTCGTTCCGACGATTGAACGGGCACTCGCGGAGGCGAATGTCGCCGGTCCGGATCTGAAAGCTATCGGTGTGACGCGTGGACCGGGGTTGATCGGATCGCTGATCGTCGGAGTCAACACTGCTGCCGGATTGGGTTTCGGATGGAATGTTCCCGTGCTCGGCATCAATCACTTGCGTGGACATTTGCGCAGCGCTGATCTGGTGGAGCGTCGCGTCGAGCTGCCGGCGATCGTTCTGCTCGTCTCGGGAGGACATACGTTCCTCGCACGCATGGAGAGTTTGACGTCGATTCAACTGCTCGGTTCGACGCGAGACGATTCGGTTGGCGAGGCATACGACAAGGTGGCGCGTTTGCTCGGGCTGGGTTATCCGGGTGGTCCGGCTGTCGACAAGCTCGCTAAGACGGGCACGGATTCGATTCTGTTTCCGCGGCCGATGCTGACGGAGGGCTTTGAGTTTTCGTTTTCGGGTTTGAAGTCTGCGGTCGGAAGATACCTCGACAAGAACCCTGACGTGTCGCATTCGGAAGTGGCGGCGTCGTTTGTGAGTGCGTGCATGGAGATACTGCTGACGAAATGCAGGCGCGCTCTGGTTGCGCATCCGTCGAAGTGTTTGGTGGTGGTCGGTGGTGTGGCTGCGAGCCCGCAACTGCGTGAAGGCGCTGCGGAGCTTTGCGATAGTCTCGGAGTGAAACTCTGTCTGCCGCCGCTGAAGTGGTCCACGGACAACGCGGCAATGATCGGACTCGCCGCGTGGGATTACCTGAACGAAGGAGTTCGTCCACCCCTCTACGCGACTGCCTCGCTGCCAATCACTGATTTTTAATCCGCGTAATCAGCGGCTTAAATTCCTCACGAACCCCCAGTCGCCGCTCGCGTTCACCTGAATGTTCTGCACATTCTTCTTAGCGATCACTACATTCGATCCGTACCACAACGGGAACACCGGCACGTCGCGGCTGACGATCTCCTGGATCTTTTTATATAACTCCAACCCCTTCTTGCGATCGAACGTGTTCACTGCCTCGTCAAGCAACGCATCGAGCTCCTTGTTACTGTAGCGACTGCGATTACGCGCAGACCGCGTCTCCGTCGGTATCTCAGAAGTCGCAAAAAGGTCTTTGTAGAAGATCGGATCCTGATTGCCTCCGACCCACTGCGAGTATGCGATTTGGAAGTTGCCACGTTTGAGCTCGTCGAGGAACGTATTCTGTTCCGGTGTCTGAATCTCGACCGGGATGCCGACTTCCTTCAGTGAGTTTTGAATGACGCCCGCATACTGACGCCCTGCAATACTACTGCCTGAGAGCTTGTAAATGATCGGCTTATCGAAACGCATTCGTGGTCCATCACCATCAGGATCGGGAAAACCCGCTTCGTCGAGCAGTTTCTTCGCGCGTGCCGGATCGTACGAATACGTTTGCCCTGGCGAATAAGCCCATGACTCCTCGGGAATGATCGAATGCGCGATCTTCCCCAAACCCAGCAACAGATTCTTGATCAAGCTCTCGCGATCGATTCCATAAGCGATTGCCTGTCGTACTTTGACGTTATCGAGTGGGGGCGATGAAGTATTGATCGTCAGCAAATAAACATTCGATCCGTTGAATACCTTCACTTGCAGGTTCGGATCCTGCTCGAGTCGTTTCACTGCATCCGGCGAAAGACTCGTCGGCATCGGTGCGATATCAACACGACCCGCCTGCAACTCTGCCTGTAAGGCATTCATGTCGGAGATTACCCGCACGCGCACTGTTTCCAGCTTAGGAGCGCCTTCCCAGTACTGCGGAAACCGGTTGAGATCGACTACCTGCTGCGCGTTGTCGTAACTAACGAACTTGAATGGACCAGTGCCGAGCGGATGCGTCTTCTGCGACTCGTAACTATCTTTCGGGATTATCGGGATCGGAACCAGGTTAGAAAGTAATCCCACCCACGGCTCGACCAACGTCACCACGATCGTGCGCGGATCGGGCGCCTCGACGCTCTTTATGTAACTGCGTTTGTCAGCACCCGATCCTTTGTAAAAACTAGCTGACTTTCCGAAGTTACTGGAGAAGACGAGATCGAGCGTGTATTTCACATCCGTGGAAGTCATCGTCTGTCCATTATGAAACTGAACGCCATCGTGGAGTGTGAACGTGTAGGTTAGACCATCATCGGAGCGCTTAATGTCGGATGCGAGCTCACCCGAGTAATCAAACTTCTCGTCTTTCTTGACGAGTGTATTGAATATCAATGTGCGCACGCGTTCGCTGGCCGCTTCTACTGAAGGCGCGCCAATCGGATCGATGGTGCGAATGTTGTCGCCGAGTGCGATCACAAAAGCATTGCTGCGTCGTGACCGGCATCCGGGCGGGATTAGTAAGATAGTTATTAAAAAGATCAGCAGGATAAGCTTGCCGGCGCTCACTTAACGGTGCCTCCGTAGGTGTAGTTGAGCTTGGAATTGAGTCTGGAAATTTCGTCTGAAAGGAATTTAAAACGATCCAGATCGAGCGGGCAGGGTGGTTCCATGATGGTTTTAGTGCGCGCGATTCGCTCGAGCGTCTCTTTTATCCGCGCTTCGGAGAGCGCACCGCTCCGGGCAGCCGCCAGCAAACCATCGTAGCCGCGCTTTATCGTTTCGGGAGTCGCGCAGATCAGGAACATGTCTTCACCGGCGAGCGCCGCGCGCACCACGGCGTCCTCGATCTCGTAGTGTCGCGCGATTGCGCCCATCTCGAGATCGTCGGTGATTACGAGGTGCTTGTATCCGAGCTCTTCGCGGAGAAGTTTGGTGACGATGTTGTAGTTAAGCGAGGCGGGTTCGATCAAACCGCCCGTAGTCTCTTCTTTGATGTCGACATTTGGAAAGCCACCATGACTCACCATCACGCAACGCACGCGATCGTCGCGTCGTTGAAAGAGCTCGATGTATGGCGCGAGGTCCTGCGCGATGAGGTCGTCGTGAGAGAGCCGAACTACCGGCATCTCCTCGTGTGAATCTACCTCGCCGGAGCCGATTCCCGGGAAGTGTTTGAGACAGCCGAGAAGTCCCGTGCCTTGAAGTCCGCGCATGTAGACAGTCGTATAGCCGAGGACTTCGCCCGGCGATCGTCCAAACGATCGCGAATAAAGACCATTCGACAGCAGATCGCGATCGTCGGTCATGATCGACATTACCGGCGCGAAATTGATGTTGAAGCCCAGCATGCGCAGCACTTCACCCGTGATTCTGCCGAGCGCGCGCGCGGCGGCAAGATCGCCGTGCTGGCGGATCGTGCGCGCGGAAGGCATCGGTGTGAATATGCGGCGCAGGCGGTCGACGAGGCCGCCTTCCTGATCGATGCCGAAGAGCGGTGGTGTCGGTACGACTTCGCGAACGCTGTCGAGCAGGGTCCGCAGTTGTTCCGCGCCAGCGACGTTACGGCCGAAAATAATCACGCCGCCAGGCTTCACGTATTCGACGAGGGCGCGTGTTTCGTCGTCGAATTCGGTGCCGGGAAGGCCGATGAATAAGAACTGTCCGATTTGTTGTTCGAGGGGAAGCGCGAAAAGATTTTCTGCAAGCATTGGTTGTCGGAGTTTAGCACGCCCGAAAAATGATTAGCCACAAAAAGGCACATAAGGCACACAAAAGAGATCTTCTTGATCATTTTTTTTCTTTGTGTGCCTTGTGTGCCTTTTTGTGGCTGACAATTTCTTCTTCTTTGTGCGTTGAGGACTGTAGTATAAAGAGCCCATGCGCGAAATAACCGATCGGGGTCGCGTTGTTGAAGCCATCCAGCATCTTGCTCTTACCGCCGAACTCTTCGAAGAACAAAACGGCAAACAGAAGTACGCCGGTGACCTCGAAGTAATCGTTCAGGGTCGCGATTACGGCAATGGTAAGCGCGTGGGGCCTTACGTGCGCCTGCTCGCTTACGACGGCGGCGAAGAGATCATGCGCCAGAGCGAGTGGGGTGGAAACACTTTTTACATCGCCGTCGAGGGCGCGCTCGATGTTTACGTACACGACACGGAAGGCGAGAGGAAGATCGGCCAACTCGAACCGGGCGCCTGCTTCGGCGAGATGGCTTTGCTCGCGGGCATCGAGCGCAACGCAACCGTAGCAGTCCCTGCACACCAAAAAGCGGTCGTGCTCGAAGTGACGCGTCCCGCGTTGCGTCTGCTGCGCAAGCTGAAGACGTTCGGCACGATCCTCGACGACACTTACCGCACTCACGGCATCGGGCGCGTCATCGAAGACCTTGCACAAATCACGGGCAAACCTCTAAGCCAGGAATTAATTCAGGAGTTGAAACGCACCGCGCGTTACATGGTGTACGGCAAAAATCATGTTCTGTGCCAGGAAGACCAACCCGTCGATCGTGTGATCCTGATCAAAAGCGGTTGGGTGCGACGCTCGCACGGCGTGCCGTTTCACGCAGCCTCGCCGGAAGTCGTACTTGGCATGGACGAGACTACGGGCGTTGATTTTCTTGGCGGTGGAAATTGCCTCGGACTCGAAGGCGTGACGCAGCCTGCCGTCTGGCAATACAGAGCGAGCCTGATGGCGCGAACGGAAGTGCTCGAAATTCCGCTCGATCAGTTCTCGACGGATCCGGAGCTACGTAAACAACTCGTCGCGACGTTCTCGCCGCTCTCAACCGTCGGAAGTTCACAGCCACTCACGATCGAAGCGCTTCCCGATCTGAACGCACTCAAAGCCGCCGAAGAAGAGATCGCGACGGGAATCATCGACGGCTCGAACGTCCTCGTGATGGACATGGACCTCTGCATCAGGTGTGGCAACTGTTCGCTGGCGTGCCACAAGATGCACGGGCAATCGCGTTTGTTACGGCGCGGGATCCAGATTGAGCGTCCGGCGCGGATTGGCAAAAAGCGTTTGCAGCACGCGCTTGTGCCGCAGGTTTGCATGCACTGCGAGGATCCGGAATGTTTGACTGGTTGTCCGACAGGCTCGATCTTTCGCGACTCACACGGCCACATCGACATTGATATACCGTCGTGTATCGGTTGTTTCGACTGCGCGACGCAGTGTCCTTACGACGCGATCACGATGGTGCCGCGCACCTCGCCCGCGCCGCCTTCGGGCATTGCTGCGACATTCAAGCAGGCTTTCAGTTTCAAGATCGATCGTCCCGCGCCGCCCGCGGCATCCGACGATCCTGTCGCCATCAAATGCAATCTTTGCCAGGGAACGTCGCTCAACCCACCGGGCGCGAAGCGTAAGGCTTATTCGTGCGAAGAGAATTGTCCCACCGGCGCGCTCGTGCGCGTGGATCCGATTGAGTACTTCAGCGAGATCGGTGCGGCAAACAGTTTTGTATTCCGAGATCAGAATCAGGCTATCGGCCGGAACATTCACAAGAGCGATCCACTCGCGCGCGCCTGGCACATCGCCGGCGCGGCAGTGTCGATTCTTTCGGCGCTCGTCATCGGATGGGCCATCACGAAATACGGCTACGATCGAGTTTTGACGGGAACGTGGTTGACGATGCGGTGGCTCACCGGGCTGATTGGACTTGCGGGCGTCGCGGTGGTGATGACGTATCCCGTCCGGAAGCAGATTTATCGACGCCGTGCGGGCGCGTTGCGATATTGGATGCTGGCCCATGTTTACGTCGGTGTCATAGCGGGCGTGATGCTGCTGTTTCACTCGGGCCCGCGCACCGGCGGGCTAGTGACGAGCTTTCTGTACGTCGCTTTTGATTTGACGATCTTATCGGGGGTCCTCGGACTGGCTGCTTACTACCTCGCGCCGCGGATCATGACGCGTATAGAAGGCGAGCCGCTGCTGGTCGAGGATCTCGAAGGGCGGCGCAAGGAGTTGCTCGCTGATGTTCGCACGATTCTCGATAAGAGTAATGGCTGGTTGAAAGAGGAGATCCGGGATCGAGTTTATCCGAGGTTCTTGTCGTACGGTTTTCTCTGGCGGCAGATCTGGAGACGTGAAGAGTTGAAAGCAATGTTGGCGCAGGCGCGCCAGGAGTTCAAAGAGCGCACGACGCGCCTGACAACCGATGAGGAACGCGATCTTCTGATAAGCGCGGTCGAGACTGCCGTGACC
>Ga0207707_10006481_pt1 | contig 10222 bp, 10 predicted proteins | sample KBSC83BmetaG_FD_184336 | JGI IMG/M metagenome (GOLD analysis project Ga0207707, IMG submission 184336) | Corn rhizosphere microbial communities from Kellogg Biological Station, Michigan, USA - KBS C8-3B metaG (SPAdes) (version 2) | ecosystem: Host-associated > Plants > Roots > Rhizosphere ... | reverse complement strand
CCGTCGACCACGCGTTCATCATGGTGGAGGACGTCGAGCAGGCGCTCGAGGACTGCGGCGCGAAGCGCGTGCCGGTGGCGAGCATCTACAGCAACGGCTTCGCCGACGCGGGCGACTTCGACCGGCAGACGAGACTCGTCGAGCGCGCGCGCGCCTTGGGCGTGCGGCTCCTCGGGCCGAACAGCATGGGCGTGGTCGATCTGCCGGGGCATGTCGCGCTCACCGTCAACGCGGTGCTGGAGATGGACGCGCCGCCCGCCGGCGGCACGAGCCTGGTCTCGCAAAGCGGCACCATGCTCGGCACGCTCCTTTCGCGCGGCGCGGCGCGCGGCCTCGGCTACGCCAAGCTGGTCTCCGTCGGCAACGAAGCCGACCTCGGCGTGGGTGAGATCGTCGACCTGCTGGTCGACGATGCCGACACGCGCGTCATCGCGCTCTTCCTGGAAACCGTGCGCGACGCCCAAAGGTTGGCCCATGCGGCCCGGAAGGCGCATGCGGCCGGCAAGCCGATCGTGGCCTACAAGCTCGGCCGCTCGGCGCTCGGCGAATCGCTCGCGCGCTCGCACACCGGCGCGCTCGCCGGCACCGACGTGGCGCTGGACGCCTTCTTCCGCGACTGCGGCATCGTGCGCGTGGACATGCTCGAGACGCTGGTCGAAATTCCACCGCTCCTCGCAGGGAGGGCACCGTCGCGCCTGGGCCGCGCGCCGCGGGTCGCGGTCGTGACCACGACCGGCGGCGGCGCGGCGAGCGTGGTCGACCGCCTCGGGCTGCACGGCATCGAGCTCGCCTCGATGAACGACCTCACGATGACGGCGACGCAGAACACGTACCGCGACACGCTGCAGTCGCTCCTCGACTCGCCGGCGTGCGACGGCGTGCTCGCCGCGGTCGGCTCGTCGGCGCAGTTCCATCCCGAGCTCGCGGTGCAACCCATATTGAGTGTCCGCGCCAGCAAGCCCATGGCGGCATTCCTCACGCCCCACGCCGAGCGTTCGCTCGCGCTCCTCGCCGAGAAAGGCATAGCGGCGTTCCGCACGCCCGAGGCCTGCGCGGACGCCTTCGCCGCGTTCTTCGCCTGGCGCGCGCCGCGCGAGATCGGGGCCAGGTCCGCCATTCGTTCAGTCGAGGCGCTCGGCATCCCGATGGCGCAGCAGGCGATCGCCACGGCGCCCGATTTCGCCCATTCGATTCCGTACCCGGTGGCGGTGAAGCGCCTGGATGTCGAGCACAAGACGGAAGTCGGCGGCGTGGTCCTCAATGTCGAGGACGACGCTGGAGTTAAAGAAGCGGCGCGGGGCATGGGCCGGCAGCGCGTGCTCGTGCAGCGGATGCAGCGCGGGCTGGCGGAGGCGATCGTCGGCTATCGCGACGATGCGGTCGTCGGACCGATCGTGCTGGTCGGTGCCGGCGGCACGCTCGCCGAGCTGTACAAGGATTTCGCGGTCGCCCTGGCGCCGGTCACGGTCGAAGAGGCCGAGGAGATGATCGCGCGCGTCAAGGGGCTCGCCGTGATCCGCGGCTATCGCAACCTGCCGCGCGGCGACGTGAAGGCGCTGGCGCGCGCCGTGGCGGCTTTCTCCACGCTGGATGGTGTCGCCGAGGCGGAGATCAACCCGCTCATCGTGAAAGAGCAGGGCGTCGTCGCGGTCGACGTGCGCGTCGTATGGAAAGCCTGAGCGGTTTCAGCGCGGAGATTCACGGCGACGCCGATCCGGTCGTGCGCACGCCGTATCGCGTTGGCGAAGCGGGCGCAGAGGCGCTCGCGGCATGGGGCGCGGCTGCCGCGCAACTCGGCGAGCTGCGCGGGCTGCCGCGGCAGCGCGTAATCGTCGATCGGCGTCATGCGGCGCTCTCGCTCCGCAGCGCGCGCTACCTCCTGATCGACGGCAAGCCGTTGCCGCCGGTGTGGGATCCGCTCTCCGCCTTCTATCCCGTGCGCGACGGCTGGGTGAGCATCCATTGCAATTTCCCGCACCACCGCGACGCCGCGATGCGCGTGCTCGGCTCCGCTGCCGATCGAAAGGCGGCCGAGGCGAAGAGCGCCTCGTGGAGCGGCGTCGAGCTGGAAGACGCGATCCACGCCGCCGGCGGCTGCGCCGGTTTCGTGCGCACGGCCGAGGCCTGGGGCAACCACGAGCAGGCCAGGGCGGTGGCGGCGCAGCCGCTCGTCGAGATCGAGCGGATCGGCGATGCCCCGCCCGAAGCGACGCGCGCGGAGCGGCCGCTGGCCGGCGTGCGCGTCCTCGACCTGACGCGCGTCCTCGCGGGTCCCACGTGCGCGAAGACGCTGGCCGAGCAGGGCGCCGACGTGCTGAAGATCAGCGCCGGGCATCTGCCCGATTCCGGGTTGGTGGAGTTCGACACCGGCATCGGCAAGCTGAGCGCGCGCCTGGATCTGCGAACGCAGGCAGACCGGCTGAAGGAGCTGGTGAAGGAGGCGGACGTGTTCTCGCAATCGTATCGGCCCGGCACGCTCGCCGCGCGCGGCTTCTCGCCCGAGGCGCTGGCGGAGCTGCGGCCGGGCATCGTCTGCGTATCGCTTTCCGCATGGGGCGGAAGTGGACCCTGGCGCTCGCGCCGCGGCTTCGACAGCATCGTGCAGGCGGTAAGTGGAATGGCATGGCGGCAGGGCGATGGCAGCGCGCCGAAGCTGCTGCCGGTGTCGGCGATCGATTACGTCAGCGGCTATCTGATGGCGTTCGGTGCTACGGTCGCGCTCGCGCGGCGGGCGCGCGAAGGCGGCAGCTGGCTGGTGCGCGTCGCGCTCGCGCGGGTCGGGCGCTGGATCGTCGAGCATGGCGAGGTGCCGGACGATGAGTGGCGCGCGGCGCCCGCCGATCCCGGGGCGGAGGGATACATGGAGCAGAGTGGCTCGTACCGGTATCTGCGCCCGGCGGCTCAGCTCACGGCGACTCCGCCGCGCTGGACGCGCCTGCCGGTGCCGCTCGGCACGCATCCGGCCGCATGGCCGCAAAGGGGAAACGCATGAATTTCAGGCTGACGCCGGAGCAGGAGCAGTTCCGTGAATCGGTGCTGCGCTTCGCGCGCGACCAGCTCGCGCCGAAGGCGATCGAGCGCGCGCACGCCAAGGACTATCCGTGGGACGTGGCGAAGCTGATGGCGAAGCAGGGCCTGCTCGGCATCACCATCCCGGAAGCGGACGGCGGCCAGGGCGGCACGCTGATGGATGCGGTGCTCGCGATCGAGGCGGTGGCCTCGGCGTGTCCGCGCAGCGCCGACGTGGTGCAGGCCGGCAACTTCGGGCCGATCCGCGTGCTCGCGCAATACGGCTCGGCGGAGCAGAAGAAGCGCTATCTCGCGCCGTTGCTCGCGGGCGAGCAGGTGATCTCGGTGGGTATGACCGAGCCGCAGGCGGGCTCGGCGGTGACCGACCTGCAGACGAAGGCGGTGCCGAGCACCGGCGGATACAAAGTCAGCGGCAGCAAGGTGTTCGTCACGCACTCGGGCTATGCGCACGTCGTCCTGGCGTACGTGCGCTTCGGGCCGGGCGTGGGCGGCATCGGCTCCGTGCTGATCGAAACCAAGGCGAAAGGCGTGACGCGCGGCAAGGCATCCGCCTTCATGTCGGAGGAGGAGTGGACCGAGCTCCACTTCGACGAGGCGTTCGTGCCGGAAGAGAACGTGCTGCTGAAGGAAGGCGGCTTCAAGAAGCAGATCGCCGGCTTCAACGTCGAGCGCATCGGCAACTCGTCGCGCTCGCTGGCGCTCGGCCGCTACGCCTATGAAACGGCGCGTGCGTGGGCGATGGAGCGCAGGCAGTTCGGCCGCCTGCTGTGCGAGTTTCAGGGCATCCAGTGGAAATTCGCCGAGATGAAGATCAAGCTCGACGCCGCGCAGCTATTGCTCTATCGCGCCGCGGCGAACGCCGACCGCGGCCTGCCGTCGCCCGAGGAGACGGCGATCGCCAAGGCCTACTGCAACCAGGCCGGCTTCGAGGTGGCGAACGAGGCGCTGCAGGTGATGGGCGGCATGGGCTACAGCCGCGAAGGCCTGGTCGAATACTGCGTGCGCCGCTGCCGCGGCTGGATGATCGCCGGCGGCTCGATCGAGATCCTCAAGAACCGCATCGCCGAGCACGTCTTCGAGAGGAGCTTCTCCCAGCGCCCCGACTAATTGGGGTCAGATCAACAATTCAGGACGGCGCGATATGCCTTGTCGCCTTGTCCGCAATTATTGATCTGACCCCAATTAGTTGGCCTTCGCTCCAGATATGCGGACGACTTCGCGGTATTTCGCGACGTCTTCCTTGAGCTGGCGGTCGAATTCGTCGGGCGTGTTGCCGACCGGCTCGGCGCCGTCGGCGGCGAGGCGCTTCTTCACCTCCTCGTCGTGCGTTGCCCTGGCGACGGCGCCGGCGAGCGCCTGGACGATCTCGCGCGGCGTCTGCTTCGGCGCGAGCAGGCCGTACCAGAGCGCGACTTCGACGCCGGGAAAGCCGGCTTCCCTCATCGTCGGCACGTCGGGGAAGAGCGCGGTGCGCTTCGCGCCGGCCACGGCGAGCGCGCGCAGGCGGCCGCTCGTCACGTGCGGGCCGGCCGCGACGGGATTGATGAAGCCGAGCTGCACGTCGCCCGCGATGAGCGCCGTCAGCGCGGGCGCGCTGCCCTTGTAGGGAACGTGGACGATGTTCGTGCCGGTGCGCAGCTTGAAGAGCTCGCCGGCGAGATGCTGGGTCGTTCCCTGCCCGGCGGAGGAATAGTTGAGCGAGCCGGGCTTCTCCTTCGCCATCGCCACCAGGTCCTTCACCGACTTCGCCGGCAGCGCCACCGGCACGACGAGGAGGTTCGTGCTCTCCGAGAACACCGACACGCCGGCGAAATCGCGCAGCGCGTCGTAGGGCGGGTTGCGGTAGAGCGACATGTTGATCGCCACGGCCGGACTGGTGAAGAGCAGGGTGTAGCCGTCCGGCGCGCTCTTCGCCACGGATTCGTTCGCGATGTTGGTGCCGGCGCCGGGCTTGTTCTCGACCACGAATTGCTGGCCGAGCAGCTCCGACAATTTCGCCGCGAGCAGCCGCGCGTTGATGTCGACGCCTCCGCCGGGCGTGAAGCCGACGACCACGCGCACGGGGCGCGAAGGATAGGACTGCGCATGGCCCGGCAGCGCCAGGGCCATCGCGACGGCAAGGATCAGAAAGCGCATGGCGGAATGCTACACATCTAGAATCCGTCGATCGATCCGATCCTGGTCTTCGCGCACGGCGCCGGCGGCCACAGCCACGACCGCGGCATGCAGGCGAGCGCGCAGGCGCTGGCCGCGGCGGGGCTCGACGTGCGGCGCTTCAACTTCGCCTATCGCGAGCAGGGGCGCCGCATCCCGGATCCGATGCCGCTGCTCAAAAGCACCTATCAAGCCGTCGTGGCCCGTGAGCGCGACGGCGGCAGAAAACTCTTCATCGGCGGCCGCTCGATGGGCGGCCGCGTGGCGACGATGCTTGCCGCCGACGGCCTCCCGTGCGACGGCCTGATCCTGCTCGCCTATCCGCTGCACCCGGCCGGCAAGCCGGAGAAGCTGCGCGATGCGCACCTGCCGCGCATCCGCGTGCCGGTGCTGTGCTTCAACGGCACGCGCGACGCGCTGTGCACGCGCGAGCTGATGGAGAAGGCACTCGCGCCGGTCACCGCTGCGTGGCAGATGCACTGGATCGAAGGCGCCGACCATTCGCTCGCCACAGCGAAGGCGCTCGCCGAGATCGGCGAGGCAACGCGGCGATGGCTGGGAAAATGACGGGCCGCGATGTTCCTCTTTCATCCTCCTCATCGCGGCCCGCGAGGCTGGGAGAGAAAAACCGCGCCAGCATGGCGCGGCGCGGCTTAAGCAGGACTTAAATTCTTCGTCGCCGAGGGGCTGGCGGCTCGCGCCGCCCGATGCAGCTCCTGCACCACGGCGGCGCGGAAGGTGACGCGTGCCGCGAGGCCGGGGCGGTCCGGGTCCGAAGTGGCGTCGTCGAGGCGGATGGTGGCCTCGTGGCGCTCGGCGATGGATTTCACGATCGACAGGCCGAGACCGCTGCCCGGCGTGACGTCGCCCGGCAGGCGATGGAAGCGCTCGAAGACGCGCTCGCGCTCGCTCGCCGGGATGCCGGGCCCGCCGTCGACCACCGCGAGCTCCACGCTGTGTCCGCTCTGCCGCACCGACGCGGTGACCGACGTGCCGGCGGGCGCGTAGCGCAGCGCGTTGTCGACCAGGTTCGCGATGAGCGAGGTCAGCTCGGCCTCGATGCCGGACACGTACGCCGGTCCGCTCGTCTCGGCGCCGAGATCCACGTTGCGCTCGTCGGCGAGGCTGGCGTGGGCGCCGACCACGTCGCGCGCGATGCGCGCCAGGTCGACGGGCAGCAGCGGCCCGGAGGGCACGCCGGGCTCGAGGCGGGCGAAGTCGAGCAGCTGCTGCACCAGGCGTCTGGTCCTCTCGGTGCCGAGGCGCAGCTCCTCGAGCGCCGATTCCCGGGCCTGCGGCGTCTGCGCGCGCTGCGCAAGCTGCGCCTGCAGCGCGAGCGCGGACACCGGCGAGCGCAGCTCGTGTGCCGCGTCGGCGAGGAAGCGGCGCTGCGCGTCGAGCGAGATGTCGAGCCTGAGGAGAAGGGCGTTGATCTGCTGGATGAGCGGCAGCAGCTCGCCCGGCACGCCGGCGGTCGGCAGCGGGTCGAGGCGCGACACGTCGCGGTCGCTCACCGAGCGCGAGGCCTCCTGCAGCGGGCCGAGCCCGCGGCGCAGCGCCCACGCGATGAGCGCGGCGAGCAGCGGGATCAGCATCAGGATCGGCATCAGCACCGGGATGGAGAGCTCGCGCGCGAGCGCGTCGCGCGTGGCGAGCGGCTGGCCGACCTGCACGATGCCGTCGGAAGTGACGTGCGTGTACAAGCGCCAAGGGCCGTCGCCGGTATCGATGTTGGTCAGGCCCTCGATGAAGACGAACGGCGTCTCCGAGGGCAGCGACGGCATCAGCGTCTCGAAGTACGTGCGCCCGTTCGAGTCGTAGGCGCGAACCGAGAGCGAGAAGCCCGGCCGCGCGATGCGCACTCGCCGCTGCCCGCCGTTGTCCTCGCGCACGTGCACGGCGAGCGCGACCTGCCGCAGCTCCTCGTCGAACATGCGGCCGACCTGGCTGCGCGTGAGCGCGTAGGTGCCGGCGAGGACCGCCACGCTGCCGGCGGCGAGTCCGCCGACCAGCCAGAGCAGCAGGTAGCTGCGGATGGACTTCACGCTAGCCGCGCGACGCGGTACCCGACCCCTCGGACGTTGCGGATGAGATCGGAGGCGAGCTTGCGGCGCAGGTGGTGCACGTGCACCTCGATCGAGTTCGAGCCGATCTCCTCGCCCCAGCCGTACACCGCGTCCTCGAGCCGCTCGCGCGACACCACCGCGCCCGGCTCCTTCATGAGGGCTTCGAGCACCGCGAACTCGCGCGGCGAGAGCTCGACCTCGGCGCCGTGGAAGACGACGCGGCGCTGCACCGGGTCGACGCTCAGCGCGCCGTAGATGATCTCCGACTGGCCGCGGCCGCCGTGGCGGCGGATCACCGCGCGGGTGCGTGCCAGGAGCTCGTCGAGATCGAAGGGCTTCACGAGATAGTCGTCGGCGCCGCTGTCCAGCCCGGCGATGCGGTCGGCGACGGAGTCGCGGGCGGTGATGATCAGCACCGGCAGGTCGTTCTTCGCGCGCCGCACGCCCTTCAGCACTTCGAGGCCGTCGCGGCGCGGCAGGCCGAGGTCGAGAAGCGCCACGTCGTACACGGCGTGGGCGAGCGCCAGCTCCGCCTCATGCCCATCGCGCACCCAGTCGACGGCATAGCCCTGCTCGTGCAGGCCGGCAACCACCGCCCGCCCGATCATCGGGTCATCCTCTACGACGAGCGCTCGCATGTCAGGAGCCTAGCATGCAGGCTCTTGTTTTAAGGATTGCTTAAGTCGTGCCGGGATGGCCGCCGCCGTCATTCCCCTCGTCGAGCAACCCCCGTTCCGGGCTCGGCGCGCAGGCCGGAGCTGAGATAGAGCGAGAGATAGTGCGCGTGCGCCTCGTCCGCCGTCGCGGCGGCGAGGCATTCGAAATGGCTCGCGCGCTGCGTGTAGCCGAAGTCGCCGCGCCGGTGCCGCATGAGCTCGGTGCGCAGCGTGCGCATGCCGCTCGTCATGCCGACGAACAGCACGCGTTCGCGATCCCAAAGACGATAGGCGCCGTGGGACGCGGGCGCCAACGCGATGCCGGCCTCGTCGAGAGGCCCTTCTTGTGGTGAGGTCATGACACGAAGATGACATGGCCTCGCTTAAGCGGTACTTAACCGCGCGCGGCGTAACGTGCGCGGCATGCGTGGCGCCGTGCTTCTGGTTTCGCTCATCGTTCCGCTGACCGCGGCCGGTGAGAACGCCACTGCGCGGTATGCGCCCGCGCAGCTCGAGATGGCACAGCAATCGATGCAGCGCGCACGCGAAGCAATGCTGATGGGGCAGGGCCCGCTCGCCGCGCAGCTCGCCTGGGAGGCGAGCGTCGACGCCCGTCTCGCGTGGGCGATGAGCGACGCGGCGGCGGTGCGGGCACCGGCGGCGGCGATCGCCGCCGAAGCGGCGCGCCTCGTGCGGCAGGCGGCCGCGGCGCGTGCGTCGACCGCTTCTCTCGGCCCCTAGCGGAAGCGGTAGATCGCGCCGACGCTGTAGACGTCGAGGTCGGCGTGCTGACCGATGGCGCCGCCGCCCATCGAGCGGTACCGCTGCCATTCGGCGCGCGCCGCGACGTTCCCGGAGAGCGCGTACTCGAAGCCGATGCCGAGCGTGAGGTCGTGGTTGGTCTCGTCCGCGCCGCCGCCGGTCATGTTGCCGCGGTAGCCGCCGAGCTTGCCGTAGATCGCGGCCTGCTCGTTGAGCGGCAGCCGGCCGACGGCCAGCACTTCCACCGCGCTGCTCTCGAGCGGGAAGCCGGCGATGTTGTGCTTGCCGAGGTCGTGGTAGCCGAGCTCCACCGCGAAGTTGCGGTTCGCCTGGTAGCCGAGCAGCAGCCGCCACGCGATCTCGTCGTCGCTGTTCTGGCCGACCGTGCCGCCGGCATAGAAGCCCTGGTCGGCGAGGCCGTACTGCGCCGCCGCGGGCAGGGAAAGCACGGCGAGGAAAAGCGCGGCCGCTATTTTTTTCTTCATCGTTGTCTCCTTGTGGCGAAGCCTTAAGCGTACCTTCATTGAGGGCCACCAATAATGGCCCTCCCACCAGCCGGGAAGGAGGCACCATGCATAACGAATCACTTCGGGACGAAGCGCCCGACATCCGGCCGTTCCACACTTCGCTTTCGCTCCCCCTGATGGCCCTCGCGGTGGCCGTCGCGGGCGCGGCTGTCTACGCCTATTACGCGCTTTATTCGTCGCTCACGCCGCCGCGCTTCGAGGCGCCGACGCTCGCCGCGCCGGCCGTTCCGGCGCCGGCACCGGCGCCCGTTGCCGCCGAGGTGTCCACGGCGCCCGACGTGGCGCCCGCGGCGTCGCTGCCCACGCTCGACAACAGCGACGCGCTGCTGCGCGAAAAGCTGGTCGACCTCATGGGCCGCGCGCCGTTCTCCGACCTGGTGCTGCCGGTCGCGCTCGTGCGTCGCATCGTCGCGACAGTGGACAACCTGCCGCGCGAGACGGCGCCGCGGCGCGTCATCCCGCTCGCGCCGGTGCCGGGCGCGTACGAGCCGGGCAACTACGACCGCTATGCGCCGTATGTGCGCGTGATCGAGGCGATCGACGAGAAGGCGCTGGTCGCCGACTACGCGCGCGCGTATCCGCTTTTCCAGCAGGCCTACGTCGAGCTCGGCTATCCGGGCAAGCAGTTCAACGACCGCCTGATCCAGGCGATCGACGACCTGCTCGCGGCGCCCGAGCTCGACGCTCCGATCGATCTCATCCGTCCGCGCGTGGTCTATGAATTCGCGTCGCCGGACCTCGAGACCCGCTCGGCGGGGCAGAAGATCATGCTGCGCATCGGGCCGGCGAATGCGGCTCGCGTGAAGGCGAAGCTGCTGCTGGTGCGCCGCGAGATCCTCGCCGCGAGCAAGCCGCGCCCGAAATGAAAAACGGGCCTCGCGGCCCGCTTTTCACCGGCTGAACTGCGCGTTACTTCGTCGTGCCCGTGCTGCTCGGGCTCTTCGACATGCCGCTGCCGCTCGAGGACGAGCCGGTGCTGCTCGAGCCCGTGCTGCTCGGCGAATGGGAGCTCGACGAGCCGCCGGCC
>Ga0207707_10006475_pt1 | contig 10225 bp, 9 predicted proteins | sample KBSC83BmetaG_FD_184336 | JGI IMG/M metagenome (GOLD analysis project Ga0207707, IMG submission 184336) | Corn rhizosphere microbial communities from Kellogg Biological Station, Michigan, USA - KBS C8-3B metaG (SPAdes) (version 2) | ecosystem: Host-associated > Plants > Roots > Rhizosphere ... | reverse complement strand
CACGTGCGTGCCATCCTGGGGCTGCCGCTCGGCGACACGCGGGCGCTGGGCCATTGCGCCATGCTGAACTTCATCGGCACCCTGCCGGAGCTCGGGAACATTCTGCGCGTGTCGGGCGTACACTTTCACAGCTACGGCAAGGAGCCGCGGCCCAACCGCAAGCTCGGGCATTGCACGATCAATGCACCTTCCCCGGCCGCTCGCGACCGCGCCCTTAAACAGCTGCTAAGACTCAAGGTCGATTGATTGCGAGCGAGTCCTATTTTTGAATCCAGCCAGTAATGTCCGTAAACTTGCCTCGCACTCTGGAACGGCCGCGTTGACCGCCGCTTTGACTTAACGCCCCCGCCGCTGCGCTCCACCGCACGCCAGGACTTTAGGGCTCTCGATGTACCTCGAACTGTTCAAGCTGCATGAGCTGCCGTTCCGGCTGACGCCGGACCCCCAGTTCCTGTACCTGTCGAAACACCATGCGCGCGCCAAGGCGTACATGGAGTCGACGATCTGGTTCACCGACGGCTTCGTGGTGATCACCGGTGAGATCGGCTCGGGCAAGACCACCCTCATCGAGTCCTTCCTGAAAGAAGTACCGGCGGACGTGGTGGTGGCGCAGGTCAATCAGACGCAGATGTCGGCGATCGACTTCCTGCAGACCGTGCTGGTGCAGTTCGGCTTCTCACCCTTCAAGATGCGCAAGGGCGAGCTGATCAGCACCCTCAACAACTTCCTCATCGAGCAGTACGCGGCCGGCCGCAAGGTCTTGCTGATCGTCGACGAGGCGCAGAACCTGTCGATGCGGGTGCTGGAAGAGATCCGCATGCTGTCCGGGGTCGAGACCACCAAGGAGAAGGTGCTGCGCATCATCCTCGCCGGCCAGCCGGAGCTGAATGCCAAGCTCGATGCGCCCGAGCTCGAGCAGCTGACGCAGCGCGTGCGCCTGCGCTTTCACCTGCAGACCCTGTCCGAGAGCGAGACGCAGAGCTACATCCAGCATCGCCTCGACGTGGCCGGCGCCGGTGACCGTGATGTATTCGCGCTCGACACCTACGCGGAGATCTACCGCTACACCGGCGGGGTGCCGCGCCTGGTCAACACCCTGTGCGACACCGCCATGATGTCGGCCTTCACCGCCGACCGCGCCGTGGTGACGCGCACCGACATCGCCACCGCCGTGCAGGAGCTGCAGTGGACGCCCTATAACTCGCGCCCGCACCGCCACGGCCCCGACATCCAGGGCACCGCCCACGTCACCCACGCCGCCACCGCGGTGCTGCAGCCGGCGCCGGCGCAGACGCACCTGAGCGCGCTCGGGCACCTGCTGGTCGCCACCGACGGGCGCACGGTGCGCGAGGTGCCGCTGCGGCCCGGGCGGCTGATCGTCGGGCGCACCCCAGACAACGACGTGCAGATCGACAGCCGCTTCATCAGCCGCCATCACTGCCAGGTGATCACCACCGAGCACTCGTGCGTGATCGAGGACCTCAACAGCACCAACGGCATCTACGTGAAGTCCAACCGCGTGCGCCGCCACTACCTCAACGACGGCGACGTGGTGCTGGTCGGCAAGCACGAGCTGATCTACGTCGACGAGCGCGCCTCGCGCACCCGCGCCAGTCCGCTGAGCGGCACGCTGGCGCAGGTGCGCGCCGCCACCGAGGCGTTCGGCGAGGAGGACGACGAGGCGGCGCCGGCGGGCGCCGCGCCGCTGCGCGAGCCCTGAGCTTGCCGGCCCCCGGCGCGCCGTTCCCGCCGCGCACGACAATTTCCACGTTCCGCAGCCCGGCTGACGGAAACCGCCGCGCCCGGTATCTCCACACATAACCGCAAGGCCCAGCACAAGGAACGCGATCACCGCGTGCGCCTGCGCCTTGAGGGAGAGCTGTTATGTGTGTCCAGGCAGTGCCGCCCCGGCGGCTCACGCGTTTCGTTCCCGCGGTCGTGCTGCTGCTGTCCTCGTGCGGCGGCTATGGCGGCGGCAGCATGGGCATGGGCGCGGCGCCCACCCCGGCGATCAACTTCACCGTGCAGCCGAGCACGATCGTCGCCGGCCAGAGCGCGACGCTCACCTGGTCGGCGAGCGCCACCTCCTGCACCGCCAGCGGCGCGTGGAGCGGCGCGCAGCCGCTCAGCGGCACGATGGTTGTCACGCCGACCGCGGCGGGCACCGACACCTACACGCTCACCTGCACCAATTCGGGCAGTGCCTATACCGAGGCCACCACCAGCAAGATGTCGGTGACGCTGACGGTGACCGCCGCGAGCGTGTTCGCGGCCAAGAACCTGGTGGCCGATACCGCCAGCGGCCCGGTCACGGTGGACGCCAACCTCGTCAATCCGTGGGGCATCACCTTCCTGACGGGCGCACCGGTGTGGGTCGCCAACAATCACAGCGCGACCTCCACGCTGTACGACGGCGCCGGTGTGCCGCAGCCGGCCGGCAGCCCGCTCATCGTGCAGCTGCCGCCCGCGGGCGGCGGCGCGGCGTTCGCCCCGACCGGTATCGTCGGCAACACCACGACCGACTTCGTGGTCACCGCGGGCGCGACCTCCGGCAAGGCCGTGTTCATCTTCAGCGGCGAGGGCGGCATGATCGCCGGCTGGTCGCCGGGGGTCGATCCGACCCACGCGGTGGTCATGTACACCGACGCCGGCGGCGCGGTGTACAAGGGGCTGGCGCTCGCCAACAACGGCAGCGGCAACTTCCTTTACGCCACCGACTTCCACAACGGCAAGGTGGACGTGTTCGACGCGACCTTCACCCGGCAGACGCCGAGCGCCACGAGCTTCACGTTCCAGGACCCGAGCCTGCCGGCCGGCTACGCACCGTTCGGCATCCAGGCCCTCAACACCGGCGCCTCCGGCGCGGTGCAGATCTACGTCACCTACGCCAAGCAGCAGGGGCCGGCCAACATCGTGCACACCGACGGCGCGGGCCTCGGCATCGTCGACGTCTACGACGCCAACGGCAAGTTCGTGAAGACGCTGGTCGCGGCGGGCGGTGCACTCAATGCACCGTGGGGCCTGGCGCTCGCGCCGGCCGACTTCGGCACGCTCAGCAAAACGCTGCTGGTGGGCAACTTCGGCGACGGCAAGATCAACGCCTTCGACCCCGCCTCGGGTGCGTCCATGGGCGCCGTGGGCACCTCGGCCGGGCCGTTCGCGCTGCCGGGCCTGTGGGGCATCGCCTTCGGCAACGACGCCGCCGGCCAGCCGCACAACACGCTGTTCTTCGCCGCCGGCACCAACGGCGAGGTGAACGGCAGCTACGGCCGCATCGACCTGTCGCCATGAGGTTCTGAAGGCCCCCGCAGGGACGCGGCCGCTCCCCGGCACACCGGCAACGGTGTGCCGGGGAGTGTGTTTCAGGGGCCGGTGCGCCTGTAACGCGTCTTCCAGTTCACTTCCCAGGTGCGGCCGCCGTCGGCGGAGAACGCCTGCTCGGAGCGCGCCTCCTGCGGCGTGACACCCCAGAGCGAGAAGCGCACCAGCACGGCGCGGCCGCCGATGCTCTCCTGGTCATAGAAGTCCACGCGCCCATTGTGGAACGCGCCGACGCCGGGCACCGTGCCCAGGATGCCGACGCCCGGCGTGGCGAAGTCGATGCTCCACTGCCGGCTCGCCGGGTCATAGACCCGCAGTGCCAAGAGCTCGACCACGCCCGCGGCACCCGCGGCCCGGTACTCGGCGAGGTTGGCGCGCCCGCCCCAGATCCTGCTCACGACCGTGATGCCATCCATGTCCACCCAGTCGTGCGCCCCGCTCAGGGGGTGCAGCAGGCGCGAGGAGTGGGTCTGCCAGGTGCCGAAATCAAAGTCGAAGTCATGGCTGCCGTCGTGGCCGGCGCTCGGCGCGGCGGCGAGGCACAGCGACGCCGGCAGCAGCAGCGCCGCGGCCAGGCCCGCGCGCTTCACGGCTGCAGCCGCGTGAGCTCGGCGATGAAGTCCGGCTCCCACGTCCGGCCGCCGTCGTCCGAATAGGCTATCTCGAAGTGGTGGGAGTCGGGCTTGATGTCGGACCAGACCCCGCGCACCAGCACCGTGCGGCCGCGCAGGCTCTCCTGGCCGTAGAGCTCGCCGCGCCCGTCGCGGAACTCACCGATCATGCCCGGCGTAATCGCGCCGCCGGCGCTGCTGACGTAGGTCTGGCTCCACTGGTGCGCCTTGGGGTCGTACAGGAACAGCGTCAGCCCTTCCCAGTGGCCCCCCGGTGCGTCGACCTCGATCTCCTCGAGCTGCGCGCGCCCGCCCCACACCTTGCGCACGCTGACGGTGCCGCTCATCTCGACATAGTCCCTGACGCCGGACAGCGGCTCCTTGAGGCGCCGGATGTGCGTCTTCCAGACGCCGAAGTTGAAATCGAAGTCGTGCGCCCCATCGCGTGCCGCGGGCGCCGTGTCGGCCGCGAGCGCCGCGGCGCAGGCGGCGACGGCGACCAAGGCGCCGCCGAGGCTCTTGAACATGCTCATTGCGTTAGCTCTCCGCCGGGCCGGCAACCGCCGCCGCACTCACTGCGACCAGCGGAGACCCGGGTGAGACCAGTAGGCACCCGGGACGCCTTCCGCCGAAGGGCCACCTCCGGGAAAATTCGCCCAGCACTTGCACGGGGCCCGCAGGCAATGGACGCGCTCTTCGAGATCGATCTGCAGCTGCCGGCGGCGCGCGGCAGCGCCGCGCGCGCGCTCGGCGCGCAGCTGAAGCAGGCGATCGCCGCCGGGCGCCTCGCCCCGGGCAGCAAGCTGCCCGCGACGCGCCAGGCGGGGCGCCTCCTGGGCGTCTCGCGCAACACCGCGGCCGGGGTGTACGAGCAGCTCGTGTGCGAAGGCTACCTGGTCACGCGGCGCGGCTCGGGCACCTACGTGGCGCCACGGCCGGCGCAGGCGCGCGGAGCGGCGCGCCGCACGGCCCCGGCGTATGCGCTGAACGAGTTCTGGCAGCGCCCCGACATCGCGGGCGCGATCGGCTTCTGGCGCGAGCGCTCCGAGAGCCTGCCGGCGGCAGAGGCGGGGCGCGCCATCGAGCTGCGCCCGGGCCTGGTCGACGCCAGGCTGTTTCCGTTCGAGACCTTCCGCCAGATGAACGCACGGCGGCTGCGGAGCCTGGAGCGCAACCCGGCCGACTACAAGAGCCCGCAGGGCCACCAGGGCAACTATCACCTGCGCAGCGCCATCACGCGCTACGTGGCGCTGACGCGCGCCGTCGCCTGCGACGCCGATGACGTGCTGGTCACGAGCGGCGCGCAGCAGGCCTTCGACCTGCTGGCGCGCGTGCTGGTGACGCCAGGCCGGACCGTGGTGGCGGTCGAGGACCCGGGCTATCCGCCGCTGCGCGTACCGTTCGCGGCCGCGGGCGCGCGCATCGTGCCGGTGCCGGTCGACGCCGAGGGGCTGGTGGTGGAGCGGCTGCCGCCGGATGCCGGCGTCGTCTGCGTCTGCCCTTCGCATCAGTATCCGCTCGGCGTGAGCCTGTCCCCGCGCCGCCGGCAGGCGCTCGTCGAGTTCGCGCGCCGCCGCGGCGCGGTGCTGGTCGAGGACGACTACGACGGCGAGTTCCGCTTCGAGGGGAGCCCGCTTGAAGCGCTGCGCACCGCCGACTCGGCCGACGTCGTCTTCTACGTCGGCACCTTCTCCAAGTGCATGCTGCCGGCCCTGCGCCTCGGGTTCGTGGTCGCGCCTGCCTGGGCGCTGCCGGCTCTGATCGCCGCCAAGAACGCCCTCGACTGGCACTGCTCGGTGCCGATCCAGCTCGCCGTCGCGAGCTTCATCGGCGACGGCCACCTGGCGCGCCACGTGCGCCGCATGCGCGAGATCTACCGCGCCCGGCGCGAGCACCTGCTCGGGCTGCTGAGCGGCGAGCTCGGCGCCTGGCTCGAGCCCCTGCCCTCCTTCTGCGGCATGCACGTGGCCGCACTCGCGCGCACCGACGCCGACCTCGACGGACTCGCCCAGACCCTGCTGGCACGGCGCGTCCGGCTGCACGCGCTCAGCCGCTACTACCTCGGAGCTGCGCGCGCCGGCCTCGTGATCGGCTACGGCGCCGCCGACCTCAATGACATTGGCCGCGGCATGGCGGCGCTGCGGGCGGCGCTGGTGAGCGGCGTCGGCCGCCCGTCGGAGCCGGCGCGCAGCGCGGCGCCGGCGCGGCAGCGCCTCGAACCCGTCGGCGGACGATCCCGGTTGCAGCGGGCACGCGTGTGAGCCCCCGCCTGGCCGCGGCGGTGAGCCGGGTGGCCGGCGCGAGCCGCGAGGATCGCGGCCGCGCGCTCAGCGCTCGTCGCCGCCGTCGAGCGAGCCGGGCTCGCCGTACTGGGAGCGCAGCTTGCGGTAGTCACGCCGCCGCAGCAGCACCACGATGCCGCCCACCACCGACAGCAGGCCCGCCAGGCCGAGCGTATGACTCAGGAAGGGGCGCGCGGCGATGAGATAACTGAGCAGCAGCGCCGCCAGTCCGAAGATTATGTAGAACCAGGGCAGGCCTTCGTAGACCGGGCGGGAGAGGTGGGGGGTGCGCGTCATCCCCCATCCTAACGCGCCGCAGGGCGCAGTTGGAAATCAGGGCCGCGGTGTTGGGGTGTGCCGCGCGCGGCACGGCCGGCAGGCGGCCGCGCGCGTCGCGGTGCGCTGCGTCAGGCCAGCCCCAGCATCTTCGCCAGGCGTTCGAACAGCGAGGGCTTGAGGCCCTCGACGCGGAAGTCGGTCTGGGCGCGGCCCTTGTTGCGGCGCGCGACTTCGGCCAGCAGGTCGGCCGGGAGATTGAGCTTGGGGTGCTCGACGGTCATATCCTCGGAGAACATCGGCAGATCCTTCCCTTTGCATGGTCACGCCCGCGGCACGGTAAGAGCTCGCGGACCCGTCGGACGTGTGGAGGATCACAGCTTCGGCAGCGCGCGTCATTATGTCGCGCCTGCCCGACACGCGCGTGCGACGTCGCACAGCACGCACAAGCCCCGCTTGCTTTTCGGCGCGCGCGGATTTTTCCGCGCGATTTTCTTCAGCCGGTGCCGCCGACCGTGAGCGAGTCGATCTTGAGAGTCGGCTGACCCACGCCGACGGGAACGCTCTGGCCATCCTTGCCGCAGGTGCCGACGCCGTCGTCGAGCTTCAGATCGTTCCCCACCATGGAGACGCGCGTCAGCACGTCCGGGCCGTTGCCGATGAGCGTCGCGCCCTTGAGCGGCGCGCCGATGCGGCCGTTCTCGATGGCGTAGGCCTCGCTCGCCGAGAACACGAACTTGCCGGAGGTGATGTCCACCTGGCCGCCGCCGAAGTTGACGGCGTAGATGCCGTGCTCCACGGAGCGGATGATGTCCTCGGGCGCGTGCGGGCCGGGGCGCATGTAGGTGTTGGTCATGCGCGGCAGGGTCATGTGCGCGAACGACTCGCGCCGGCCGTTGCCGGTCGGGCGCTGCCCCATCAGGCGCGCGTTGAGCCGGTCCTGCATGTAGCCGCGCAGCACGCCGTTCTCGATGAGCGTGGTGCACTCCGTCGGCGTGCCCTCGTCGTCGATGTTGAGCGAGCCGCGGCGGCTGGCGAGCGTGCCGTCGTCCACCACCGTGCACTCGGGCGCGGCGACGCGCTCGCCGATGCGGTTGGCGAACGCCGAGGTGCCCTTGCGGTTGAAGTCGCCCTCCAGGCCGTGGCCGATCGCCTCGTGCAGCAGGATCCCCGGCCAGCCCGGGCCCAGCACCACGGTCATGGTGCCGGCCGGCGCCGGGCGCGCCTCGAGGTTCACCAGCGCCTGGCGCGTCGCCTCGCGGGCCAGGGTCAGCGGCCGGTCGCTGTGCACCAGCTCGGCGAGCGAGTAGCGCCCGCCGGCGCCGGCATAGCCCTGCTCGCGCCGGCCGTCCTGCTCGACCAGCACCGAGACGTTGAAGCGCACCAGCGGGCGCACGTCCGCCGACAGCTGGCCCTCGCTGGTAGCGATCAGCACCACTTCGTGCACCGCCACCAGGCTCGCGGTCACGTGCACCACGCGCGGGTCGATGCGCCGCGCCTCGCGGTCGACGCGCTCGAGCCAGGCGACCTTGGCCTCGGTGGCGAGCGCGGCGGCGGGATCGGCCGGCAGGTACAGCTGGTGCCCGGCCTGCGCATGCCAGGCGGCCACGGGCCGCTCGCCGCCGTGCTCCGCGATGGCGCGCGCGGCACGCGAGGCCTCGGTGAGCGCCGGCAGCATGATCTCGTCCGAGTAGGCGAAGCCGGTCTTCTCGCCGGCGAGCGCGCGCACGCCGACGCCCTGCTCGATGCTGGCGCTGCCGTCCTTGACGATGCCGTCCTCGAGCGACCAGGACTCCTGGTGCGCGAGCTGGAAGTACAGGTCGGCGAAGTCCACCGAATGGCTGAGCACCTCGCCGAACACGCGGTCGAGGCGCGCGTCGTCCAGCCCGCTCGGGCGCAGGATCAGGTTGCGCGCCAGGTCGAGCGCATCGCCCGGCGTGCTCATCGCGTAGCTCCCGGCGTGGCGGCCGCGCCGAGGGCCCGGTGCGCGAGCGCCGGGAAGCTCTCGCGCACGCTCGCCTGCGCCGCCGTGTCGATGTCCGCCAGTGCGCAGCCGCGGCCACGCGGCACGCGCTGCAGGATCCGTCCCCAGTAGTCCACGATCATGCTGTCGCCGTAAGTCTCGCGTCCGCCCGGATGGAAGCCGGACTGTGCCGGCGCCACAACATAGCAGAGATTCTCGATGGCCCGCGCCCGCAGCAGCGTCTCCCAGTGCGCCCGCCCGGTGGGGCTGGTGAAGGCCGAGGGCACGGCCAGCAGCTGCGCCCCGGCTGCGCTCAGGTGCCGGTAGAGCTCGGGGAAGCGCACGTCGTAGCACACCGACAGGCCGAGCCGGCCGACCGGCGTGTCGATCACGACCGGGGCGCTGCCCGGGGCGACGTGGGCCGACTCGCGGTAGCGCTCGCTGCGGCCGGGGAGGTCGACGTCGAACAGGTGGATCTTGTCGTAGCGGCCGACGCGCTCGCCATCGCTCGAGTAGACGAGCGATGCGGCCGCGACCCGGCCGTCGGCGCCGGCCTTCAGCGGCACCGTGCCGCCCACGATCCACAGCTTCAGCGCCCGCGCGGTGGCGGCCAGGAACTCCTGTACCGGACCTGCGCCGTCGGCCTCGGCCACGGCGCGCTTGTCGCCGTCCTTGAGGCCGATGAAGGAGAAGTTCTCCGGCAGCGCCGCGAGCTTGGCGCCGCGCGCGGCCGCCTGCTCGAGCAGCTCACGCGCCTGCGCGAGGTTGGCGGCCACGTCGGGGCCGGAGGTCATCTGGATCGCCGCAACCTGCATCATCTCACTCCGCTGCCGTCACTATGGGGTCACTCCAGGTGCCGCGCAAACGCAGCACCGCCGGCCCCCGCTCCGCGGCCGCGCCGCCGAACAGCTCGCGCAGCGACAGCCACGCCGCCGCCACCCGCGGCGTCGCCGCCAGGCGCCGCACCGCCGCCGGCAGCCGTTCCTCGCCGCGCAGGATCACCGCCTCGGCGTCGTAGTCGCGCGCCGCGAGCCCGACGCGCCCGCGCATCATGATCTCGGCGTCGCCGTCGAAGTGCAGGTCCGACGTGGTCGCCTCGCCCGCGTGCAGGGCGAAGCCGGCCGTGACGCGCGCGAAGTGCAGGCCCGGCGCCCCGCCGGCGGGCAGCTGCGGGCTGAGCGCCGCCATCAGCGCCGGCACCGGCAGCAGCGCCAGCGGCGTGCCGGGGTCGCCGGCCGCGGCCACGCGCGCGCTGCCCTCTTCCAGCTGCATATGGAGGTCCCCGTCCAGGGATGCAAGGGCGGCGGGCGCCACCGGCGACCACTGCAGGCGGGCGCTGACGAGGCCCCGGGCGGCGCTGATCTCGTCGCGCAGGCCGAGCGCGGCCAGGCTGGCGGCGACGTCGTGGCTGTCCAGGGTGAGCTGCGCGCTGCAGGCACTGCCCGTGCAGCGGCCGCTGGCGCGCGTCTCGCCCGCCGGCCCGCTGAGCTGCAGGCTGCTCACCTCGAGTGCCCCGGCACCCCCGGCGAGGCGCGCCGTCAGCCGGCCGAGCGAGCGGCCCTGCCAGGCGAGGTCGTCGACGTCGAGCTGCAGTGCCGGTGCAAACAGCTGCGCCAGTGCCGCCGGCAACATCGCATCGCCCGGCTGCGCGAGGTTGAAGTCGGCGAAGCGTGCCTGGGCCGGGTGCGCCTCCGACACCTGCGCCGGCCAGCGCAGCGAGCCGGAGAGATCGGCGGAGGGCGGAGTGGTGCGGAAGCCGGTGAAATCGGCGG
>Ga0207707_10006473_pt1 | contig 10226 bp, 9 predicted proteins | sample KBSC83BmetaG_FD_184336 | JGI IMG/M metagenome (GOLD analysis project Ga0207707, IMG submission 184336) | Corn rhizosphere microbial communities from Kellogg Biological Station, Michigan, USA - KBS C8-3B metaG (SPAdes) (version 2) | ecosystem: Host-associated > Plants > Roots > Rhizosphere ... | reverse complement strand
GCAGGGGTGGCGCCGCGTTCGTGTAACTTGGACAGCACCGCGGGGCTGTGGCGCAGTCCGGTAGCGCACCTCGTTCGCATCGAGGGGGTCAGGGGTTCAAATCCCCTCAGCTCCACCACCCGCACGAAGGCTCTGACCTGCGAAAACTGTCGCAGGGCCGCTCTACGGTCGCTCCCGAGGCATAACCGAGGCATAACGGTTGATCTTGGAGGCGGTCATGGCGAGCGTCGTCACGCGCAAGCACAAGTCCGGCGAGCGCACCTACAAGGTGCAGTGGCTGCTCGGTGGCAGCCGCGGCGCACCATGGCAGTCCGAGACGTTCGCCGACCGCCGGGCGGCGCTGAAGTTCGCGGCGCTCGTCGACGCCGCCGGTCAGCGGTGGCCGGACGGCTGGGTCAAGGGCATGGGTTTCGGTGAGGCGTGGGAGGAGCCGGCGGAGGAGCGCCCGTTACTCGAGTTCGGCACGGCGTACGTCCGCCGGCTCACCAGCGCCGGGCCGGACACGCAGACGAAGTACGTCCAGCAGCTGACGTCGCTCGACGGCTGGCTCACCGAGATCAAGCGGTGCCAGCCGACGATCGAGAACCTGACGTCGGACGACGACCGCGACTGGATCGTCGCCCGGCGCAAGGCCGGCGCCAGCCCGAAGACGATCGCCAACTACCACGGCCTGCTGGCGGCCGTGCTCAAGAGCGCGGTGGAGAAGGGCCTGATCGGCCGCAACCCCTGCGAAGGGGTGAAACTGCCGCCGACCGACGACGACACTGAGGACGACGAGGACAAGGTCTTCCTCACCGAGAAGGAGTTCGCGCTCCTGCGCTCGTGCATGCCCGAGGTTGACCGCGACTTCCTGACTGTCGCCGTGGGCACGGGGCTGCGCTGGGGCGAGCTCACCGCGCTCAAGGTCAAGGACCTCAACATCGACGGCTCACCGGCGATGCTGACGATCCGCCGGGCTTGGAAGAGCAACGGCCGGGGCGAGTTCGCGCTCGGGCAGCACGGCGTCGCCTACATCGGCAAGCCGAAGACGCGCGAGTCCCGGCGGCGCATCACCCTGGCCCCGCGCGTCGTCGAGGCGTTGCGCCGCGTCGTGGCCGGTCGAGGCCCGGACGATCTGGTGTTCAGCGCCCGCGGCGGCGGCCGGCGGGTGCACGGCAACTGGTACGGCGGATGGCAGCGCGCGATCAAGGCCGCGCAGGCCAAAGGACTGGCGAAGACGCCGCGGTTCCACGACCTGCGGCACACGCACGCCGCCTGGCTGATCTCGGCTGGCGTCCCCCTGCCGGTGATCCAGAAGCGGCTCGGCCACAAGAGCATCCAGATCACCGTCGACGTCTACGGTGGGCTGCTCTTCCAGACCCACGAGATAGCCGACCTCGCCATCGACCGGGCACTCGGCGGTCGCAAGGTGGTCACCGCAACCGGAGGGGACAGCGTCGAGGCGGCGGTGCTCGTGCTTGAGGAGAAGCCGGCATAGGGGTGCCATTCCTCGTTCGGGCGCAGCATGCCCGGTCTGACTGACAATGGCGATTCGGCCCGGAGTCGGGGGCCGTACACCTGACTACGGAGGTCGCTTTCAGGAACGTTTGCCTGGTCCGGCAACCCTGTCGCCCAATCTGCTGGTCGGCCCGGGCAACCTTTCCACCTCCTCGTGCGTGCTACTGGCGGAAGGTGGTGAAGCGTGGACGCCGACGAACGAGCGTCGTTCGACGCGTTCGTGCGTGTCCGTATGCCGGAACTCTCTCGCTTCGCATATGCGCTGACCGCCAACTCCGCGCATGCCGACGACTTGGTGCAGGAAGCGCTGTTGCAGGTCGGGACCCGGTGGTCTCGTGTGCTCGCAAGCGGGGACCCGGCCAGGTACGTCCGTCAGGTCATGGTGAACCAGAGGATCAGTTGGTGGCGACGTCGCCGCTTGGAACGCCTGGTCGCCGTAGTTCCGGAGCAATTCTATGAGCCGGTCGGCCGGAGTTTCGAGGTGTGGGACGCGCTCGCCGCTTTGCCTCCGCGTCAGCGAGCGGTGTTGGCGCTGCGTTATGTGGCTGACTACTCCGAACAACAGGCCGCAGCGGCCTTGGGATGCAGCGTCGGCACCGTGAAGAGCCAGTCGGCCAAGGCCTTGCGCACGCTAAGAGAACGGCTCGGCTCGCCATTGCGGGAAGCGGAGCAACCGAAATGAACGATGCAGAACGTGAACTAGTTCGTGCCTTCGAAGACGTTCCCGTCGTTGCGGTACAGGGGGAATTTCTGGAAGAACTGCACCGGCGTATCGACCGCCGACGCCGCTCTCGCCGCGCTGTCGCGGTTCTAACGGCGACGGCCACGACGACCGCCGTCGTCGCCGTCCTCTCTACCTACAGCCTCGCCGGGCACTCTACTGAGCCGGTCCCGATCCGTATGGGAAGCGCGCAGCCGGCGCCATGGGTCAACCAGCCCGTAGAAGTCGACAACTCGGCCGAGTATCCAGCCTGCGGCGCCGCGGAAATGCAAGGTCGCGCCGAACCAGTCGACGCGGGCCTTGGTGTTCACGATCATCGCCTTCTGCTCTGGTTCACCAATCGTGGCAGCCAGCCCTGCACGCTGTCCGGCTATGCCTCTGACATAAGCGTGGAACTGACCGGCGGTGGTCGGGTCAGCGGGACGACCGTGACGGCTGACCCTCATGTGCACACCGCCCCGCCGGCAAACCTAAAGCCTGGGGAGCGTGCGGCGATCGTGTTCAGCTACTCAGACGAGTGCGACACGTTGCCCCCAATGCCTTCTGGCGAATCCAATGCCACCGCGACAGCCTTCCGGGTGCCGGCCCCGGGGGGCGGCGAGGTGACAATCGCCTTCCCCGCTGCGACCGACACTCCGTGCAACGGTTTTCGGCATACGGCCTTCACGTACAGCGCGTTCACCACGCCCGCGGCGGCCACCTCGGAGTTGAACGGCTTGGTGATCACGATCAGCGCTCCCCGCGCGGCTACCAGCGGAGACACGGTCACTTACACGGTTACCCTCCACAATCCGTCCGATCGGGACGTGATCTTCAACCGCTGTCCGATCTACACCCAATACATGGGTGCCGGCTACGACCAGCCAACTGACGCCACCGTCGGCCAGTACCGCCTCAACTGCGACGAGACAAACGGCATTAAGGCCGGGGACAGCGCCACATTCGCGATGCAAATCGAGGTCCCCGCCGGCCAGGGAAGTGCCCGACTGGAATGGGGACTCGACGACAGCATCGCCGTTGCCGCGCTGCCAGGCCCGATCACGCTGAACGCGCCAGAGACTCGTCCATCGAGTTGAGACACCTAAGTCCAATTGTTGACAAGAAGGGGGTGGTTGCAGTGGCTCGTCGCAAGTCGTTCGTAGTCACGTTCGCCGTCGCGTTGGGTTTCGTGGGAGGCGCAGACATTGCACCCGCGGCTGCAGATGGTTCGCCTCCGACGCCAACGGGGCAACCTGTTTCCAGCGTGGACGCAAACCCACTTCCGGCCGCGCCGTCGGCAGCAGCGCCGAGAAGCGCGTGGGAAGCCTGGGCAGCCGACCAGCAAGCAAGCATGCGAAGCGCGAAATGGGACGAGCTTGCTCCCTCCGGTTGCCACCTTGAGAACCTCGAGTACATCCCCGTTAGCGGCGCCAGCGGGATCAAGGGCATGCCTGCGGACATAACGACCTTGGCCGTCGCCGGTGTGATCAGTTGCGATCCGAAGTCGGTGCCAGTGCCCTCGGGGGCGCAAGCGAATTCCAACTCTTCCGCGTCTGGGCCGCAAGAGAGTGCTAGCCCGTCTGCGGATCAAGCAAGTGCTAGCCCATCCCCGTCCGAGACGCAGTCGCCGACACAGGTTTCCCCGGCGTCTGTTCCTGTCGGCTCAGCCTGTGCTGCCACTACGTCCAGCGGCACCATATGCGTGGGTACGACTTTGGTCGGCGGATCCAACTACATCAAGGGCACCTACACGTACTTGGGATCTTGGGTCGACCAGGGCCATGTGTCCGTGTCCAACGAAGGAATCAGCGCAACGTCCTGTCACCCAGGAACCGGAGGCGCGAACTCGTCTGACACGAACGTGACGTACGGGCAACAAGTCGTTGTCGTCTACGGCCCAGTCAACTACTCGACCGTGTGGGACGCGACCTGGTGGGAAACGCCGTCGCCGTACTACGACCGCGGCGATGCGTGCGCCAGCATCTGAGAGTGCACACTCACCCAACTGGTAGGGCGTAGCAATCCGGCCATTGGATCCGGACACCGCAACAGTGGTGTCCGGATCCAATTCCGAGTGCACCCTCAAGGAACCGACAGGGTCCTGCAAACTGGCCGAGCATGTTATGCGAGCTTCCTGGCGCGCCGGCTGAGGCCTTGCCTGGCGGGTACGACAATCGGTAGTACCTCGCCGGCTATGACGATGGCGCGTAGTTGGTCGTCGGTGAAGCGGACGTGCTTGCCCAGGCGGGTGAAGGGCACTTCGCGAGCGGTGACCTTCTTGCGCAGCCAGCCTTCGGGGACGTGCAGCTCCGTGGCCGCTTCGGGGATGGTCAGCAGCCTCATCGGCCGATCCCGAGGTCGTGGCCGCGCCCGTCATCTCGCAGCCAGTCGAACAGCCCGTCCGGATGAGATCCGCCGTCCGGGTACTGCTCGAGGGCGAGCGTTTGCCGGGCTGACTGTTCGAGCCGGTCGGCGAGCCAGTCCGGTACTTGCCGCTCGACGGCGTACAGCTCGTCGAGGTCGGGGTTCGCGGCGTAGAGGTGGTTGCTCTCGCGGCCACGGGACAGGGCGACGTAGCCGGCTTCCTGGCTGAGGGCGCCGGTGCCGTAGAGCAGGGCGTGGTCGACGGTGGAGCCTTGGGCCTTATGGACGGTGAGCGCGTAACCGTGGGCGAGTCGATCCTCCTGTAGCCAGTCGGTGCCGACGGTGTGCCCGGCGCCGTCGCGGGTGGTCAAGGCGAGCCACTGGGCGTGGGGGTCGACGGCGGTGACGGTGGCCCGGGTGCCATTGAGCAGCCCCCGGCTGTGGTCGTTGCGGATGACCACCACCTCGTCGCCGGCCTGGAAGTCACGTACGTCCCCGTCAGCGGTCATGACGGTGAGTGCGGGGCCGGCGAGCCGGCCGTGGGCGCGCAGCCGGGCGCGGGTCAGCTCGTTGAGCTCGCACGTGTCGGCGCGGGTGGACGTGAGCATGAGCACCCGGTCGGGATGGACTGTCTGGTCCCGGAGGGCGAGGTAGTCGCTGACGATCTCGACCTGCGCGTCGACCGCGGTCGGGGCCGTGTGGATACGCCCGTGCGCCTCGTAGGCATCCAGGGCCCCGGCAATGTCACCGGTGCGCAGCTGGGCGAGCGCGACCCGTTCCCACAGTCGGTGCTGCCGCTGGTTGCCCTGCAGCCGGATGGTGTCGGGATGGCGGGTGAGCGCGGTGAACAGCCCGCCGGCGCCGATCTCCGGCAGCTGGGCCGGATCCCCGACCAGCACGAGTTTCGCTCGGCTGGCCGCGGCGTGGTCGAGAAGCCGGACGAGGGTGCGGGTGTCGACCATGCCGGCCTCGTCGACGACCAGCACCGACCCGGCCGGCAGGCCTGCCGGAGGGTGACCGTCGGCGGTAGGCCGGTCGGCGTCAGCAAGCAGGCGGGTCAACGTAGTTGTGGGCATGCCGGTGGCCCGGGATAGTTCGCGGGCGGTGAGCGCGGCGACCGTCGCGCCGTGCACGGGTACGCCGGCCGCGGACCATGCCTCGACGGCGGTCTTCAGCGCGGCGGTCTTACCGGCGCCCGCCGGGCCGACGACGATCGTCAGTCCGCCTGTATGCTCGAGCAATCCGCGGACCAGCGCCGCCTGTTCGCCATTGAGGCCGCGCAAAGCGATAGAGCGGATCGGGCGGGCGGGGGCGGCGGCACGGAGCGTGGCGGCGACGGTGAAGGCGTGCTTTTCGGTGGCCAGCAGTTCAGCTGTGGACCAGCGCGGCCCATCCTCAACCACCGCGGCGGCGCCTGCCAGCCGCACCAACTCCGTGGAGCGGAGGGTGGCGTCGGCGTAGGCGTCGACCAGCTCGAGGGAGACCGGTGCGCCGGGCGGCAGTTCTTCGCAGACGGCCTGCAGCAGATCGCGGCGGTCCACGCTGGTCTGCATCGAGGTCAGCCCGGTCGGGGCGACCAGCCTGTCGCTCATCTCGGCGAACGTCGGCAACGCCGGCAACTCGATCTGCCGGCCGACCGTCTGGTCGATCAGCTGCTCGCCCGGATGACCAGCCTCGGCGGCGCGCAGCTGCCAGCGCTCCCGTAGCGCGACCTCCGGCGTGTGGGACTTGGCGGGGCGGGTGGCCAGGCAGGCGACCTGCGCCGCAGCGGGGCCGTCCCGGCCGGTTCGGGCCAGTTCGGTGCTGATCTGGACGCTGCGGGTCGAGAAGAGCCGGCGCAGCCCAGCCGGCACCCCCACGATCTCGGCGATGCCCCGCTTGGGGGCGGTCCACGTGACGCCGAGCCGGCGGGTCAGCTCGGCCCGCAACGTTGCTTGGTACAGGTAGGAGGCCGTGGTGGCGTGCCGGTAGACCGCCCGGGAGTCCACCGCGCTCCACTGGCCGTCCTCACCCCGTACGACGTTCGGGATGACCAGGTGGGTGTGCAACTGCGGGTCGTCCGCGCGGCTCGTCCGGTGGGTGAACCCCGCCGCGATCAGCCCGTCGGTGCCGATGCGCGCCGCCCGCCGCCCATCACCTTGATGCCCGCGCAGCCCGTGCCCCGCCTCCCGCGACAGGTAGCGCAGTGCCTCGGCGACCGCGGCGTCGTGGGCGGCCCGCGCCTGCCCGGCGACCGCCGGCGAGCCGAGCCCGTAGAGGACGGAAACCGACTTGGGCGCGGACATGGTCACGTCGATCCCAGCGCGGCGAATGTCCACTCGGCCGTCGGCCGCCGCGAGCGCCGGGCTGAACCGGTCCGTGCCGTCCGCCGCCCGGAACACCGCGACCGGGTCGAGGCCGGCCGCCGAACACAGCCGCTCGGCGTCCTCCGCGCCCACGGTCGCCGTCGCGCCACGCGGCCCGTCCATCCGCCGTTCCAGCACCCGGTACCGCGCATCCGGCGTCCGCGGCAGGATTTCGGACGGGGTCAGTTGCTGGCCGATCGCGACCGCCCTGACCGCCTCCACGAGTGGGCCGGCGGGCAGCCGGGACGCCGGAACCGCCCGAAGCACCGCCGCCACCAACACCTGGCCGTCCGGAGCGCGGCCGGCGAGCATCGCTCGCAGCACATGCTCGCCGCCTGGACCCAGCGGACCCGTCAGGCCGAGCGCTTCGGCGCCGGCACCTACCCACACGCCCTCCGACTCGCCCCGACCGACGTAGTAGTCAGCCGCGCAGTCCGCCTGCCGGCGCAGGTAGTAGTCCCCCGCGCCGGGTCCGCCGGTCAGCATCTCGACCGAGATCACCGCCGCCCACCCCTCGCAGCGGTAGCCCGGGTCGACGGGGAGGGGGCGGCAGGCGGGCGGGGACGGCGGGTGGGCGCACCGGGGTCGAGATCCATGCGCGCATTGCAAGCTCGGGGCGTCCCCGCCGACGTCCCCGCCGGCGCCCCCGGGGCCGGTTTCGAGCGTGGGGGGATCTTGAAATCAGGCCACCGGTCCGTCTGCACGGCGAGGACTCTGGCGCCCGTACCTTGTCCAGATCCTTATCCGAACCCTTGGCCGCAAGCCGAAAGCGCCCCGGATTCTGCTCGTCAGGCGTGACGACCTTGTCCAGATCCTTGGCCAACACCTTGTCCGGCAACCCGACACGCGTCCCCGCCCGCGTCCCCGCTGACGTCCCCGCCTGCGTCCCCGCGCGGGCCGCGGACTGATCGAAGCTCGAGCGAGCCGAGTGGGGCTGGTGTTCCGCCTGGCGGAATCGACGCGGAAGGAGTGCAGGGAGCCAATCTCGGCACAGGAGTCGCCAGTGACCACAATCTCCAGAATGCGATCACGGGCTCACACGACACCAACACCCACGACAACAAGATCCCGAACGCGAACGAGATCACCAAGAACATGTGACCCAACGAACCTGACCCAGGACACAAACCAGACGGAACACACCCCGGTATCTCCGATACGGGGCCGGTGTCTCGCCTCCCGGGGGGAAGCGCCGGACCCACTCCCGTTCGGGTTGGCGGCCTCGAGCACGGTGGCCGCGGGGGCTGCTTGGGTGCCGATGGCCCCTGAAGATCGCGGCGGACGCGTCATTGCGTCTGTTTCGTTTGTTGCGGATACTGCGACTGCGGAGGAGGTGAGTCATGACCGCAGCGCTCGACACGATCTTGCCGAGCAAGGACGACGCCACGCGTGCTGCCGAGGCCCTACCGGCGCTGCAGTCCTACCTCACCCGACACCGGCGGCTGCCCGAGTCGATCCACCTGAGGGTGGAGGAGGACGACGGGGAGACGGTGCTCGTGCCCGCGGCAGCGCTCAGGGTGTTCGTGCGGATCCTCGCGCACATGGCTGCCGGTCACGGGGTCGCCGTCGTCCCATCGACGGCCGAGCTGACCACCCAGCAGGCCGCCGACCTGCTCAACGTCTCCCGCCCCTACCTCATCGGTTTGCTGAACGACGGCAAGATCGGCTATCGGATGGTGGGGACTCATCGGCGCGTCCTCGTGGACAGCCTCCTGCGGCACAAGCGTGAGGACGATCTGCTGCGCCTCTCGGCGGCGGATGAGCTGGCCGCGATGAAGCAGGATCTGGATCTGTCCTGACCTTGTGCGCGTCCGCTACTGCCGCAGGCTTCGACAGACGCCCGTGCATGGTGCCTGCGACCCGATCAAAACCCAATATCGCCGCTCCATCATTGTGTTTTTGGTGGTTAGGCATTAGCGTAGTTGCCGTGAGAGGGACCGTTGCCGAACGCCTGGCCGCCGACACTGGCGAGGAGTTGTTGAGCACTGGCGAGGCCGCGGCGCGGTTGGGCGTGTCCCGCCAGCACGTCGTTGACCTGTGCGACCAAGGCGTCCTGCCGTGTTCATGGGTGGGTAAGCACCGTCGGGTCCGTCAGCGCGACGTCGACGTGGTTGCCGCAGGTGCACGCCGGATGACTCGCGATCAGGTGCGGTCGTTGCTGCTGGCGCATGCGATCGCCGGCCGGATAGCGGAAGATCCGGACAGCGCACGGGCGCTGGCTCGCGAGAACCTGCGCCGGATGCGGGAGTCCTCCTCGCGTGGGGCCGCGCGAATCTGGATGCGGGAGTGGGAGCGGCTGCTGGAAGGCCCGCTGACCGAGCTGCTGACCGCATTGACCTCACCGTCGCCCAGATCCCGCGAGCTGCGGCAGAACAACCCCTTCGCCGGGGTGCTGTCCGAGGAGGAACGGCGTCGGGTGCTGGGGGCGGCGAACTCGCCGAAGGTGCGGTGAGACGCGAGGAGCTGGCGCACGTGCTCCGCGCGGCAGCTCGCGTCGCCGGAGACCCCGACATCCTCGTCCTCGGCTCACAGGCGATCCTCGGCACCTTCGGCGAGGACGATCTGCCAGAGATCGCGTGGCTGTCGGTCGAAGCGGATCTTGCCTTCTTCGACGACGACGACTCCGCGAAGGCCAACCTCGTCGACGGCGCCATCGGCGAGCTCTCGTCGTTTCACCAGACGTTCGCCTACTACGCCCAGGGCGTCGACGTGAGCACGGCGATCTTGCCCGTCGGCTGGCGGGAGCGACTGGTGCGGTTCGACGCCAGAGCGGCCGAGCCGGCGACGGCGCTGTGCCTGGAGCGACACGACCTGATTGTCGCGAAGCTCGCGGCACACCGGGAGAAGGACTTCGCGTTTGCCTATGCGCTTCTCGAGGCCCGCCTGGCCGATCTCGGCACGCTGTTGGACCGCGCCGCGCTGCTGCCGGCCGGACACGGGGTTGCTCGGGCGCGGGTCATTGACTGGCTGCGCGGCTCCGGGCACCGGCTCGGTTTGACCCCCGACGCGCCGGGTTCTGAATGATGCCGTTCTCTTGATCAACGCACGGACGATCGGACGTCTCGCCGCCCCGCAACAAGATCATCCGTTATGCCCCGGGGCATAACGGCACGGCGTACAACGGCGTCGAACGACCGCCGGCTGCTCACGACCACCGCGCTGACCTGCGACTTTGCGTATAGTCGCAGGTAGGAAGCGAGCGACGAGTGGTTCAAATCCCCTCAGCTCCACCACCCGCACGTCGGTTCTGACCCGAGCCGGGCCGTGCCAGGTCCAGGGTGGCGCAGAGGTAAGTCTTCTGCCGGCGTACCCCGAGCCCG
>Ga0207707_10006469_pt1 | contig 10229 bp, 6 predicted proteins | sample KBSC83BmetaG_FD_184336 | JGI IMG/M metagenome (GOLD analysis project Ga0207707, IMG submission 184336) | Corn rhizosphere microbial communities from Kellogg Biological Station, Michigan, USA - KBS C8-3B metaG (SPAdes) (version 2) | ecosystem: Host-associated > Plants > Roots > Rhizosphere ... | reverse complement strand
CCGGACGCAATCTCTTTTTCGACTGTTCCCTTTGAGGCATCACTTATCGTGAAGCCCCACATCACCGTGCCGAAGACATGGCCCGTGGCCGGATCCTTGGCCAGCGTCTCAAACGTGAACCTGCGATTTCCAAACGAACCGGGATAATCCCAGATTGAAGCTTCAGTAATCGTCTTGCCCTTCTTGCTTCCATCCTTGTTGTTCGGATCACCCAAGGCCAGATAATCATCGATGTAATATGGCGATACAGCCGGATCCGTCTTTGCGGTTCTCGGAGTCCGTTTGGCATGGAGGACATCCACGTGAAAACCAGGGTCGCCGGCGCCGGTGCCACCCGGGGACTGTATTTTGTTGCGTGCTTCTTCCCCTGATGTCCATACGTACTCTTTGCCGGTAGTCAGATCCTCATTTCGGAGAACCTGCATGATGCGAATCTTGTCCGCGTCCGGTGCTTTCGCATTCGCCTTAAACTTTACGGTCCCGCTCATCCCGTTTCTTTTGCTTGTAGCGGTGGGCCCAGTTGCAGGAACGGGGTGTGATTCAGTCTTTAGATCCAGGGTAAACGTCCCCTCGTTAACGGGATAATCCCTCTTCAAATCACGCTGGACCAGCGGTGCGGCGACCCGTGAGACTATCGTTCGCGCAATCGGAGTGGCGCGTAGTTGATCGCGTAGACCAAGCGCGAGTGAAGGTCGGGGTACGCGTTGCGCCGTCATAATCGTTCTGGAAATGTTTTCCGCTTCGACTTCGGCGCTGTCGCCCGGGTGGCTGACTTCCATCTTTCCCTGGATCGCAACCGGGCGACCGCCTTGTTGGACTGTGTGCACTGCCTCGTGTGCGAGCAGTTGATTTCGTTGTTGCGGGCTCAGGTGTTGTGCATCACTGCCGAGATAAACGTCAGATCCGATCGTGTACGCGCGTGCTCCGAGACTCTTGGCCGCAGCATTCGACGAAGCGCCTGAATGAACTCGAACACGATCGAGGTTCGCGCCTAAGCTTTGCTCAATCGGAACGCGCACACTTTCATCAAGCCGCTGCGAAGACTCTTGAGCGGCGCGAGCGAGTAGCTGACCAACTGCACGATTACCAGCGGACTGCTGAAGGTTGAGAATGTCATTCGCTACACCAGTGGACGCAGGTCCTTGCGACTCCTGACGCGTTCGGCTGGAGGTCGCAGCCTGACTCTTCTCTGCGTGTGCTCTTGTGTTACCTGCTTCAGCCATCTACTGTTCTCGACCGACTATTGATACGGATTCGTTGTGCCCAGACTTACAACGTTCGAATTAACTAACGTCCAGAGCTCGCTGTAGAGAGTAAGCAGCCGATCGGACTTGGAGTCTTTCACTGTCTTGGTCATCTCCGCCTGAAAAAGCGTTGAGCTGGCAACGAAACTCGCGATGAATTCGCTGACGTTATCGAATCCGTGGCCAACGACGTCTCCGCGATTGCCACCGAGATATCTCGACTCGTCAGCGACATCCAGTCCGCGAATGTCGCCAGTGCCTTCCGGATCCGAGATGGGGAACCGGTCGTGCAATGCTTGCCAGATCTTGTTCAACTTTTCGTCAGAGCTCAGGGCTTTCTCCCACTGTTCCTGGGTTCTCTTCTTCTGAACGCGAAAACCGGTGATCGCGCCTTCCTCGATCAGATCGAGATCCGAATCCTCGAGCATGTCCGATGCAACGTCCTTAACGTGTTTCGGAGTCTTGCCCTTTTTCGGGATTTGGAGGCCTTTTGCCTGGAATAGCGCATGGGAAATTTCGTGAATGACTACATTTCGTTCCTGGGCCGGCGTTGTCTCCACTCCGCCGGGAATTCTCACTTCGCCTTTCTCATCGTTGTAACTGCCGCTAGTTTCCGGTAGCACGTCCTTGATGAGGGTGAGTCCGGGGGCTCCGTTTGCCTTGAGTGCATCCACCACACTCGTCTTTCCCTGCCAACGCTTCAGAACGTCAACGGCGGCCTCCAACTCGAGATCGCTAAAGCGACTTCCGCGTTCATCCACTTTCACTTTCATCGCCTTCAACTCACCGAGCAGCGCGGTTCGCTGCGCCGAGACGGTGGCGCGACCCAAACCTGTTGGGCTGAAGTCAGGCCCACGCAAGTCGAATTTGACGGAGAAATCGCCGGCTGGTTTTTGGCCTGGATCGTCCCAGGTGATTAGCACGTCGCCGCTGGGTGAGATCTGCACGTCTTTCACATCGACGGACTCAACACCACTCCACAGCCGTTTGCCAGTCTTGTCTTCAAAAACCTGAACCTTGCGATTGCTGAAGATGTACATGGAGAAGTTCGCGCCGGGCATGTTATAGCGCTGCGCCGTCTTGAACTCCGCACCTTTTGGTCGAGCCTGCGGAAGGGAACCGGGATTACGCTCCAGCTCCAGGCCTTCCGGCTCCGTCTCGAGCCCGGCCGGCTTGCGAAATAGCGCGTCGATCCAGGTTTGCATTCGACCCACGCCGAAGATATTCACAGTGAACGGTGAGTCGAAACCGACAAACCCTACTTCAAACGCTCGCTGAGCAATGCCGCCACCACCCCATGTAATATCGGTAATCGCTCTTTGCTTGTTCGTGTCAACGTCGAGAGGACGCGGCACTTGGCGTTCTTGTTTGTTGTTCGGAGGTGGTAAGCGATAAAAGAGTTCGTCACCGCGACGTATCACCGTTATGCCGTGCTTTGCGCCGCTCGGGTCCGACACGGGAGTGCCCTCAGGAAGGTCGGTGAATTTCTGGATGACGGCACTTGCTATCTTGGGTTTCGGAGGCTCGTCATCTCTGTGGATCGTGGTCGCAGGAATTGCACCGTGACTTTGTTGAGCGACGTGAGTCAGCTCATGGGCCAACACACGCTGCCCGCTTTCGGTTTCGGGTGCAAATTGGTTTTGGCCGAAGACGATGTCGGAGCCGAGCGTGAATGCTTTTGCATTCAACGCGCGTGCTGACGTAGCGGCGCGTGCGTCAGTGTGCAGTCTTACGCGACTCAGATCGGCGCCGAGTTGTGGTTCGAAATAAGTGCGCATCGACTCAGTGAGAGGCTGCGGATCCTTCGTCGAAGATCGCGTCGGGGTGTGACCATTTCCTGACGAGACGAGTCGAGACGCAGTTTGCCGCGCGTCGCGCTCGCTTGGATCGTCTGGATTGCTGATGTTGAGATTCGCGGGCATTAGTTTTGTTACGTCACCACCGCATTGAAGGAGATCCTCGACCGCTCGGTTACCGATGTTTTGCTGCAACGCGAGTAACTGATTTTCCGAACCAGCTTGGGCCACCGGCGCCGGAGTTGGTTTTCGTTCGCGAGTTGCGAGACTGCTCTCGTCCTTCAATGATTTTGTTTCCAGTGAAACGGGCATACTGAAATTTCCAAATTCTATGGAGTCTTCGCGGCAGCTTTCTTCAGCTTGGCGTCCTTGATGAGCTTCTCTGCCAGCGCATTTTTCTTGTCCTCGGTCCAATAGTCTTTGTTCCAGAGATCCTTGACGATCTTTGCTACCTCTTGCGGATGTAAAGGAGCCATCGTCGCCAGATTTTGTCCGGAATACGTGAGGTCCTTGTTCGCTTTGCCGTAGCAACGGTACATAAGCAAGTTCGTTTCATTCGAGGCCTTCCCGAAGAACTTCTTGCTGGATTTATCATCCACCACGTAGCCCTTGTCTTCGACGAGTTTCTGAAGCTGGAATAAGAAATTGACTCTTTCGAACACACTCCAGATATAAAACTCTGTGAAGGCGCGCCCTTCGCCACCTTTGCCTGATGCGGCGGTGAAAAATCTGAGCGCGAAGTTCTCAGTTACGTGTCCCACGGTGGTATGGCCCCAAACCTCCGCTTCGCTCTTGCCTTCCGCGACTAATGCATCGCGTACTTTTGAAGCGACTGAGCCTTCACCACCGCCTTGCAGCGTGCCCTTGACCCACTCTTCTTCTTCATCCGGACCACGCGCGCCACTGCATGAGTAGAGCAGCACTTTGAGATTGGGCGTGACCACGGGTGCGATTGCCTTGATTACAGCCGCGGCGCTCGTGTCGGTGAGTCCGCCGCCGATGCCGCACCAGGTTGACGTACCGTGAGAGAAGATGCCGAGAACGGCGACTTGTGTGGGTCCCGTTCCCGCCGCGGGAGCGGTGCCTGCAGGCGACGGGACTTTCGCGATCGCTGCATCCAGCACTTTAGCCAGCGCCAGCAAGGTACTCGAAACTGTCAGTGTGTCGGGGATCGCTTTGCCGAAAACAATCTCATCCGCTGCAATCCTGGTTCCCTTTAGACCCAGCGCATTTTGTTGTTTCGCCCAATCAGCCGCGCGTCGTTTGGCTTCGTCGAGGTTCGCGTCATAGAAGCCAACGCTGACGCCATTTGGAAACGTGGCCCACAACTTCTCGCCGAGAACTGTCTCTGCATCTTTAGCCGAATCTTTTTTGTCGTCGCACTGAATTGCCGGCCACGCAAAGTTTGCTTGCTGGGCCACGTGAGTGAATTCGTGCGCCAGCAGTCTTTGACCTTCGTTCGTATGCGGCGCGAATTGGTTCCGGCCGAAGACGATGTCACGTCCCACTGTGAAGGCGCGTGCGTGAAGCGAGTCGGCTGCCTTGGCCGCTTGTTCGCCCGAGTGAATGCGCACGTTGTCGAATGAAGGTTGAGGCAGCCACAACTGCGGTTTACTAAACGAAGTAAATTCTTCTTTTGTAGCGTCCGGCGGCCCACTAATCAGGTCCGCCACTTGCCGAGCTTGCTGCTCGTGCCCGTTTGAACCACCATTGCCGCCGTTGTGGGCCTCATTACTGAACTCATTGGCAAGCACGCGATTGAAACGCTCACTCATGAGCTTTGCAGAATGACCGCTGAGGTGTTGTACGGGCGACCGCAAAGCTTCGCGCACGACCGGCGCGGCTTGATCTGCTGCCAATGTCGTCCTGCTCGACATCGATTGCAGCAGACGACCAACCGAGCGATTGCCAATGGCGCGTTGCAAAGAAAGCAGTCGCGCTTCCGGGCCCGAATCAAACGGCTGCGCGCTTCGTTCGCGCAATCCATTTTCAGGTCGCCCGTCGACCTTGTTCTTAGCTGAATTTGTGACCGTCGCTTCAGCCATTTGGTTTAACTCCGCGGCGGCTCCGCCGTCTCAAAGCAGCTCGGCCAATCCGGTGAATCCACCAACTGATTGACGATTCGTTTCTCGAAATCAATCCACACGCGTTGGTCCTTGCGGCAGTCGTAACCGCGGCAGGGAATCGGACGCTGGTTGTAGACGGAGCACTGATGAGTCGTTCGATCGAGGTGCGTGCAGTAACCATCTTCATCACGTGCGTTCATGTAAGGTTGGCCCAGCTCCCACTTCACGACGCCTTCCTGCACGTCGTGTTTCGAAAGCGCGAAGGGCAAACGGCAACACGCGGCTTTGCACAGGTGCAGACGACTCTCGCAATCGATCTCAGCGCCGCCCTTGAACTCATACTTGCTGACTTCGAAGTCCTGCATCGCGACCGCCATCCCGCGACTCACGTAATCTCGTTTCAACTCTTCCGCGAGCTGCTCGCGGCGAGCACTTAGATCAGCGGCGTCGATGAGACCGCGGTCGATCAGTAAATCGATTACGGCTGCGACGGTGACGCTCGTCTTGTGTAATTCGGCGGTGTTGGCATTCGCGCGGTTGTGCGTGTAAACCAGTCCACGCACAATCTCCGCGCGGCTCGAGCCAACTGTGGGAGAAGGAAGCACAGGTAATGAGATTGGGAGTCGCTGCATTTGCATTCAGTCTTAAGGCGTCTGATCGAGCGTTAACTTTCCGAGGCCGAAGCCATAATCTTTCTTCTTTCTCTCCACGGCGCCGGCCCAATATCTGATTTCGACGCGACGATTGCGCGCGCGATCGTCTTTGGTTTTTTCCTCGACGCGAGGCTCCGACAACCCTTTGCCGGTCGTGAGCTTGATCTGTCCCGAGTTGACTCCGCGGTCGAACAAATATTTCCGCACGGCGTCAGCGCGGTCTTCAGACAACGTTTGGTTAAACGAAACTTCGCCGGTGGTGTCCGTGTGTCCAACGATTTCGAGCTCGGCGTTGGGAGTTGAGATTGCGCGAGCAGCGATTTCTTTTAAGGTAGTCTTCTGTTTATCTTTGAGGTCTGATTTGGCGATGTCGAAATCATCGATAACGTAATCCGTCGTTGGTCCAATGGTGAAGCCTTCGCCAAATTTCGGTTCGGGAAGGATGAAATCCGGAGAGCGCCGGAACTTTTCCGCCTCTTTGCCGATGAAATCTTCGTAGCTTCGTCTCCTGGCTTCTTCTTCCTCCTTGATTTGATCCGGAGTCTTTATCGAATCCATCTGTTCTTTCATCTTCCGAAACTTCTCTGTCAGCCGCTTTTCCTCCTCCGGATCTTTTGGGTGGACGAGATCGATGGCCCCTTTGATGTCGCCCTTGAATACCTTGGCCGCGACTTCCGCGCCGAGCTTTATGTCCTTCGCTTTCACACCGCCGAACGACCAGCCGTCCTGGGTATAACTGATGCCGTTCTGAAGGCCTTTATCTATGAGCTGTTCGATCACGCTTTTGTCGTCACGCTGGATTGCAGGCGGCGCGCTGCTTCCTGCCAGATCGATCCGTTGGCCCGCAACAGCGCCGGCCGCTGCACGATCGGCGGCCGTTTCGAATTCATCGCCTGCGCGACTCACCGCTCCGGTTTGTTCGAAACCCGCTCGTTGCTTCTGGACCACGTGCGCGAGTTCATGGGCCAACAACTTCTCGCCTGCCTGCGATTGCAGTGACGGTGCATCGGCGCCTAAAAAGATGTGTTCGTCGCGCGTGAACGCAGTCGCGCTGACGTCGTCAGCTTTGGATTGCGCTGCTTCGTCGTCGTGAATGCGAACGTTTTCGAAACTCGCGCCGTACGCTGCTTCCATCTTTGATTGCACGCTCGAGTCGAGTCGCTTTCCGCCGCTCAGATCGGTGAGCAAGCTCGCAATCGCGTTGTTACCCGCCTCTAACATTCTCGTCCTTGGCGTCTCCGACGACTTCGAAACGCCGCGCTTCTTCGCGGGTCGAACCCGACCGTCCTGGTCTTTCTTTAGCCGACGATGGTCTCTACTCATGCCGGCACCTCTTCAAAGGCATTGAGCACCAGTTGCTCAGGACTGAGTGGCTTGCCGAGTTTCTGATACTCGCGTCCGGTGGCATGCAGCAGGTGCGCAACCGTAATCGGCGACTCATCCTCGGCCGCGAGAAATGCAGCAGCGAGTGCCACGTTCTTGATGTTGCCGCCACTGAGTTTGAATTGCCTCGCGAGACAATCGAGATCTACTTCGTTGTCGAGTACAACTTCAGTGGGCCAGATTTTTTGCCAGATCAGACGGCGGCTGGCGTGATCCGGAAACGGGAAATGAACGGTGAAGGCGAGTCTGCGCGTGAACGATTCGTCGAGATTGGCTTTCAGGTTCGTGGCCAGGATCGCGAGACCTTCATACTCTTCCATCTTTTGAAGGAGGTATGAGATTTCGATGTTTGCGTATCGATCGTGAGAATCACGCACTTCGGAGCGTTTGCCAAAGAGCGAATCAGCCTCGTCGAAAAAGAGGATCGCGTTGGCATCTTCAGCAGCTTCAAATACGCGGTCCAGATTCTTTTCCGTTTCACCGATGTACTTGCTGACAACTCCTGAGAGATCGATCTTGTAGAGGTCTATGCCGAGCTCGTGCGCAAGAATCTCGGTGGCCATCGTCTTTCCAGTGCCCGAAGGTCCGGCGAAAAGCGCGTTGATTCCTTTGCCGAGCGAGAGCTTGCGGCCAAAACCCCAATCGCCAAGCACTCGAGCACGGTGCACAACTCGCTGGCATATTTCACGCAACTGCTGGAGTAAATTTTCCGGCAGGACGATGTCGTCCCATGAATTTACCGGAGTTATTTTTCGCGCGAGCGTTCCGAGTTTTTGATTTGATTGAGAACGACAGGCTGTCTCGAGATCCTTCATCCCGATCTCGTTGTCGGGCGGTGGACGTAACTGCGCGAGATTTTGCGCGAGGCTAAGCGCGTCGCGCATCTGTCCGGTAGTAAATCGGAACTTGCTGGCCAGCGCCGCGAAATTCAGATTGGCAGTTGACCCGTCAACTTTCGATAACAGCCCCTCCCAAATTTTTTTGCGCGCACCCGCGTCCGGAATGGGAAAATGCAGATCGACAAGGCGCGATTGATGCAACAGTCGTTGTAGGTTCGGCTGGCGAGTACTGCACAGGAAAACTAACCACGAACACGCCCGCGACATGTCGAGGAGTGCTTCGAGTCTCGACTTCGCTGTAACATCTTCTGTCAACAGAGCATCGAAGTTTTCAAGACACAACAGCGCCGACTGTAGCAATGCTTCTCGACCGAGCAGCCAGGTGGTCTCTTCGAACGGACCGTCCAGCATCTTCGACACATCCGCGATGATCAGAGGAAAGCCCAGGTCGCCCGCAAGATTTTGGGCAAATGTCTTTTTGCCCACGCCGTAACTTCCGTGACAACAGATGATGAAGTTCTGTCTGTTGCCGTCGTGGATGTGGGAATGGACTGCGTTACGTATCGAGTCTTGTTCCGGCGGCAGTTTTGGTGCTGCTTCTCCAGGGTTATAACACTTGATCGCGTTCTCGATGCGCGAGTCAACGTCCGCACGGCCCAGCAGAAAACTGACCATGCGATCGTCAAGTGCCATAAAGCGCGAGATCAACGGGCGCGTGCCGTCGAAACCCTCAGGCATCCGTAGTAAACGAAATCTGAACAAAGCAGCGCCAGGGTCAAACGCGGCTCTCGCTGCCCACTTCTCGTGAGTGCCCTGAAGCAACAGGTTCATCACGAGATCGACGCTTGGTTTTTTCCGCGTAACGTCGTCCTGGAGGTATGCGTAAAGTTTTTCGTACTTGTGATTCAGCTCCGGCGCGAGAGCGATGAGCAGGCAATCCACTTCGAATTTCGAGAGTTGAAAAATTTGAGCCAGACGCGCGAGCGGAATGTCGTGTTCCATATTCGCGCGACGTTCCTGGATCTCGTTCTCAAGTTTCGCAAGTGTGGCTGTTAATTCCTGATATTCGAGACTTGCGTCCGAAGGTTCTGCGGAGTCGCCATTATTCGATTGCAGCAGCGGGTAGATTTCGGTTTCGGAAAGGACCAATCCTCTAAATTGATCGAGGGGGCTGGCAGGTTGTTTGTCGCCCTGCCGTAATAGTTGGAGATGGATCAGTAGATCGAGTCGCCTCAACTCATCGCACAGGTATTCCCAGTAGTGAGCGTAAGCGGGAGAGCGATCTTCTATGACTGCAGGCGTGCTGCTCATTGATCATTGAACCGCGAGTAATGGGTAAGGACGACAGAGCAATTACCAGACCAGTTTGTGAGTGCGATTTTTGCGCGAGATTGTGAGGGTCGCTATGCCCGTTTTGTCCGGGTCTTTCTGACTGGACGAACTTAAATACTTTCAGGACTGAGGGATGCCGCGTAGGACAAATTTGTCCCAAGCGAAACCGGAATGTCGCGATGCTCGGGTTTGCATGCCTGAAATTTTGTTGACTTTAGAACCTGCTTTGGCGATAACGTCAGTGACAACTTTCTGAACCTCAACCAAAGGAACAAACATGCCGAATACACTGAACGCAGTGGTTGATATCTCTCATCACAACGGAAACATCAACCTGCAACTCGCCGCGGCTGACGGAATCATCGGGGTTATTCATAAGGCCACTCAGGGAACGACGGGTATTGATCCGATGTATCAAACGAATCGAACGCAAGCCGCAAACGCAGGACTCTTGTGGGGTGCGTATCACTTCGGAACCGGTGGCGACGGCGCCGCGCAGGCTCAACACTTTCTCGACGTAGTCGGAAATAATGACAACACGCTGCTGGTGCTCGACTTCGAACCGAACCCTGGCGGCGCCACCATGGCACTCGCGGATGCGCGCGCGTTTATCACGGAAGTGCAACAGGCGACGGGTCGCTTCCCCGGTTTTTATTCGGGCAGCTTAATCAAGCAGTTGCTTGGGAACGGGAAAGATCCGGTGCTCGCAGAATGCTGGTTGTGGCTGCCGGAATATGGTCCAACTCCGATTGTTCCGGCGAACTGGCCGACCTGGACCATGTGGCAGTATACGGACGGCAACGTCGGTCCGCAGCCACACTCGGTCAACGGTATTGGTAATTGCGACCGCGACCAGTTCAATGGAACAGAAGATGAACTGCGGACGCTGTGGCTGGATGCAAGCTGATTCCGGCGG
>Ga0207707_10006465_pt1 | contig 10233 bp, 8 predicted proteins | sample KBSC83BmetaG_FD_184336 | JGI IMG/M metagenome (GOLD analysis project Ga0207707, IMG submission 184336) | Corn rhizosphere microbial communities from Kellogg Biological Station, Michigan, USA - KBS C8-3B metaG (SPAdes) (version 2) | ecosystem: Host-associated > Plants > Roots > Rhizosphere ... | reverse complement strand
GTTCATCCGCACCTCCGGCTCCACACCAGCAGCGAGCGCCTGCAGGTACTGCGCCGTGCCGATCTCGCCGCCGTCCACGACGCGGGCGTTGTTGGACATGTTCTGCGCCTTGAACGGGACGACGTCGATGCCGCGCCGCCGCAGCGCGCGCGCGAGGGCAGTGGTGAGCAGGCTCTTGCCTGCAGAGCTGGAGGCGCCCTGGACCGCCAGTGCCCTCATACCCGCACCTCGCGCCGGGGCAGGACGAAGACGCCCCCTTCCTCTCTGAGGATGCGCACGCTCGCGCCGTAATGGGCGGCGATGCTCTGCTCCGAGAGCACCTCAGACGCAGGACCGTCGGCGACGAGGTGGCCGTGATCAAGCAGCAGCAGGCGGTCCGCGAACTGCCCGGCGAGGCTCAGGTCGTGCATCGCCGAGATCACCGTCAGCGCCTCCTCGCGGCGGAGCCAGTCGATCAGCTCCAGCGCCTGCTGCTGGGCGCCGAGGTCGAGCGCGCTGGTCGGCTCGTCGAGCAGCAGGAGCGGGGCGTCCTGGGCGAGAGCCTGGGCGAGCGACGCTCGCTGGCGCTCACCGCCGCTCAGCGAGCCGAGCGGGCGCGAGGCGAAGGGGCGCAGTCCGAGCCGGGCGATCGCCCGCTCCGCGGCGAGGCGGTCGGAGCGCTGCTCGTTCCCCAGATAGCCGATGTGGGGCGTGCGCCCCAGCAGCACGTACTCTGCCACGGTCAACTCGGCGGGCATCCGCGGGCTCTGGGGGACGAGGGCCACGCGTCGGGCGATTGCGCGCCGCGCCCCAGAGCCGATTGGGCGCTTGTCGAGCGCAACCTCGCCGGCGAAGGGGACGAGGCCGGCAAGGGCGCGCAGGATCGTCGTCTTGCCGGCCCCGTTGGGGCCGATCAGCCCCACCCACTCGCCGCGGGCGATCGTGGCCGAGACCTCGTGCACGACCCGAGCCCCGCCGAGTCTCACCGAGACCTCCTTCAGCTCGGCGGCGCTCAACACTCGACCCCCCGCGTGGTGCGCAGGACGAGGGCGAAGAACGGCGCCCCGAAGAACGCGGTGATCACCCCGATCGGCAGCTCAGCCGGGGCAAGCGCGGCGCGCGCGATCAGGTCCGCGAGCACGAGGAAGCCGGCCCCGACAAGCAGCGAAAGCGGCACGATTGCCCGGTAGCTCGAGGATGCGAGCAGCCGGATCGTGTGGGGGACGATGATGCCGACGAAGCCGATCAGCCCGCTGACCGCGACGGCAGCTGCAGTCCCCGCCGTCGCTGCGGCGACAATCGCCAGGCGCGCCCGCCGCACGTTCAGCCCAAGCGCCTCGGCCTCCTCGTCGCCGAGGCTGAGCACGTCGAGGACGCGCCGATGGGCAAGGAGGATCGACGAGTTGACCACGACGTAGGGGGCGACAAGGGCGACCTCGTGCCAATCGGCGCCGCCGAAGCCGCCGAGCAGCCAGGAGTAGACCTGGCGCAGGGTTTCGGCATGCTGCTGCTGCACGAAGGTCTGCGCCGCGGTGATGAATGCCGCGACGGCGACCCCGGCCAGGATCAGCGCGCCGGTGCTGCTGCGGCCTCCCGCCGAGCGACCGAGGGCGTACGCGCCGGCCACACCGACGATCGCCCCGCCGAACGCGGCCAGCGGCAGCAACTCACCGGTCCCCGCGCCGGCGTAGGCAATCGCGAGGGTCGCGCCGAGCCCGGCCCCCGCGGCCACCCCCAATAGGTAGGGGTCGGCGAGCGGGTTGCGGAACACGCCCTGATAGGCGGAGCCGGCGATCGCGAGCATGCCGCCGACCAGGGCGGCGAGCACGACGCGCGGCGCGCGCACCTGCCAGAGAATCGCCTCCTCGATCGCATCCAAGGGCGAGTGCACGCCCGACAGGGGAATGTGGGAGAGCGCAGAGGCCGCGATCGAGCCCACCCCGATGCCGACCGGCCCGATCGCCAGGCCGAGGAGGAGCGCGCCCATCAGGAACGCGGCCGCGCACGCACCCCACACGACCGACACTCCGCGGGCCCGCACCGCGGCGTGCGGAATCGCCTTTGCCCACTGGCTACCGCGGCGCTCCGGCGCCTTCGCCTCCGGCGCGTCGGCTCCCCGGTCCTGGCGCGCGAAGGCGCTCAGGCACGAAGGGCAGAGGCAATCGTCAGCCAGCGAGCGGATCTGCACAAGCGTCTCGCGATCCAGCTCGACCGACTCGCACCAGCAACCCGGCTGGCCCTGACGGCAGCCGAAGGCCCGGCCGCAGAGGGCGCACCGGTCCGAGCACTGCGGCGCCGGGAGGTCGCCCCGAGCCGCCATGTAGGGCGAGTGAGGCATCATCCCGACTGTTCCTCGAGTCCCTTCACCGCGTCGGCCACCTTCCTGACGAAGAAGACGATGCGCGGCCCCCACTGCGACGCGATCGAGTCGTCGACCGGCACCACGTAGCCATCGCGGACGGCGGCGATCTCGTTCCACCCAGGCCTGGCGCCGACCGTCGCGACGCTCTGCTTGCAGCAGACGGTGTCGGCGAGCACGATCAGGTCTGGGTCGCTGGCGATCACGTACTCGGCCGAGAGCTGCGGATATTCGCCCGAGCCCCTCGCCTCGTCGGCGATGTTCGTCAGGCCGAGCAGCGTGTAGATCTGGCCGATGAAGGTGTGGGAGGTCGCCGAGTAGTAGGTCTGATCGAGCTCGTGGTAGACGCTGAGCGGGTTACGAGGCTTCGGCACCGAGGCCACGATCGCGGCGATCTGGCGCCTCATCTTGGCGACGGTGTGGCGCGAACCATCGGGGTGGCCGGTCGCCTCGCCGAGCTGTTCGATCTCGCTGTAGGCGACCTTCAGGTCCCTCGCCGGCGGCTCGACCAGCACCGGGATCCCCAACTTGCCCAGCTGAGGGACGATGTGGTTCGTGTCTTCGGCGACGACCACCAGGTCAGGCCGGTAGTTGGCGATCGCTTCCACATTGGGTTCGTAGCCGGAAAGCTTCGTGCGCGGCGCTTTGGGCGGATAGGTCGAGTAGGAGTCGACGGCGACGACCTGGCCTCCCGCTCCCGCGGCGTACAGGTCCTCGGTCGCGGTCGCCGAGAGCGAGACAATCCGCCGCGGCTGCTGGGGAATTCTCACCCCGCCGTTCGCGGCCGCCACCGTTGCGGGGAAGCCGGCTTGACCTACCGCAGTTGCGGCGCTCTGATCGCCCCCTCCCCCGCAGGCGCTGAGCGCAACCGCGACAAGAGCAAGCACAGACCACCATCCGGCTCTGAGTCTGTCCATAAAAAAAACCTCCGCGTCAGCGGAGGGGGTCGGGTCGGGCGGCGGCGCCGCACAAACCGCCCTTCCTCCGAGGGCTTGTTCGTTCGGTGCAGGACAGGCGGCCTGGCTTATCCCCGGAGGGGCATCACAGTTGCGGGACAGCACCGGAATCGCACCGGTTTCGCTGCGTCTGCACCGGCCGGGGAATATGTGCCCGGCGCGAGCAGCCTAGCGCCCGGGCAAGCTGCTGCGCAAGGAGCGCTACCGAGCGGGCGCTGTGGCGAGCGGGAGCTCTGCGTAGGGAAGCCCGGGATCGGCGGCGACCTCGGGGTGAAGCAGGTGGGCGAGTTGGCGCACGCCGTCGGCGACCCGCGGCGCCGGGCGGGAGAAGTGGGCGTCGCCGTCGACGACGACGGCCCGCACCGGCAGGCGCAGCTCCTCGGCCCGCTCGAGCGCCTGCTCGAGGCTGAAGCCGCAGGCAGCTAGGACGATCAGCTCGGGCTCCTCGTCCAGCACCGCCTCCCAGGTCGTCGCGAAGGAGTACTCGCCCGGCTTGCTCAGCAGGTTCGCTCCTCCCGCCGCCTCGACCATCTCGGGTAGCCAATGGCCCGAGCCGTAGGGCGGGTCCATCCACTCGGCTACAAAGACGCGCCGCCTCTCGCGCCCGGCCAGCGCCGAGCGCACCCCCTCGATCTTCGCTCTCATCGTCTCGGCGACGGCGACGCCGCGACTGGCGACGCCGAGGCGCTTTGCAAGCTCGACGACACTGTCGATCACCTCACCCAGGGTCCGTGGGTTCATCGAGAAGACCTCGGTGCCGAGAGGGCAGGCGGTGGCAAGGTCGCCGCTGGAGACGGCGCAGACCTCGCAGAGGTCCTGGGTGATCACGAGGTCGGGAGCAAGCTCATCCATCAGCTCGGCGTCGACGGCATACAGCGAGTGGCTCTCGGAGGCAGAGTCGTTGACGAGGCGGTCGATCTCGGCGGCGCTCAAACCGTCGACGTCGATCCGCGTGCGGGCGACGAGCGGCTTGGCCGCCACCTCTGGCGGCCAGTTGCAGTCATCGGAGATGCCGACCAAGGAGTCGAGCAGGCCCAACTCGGCGATGATGTCGGTCGCGCTCGGCAGGAAGGAGACGATCCTCATCGGGGCTGACTGTAGCTGGCGAGGATCGACGCCGCAGCTGGCCGGCGAGGTAGCGTGACTGGCCGCATGCCCACCAAGCGCTCGACGTCCGCCGCCTCGCCGTTCAGCGCGATCGTCGTCGCCGGCACCCACAGCGGCGTCGGCAAGACAAGCGTCACGCTCGGCCTGATCGGGGCGTTGGCACGGCGGGGACTGACGGTGCAGCCGTTCAAGGTCGGCCCCGACTTCATCGACCCGCTGCACCACACCAAAGCCGCCGGTCGCGCCTCGCGCAATCTCGATGGCTGGATGCTCGATCCGGACACCAACCTAGCCTGCTTCGCCCGCGCCAGCGCCGATGTTGACGCGGCGGTGATCGAGGGGGTGATGGGCCTCTTCGACGGCAGCGAGGGTGGGAGCGATCGCGGCAGTACCGCCGAGATGGCGAAGATGCTCGGGCTCGCGGTCGTGCTCGTGATCGACGCAAGCGCTATGGCCCGCAGCGCTGCGGCGCTGATCCACGGCTTCGCAAGCTTCGACCCCGATCTGCGCGTGGCAGGCGTGATCCTCAACAACGTCGGCAGCGAGGCGCACGCCGAGATGATCCGCGAAGCCGTCGCGGGCGACGTGCCGATCCTCGGCGCCATCCCTCGCGTCGCCGATCTCACCGTGCCGGAGCGCCATCTCGGCCTCCACCTTCCCCACGAAGCACGACAGGATTACGCAGAGCAACTGGCGGCGCTGGTCGAAGGGCACGTTGATCTCGACGGATTGCTCGAAGCCGCCCGCACGGAGCGGCCAGCGCCACCGTCCGCCGTCGCGACCTCGGAGCCAACCGCGCGGATCGGCGTGGCGCGCGACGACGCCTTCTGCTTCTACTACGCGGACAATCTCGAGCTGCTTGAGCAGGCGGGCGCCGAGCTGGTCGAGTTCTCGCCGATCGCCGACCCGCTCCCGGCCGATCTCGATGGCATCTACATCGGTGGCGGGTATCCCGAGCTGCACGCCGGCGAGCTCGCCGCCAACACGCCGGCACGAGGCGCGATCCGCGAGTTCGCCGTCGCGGGCGGTCCGATCTACGCCGAGTGCGGCGGGCTGATGTACCTGGGAGAGAGACTCGAGCTCGAGGACGAAACCCATCCGCTCTGTAGCGTGTTGCCGTTCAGCACGAAGATGCCGGCGCCGCTGAAGCTTTCCTACGTCGAGGTCAAGACCACCGGCGGGCTGTTCGGCGAGGGCCACTCCGCCCGCGGGCACCTCTTTCATCACTCTGAGGTCACCAGTGAACCCGGGGTCGAGCACTTCTACCGGTTGCGAACGACTCGCGGAGAGGAAAGCGCAGAGGGCTACAGCTCTGGCAACGTCCTCGCCAGCTACACCCATCTCCACTTCGCAAGTGCGGCCGATCTGGCAACCGCTTTCGTCGATCGTTGCCGCGACTTTCGCGCCGGGAACTGACGAACTTAGTACCCACTTTAGTACCCGCGCCAGGACGCCAGTGCGGGGCAGAACAGAAAAAAGTCAGATTCCAGCCGATAGGATTCTCTCACCAAATCTGTGCTCCTCGCCCTCGGCCGAACCCCACAAACAAGGTGGCCGCCGGATTGCCCGCTTGTCGGCGCGAGCCGGGCCCAGCCGCGTGAGCGACGACTTAGGAGCTTGAACGGTGTTGTCGAGCGGCGGCCAGGGAGGATCGGACCTGGGCTGCGAGCTGGATGTCCTCGCGGGCACTGAGAACCAGCACCGAAACGGTGCTCTGAGGCGCGGAGATGATTTGATCGCGGTGGTCGGTGTCGTTCGCCGTTCCGTCGATCTCGATCCCCAGGAAGCTGCTCGCCGTGCCCGTGGCCGCCCGGACCTGCGCTGAGTTCTCGCCGACGCCCCCGGTGAAGACGAGCGCGTCGATGCCGCTCATCGCCGCCGCCATCGCGGCGATGCCGGCGGCGAGGCGGTGAATGTAGGCATCGAAAGCGAGGCGGCAGCGCTCGTCGCCCTCCTCGATGCCGGCGACGATCTCGCGCATGTCGCCCGAGCGGCCGGAGAGGGCGAGCAGGCCCGATTCGCGGTCCAGCGCCCGCTCCATCTCCTCCGGGCCGATCCCGCCATGCTGCTGGGTCCAGAGCAGCAGCCCGGGGTCGATCGAGCCGGAGCGGGTCGCCATCACCAGGCCGTCGAGCGGGGTGAAGCCCATCGTCGTGTCGACCGAGAGCCCGCCCGCCACGGCGCAGAGCGAGGCGCCGGCGCCGAGGTGGGCGGTGACGATCCGCAGCTCGGCGAGCGGCCGATCCAGCAGCTCGGCGGCGCGCCGGCCGGCATAGGAGTGGGAGAGACCGTGGAAGCCATAGCGCCGCAGGGGCCAGCGCTCCGACCAAGTCGCCGGGATCGCATAGGTGGAGGCCGCCGCCGGCATCGTCGCGTGGAAGGCGGTGTCGAAGCAGGCGACGGTGGGCAGGCCGGGCCGCAGCGCGTCCAGCGCTCGCATCGCCGCGACCGCGGGCGGGTTGTGAAGGGGCGCGAGGTCCGCGAGCTGGTCGAGGTCGTCCTCGACCGCGGGGTTGACGATCGTCGGCCCGGTGAACTCGGGGCCGCCGTGGACGACCCGGTGCCCGGCCGCGTCGATCGGCGCGCCCTCATCCAGGATCGCTTCGAGCTCCTTGCGCAGCTCCGCTTCGTCCCCGGGCGCGTCACTGTCGCGCGAGCCGACGACCGTGTCGTGCTCGTCGAGCACCCGGAGCTTGAGGCTCGAGGAACCGGCGTTGACGGTGAGGATGCGGGCGGGCGCCACCGTCAGGCCTGGTCCCAGGTCCACTCGCGGACCTCGGGCATGTCCTCGAGGTGCTCGCGCACGTAGGAGTGGTGGCGGTCGAGCCTCTCCTCGCAGTGGGCTTCCAACTCCGCCGCCCCGGCGGGCGCCCGGCGGGCTCGGCGCAGCGCCTCCAGCGCCAGGTGGTAGCGGCTCATCCGATTGATCACGACCATGTCGAAGGGCGTGGTCGTCGTCCCCTGCTCGTTGAAACCACGGACGTGGAAGCGGCCGGGGTGGGGGCGGCCGTGGAGGAGCTGGTGCAGGGCGCGGGCGTAGCCGTGGAAGGCCATCACCACGTCGTCGGCTTCGCCGAAGAGCTCGACGAAGCGCTCTTCCGGAAGGCCATGCGGGTGGGCTTCGCGCGGGAACAGGGTCATCAGGTCGATCACGTTGATCACCCGCACCTTCAACTCCGGCGTGTGGCGGCGCAGCAGCCAGGCGGCGGCGAGCGTCTCCTGGGTCGGGATGTCCCCGGCGCAGCCGAGGACGACGTCGGTGTCCTCGCCGTCGTCGCTGCTTGCCCACTCCCAACGCGAGGCGCCGGAAGCGGCGTGGACGCGCGCCTGCTCATAGGTCAGGTACTGCAGCTGTGGCTGCTTGTCCTGGACGATCAGGTTCACGTAGTCGCGGCTGCGCAGGCAGTGATCGGCGACGGCGAGCAGGCTGTTGGCATCGGGCGGGAAGTAGACGCGGACGACCTCGCCGCGGAGGCTGATCATCGTGTCGATCAGCCCCGGCCCCTGGTGGCTGAAGCCGTTGTGGTCGTTGCGCCAGCAGGTCGAGGTGAGAAGGACGTTGAGCGAGGCGACCGGCGCGCGCCAGTCCAGCCGTCGCATCTCCTCCAGCCACTTGGTGTGCTGGATCGCCATCGAGGCCGAGACCATCGCGAAGGCCTCGTAGGTGGCGAAGAGGCCGTGGCGGCCGCTCAGCAGGTAGCCCTCGAGCCAGCCCTGGCAGTTGTGCTCGGAGAGGACCTCCATCACCCGACCGTCGGAGGAGACGTCGGTGTCCTCGAGGCGGGCGTCCATCAGGCAACGGTCGGATACCTCAAAGACGGCGCCGAGCCGGTTGGAGTCGGTCTCGTCGGGGCAGAAGAGGCGGAAGTTGTCGGGGTTGGCGGCGTAGAGGTCGCGCAACATCAGGCCGAGGCGTTTGGTCGATTCGGCCTGTTCGGCGCCAGGCTCGCGGACCTCGATCGCGTGGGCGGAGGGGTCGGGGATCTCCAGGGGGACGAGACGACGGCCGCCGTTGGCCTGCGGGCTCGCGCCCATGCGGTGGTCGCCCTCCGGTGCCAGCGCCGCCAGCTCCGGGACCAGGCGCCCCTGCTCGTCGAAGCGCTCATCCGGCCGGTAGCTGCGCATCCAGCGCTCCAGCATCGCCAGGTGCTCGGGGTTCTCGCGGACGCCTTTCAGCGGCACCTGGTGGGCGCGGAAGGTGCCCTCGACCGCGACGCCGTCGACCTCCTTGGGGCCGGTCCACCCCTTCGGCGTGCGCAGCACGATCGCCGGCCAGCGCGGGCGGCCAGAGGCGCCCCCGGCGCGCGCTCGCTCTTTGATCGCGGCGATCTCGCCACGGCACTCGGCCAGCACCGCGGCGAACTCGCGATGGACCTGGCGCGGGTCCGAGCCGGCGACGAACCGGCACTGGTAGCCATGCCCCACCAGCAGCTGCCGGATGTCCTCGTTCGGCGCCCGCCCCAGCACCGTCGGCCCGGAGATCTTGTTCTCGTTGAGGTGCAGGATCGGCAGCACCGCCCCGTCGCGGGCCGGGTTGAGGAACCGCACGCCCTTCCAAGAGCCCTCCAGCGGCGCCGTCTCCGCCTCGCCGTCGCCGATCACGCAGGCGACCAGCAGGTCGGGGTTGTCGAAGGCGGCGCCGAAAGCGTGGACCAGCGCGTAGCCGAGCTCACCGCCCTCGTGGATCGAGCCCGGGGTGGGGACGCTGACGTGGCTGGGGATCCCGCCCGGGGTCGAGAACTGGCGCACCAGGCGGCGCAGGCCGCGCTCGCCGGCGGAGACCTCCGGGTAGACCTCGGAGTAGGTGCCCTCCAGATAGACGTTGGCAACCAGGGCCGGGCCGCCGTGGCCAGGGCCGGCGACGTAGAGGACCTCCTCGCCGGTCTCGCGGATCATCCGGTTGAGATGGACATAGACCAGGTTTAGCCCCGGCGAGGTCCCCCAGTGACCCAGCAGGCGCGGCTTGACGTGCTCCGGCCGCAGCGGCTCGCGCAGCAGCGGATTCGCCTGCAGGTAGATCTGGGCAACGGTGAGGTAGTTCGCCGCCTCCCAGTAGGCGACAAGGCCGTCGAGCTCGGCTTCGCTCAACTCCAGGGCGGGGGCCGGCTGCATGGTCACAAGGTAGGCCCTCCTTCGAGCCGGGGCATCCGGGAGGCCCCACAGACTCCGGCCCGCACCTCCGGGCTCGTCTCCCTCGTCCTCTTCGTCCACAGCCTCCCCGAGGGGCTGGCGACCAGCGCCTGCAGCCGAGCGCCGGGATCGTGCTCGGCGTCGCGCTGATGGTCGGGCTCAGCCTCTGGCTCGGCGTCTGATCAGGCGACCGCGAGCACGCCGAGGGCGAGGACCGAGACGACGATCGCCGCCAGCGCGATGCCCGTCGCCACACGCCCGGCGGAGCCGAGGGCCGGTGCCGGCGATGACCAGGGCGGTGAGGACGAACGCCGCGGCCCGCCGCCCGAAGCGCTCGCGGACCAGCGTCAGCAGGCCTTTGCCGGTGACGACGCCGAGGCGGGCACCGAGCTCGTGGAAGACGACCAGCGCCGCGGTGGAGACGACCAGGACCCATATCAGCTCGTAGCCGTATTTCGCCCCCAGCACCCCGGGCCCGACCACGGCGAGCAGCGCGGCCAGGCCGCCGCCTCGCAGTAGTTGCCGGCGGCGCCGGGCGATCCGCCAGTGGTGTGCCGGCCAGGGGTGTGGCCGCTCATCCGCCGATCCTAGGCCCGCGTCGTGTCGACCTCATACCTTGCCCGTATGGGAGTCGAAAGGAAGCAGTGGTTGGTCGCTTGGCTTGGAGGCGCGGTCATCGGCGTCGCCAACGGGGTCCTCCGA
>Ga0207707_10006464_pt1 | contig 10234 bp, 6 predicted proteins | sample KBSC83BmetaG_FD_184336 | JGI IMG/M metagenome (GOLD analysis project Ga0207707, IMG submission 184336) | Corn rhizosphere microbial communities from Kellogg Biological Station, Michigan, USA - KBS C8-3B metaG (SPAdes) (version 2) | ecosystem: Host-associated > Plants > Roots > Rhizosphere ... | reverse complement strand
CACGCCCGTGCGCGCGGCCGCGGGCGCCGGCGGGCACGGCGGCACGCTGCGCATGCAGCTCGGCGCCGGCGGCTCGCGCATGACGGCGCGAACGTTCAGGGGGACCATCCGGCTGCAGCCGCGGTGAAGCGGCAGGCACCTGCCAGCGGTGTACGCCGGCAGGTGCCTGCAGGTCATCAGGTCGTGCAGGCGTTGTCTGGAGTCGCCTGCAGACCGGATGGTACGTCGATGCGCCAGCCGGCCGCCGTGGCAGGCACGAACGCGCTCGTGGTGGGCGATGCCTGGAGACGCAACTGCCCCCGGGACAGTGCTCCCAGAGAGAGACCGCTGGCGTTCGTCCATGTATAGGTGACCGTGTCCGCACCGCCGTTACTGTGCTGCCCGATGACCTTGAACTGCGCCGTGGGCGGCAGCGTGAAGCACTTCTGCGCGGTGGTGATCGCTCCCAGGTCGATCGACCAGAATCCGCCGGGGGTATTGGGCTGGATACTCGGGAACGCCAGCACTTCGAGGGAATCGCAGTGTCCCGACTGGCAGCTCTCGTTGGTGACGAGCAGTGTGACCCCTGCGCGAGGTTCGACGCTCGATGAGCACGCGAGCGCGGCGAGCGCGAGCGTGCAACACGCTCCAGCAATTCCAACGTGAGATGACCGCCTGTTCCATCTGACAGAAAGTCGCATCGTGCTCCCTCCGGTCGTGTGAGTTGATGCCACGATACACCCGAGGGGCCTGCGGTCAAGACGAACCACAGGACCACAGGGGCAGCCCATGGGGCAGCCCCATGGGCTGCCCCATGGGCTGCCCCTGTGGTGCCGGCGCCGCAGTCTGGTGCACACCCGACCCACACGTAGATTCGCGACGTGCCCGACCTTCTTGAATCCGCGCTGGCCGGCCGCTACGTGATCGAGCGTGAGCTCGGCAAGGGTGGCATGGGCGCGGTGTACCTCGCCCAGGACCTGCGACTGCAGCGGCCGGTGGCCATCAAGGTGCTGCCGCCCGAGCTGGCCGTGCGCGAGGAGCTGCGCGAGCGCTTTCTGCGCGAGACGCGCACCGCCGCGGCGTTCTCGCACCCCAACATCGTGCCCGTCCATGCCGTCGAAGAGCACGCGGAGCTGCTCTGCTTCGTGATGGGCTACGTGGACGGCGAGACGCTCACGCAGCGCGTGCGGCGTGCGGGGCCGCTCAGCGCTCCGGATCTCACGCGACTGCTGCAGGAAGTGGCCTGGGCGCTCTCGTACGCGCATGGACGCGGCATCGTGCACCGCGACATCAAGCCGGACAACATCCTCATAGAACGCGCCACCAGCCGGGCGCTCGTCACGGACTTCGGCATTGCGCGTTCCACGGAGACGGCAACCTCCGCGCTCACGCAAGTGGGACAGGTGATCGGCACGCCGCAGTTCATGAGTCCGGAGCAGGCGGCGGGCGAAGCGCTCGACGGTCGCAGCGATCTGTATTCGCTCGGCGTCGTGGGCTTCTTCGCCGCTACGGGTCGTCTGCCATTCGATGCCGCCAGCGCCGCGGCCGTGTTGGCGATGCAGTTGACGCAGGCGCCCGCTAAGGTGGCATCGCTCCGGCCCGATCTGCCAGCACCGCTGTGCGCGGTGATCGACAGGTGTCTCGAAAAGGACCCGGCCAGTCGCTTCCAGACTGGTGAGGCGATGGCGGCCGCGCTCGACGCGCTGCGTGCGTCGCGGCCGGAGATTGCGCCGACATTGCGGCTCTTCCAGGCGCAGACGGTGCAGGCGCTTCGTGCAGTTGTCCTCATCCTGCTGTTCGAGCTCATGCTCGTGGCGCGACCGCTGGGTCTTGGCAGCGGCGACGTCATTATCCCGGGCGTCATTGGCGCCGCCGTGATCTGGGGCATCATCGCGCAGATGGTGCAGCGCGCCCGCGTGCTGCTCCGTGCGGGCTTCTCGCACGCGGACGTGATCGCGGGCTTGCACGCGATTCTGGCTGAGCGCGTGGAAGCCCATGAGGAGGAGGTCGCGGATCCAGCCATCCGGAAGCGACTCGGCCTTCGCCGACGGATCATCATTGCCGGCGGGCTGTACGGCGTGCTGGGGTGGATCTGGGTCTTCAGGCGAATGCGTGTGCGGACCGGTCCCACCCAGTACACGATCTCACTGCCCGGGAGCATTATCCTCATCAGTTGCGCGGTGATGATCGGACTGAGTCTCGCGCTGATGGTGATGAATTCCAGCCGTGCGGCGGCGATCGATCGTCTCAGTTGCGCCCTGTGGAATGGTTCGTTTGGCCGCTGGATCTTCCGGCTGGGTCGCCGCCGGATGCAGACCGGACGGAACGCGCCACAGCCGGCGGTGGCCGCCACCGCCAGCTCGTCACCATTGTCCGTGATCGCGGAGCTGCCCACGGGGCTGCGTCGTGAGCTCCGTGCATCTCGCACGCGAATTCAGCGCATCGAAGCGTCGCTGCACGCACTCGCCACCCGGCAGCGGGATCTCGAGGCAGCCATCGCGGACGCTCGCGGCGGCGCGCAGGCCACGGACCCTGCGCTGCGTGCGCGGCACGGCGAGCTGATCGAGGAGCTCGTGCAGGCGCGCGATGCCGTCATCGCGAATCGTGAGCAGGTGGCCGGCGCGCTCGAGAACGTGCGGCTGCAGTTGCTTCGTGTCAGGGGTGGCGTGGGGTCCCACGCGGACGTCGCCGCCGAGGTGCAGGCGGCCGAAGCGCTCGTGACCTGAGGGCGACAGGGGCGACAGGGGCAGCCCATGGGGCTGCCCCATGGGCAGCCCCATGGGCTGCCCCTGTCGCCCGCCGCCCCCTCACTTTCCCTTACTGCAGTACGGCGCCGCGAGGCTGGCGACGAAGTCCCGGTGCTCGACCTGCGCGCTCCCGCGCGCAACCAGCTCTTTCATGTCCCGGTCCACTGCGCAGGGGAACGGCACCGGTGGGGTCTCCACGGCGCGATTGGCGTTCGCGAGGAAGAACTGCTTTGCCTCTTCGCGCCGCCCGCTCAATACAAGTGCGGAGAACCGGTTCACCAGGATCCACGTCGCTTTGGGTGCCAGCGCCGTTGCCTCGACGGCATGCGACACCGCCTGCTCCGCTTTTCCGGACTGCAATTCGTACCACGCCAGCGAGCCCAGATCGGATCCGAGGCTCTCTCCCAGTCGCGCGGCGATGCGCTGTGAATCCGCCTGGGATGTCGCGTGACGCAGCCCCCACGCCCGCAGCAGGCGCGAGACGACCACCTGTTGCTCGACGTAGCGACGTTGGCGATCCGCGGCGTGAAACAGGATCGCGATCACGCGTGCGGAATCCTGGCCGACGGTGTCGATTTTGGCCCAGCGCAGGGCATCCGACGACAGATGAAACAGCTCGCCATAGTACTCCAGTGCGGCCGCGGAATCCGACGACGGCAGATATGCAATGGTGGAATCCAGGACGTACTCGCGAAAATAGGCACTGTCCACCTTCTCCAGCAGCCCCGTTGCATGGTAGATGTTGGCCAGCGAATCCTCGACCGCCGCCATGGCGTGGAGATTCTTCACGGACGCATGCACGCGGGCGAGCGCCAGCAACGAATCCTCGGCGGCATGTGCAGCCGCGAGCGCCTCCGAGACATGCCTGGCGCCGAGTGCCGCGCGCGACTTCGCGATGAGCTGCACGCCGATCGCGTTCATGCCCTCGCTGATCCACGTGGTGTCGGCTCGCCGGCGACCCACCTCCACGAGCGTGTGCCACGTCGCCATGCTGCTGTCCGAACCGCTCACCGCGTCGTCAAAGCGGCCGAGCGATCGGGCCAGCTCCGCGTACCAGCTATGCATGTCGGCCAGCCACCGCAACTGAGTGAGCCCGGACTGCAGCTCGTATCGGCGACGGGCGGCCTCGACCGCGCTGCGCATGGATGCGAGACTCGCATCCCGCTTGTGCGCCGAGGTGTCCGTGTCAACCTTGTCCAGCCAGAGCTGGGACTGGGTGTAATACAGGCCGCTCGGATTCTGCGCCTTCACGTGCAGGCCGCTGTCAACGACGGCGAGTCCGCGTCGGATCCACGCGTCCGCCTCCACGATGTTCCCCTGATGCCAGCGCGCCAGCGCGCCATAGTGATACAGGCGCGCGAGCCGGTCGTACGCGAGCGAATCGGCCGTCCGGTTCGCGCCGCGCGCCAGCGGTATCGCCTCCGCCGCCGCGGCCGCCGCATCGGCGTAGTCGCGGTCGAAGTAGAAGGCGTGCGTCAGATCGGCGAGGCTGAGCATCGCCACCTGTCGCGATACCGGTTCCGCGTAGGGACGCAGCCGCCGGAGCGCCGCGAGCGCGTGCTTTCCGTGCGCAACGGAGGCGTCGCGCTCATTCAGCTCGTTGAGGAGGTTCGACAGAATGCTCGCGACGCGGGCATCGAGCTGCCGCGGACACACCTCCTGCGGACTCCGCTCGATCATGCGGTCCACCGACGTATCCGACAGCTCGAGCAGCGTGTTGTACGCCTGCTGCAGACCGGAATTGCTGTTGGTCGAATCCCCGAAGCGATCGACGACGCTCAGCGCGTACGTGCAGAAGTCGCCCAGCATCGCGGTGGATCGCGCCTTCTCCGTGTTGGCCTGCACGAGCGCTGCTCCCGCCTGCTGCGTCAGCACCGTTTGCGCTTCGCGCTCCTTGACCGCGGTGCTCTCCGCCAGCAGCGCACGCGACGCAGCGCTGTCCGCGGCACGGCTCGCGTGCAGGGCGGCCTGCTGCGAGACGCGCAGACTGGCGTTCGCGCGTCGCGCGCTCAATCCCATCCACGTTGCCACGCCGGCGGCCATGAGCGCGACCGCCAGCAGCAGCATCGTCACCCGTTGCTGGCGGCGCGCCTTCCCAAGCTGCGCCGCCGCGACCGCCGCTTCTTCCTTCGCCTGCCGTTCCTCCTGCTCCGCGCGGCGAATACCATCGAGCCGGCGCTCCTCCGCCTGGCGGAGTTCTTCGGCATGCATACGATCCGCGCGCTCATGCATCGCGATGGGCGCGAGCACATCGTGCGTCAGCTCGATCTGCGGCGTCTTGCCGCGTTCCTCCACGTGCAGCAACCGCCGATCCACGAGCGTGCTCAGCTCCGTGGGCTCTCCGTGATAGCGCTCAACGAGAATCTCGTTGGCGCGCTCGACGCTGAGCCGGTCGCGATAGCCCTTTGACGTGAGGAGAAAATCCTCCACGAACGCCTTGACGCCGCCTTCCCGCGGCGTGCCCAGATCACGAAACGCATCCACGTAGAAGTCGTGCAGCACCGACTCCTTGCTGCTGGCCACCAGATCCATGGAAATCGCCGCCTCGCCTCGCCTGATGCGCAGCTCGTTGAGCTGCCGGCAGAAGAGACTGAGCAGCGAGGGATCCACTTCGGCGCGCGTGCCGCCCAGTTCCGCCGACTGCGCGTCCTGTCCCGCCACCGTGCCCACGATTGCCTCGGCCACATCGGTCGTGACCAGATGCCGCGCCGAGCCCGGCCGCTCCACCACGTCCAGCGCCTGGCGGTGATCGAAGCGCATGAGCCGGACGTTGTTCAACACGATGGATGGAATCTCGCTCCGGAGCGCGTGCAGGTGCGGCAGATAATCCTCGCGCAGGCTGAGCAGGACGCGATAGCCGGGGTGCGCGAACGCAAAGCGATCCACGAGCGATGGATCGTCGCGCATCGCGCGATCGAGTGCCCGCGGCGGACGATTCTCAATGAGATCACCGAGCAGCTCGACCGTACGCGCGGCGAAGCGCCCGTTGTCCCGTCGCGATGAGCCCAGCGTGAAGAGCTCCTCGAGCTGATCGAACACCAGCACCGGGATGAGCAGGCCCCCGGTATCATCGGGGAGATCGAAATTGACGTCGTGCAGGTACTCCCACGGTCCGCGCGCGACAAGGGGATCGGACGCACCCACGAGATGTTGCGCCCGAATGCCCGCAGCCATGGCCTGCGCAATCTGACGCCCCGGCGGATCCGCGTCGCCGCGCAACCCCGGCTCATCGTCGCCATAGTCCAGCCGGATCGGTACCGGAAGAAACCCCTCTTCGCGCAGGCGCGGAAAGAGCCCGGCCTGCAACAGTGACGTCTTGCCGAGACCGGACTGCGCGTAGAGCACCGTGAGCGTTTCCCGCCGCACGCGACGAAAGAGATCGTCCAGCTCGAGACCCCGTCCGAAGAAGAACCGCCGATTGGCTTCGCGAAACGCCAGCAGCCCGGGCCACGGACTGTTGTCGTCCACCACCGGCGCCTGGTCGAGCGCCGCGCTGTCGCGCCGGCCGATCACGCGCCGTCCTCACGCAGCATCGTGACCCATTCGGCGATCTGCCGCACGGCGCGCTCGGTACCCGCTCCGCCATCGTGCTCCTTGATGTCCGCTTCGCGAAAGACGGGTGGCACGCGCCGGAACGACGTCCCCCTGAGACCAATGGGGACGATGAACGGGATGCCGCTTCCGGTGTGATCCTTGTTGCGGTCCAGTGCGCACGCCCATTCGCGCCGGAACTTGCCTTGCGCGCGCGACTCGGTGGCCTCCGAGAGTACCGGCACGAACAGCAGCGCCTCGGACTTGATGTAGGACTCGATGCGCTCCAGCCAGGGGTCGCCGCTCTCGAGCTGGTCCTCGTCGAACCACGTCGTGACACCCTGTGCCTCGAGCGCCTGCTTGAGCGTGCGCACCGCGGCCACATCCGGACGGGTGTAGCTCAGGAATACCGCGCCCGGCGGCGGCTGGCGCCACTGTCGCGACGCGCGCACGGGACGGCCCAGCGCCTGCCAGCGCGAATGCAGCTCGTCCACGAACGCCACCGCGCTGCCGGGAAAGATCTGCGTCGCGCGGCTGAAGCGGCGCAGGAATCCGACGAGCCCCGCATCGCTTCCGGCGCGCTCGTCGGCGACGAACTCGCGCACCGTGCGTTGCCAGGAAAGCGGTGCGTTCTTTGTCGCGCGAATGAAAAAGCGCGCGAGCCAGTCGGAGTATCCTTCGCCCAGAAAGAGCAGGTTGCTGCGATTGAGCGTCTCGAAGAGATTCGTCGGCCGTGTGGACTCGCCCTGGAAGTAGCGAATGTGCTCGAGCAGGTCCTCTTCCGTGAGCACGTACGGGCGCCCCGGTGACACGCGGCCGAGGAGGTTGTATACGCGCGTCATGGCCATGGCCGCGGGCGTGAGCTCGATGTCGTTCGCCTGATTCGTGGAGTACACGTGCGAGCGGAACTGCAGATCGTTCGACTCGCCGCTGTAGCGCACGTCCACGAGCGCACGCTCCAGCAGATCATCGAACGTCAGGTTGACGAAGAGGCGCAGCGGTGTGATCTCGGCGAGCTTGCGCAGCGGTTCGGGGGTACCGAAATCCGACTCGCCGAGAATCCTCCCGATCTCGCGCGTGATGATCTTGCGCTGGCGCTCGGGATCGGGCGAGAGCCGGATGAACGAGGAGGCGACGTCGTTCAATGCGGGCGATGGCGCGGCGGATCCCGGCGGCCACGGCAGCCGCTCGCCGAGCGTGCGGGCAATGACGTGCTCGAGTGGTTCGCGCGCGCCGTCGCTGCCAACCAGGATCAGATCGGGGCCGATGATGGGAACGACCATCTGCTCGCCAATCGCGGAGAGCAGATCGTCCCATGCATCGTCTTCCCACATGTCGGTGGGCGGTGCCGCAGCCGTGCCTTTGGGCTCCGTCACGGAAGAGTCTCCTGGTCCCCCGAAAATACAGCCGGCGCGCGGAACGGAAAGAACCCCGGCAGCGGGCTGGTTATCATTCAACCGGTTTTCCAGCCTGCCCACATCATGGTCACGAGCGCTCCATCCGTTCGCCGTCGCATCAGTGGCATCTACGCCGCCTTACTCGCCGCGAATCTCGCGGCATGGGGGTGGGCGCTCATCGCGTTTCATGCGTATCCGCTGCTGCTGGGCGCGGCGCTCCTGGCATACGGCTTCGGACTGCGCCATGCCATTGACGCCGACCACATCGCGGCGATCGACAACGTGACGCGCAAGCTCATGCAGGGCGACGCGCGGCCGCTCACCGTGGGCCTCTTCTTCTCGCTCGGCCACTCTACCGTCGTCGTTCTGGCATCGGTGGCGATAGCCGTCACCGCCACCGCGATGCAATCCCGCTTCGCCATGCTGCATCGCGTGGGAGGCGTGATCGGCATGAGCGTATCGGCCGCGTTCCTGCTCGCCATCGCCGTGATGAATCTGTTCATTCTCGTCGCGGTGTGGCGCACGTTCCATCGGGTGCGCACCGGCGGCACGTTCGTCGCCGAGGATCTGGACACGCTGCTCGCGGGGCGTGGCTTCATCGCGCGGGTCTTCCGCCCGATGTTCGGCATGGTGCGAACCGGCTGGCACATGTACCCGCTCGGCCTGCTGTTCGGGCTTGGCTTTGACACAGCCACCGAGATCGGCCTGCTTGGCATCTCCGCTGTCGAGGCATCGAAAGGGATGCCGATCTGGTCCATTCTCGTCTTTCCCGCGCTGTTCACGGCGGGCATGTGCCTGCTGGACACGACGGACAGCATTCTCATGGTTGGTGCATACGGATGGGCATTCACGAAGCCGATTCGCAAGCTGTATTACAACCTCACGATCACGTTCGTATCGGTGGTAGTGGCGCTGCTGGTTGGCGGTATCGAAGCGCTGGGACTGATCGGCGACCATTTCGCGCTCGACGGGTCGTTCTGGCGTGCGATTGACATGCTGAATGGAAACGTCGGCACCCTTGGCTGCCTGATCATTCTTGTGTTCGTGGTGAGCTGGGCGGGGTCGGCGCTGGTGTACCGGATCAACGGATACGATGAAACGGCGGGCATGAGAAAGGATCTCGGGTCAGACACGGCAGGAGTCTGACGGCACCTTCGAGTGCGACGCACACGCTCTGCCGCGCGTGCTGACCTGTCGAGGCCCGCGTGCCGTCAGGGTTTTTTCGGAATGATCTGCAGCATTCCCCTGGCGGCGTTCGTGATCCCCTGTCGCGAATCATCCGAGCTTCCCGCGGGAACGGAGATCGTGCGCGACCCTCCGGCGGACGTCGCAGCCGACGCGGCACCCAGCGCGATACCAGGGGCTACCGCCCTGCTGCCTGTAGCCGCCTCGCCCTCGGCGAGACTGCGAAATTCAAGTTGCCACTGTGGACAGACCTGCTTCTGATGCGCCGCGTCCGGCACGACCTGACTCACGATAACGCGGAGGCCGGCAGGGATGACCGGGGGCGCGTCGCTCGATTCCCATTGGAAGTCGAGAAGCAGGCTGTCGCGTCCCTGTGGAGCGAGCGCGATGCCGGCGTCGAACTGAGTTCCGGAAATGGGCTCCATGCCGAGCGCGCGCCCGGTGAGCGCGAGCAACCGCCCGCTGGTATCGGAGACGACCAGTGCACTCGTGACGTAGCCCAGCGTGAGCGTATCCGGCGCGGCATTGCTGAGCGCGAGCACCACGCTGACGTAGTGCGCACCAGTGCGGTCGCCCATGCGGACGTGCGCGAGGGTGGCAGCGATGTCCGGTGCGTTGGCACAGGCGGGCGTGCCGATCCTCGAGTTCAGGCGTGCTGGCACCGCTGCGGGCGACTCCGCTGGCCCTGAGCCGAGCGTCGTGAGCATGAGCGCGGGAAGCAACCAGCTGGAGGGACTGAGCATGCTCCTGAGTTGCCCGGGGGAGATGAGGAATCCCTAATCATGCAACTCGATGCCGGATTGGGCAATGGGGCAGCCCAAGGGGCTGCCCCATGGGCTGCCCTTATGCTGCATCCGCGCTACTCAGGGGCTGCTCCATGGGCTGCCCCATGGGCTGCCCTGCGTCGCTGCTATTCCGGCTTGCCCATCATCCCCGGCATTTCCTTCTTCGTAAAGCCTGCCGGTGGCTGAAACGCGCTCTCGGGAGCGACGCCGGGCTGATACGCGGTGACCTCCATCGAGCCGGTGAACTTGCCGTCCTCGTTCGTCGTCGCCTTCATGATTCCGTACCCCTGCGCCAGAATGGTACCAATCGGTCCCATCTCGGCGAGATGGCTCTTCATGGATGCCCGCTGGCGCGCGCCCATTGGCCCAGGCATCACGGTTCCAGCATCGCCACCCGCCATGAGCCCGGCGCCCTTGGCGAGACACGCATCACCGGTCACGTGCTTGCCATTCTGCGTGCCGTCGAAGGTGTACACCTGGCACTTGATGCCGGCTACCGTTTCCGAGCGTCCGGTTGCGGTGAGCGTCCCTTTCGGCCCTTTGGCGTCATCTGCCGAGCTATTTGGCATATCCTTCATGGACTCGGCCATTCCCTCCGCCATTTTCTGCA
>Ga0207707_10006461_pt1 | contig 10236 bp, 9 predicted proteins | sample KBSC83BmetaG_FD_184336 | JGI IMG/M metagenome (GOLD analysis project Ga0207707, IMG submission 184336) | Corn rhizosphere microbial communities from Kellogg Biological Station, Michigan, USA - KBS C8-3B metaG (SPAdes) (version 2) | ecosystem: Host-associated > Plants > Roots > Rhizosphere ... | reverse complement strand
AATGATCGCGCGTGCTGCCGCGCTCGGCTACACGATGAACGCCGGCATGGAAGCGGAGTTCTTCATGTTCAAGCCCGGTGCGAACGACGAGCCGTCGACGGTCACGCACGACGTCGGTTCGTATTTCGATCTCGCGCCAGCCGATCTGGGCGAAGACGCACGGCGGGCGATCGTGGATGTGCTGGAGCGGATGGGGTTCGAGGTGGAGGCCGCGCACCACGAAGTTGCCCACGGTCAGCACGAGATCGACTTTCGCTACGCAGAAGCGCTGAAAACGGCTGACAACATCACGACGTTCAGATTCGTCGTGAAGTACGTCGCCGGTACGTTCGGCCTGACCGCCTCCTTCATGCCCAAGCCGATCTTCGGGCAGAACGGGAGCGGAATGCACACCCACCAGTCGCTCTTTCGCGGAAGCGAGAATGCATTCTGGGATGAGAAGCGCGAGTGGGAGCTTTCGGATACGGCGCTCCACTACATCGGTGGACTTCTGCGGCACGCGCGCGGATTTACAGCGATCACCAACCCGCTCGTGAACTCTTACAAGAGACTCGTGCCCGGCTATGAAGCGCCGGTGAATGTCGCGTGGTCGATGCGGAACCGTTCGCCGATGATTCGGATTCCCGACCGGAGAGGGGCGGGGACGCGCGTCGAGCTTCGAATTCCGGATCCGTCCGCGAATCCGTACCTCGCGCTAGCGGTGCAGCTGGCTGCGGGGTTGGATGGTGTTTCGAACAAGGCCGACGCGCGCGAACCGGTGAATACGAACATCTGGGAGATGTCACACCGCGAGAAGCGTCGTCTTCGGATCGATGATCTCCCGCACAATCTCGGCGAAGCGTGCGACGAGCTGGAGAAGGATAGCGTCATCACCGAAGCACTCGGCGAGCACATCACGGCGCAGTTCCTCGCCGCCAAGCGACTCGAGTGGCAGGAGTACATCACCCAGGTGTCGCAGTGGGAGCTGGATAACTATCTCGCAAAGTACTGACGCGCGAGTGCCAGGCGCGATCGTCAGATCGGTCCCCCTCGGCCTCACGGTGCTGCGGTTGCTGCTCGCGCCGGTTCTGGTGTGGATGGTGTACGCGGGGGCGCCGGGAATCCTCTTTGCCGGCGTGATCCTCGTCGCATTCGTTTCCGACTATTTCGATGGCGTGATCGCGCGGCGGCTCGGAGTGGCGACGCCGGAGCTTCGGCACTTCGACAGCAGAGCCGATCTGGTGTTCTACGCGACGGCAGCGTGGGCGGTGTGGATGCTAAGGCCGGATGTCGCGCGATCGATAGCCGTGCCCGCGCTCATCGTGATCGCGCTCGACGTGGTTCGGCATGTCTTCGACTTCGCGAAGTTCGGCCGAGATGTCGCGTACCATGCGTGGAGCTCGAAAGCGTGGGGCTTGTCGCTGGCAGCGGCGCTCGTTCTGCTCCTCGGGTTCGGGATCTCCCAGCCTTTCGTTCCGGTAGCCGTTTACCTCGGCCTGGTGGCTCAGGTTGAAGGGCTTATGATCTCCATCGTTCTTCCGACGTGGACGAGCGATGTCCCTACCATATTCAGGGCTCTGGAGCTGAGAAAAAAGGCGAACGCCGCCGCTTAGGCTGCGACCGATCGTCTAGCGGCTACGCTTCCTTCCTCCGGACTTTCTGCCTGTGCGCTTGCGCGGGACCTTCGCGCCCTTTTTTCTCGCCTCGGACAATCCGATTGCGATCGCCTGCTTGCGGCTTTTTACAGTCCGTCCGCTCCGGCCGGATTTGAGTGTTCCCTTCTTGCGCCGCCGCATCGCGCTTTCGACGCGCTTTGACGCCGCTTTGCCGTATTTCCGCTTGCCAGTCTTCTTCCGTGCAGCCATGCTAATCCTCCGGTAAAGGTATGGTATGGTTGATCCCCGGCGGCGTGGCGCATGTTGTGCCGGAGAAGACAGGCGTCGATCGAGCCGTTTTCGTCAATCTTCACTCGCACGATTATGCGCAGCCGGACGGGCCTTGAAGCCGAAGCCATCAATCGTCTCACCGACGGCGTGCAGCCGGAGGTCATGCGGGCAATTCTCGTGCAATGTCTTGCCGGAGAGGTCGCCCCGTCGCGTGCGATTTCACGAATGCTGGCTGAAGGACCATTGTCGACGGTGCGCGCCGCGATCGACGACGTGACTCGTCGCGCCGCGACGATCTCTCGTGCGAGTGACATGCTCGTTCACGACAGAGTCGATGAGCTCACGCAGGTATTTGTCGAAAACGTCGCGGCGCTTGCCGACATCGGTGACACGTCGACGGGCGGAGCAGGGCGGGCGGCGGCGCTCAGGGAGCGAGCAGCGCGCGCCGCGGAATCCGGCGACCGCGGAGAGACGCGAACCTCCGATTAACGAGGGCAGTTCTCTCGAAGTCGCCCTAAGGATACCTTGTGCCCGGGACGCGTCCCGCCACATACATTTCGACGATCGTCTCAGCGGGTAGAAATGCGGGTCAGCTTCCGATTGCGCAGTGTGGCCGTGGCCGCTCTTGTCGTTCAGACAAGCGCGTGCGGAGACGCATCCGGTCCAAAGTTCGGCCCACCGGCGACTGAGGTCATCGTCGCGGGCAACGCGCAATTGAATCCCCAGGTCGGCGCGATGCTCCCGATTCCTCTTTCCATAAGGGTTGCCGACGCGCAGGATCGAAATGTTCGAGGCGCCAAGGTCTTCTGGAACGCCAGCACCGGAACCCTGAGCGCCCTGGCATCGCTCACCGACGAAAACGGCCTGGCATCGGTGAACTGGACCCTCGGCACCGCAAGCGGTACGCAGGTCGCAACGGCAACTGTGAGCGGACTTCCACCGGTCACTTTCAGCGAACACGCGATTGCGGGCCCGCTGACGCAGATTCTCCTCTCTCGCGATACCGTCCGGTTACTTGGGATCGGAGACAGCTTCCGTCTCACCGCGCGCCCGGTGGACGCGTATGGCAATACAGTGCTCGGCGGCAGCAAGGTCGAGTCGCTGGATACTACGATTGTAACCGCGGACAATCTCGGCACCGGAGCGATATTGATCGCGCGAGCATCGAATGCGACTGCCACGGTTCGTGCAACCGCAGGCGCATTGACGAAAACCGGGACGGTTATCGTTTTGCCGGCGGCCTGCTCATCGGGCGCGGCGCCCCTGAGTCTGAACGTGGGCGAAGTCGCGATTCTGTCGGGAACGGCGGCGTCCGAGTTCTGCCTCCAGGGAACTGATGCGGGAGCGGAATTCATGGCGATCCCGTTCTACTCGGATTTTTCCCAATCAACTCTGCGCGTGGCGTTTTACGCGAGCGGTACGACGCCTGTGACTTCGGGCCAATCCTCGGTAAGAAAAGCGAGATCAGCGGTTACGCGCGGAGGCGCGAGACTCGTGGAAGACCAGGGATTTGAAACGAGATTGCGGGATCTCTCCAAGCGAGATCTCACGCCGAAGATGGCGATGGCCAGACAGGCACGATCGCTTTCGGCAGGAACGTCCAAGCTGAGGGCTTTGGTCAAACTGGGCGACGAGCTTCAGCTCAACACAAATTCGTCGGTTTCCTGCGCAAACCCGCAGCTCAGAACAGGACGCGTGGTCGCCATAAGCAATCGCGCGATTCTGGTTGCCGACACCGCGAACCCGGCCGGCGGCTTCACGGACGCCGACTACCGCTCGATCGGTGACACATTCGACACGCTCGTCTATTCCGTTGATACGCAAAATTTCGGGGATCCCTCGGACATCGATGGCAACCAGCGCGTGATCATGTTCTTCACGAGTGCCGTGAATGCGCTCACACCGCCGAATCAGAGCTCCTTCATCGGCGGCTTCTTTTTCAGTCGCGACCTTTTTCCGATATCTGCCACGCCGACGCAGGCGCTGTGCGCCACGAGCAATGTGGCCGAGATGTTCTATCTGCTCGTTCCGGATCCCGATGGGATGATCAATCAGAATGTCCGCACTCCCGATTTTGTGCGTGGCATCACCATCGGTGTCCTCGCGCACGAGTTCGAGCATCTAATCAACGCGTCGCGACATCTCTATGTCACAGGCACTTCGACATTTGAGGATGTTTTCCTCGACGAAGGGCTCGCTCACATGGCCGAAGAGCTGACGTTCTATCGGGCGAGCGGGCTCTCGCATGAGGGGGACATCGCTTTCGCCACGACCCAGGCGCCGCAACCGGTGCTCGATGCGTTCAACAGCTTCGGATCGGCGAACATGCGGCGGTTCCGCGAGTTTCTTCGCAATCCGCAGGCGGGCTCACCCTACGCAACGGCTGCCGATATCAGCACGCGCGGAGCCATATGGTCGTTTCTTCGATACGCGGCTGATCGCCGTGGCGGAGACGAGGGCGCGTTGTGGCAGCAGCTCGTCAACCCTCCCGCGGGCCTGTACGGGATCGCCAATCTCAATCACGCGTTCGGATCCGACATTTCCTCGTGGATCCGGGACTGGGCGACAGCGAACTACGCCGACGATCTCATTCCCGGACTTGAGTCGAACTACACCCACCCGAGCTGGAACTATCGATCCGTCATACCAGGACTCGATGCGACCCTGTTTCCGCTGACGGTCAGGGCACTGAATAGCGGCACCATTACCACGGTCGACATCGACGATGGCAGCGCGGCCTATTTTGGCTTCGGCGTTCCGGCTGGAGCAACGGGCGGCGCACGCATCACGTCTCGCGGCGGATTTGTTCCGAGCGCGTTCAGCCTTTCAATCGTCCGAACTAAGTGAGTCCCGCTCTTCGCGGCGATCGACGCGCCTGCGATCCCGGCCTCTACGATCCTTGTTCGAACGTGAGCGCAGCCAGCGATAGGTGAGAAAAAAAGCAACGGCGAGAATGATCCAGTAGAATGGCTTGAGGATCTCGTGAAACGCCGGTGCCGCGGTCTCGAACCACATGATCAGACCGATCAGCGCGAGCGCGGTAACCCATACCAGCACAAGCTGACGGGGCCTGCGGCCGTAGATCATCTCAGTTGCACCCGCTCGGCGTGGACGGCATAGGGCTGGAAGTTACACGATTGGGTGCCGACGCGATGCCGCCTGGCGCGGTACTCAGCGGACGCGTGACTTGTGGCCGGCAATCTGCGCCAGCGTGTCGCCGGTCAGCCGGAACGACGTCCACTCATCCATCGATTTCGCGCCGATCTGTTTGTAAAAATCGATTGCAAGCTCGTTCCAGTTGAGGACGGACCAGTCGATGCGACCGCAATCGCGCTGGATCGCGATTCGCGCGAGGGCCCGGAGCAGAGCGAAACCAATTCCGTGCTTTCTCGCGGCGGGGCGGACGAATAGATCTTCCAGATAAATCCCGCGCTTTCCGAGCCAGGTGGAATAGTTGTGAAAGAACAGCGCGAACCCTGAGGGCTTGTCGCCGAGGTAGGCGATCAGGACTTCGGCGGCAGGTCGCTTACCGAATAAGGTATCGGCGAGGTCTTTTTCAGTGACCGGTGCCTCGCCGGGACGGGCCCGCTCGTAATCGGCAAGCTCGAGTATGAACTCACGGATGAGCGGAATGTCTTTCTTGGTGGCGGGAACGATTCGTGTTTCGGCGTTCGACTTCTTCATCCGCGGAGTATCCGACTGGCAGAATCGGGTGTCAATGCCATCTTTGACTCATGAAACCACCCGTCTGTTTAATGCTGCTCGCCGTCATCGCGACTGGCTGCGGCTCTCCTTCTCCCCAGGTGAAGGCAGGAATCGAAGCGCAGGATCCTTCAGGCCTGAGACGTCTCCCGACTGGAGCGACACTCGATCCAGCGGGAATGTCGTACGATCTCGGCTCGATGCCGTTGGCGATGGTGCTCTCTCCCGAAAAGAATCGCGTGATCGCGCTGCTCAACGGCTGGCGCGAACAGGGCATTCAGGTCGTCGATCGATCGACGGGACGGATTCTCCAGACGATCTCGCTGCCGGCGGTCTTCCTTGGCATTGTCTTCAGTCCGGATGGAAAGTCCCTCTACGTCTCCGGCGGGAATCAGGATGTGATCTACCGCTTCGACTGGCGGGCGGGCGCGGCGACGCTCGCCGACAGCATCGTGCTCGAGGCGAGGCGGAAGTCGAAGGACAACATGATGGGCGGCATGATGAAGGCCGGTATCCGCTATCCGTCGGGCATCGGCATCTCGCCCGACGGGCGAACGCTGTACGCCGCCGAAAACCTCGGTGATTCGCTAGCGGTTGTGGATCTCGCGTCGCGTCGAGTCGTGCAGCGGCTTGCGACCGAACGGTATCCGTACGGAGTGGCGGTAGCTCCCGACGGAACGGTCTACGCCTCGGCATGGGGAGGATGGACGGTTTCCGTATTTCGCCCGCGACCAAATCGGACGCTGACCGCTGAAACGAGAATAAGAGTGGGGCGTTATCCATCAGCCATCGTTCTGAATAAGGATGGATCCCGTTTGTTCGTGGCGTCGGGGAGCACAGACAGGATCAGTGTCCTGGATACGAGATCGCAGCGAATCGTCGCTACGCTCAATGACGCAAATCCGGCCGGCACCGGCGAGGGAAGCACGCCGAACGCATTGGCTCTATCCGCGGATGAAACGCGACTGTTCGTCGCAGAGGCCGACAACAATGCGGTCGCAGTCTTCGATCTTTCAGCGAGCGCATCGGGGATCTCGTCGGCAAATGGAAACGATATGCTGGCCGGAAGGATTCCGGCCGGGTGGTATCCCTCAGCGGTCGCGGTGGATGGGCCTGACCTTTTCGTCATCAGCGGAAAGGGGCGGGGGACGACGGCGAATGCGGGGAACCGCGAGCCCGGCGAGCATAGCCGTCCGCAAAACAGCGATTACACGCTCGGCCAGATTAACGGCACCCTGGGGATTGTCCCTCTCGCAGGCACTGGTCCGGCGGATCTCGTGCGATGGTCGGAGCGGGTCGCGGGTGCGAACGGTTGGAACACCGCGAAGCCACCGAACAAGTATCCGCCGTTCGAGCACGTCATCTACGTAATCAAGGAAAATCGCACCTACGATCAGGTGTTCGGCGATTTTCCGCAGGCCGACGGGGACTCGTCGCTCGTGTTCTTCCCGCGAGCGATTTCGCCGAACCATCATGCGCTGGCGGAGCGGTTCGGAATCTTCGACCGGTTTTTTGTGAATGCGGAGGTGAGTCCGGACGGGCACAACTGGTCAACGGCTGCGTACGCCACGGACTACTCGGAGAAGACGATTCCGAGCCACTACTCCGATCGCGGCCGCACCTACGACTACGAGGGGCTCAACCGAGATACTGTTCCGGCCGAAGATGTTGCGGAGCCGTCGAGCGGCTACATCTGGAATCTTGCCGACCGCGCGGGGATCACGTACCGGAACTACGGCGAGTACGTCAATACCCCAGAAGACTCCGCCTCGCGCACGGACTCGGCGTACGTTCCGACGAAACCGAGTTTGGCGGCCCACACCAACAAAGCATACCCGGGATGGAGTCTGGAAATCCCGGATCAGGTGCGCATTGGAATCTGGCTGAATGAGTTTCAGGGATTCGTCCGATCGGGCAAGCTGCCGGCGCTCGAGCTGGTGCGACTTCCAAACGATCACACCTGGGGCGCCGCCGCGGGGCGACCGACGCCACACGCGTACATGGCGGACAACGATCTGGCGCTCGGCAAACTCATCGAGGCACTATCGAAGAGTCCTTTCTGGAAGAACACCGTGGTGTTCGTGCTCGAGGACGACGCGCAGGACGGACCCGACCATGTCGACTCCCACCGCTCGCCGATGCTGGTGATATCAGCGTATAACAGGGGCAAAGTGTTCCATCGATTCGCGAACACTAGCGACGTGGTCGCCACGATCGAGGATATTCTCGGCCTTGGAAGGATGTCGCAGTTCGATCACTACGGGCGTCCGTTGCGCGAGATCTGGGAGACGACACCCGATTTGAGACCCTACACGGCGCTGACACCGGCGGTGCCGCTCACCGACGTGAACCCAAAGAAGGGCGCGATGGCGGAAGCGTCGAAGAAGCTGACGGTCAAGAAGGAAGACACTTCCGACGACGATCTCTTCAATCGAATTCTGTGGACGACAATCAAGGGCGACAAGCCGTATCCCGGCACGAGGAGAATGTCCACGCTCGAGGCGGCGAGATCACGATGAGCAGGACCAATCCCAAGCTTGTCGTTCCGGCGTCGGGAGTAATCACCGGCAATGACGTCGCGAGCAGAACGAAACGCGTGCGAGTGCTGGCCCAGCTGCTCGACAGCTCGATCCCCGTTCCAGGAACGAGCTGGAAGATCGGCTTCGATCCAATCATCGGACTCATCCCGGGAATCGGTGACCTGATCGGAGCCGTCATGTCTGGCTACATCATTCTCGAGGCGGTGCGCGCCGATGTGCCCGCGGTTACGCTGGTCCGCATGCTGGTGAACGTCGGCATCGACACCCTTTTGGGAGCGGTTCCGGCGTTGGGCGATGTGTTCGACGCGGCGTGGAAGTCGAATACGATGAACGTCGCGCTGCTCGAGCGGCACGTGGCTGGAATCGAGGGCGGGCCGGGATCGGTCCCCGTCAAGCGTCGCAACGCGCTCGGGGTAATAGCAATCGCGCTAATCGTGCTCGTTTTAATCGTCGGTGCGGGACTCGCGCTCGGCATCTGGGCGGCGCGATTGCTCTGGGACCTCACGACCCGATAACTTTGTTTTCTCGGCGCCGTGGCCAAGTGGTAAGGCGGCAGACTGCAAATCTGCTATTCGTCAGTTCGATTCTGACCGGCGCCTCTCTCTAGTTCCGCGATTACAGATTGTAACTGCACGAGTCAGCGCACCCGTCCTGGGTGCGTTTCTCGTTTCTACGCCACGCGTTCTCAATTAATGATCGTAAACCCGCCGCTGCTTCCTCCGAATCGCGGATTGACGATGTTGTTGAAAATCGAACCGAAGCTGTAGCTCAGACCCAGGTTCACGAAATACGTATAGGACGTCGCGAGCTGGCGTTGGCGGAGCAATCGTTCCTGATCGCTGAGGTCGCCGCGTGGGAGGTAGAGTTGGTCGCGCAGCAGCGAGAGCTGTCCGAACGAAAAGAACGAGAAACCCTTGAAGAGGTGCAGATCCAGGCTGTTGAAGAAGATGAGGTGCCTCTTGCTGAAATCGTTGATGTACGCCGCGCCCTCCAGCGAGCTGCTAACGGATCCCCATGGTTGTTTCAGGTCAATGGATGCGGTGAGTGTCTGATCGACGCGTACCTCGCTCAGCTTGTCGAAGATGGTGGTGTCCTGATACCTGAAGTGGTTGATGCCTGCCGAATACTGCAGCGTCAGCTGGCGGCGGGTCGACTGCGAGTATGGGAAGATGTTGTATTCGATTGCCGGTGCGAAACGGATCGAGTGACTCTGATTGAGGAACGTGGACGACGTCCACGAGGCGCGCTGTCCGGCTGACCAGTGGGGGCCAAGACTCTTCACGATGAGATCGTTGAAGCCGTAACTGTGTGAGTAGCTGTTGAATTTGCTTCCGTCGGACAGGATGAAGCGGCTCTGGCCATAGTTCGCATTTGCTCCGACGACCGCCTTCCACATCTCGGTGGTGCGAGTGGCACTGAGGGAGCCGTTGAGCGAGACGAAGTTGTCCGACTTCTCGCCGCTGCCGTAACCATTGGCCGAAATTCTGTAAACCCAGAGATTCCAGCGATCCTTCGTCGCTGCCTTCGCGCCCTTGTCAACACCAGTCGGCGCCGTATAAGTGACGTCGAAAGGGCCCGCCTGTCCGAGATGGGCGTAGTATCGCACCAGTCCGAGGCGAACCAATCGCGCCAAGCCGTGTCGCAGATCATCCGGACTCGCGTTCGTCGGCGACACGTACTTAAGGGTGTCGGAGAGATTCGCCAGCTGCTGCTGCCCGATGAAATGGAGAGTGAACTCTGTCCCACCACCGCCGGTGGATTGATTGGTCACGAGAATGTGAACTTGCGCGTCCTGCCTGTCGCGAACGTAGTCGATGAAACCGATCTCGGTTCGCATGAAATCGAAATCGCAGAAGTTGCAGTCGAGAAAGACGCGGAGGCGTAGTTGTGGCGACGAGGTATCCGCTGGAGCCGGCTGTTGCGCATCTGCAGAGGAAAAAGCAAATGCGAGGAGAGCGATCCGGAAAAGAAAATCAAAGCGGGACGGGCGCATTGATCACTCGGGGGGCGGGTGTTGGACAGAAATACCGTCGAATGCCCGACGGCACAACCCTCACATCCTTGTGCCGCGCCCATGGCTATTGTGGAATACGCTTCGCTTGCGAAATGGCTTTCACGAACTCCCTGAT
>Ga0207707_10006453_pt1 | contig 10245 bp, 8 predicted proteins | sample KBSC83BmetaG_FD_184336 | JGI IMG/M metagenome (GOLD analysis project Ga0207707, IMG submission 184336) | Corn rhizosphere microbial communities from Kellogg Biological Station, Michigan, USA - KBS C8-3B metaG (SPAdes) (version 2) | ecosystem: Host-associated > Plants > Roots > Rhizosphere ... | reverse complement strand
TGGCCTGGATCGCCGTGATCGCAGCGGTCAAAGTCGTCTTGCCATGATCGACGTGACCGATCGTTCCGACGTTCACGTGCGGCTTGTTACGCTCGTATTTGGCTTTGCTCATGTCGTCCTCAGACGTATCTCGTTTTGACCAAGCTCGCGATCGGGATTGAACCGATGACCTCACCCTTACCAAGGGTGTGCTCTACCAACTGAGCTACGCGAGCGGTTTCTTCACTTCTCCAGCACGACGGAAACTCCGCCGCTTCCTGCATCAACGCGCTTCCCTTCACAATTCCATCAGAGCGGGAGACGGGACTCGAACCCGCGACATCAAGCTTGGAAGGCTAGCGCTCTACCAACTGAGCTACTCCCGCATAAAAAAATCCGACCCCCTCTGCTTCTATGGTGGGGGAAGGATTCGAACCTTCGAAGGCATAAGCCGGCAGATTTACAGTCTGCTCCTTTTGGCCACTCAGGAACCCCACCGATTCGCCACTTTTTTTGCCAACGGACCCGGCAGAGCTGACGGCGAGAATCGAACTCGCAACCTGCTGATTACAAATCAGCTGCTCTGCCAATTGAGCTACGTCAGCAACAAACAGCGATTTTTCATCGCAAGCCTAGTAGAATAGCCAACTTAGACGGGTGAGTCAACCCGACCCGTCGCACCACCTCTCGCATCCCGGAACGCCCCAAAAAGCCGCAGAAAACACACCCAGATCATCAACACCACCAGCGGTACGAACATGAACCCGATGGTGAACCCGGACAGAATTGCGGCGACGGCGACGCAAATGGTGGCGACACCTTCGGCGGCTCCCCGCCAGTGTGATTTCCAGGCGAATGCCGGCCACGACAGCGTCATGATACAAACTGCGAACAGCACCGCCAGAGGAGGAAAATCCGGACGCCGCGTCACGATCGTCTCGACGAGCCCGAAAAAGCCCAGGAAAGCAACACCGCCGCAAACACCCACCGCGATTCGCTCGACGAGCCCGAAATCGACCGGCATGGGAGTCCCGGCGCGCGGCAACAGGCGGACAGCAGTGATCAGACCAACAACGATGGCGAACAGACCGACGGGAAGATCGAGGATCGCCAGAAACCGGGTGACCGCTACCGCAGCTTTTTCCACTTGGTCCCCTGCGGGGTGTCCTCGATCGCGATGCCCTTCGCTTCGATATCGGAGCGAATCGAATCGGCTTTGGCGAAATCCCGCTGAAGACGCGCCTCTTTCCGCGCCGCCAGGCGCTCCTCCACCCAGCTCGATACTTCGGGATCTGGACCCTCAATCTCCGGCACCACATCCAGCACCGAGTTGATCCGCGCAAAAGCGTCGCGCGCCTTCTGCAACGCGCGCTTGTCAACGCCGCCCCGATCGAGTTCGGCGTTGGCCTTCCGCACGAAGGTGAACAGCGCGCCCAACGCCGTCGGAGCATTCAAGTCATCGAACAACGCCGCCTTCACCTCGGCTTCGGTCTGCTCGGCAATCTCCTCCAGCTCCGGCGTCGCACCCTTTGCCGCGGCGAGCCTCGCCGCGAAATCTCCGATCCGGCGCACGCCCTCCATCGAAGCCTCGAGCGCCTCCCCCGACATATTGAGCTGCTTGCGATAGTGCGTCGAGAAAACGAAATGCCTGAACGCCGCTGCGGGCACTCCCTTGTCGCGAAGGTCCTGAACCGTCGCAACGTTGCCGAGGCGCTTCGCCATCTTGCTGCCGTCGGTGAGCAGGAACTCGCCGTGACACCAGAAGCGGGAAAAGATTTTCCCCGTCGCACCTTCCGACTGTGCGATCTCGTCCTCGTGGTGGGGAAAAACGAGATCGATGCCCCCGCAGTGGATGTCGAGGGTCTCGCCCAGATACTTCATCGCCATCGCCGAGCACTCGAGATGCCATCCGGGGCGTCCCCTACCCCATGGAGAATCCCAGGCCGCGCCCGTCGCTTCGTCCTCGGGCTTGGCCGCCTTCCATAGCGCGAAATCCTGCGCATTCTCCTTCGAGTAGTCATCCTGCAACACCCGAGCACCCGCCTTCACCTCGCGGGTATCCAGGCGGGAGAGCTTCCCGTAATCCTTGAACCTGTCGATGGCGTAATAGACGGTCCCGTCTTCAGCCTTGTACGCGAGCTTGCGATCCATCAGCCGCTGCACGATCGCAATCATCTCGGGGATGTGGTCGGTCGCGCGCGGATAAAGCTCGGCGTCCTGAATTCGCAAGAATGCCCGGTCAGCATGGAACGTCTGCGTAACCGGCGCGGTCACTTCGCCAATGCTGATCCCTCTTTCAGCGGCGGACTTGATGATCTTGTCGTCGACATCGGTCAGGTTCATCACCTGAAAATTCTGCCAGCCCCGCAGCGCAAAGACCCGCCGCAACAGATCCTCGAACAGAAAGGTGCGGAAATTTCCGAGGTGCGCGGGCTTGTAAACGGTCGGCCCGCAAGTGTACATCCGCACGGTCTTGCCGTCCGTCGGCGCGAACGGCTCTATCCTGCGGGTAAGGGTGTTATAGAGCCGGAATTCGGGGTCTGCCATTCGCGGAAGCTAGACCCACCCGAACCGACTTTCAACCGAATCGCTCGGCTACGCGCGCAACGTTTGGGTGACGCATCTGCACCACTCGGCCTTCAACGAGATTGATGATGCGCGCGGTAATTCGATGCAGCTCGATCGGATTGGGTGCAGCCAGAATTGTCGTGATGCCACGCCGAGCAAGGTTCGCGAGCAATGCCACGACATCATCGTCGAAGAGAAGCCCCTGGCCCGACAATGTTTCGTCGAGCAGAATGGCGCGCGGCTCTCCGATCAGCGCCTGGGCGAGACCGAGACGCTGCACCAGACCAGGCGGCAGACTGCTCACCCGGCGAGTAGCGTGCACGTGGAGTGCGACTTCCTTGAGCGCGGCTTCGACCTGGCAGGCGCGGCCGGCCGAGGAAAGATCGTGAAGCGTCGCGTAATACTCGAGCGCTTCGCGCACGGTGAGAAAGGAGTAGTAGCTGGTTCGCTGCGGGACATAGCAGAGACCGACTGGAACGTGATGCGCGGTGAGCTGCTCCCCAAACCAGTTGATGCTGCCGCTATCCGGTCGCAGCAGACCGCTAAGGCAAAGCAACAGCGTCGATTTTCCGGAATCAGGGCGACCGACGAGGCCGACGATCTCACCCCGCTCGATCTCGAACGACACGTCGCGCAACGCCGGGACTGCGACAGTGCGGGGTCTCGGACCCGAATGGTAGGTCTTGCTGAGACTTTTCACGGACAATGCGATCTGCACGATGGGATCCTCGCGCGAAGGTTTGCGCAGAGGATCGCAATGTCCGGTGAATCAGAAGCATCGTTGGCCGGCAGTCGCAACCGTTGCATCGCCCGATGGCGTGAATCTTTCAGGCATCACCAAGGCGTTTCACTCACGATGGGAGGCAAAATGAAACTGGCAATCAAAGCATCGACAGGCCTTGTGCTCGCCGCTTTCGCAATCGGGTGCGGCGGCGATAACCCCGTTCAACCAGGGAACGTCGCTGGCGTGTATTACGCGAGCCAGTTCGTAACAACCGGGACCGGTGGTCAGACCAATCAGCTGCTGGCGGGAAGTACGGTGAACATTCAGCTGCTCCCCAACGGATCAACAACCGGACAGCTGCATCTCGTCGCCAGTCCGTCCAATCCCGCCCTCGATGCCGATCTCGCTGGGACGTGGACGCAGTCCGGAAACACTGTCACGTTCACTCAGAGCGCCGACACCTTCATCCGCGACATGACTTTCACGGTGGTGCCAACCTCGAGCTCATGGCAGCTCGTTGCCGACCATGTCTTCGCAGGAACTCGCGTCCAGCTCACGCTCAGCCAGGGAGGCCTGATCTAAGCGCGGCAACGCGAGTCGATTTTCTATGCGGCCGTTTTTTCCCGAATCGAGATAAGGTCGGGCGCAGGTGTCGACGGGACGAGCACCCCTCCGTCCGGCACGGGGACACGAAGGACGAAGATCCGGTCGCGGGTGCTCTTTCTGAATCCCTTGCCCTCGTAAATCCGGTTGATGAGGATGCGGCGCACGATCACCATCACGGTCACGAGCGTCGGCAGCGCGACGATCAAACCAAGGGGGCCAAGCAGCTTCCCGATCACCAGGACCGCGGTGATTGTGAGCACCGGCGGCATGTCGATCTTTTTCGACATCACCAGCGGCGAGACGAGATTGCCCTCGATCAGGTGAATGATCACGCCGAGGAGGAGGACGTAGAGAGCTTTGGTGCCGCCGCCCGGTCCACCAAGCACGAAGAGCGCGGGGAGGGTCGTCGACAGGAGAGTGCCGAAGAACGGAACAACCGCGACGAGCCCGGTGAAAACGCCGAAGGTCAGCCAGTAGGGGACATGGAGTGCATAGAGCCCACCGGCGGTGAGCGCTGCCAGTACGGTCATCGTCAACAGTTGTCCCACGATGTACGCGCGCAGCCTGTCCGCGAGGTCGCGCAGGACATCGCGCACTAGGTCGCGGTGGATCGGCGGGAAGAGCGCGATCAGCCATTCCCGGTAGGTGCCCGGCTGCAGCGCCAGATAGATGCTCATCACGATGACGGCGAAGCAATCGATAAGCACCTGCACGAAGGATAGAACGCGGGGGACGACGCCCTGCGCCTGAGCGGCGAGCTGCTCGTAGACGACGCCGATGAGGGGATGCTCGCCGGGCTTCCACAAGTCGCGCAGCGCCGGGAAGCGGGCGACGAAGTGAGCGATGCCGTTTTCCCAGGCCTCGATGTAATTCGGCATCACGACGATCAGCGCGCGCGTCTGTTCGATGACCGGCGGGAGCAGGATCGCGAACAATCCGAGCAGAGCAGCCGCGGTACCGACGACGGAGATGAAGAAGGCGAGGCGGGGCGGGACGTGCGCGCGGTTCACCAGCAGATCTCTCACCGCGCCCAGGTAGAGCGAGATGATGATCGCGATGAAGAGCAGGAGAAAGACGTGCGCGGTCGCCCCCAGCATCCAGAGGAGCAACACTGTCAGAATGACGCCGGTTATTACCGGCGCGACTCTGGAACGGCCGGGGATTGCCGCGCTAGCCAATGCTACTTCTTCTCGTCGTGGATCTCTTCGACTTCTACGGACTCTTCTTCGTGGCTCGCCGCGCCGGAACCGAGCGCGCGGTTATTGAGCTGGGTACCCGGCGGCAGCACGCCCATCTTCTGCTTGAGCTGGATGAGCAGCATCTCGGCCGACTGGTTACCGCCGGCGGCCTCGAGGCGCTTGAAGTCATTCGCCAGCTTGTCGCCGGAGAACTCTTCCTCGATCTCGGCGTTCGCCCGGACCTTCCGCTCGTTGGCTTCGATCTTTTCTTCCATGCGGGCAAAGGCCTCGAATGCCGACTTCTCCGAGATGTGGGACATCGTCTCGTTGATGCGTTTCTGGGCGTCGGCGCGGCGCTGCTTGGCGAGGAGGAGATTCTTCTTGCGGTTCGCCTCTTCGATGTTGTCGTTGAGGGTGCGCAGTGAATCCTTGAGACGGTCGGTCTCCTGCTTGTGCGCCTGCCAGGTGAGATTGAGCTGGTCGGCGCGCGACATGTGCTCGCTGCGACGAATCAGGGCCTGCTTGGCGAGGTCGTCCTGGCTCTGTTGCACCGCGAGCATGGCGCGACGCTCCCAGTCCTCGGCGTCCTTCATCTCCTGGCGGGTCTGATCCTGGAGCCGCTTCTCGTCGGCAATCGCGGCGGCGACCTGCTGCTTCGCCTTCACGAGCTGCGAGCGCATGTCGAGAATGATCTGATTGAGCATCTTCTCGGGCTGCTCGAACTCGCTGATCGCGGCGTTCACGTTAGCGCGGAAGAGCATCGCAATTCGATCAAAAATGTTCATGGGTGGGTTGGTTCGAGTCGAGTCTTGGGCTTAGAGTTTCTTTGCATCTTACATGTAACGGGTTGTGGGTTGCGGGTGGCACGGTTGCGGGTTGCGGGTGAAACGCCCTAAGGACCGATCCCTGCGAAGGGACGGTCTTGCGGTCTTCACCGGCAACCCGCAACGCCGAACCGGCAACCCGCAACCAGTTATCCCCGCGTTTAAGTACCCGGTTTGAAAGGCATTCTCCCGCGAAAGTACCCCCTTTTTTCGTACTTCACTAGAACCGACCGCTATCCGTCGGTTCGTTTGATCTGGTACAACCGCTCCTTCGCCAGCTTTCTGCCCGTCGGGGTCGCCGCGAGTCCGCCCCCGGCGGTCTCCCGGTATCGAACATCCATCTCGCGTCCGATATCCCCCATCACATCGATCACTTCGTCGACCGGGATGGCGAACGTAATGCCTGCCAGCGCCATCTCGATTCCTGCCAGCGCGATCGCCGAGCCGGTGGCATTTCTGAAAACGCACGGCAGCTCCACCAATCCGCCGAGCGGATCGCAAACCAGACCCAGCGTTCCCTGCATCGTCAGCGCAACCGCGTGTCCGACCTGGGACGGCGATCCGCCGAGCATTTCGGTCGCGGCGCCGGCGGCCATCCCCGCCGCGGCACCGGTCTCCGCCTGACATCCTCCTTCGGCACCCGACAACGACGCCCGCTCGGCGACGACCGCTCCGATCAGACCCGCCGTCGCCAGACCATCGACGACCTTTTCATCCGGCACCGATCGCGCTTTCGCGAGGCCGGTCAGGATCGCCGGCAGGACACCCGCCCCTCCCGCTGTCGGCGCCGCTACGATCACTCCCATCGCGGCGTTCACCTCCTGCACTGCCAAGGCGCGAGTCAGAATATCCCGGAACGGCGTGTCGGCCAGCGGACCACTCGGATTCTTGCGCAGCTTCGCAGCATCGCCGCCGACCAGACCCGACGCCGAATAGAGATCGCCAGTCAGGCCTTTCTCGATCGCGCCGCGCATGACGTCGAGCGCGCGTTGCAGCGCGGCGCGAATGTCCTGCACCGGCCGGCCCTGATCGCGCGCTTCGGTTTCGAGCGCGACGTGCGCCAGGGTTTTCTTCTGTTGTTCCGCGTCCCGAATCGCGTCAGCGAGCGCCTTGTACACTTAGCCGCCGCTCACTTTGTCGAGCCGCCGCGTCCAGCGAACCCAGTCGAGCGCCCGCAATTCCTCGCCGGCCTTTTTGTCCGGCTGTTCGTCGCACTCGATGACCATGAACGCGTCGCCGCCTTTTTCCTTTCTCGTCAGCCTCAGCGTCGCAATGTTGATGTCGTGCTCCGCCAGGATCCCCGTGATTCTGGCGATCGAACCCTTCCTATCCTCAGCTACGAGAACGATGGTGTGTAAGTTTCCAGTCACTTCGACAGGGTAGCCGTCAATCTCCTGTACCAGCACCCTGCCCGCCCCCAGCGATGATCCCAGCATCGTCGCCTTGTTGCCATTGAGCTCGATGGAGATTCGCACGGTGTTCGGGTGTGCGGCATCGGCGATGGTCGTTTTCTCGAACTTGTAGTCGAGACCCTCGCGCTCGGCGATCTTGAGGGCGTCGCGAATCCTTTCGTCGTCGGGCCGAAACCCGAGCAGGCCTGCGACGAGCGCCTTGTCGGTGCCATGGCCTTCACCGGTGCGGGCAAAGGAGCCGTGGAGCTGGAGGACACCGGTCTGGGGAGTTCCGCCGACGAGGCAACGGGCGAGGAGGCCGAGCCGGCAGGCGCCGGCCGTGTGGGAGGAGGAGGGGCCGACCATTACGGGGCCGATTATGTCGAGAAGGCTTACCATCCTTTGTCCTCACATTCCAGGTGTCCTTCCATTCCAGGAAACTGCAAAGGAAGACTACCGGCGGGCGGCCCTCGGCGGAACGGCGGGAGGCCGCGGGCTAAGCGAAACGCCCGTTAGCTCCAGCACGTGGCCGCAGGCCGGCCCGCCCACGGCCGCCCGCCGGTAGTCTTCTTTTGGCTATCCTGCCTTCCTCGCCCTGCCATTCTTGCCAGCACGCGCCTTCCCCAGCAACGGTCGAAGGTACTGCCCGGTGTACGACTCCTTGACTCGCGCGACGTCTTCGGGACTCCCCGCCGCGACGATGTCGCCGCCGCGGAGCCCGCCCTCGGGACCGAGGTCGACGATCCAGTCGGCGGTCTTGATGACGTCGAGGTTGTGCTCAATGACGAGCACCGTGTTGCCGCGGTCAACGAGCCGGTGCAAGACGCTGAGGAGCATGCGGACGTCCTCGAAGTGCAATCCAGTCGTCGGCTCGTCGAGGATGTAGAACGTGCGACCGGTGTCGCGCTTGGATAATTCCGCGGCGAGCTTGACGCGCTGCGCTTCGCCGCCGGACAGCGTCGTCGCCGACTGGCCGAGGTGGATGTAGCCGAGTCCGACATCGTAGAGAGTCTGGAGCTTCTGGCGGACGCGCGGCTGGTTCTCGAAGAAAGCGAGCGCGTCTTCCACCGTTTGCTCCAGGACATCGGCGATGCTCAGGCCGCGGAAGCGGACCTCGAGGGTCTCACGATTGTAGCGCTTTCCTTTGCAGACGTCGCACGGCACGTAGACGTCGGGGAGAAAGTGCATCTCGATCTTGACGAGACCATCGCCTTCACACGCTTCGCAGCGCCCGCCTTTCACATTGAACGAGAATCTGCCCGGACCGTAGCCGCGGATCTTCGCTTCGGGCAGCTCGGCGAACAGCTCGCGGATGGGAGTGAACAAACCGGTGTAGGTCGCAGGATTCGAGCGCGGGGTGCGACCGATCGGGCTCTGGTCGATATCGATGACTTTGTCGAGATGCTGAAAGCCGGTGATTCGATCGTGCTTGCCGGGAATCACCCGCGCACGGTAGAAGTGGCGCGCCATCGCGCGGTGCAGGATGTCTTCGATGAGGGTCGACTTCCCGCTGCCCGACACACCGGTAATTGCGACGAACAATCCGAGCGGGATCTCGACGTCGAGCTTGCGGAGGTTGTGCTCACGCGCGCCCTCGATGCGGATGACGCGATCGGGGTCCATGCGACGTCGCACTTCGGGGATTGGAATCTCGACTTCACCGCGCAGGTAGCGGCCTGTAATCGAATCGCGATTAGCGGTGACTTCAGCAACCGTCCCTGCTGCGATCACCAGACCGCCGTGCTTCCCTGCCCCGGGCCCGAGATCGATGAGATGATCCGCCGCCTGCATGGTCTCCTCGTCGTGCTCTACGACGATCACGGTGTTGCCGAGGTCGCGGAGCTGGCGAAGGGTGTTCAGAAGCCGCGCGTTGTCGCGCTGGTGGAGGCCGATCGACGGCTCGTCGAGAATGTAGAGCACCCCCACAAGCCGCGATCCGATCTGGGTTGCCAGTCGAATGCGCTGCGCTTCCCCGCCGGAGAGCGATTCCGCCGAGCGGCCGAGGGTGAGGTATTCGAGTCCGACATCGTTGAGGAAGCGCAGGCGCTCGCGCACTTCCTTGAGGATCGGTGCGGCGATCTCCGGATCGAGGCCCGGCTTGCCGTTGCTGCGCACGGGTACGTTGTCGAAGAAATCGAGCGCATCGGTGATCGAGAGCTGGACGAGGTCGCCGATGTTCTGACCGGCGAGGGTGACGGCGAGTGACTCCGGCTTGAGGCGCCTTCCGCCGCAAGTCGTGCAGGCACGGGCCTGCATGTATTCCTCGAGCTCGAGGCGGACCGAATCGGATTCGGTCTCGTCGTAGCGGCGCTGAATATTGGAGACGATGCCCTCCCAATGGGTGCCCGAGGTATCGACGTTCCGCCCGCTTCTGCCACCGGTACCATATAGAAGCTTCTCGCGCACCTCCGGAGAAAGCTGGCCCCACGGGGTGTTGAGATTGAAGCCGAACTGCTTGGCCAATCCCGGGAGGATGACTTTTTTCAGGTAGCCGTCAGGTTCGCCCCACGGGAGGATGACGCCCTCGAGGATGCTGATGCTGGGATCGCCGAGTATGAGCTCCTCGCTCACTTCGCGGCGGGAGCCAAGTCCGCCGCAGGCGGGGCAGGCGCCGAATGGGGAGTTGAAGGAGAAGTGCCGGGGCTCGAGCTCGGGCAGCGAGATGCCGCACTCCGGGCAGCCGTACCGCTCGGAGAAGAGATGATGGGTTTTCTCATCGGCGCGCTGAACTTCGACGAGTCCTTCGGCGAGCTTGAGCGCGGTCTCCACGGAATCATTGAGGCGGCCTCGATCCTCACCGCGCACGACGAGCCGATCGACGATAACCGAGATGTTGTGATTCATGCGCCGGTTGAGGCGCGGCGGATTGGCGACCTCGACGAGCTCGCCATCGACGATGGCGCGGACGAATCCCTGCTTGCGGGCGGCATCGAACAGCTCGCGGAATTCCCCTTTGCGACCGCGCACCAGCGGCG
>Ga0207707_10006452_pt1 | contig 10248 bp, 8 predicted proteins | sample KBSC83BmetaG_FD_184336 | JGI IMG/M metagenome (GOLD analysis project Ga0207707, IMG submission 184336) | Corn rhizosphere microbial communities from Kellogg Biological Station, Michigan, USA - KBS C8-3B metaG (SPAdes) (version 2) | ecosystem: Host-associated > Plants > Roots > Rhizosphere ... | reverse complement strand
ACGGCCCGTACATCGGCGGCACCGGAATATCATTCTCGCGAAGATAGACCGAAAGCTGGCCGCGATGGTGGACAATGTGGTTCAGTACCATCGAGCGCATCACGGCGATCTTTGGCATCGTGAAATAGATCTGCTCGCCATTACGGAGTGACCATGGCTCACTCCAGATCTCGTCCGGAGCATTCTTAAGTGTCTCGATCGCATCGTTGTAGCATTTCTCGAAATGGGCGACGAGATCCTCGGTGCTTTTTGGCTCGAACGGCTTGTAATCCATTTTCGAAAAATCGAGCTCGGGGTCACGGACAGTGTTGACCGTCCAGCTGTGCATCTCAGCCACATGACTCGCTAGATGGCCAAAGGTCATCGATTTTTCGTGCGGCTTCCAGTCAAATTTGTCAGCGGGAACACGCTCCAGGACCGTTCTTGTCGTTTTGCCTTCATTTTCCAACTCAGCGATCAGCGCAGGAGCGATCGTATTGGCAGCAGTTGCAGTTGAACTCATTTCTTTTATTTCTCCTCACTTAAAAATTAAAAATTGGAACAGGACGGAAATGATATCACTCACGTTGCACAAATGCAACGTGAAACAATAAATTGTGTCACTGTGAATTTTGAGTATGAACCTAAATCGTCAGGCTTTCAACAACTGCTTTGCGATGACGAGGCGCTGGACCTCGCTGGTGCCTTCGCCGATGGTGCAGAGCTTTGAGTCGCGCCAGTATTTTTCGGCCGGATAGTCTTTTGTATAGCCGTAGCCGCCGTGTATCTGGACCGATTCTTCGGCAACGCGAACCGCCGTCTCGGAAGCGAAAAGTTTTGCCATTGCAGACTGTTTTGTGGTTTTTTTCCCGGCGTCCTTCATTGCCGCTGCCTGAAGCGTTAAGAGGCGAGCGGCCTCGATCTCCGTCGCCATGTCAGTGAGTTTGAACTGGATCGCCTGAAATTCGGCGATCGGCTTTCCGAATTGCTGCCGCTCCTTGGCGTATCTGATCGCGGCTTCGTATGCACCCTGCGCAATGCCGACGGAAAGCGCTGCGATCGAGATGCGGCCGCCGTCGAGCACCTGCATCGCCTGCAGAAATCCTTCGCCTTCGTTTCCCAGACGATTTTCATCCGGCACGTAGCAATCTTCAAAAACGACTGACGCCGTTTCGGACGCCCGCATGCCGAGTTTGTTTTCCTTCTTATCCGAACGAAATCCTTCCATCGACTTGTCGAAGATGAATGCCGAGATACCGTGGCTGCCTTTAGATCTATCTGTTGAGGCCATCGCGACCAGGGTATTGCACGAGATCGCATGGGTGATGAAATTTTTTGCGCCGTTGACCTTCCAGCCGCCATTCGATCGCACAGCGGTTGTACGGGTTCCGGAGGCGTCTGAGCCGGCCTGCGGCTCTGTCAGCCCCCAGGCACCGAACGATTCGCCATGCGCCAGCGGCGTGAGATAGTTTTTCTTCTGTTCTTCGGAGCCGAAAGTGTAGATATGATTCGAGCAAAGCGAGTTGTGCGCCGCTACCGACAGTCCGACCGATCCGTCGACACGTCCAAGCTCTTCAATGATAGTCGCGTACTCTACGTATCCGAGCCCGGCGCCGCCGTATTCCTCCGGAAACAGAACGCCCATCAGGCCAAGCTCGGCCAGTTTTGGCCTAAGCTCATTGGGAAAATGCTGCGTCTCGTCCCATTCCATCACATGCGGCCGGATCTCACTCTCGGCGAATTCTCGCACGCTGTACTTGATCTGGTCTTGTTCCTCGGTCAGCTCGAAATTCATGGTAATAAAATAAAAGTTATGATCATATAACCATAATTTATCCTGCCGGAAATGTAAATCTGCGCTCGCAATAAAATTCTGTTGTCCAATAGCTGGAAAAGTACTATCATTTTCCTCACACCAAACAGTCGGACGCTATGAAACAGATCAAACTCCTTCTTTCGGTTTTGATTCTCCTCGTGGCTTTGCAGACGGCGGGGTTTGCCCAAGAAAACAAAGAGCCCTCGCTCGCCGATAACTACGTTCTTGAGGTCATGTACTCAAAGGGAAGTCCGCTCGCGTACCAAAGAATTGGTGGGTGGACCTGGTACGACGGGTTCCGACGGGCTCCCGGTTTTGAGCGGTCAGCCGGCGGCCGGCCCGTGGAAGCTGTAAAGATCTATACTCGCGAAGAATCCGGAACGGTAAAGATCAAAGTGACAATTCTTAGCGGCGCCGATATTGAGTTCGAGAATCTTGTTTCCGAGTACACGGTCGGGACCGAGAAAATAACTCTTAGCGAGCTCGCAAAGTTTGGTGTCGTACCGTTCGAGGTCGGGCTCGTACGCTCGCCGGCGACGACCGCGTATATTCCGAAAGTCAACAACGACACTAAGTCGCTGGTGGTCAGTATTGAACCAGTCGTCGCAAATCTGCCCGCTTATAAGATCCGGGTCTTAAATAGTTCGGCAAAGCCCGTAGCGGGATTTTCCTACAATACGTTTCTCGAAGGCCGGAGGCGATACAGCGGAATGCCGCAGCAGTTTGATGGAACGCCTCTGATAAATCCCGGCGGTTTTTATGAAAAGGTTTTCCCGTACGCCCTTCAATCAACGACGCAGTCAACAGGCGAGGTTCCTCCGCCCATTCCAGGACTGCAGTTGAATGTTCTCACGGTCATCTTTACAGACGGCACGTATGAAGGCGAGCGTCTCGACGCCGCGCGGTTCAGAGGCTACAAGATGGGCGAGAAGATCCAGTTGACGCGAATTCTCGAGATACTCCGTTCAAAGTCCGCAGCAAGTTGGGATACGCTGGCACCGAGCGTGGACGCCCTGACCTATAAGGTCACCGTCTCGGATATTGAACCACTGTTTAAGGAGTTTCCGGGACTTCCCGAGGGTGAAACCGAGAATTTACGTTCAGCCGCAGAGGTTTCGGCCAACAAGATCGAAAAAGACTTTGTCGGAACATTTGGGACCGGGAAGAAGATAGATCCGACCGTGTTCTCTCCAGCAGTTAACGCGGCCATCGCCAAGTGCCAAAACTGGCTCGATAGCTTGCCATGACGTTAAACTGTGTGGATGAGTCGGGAAAACAATATTCTCACTGAGACCGCAGAGATCGCAGACGCCATTCGCAGCACAAAAACGATCGCCGTCCTCGGCATCAAACCCGAAAGTCGGGCGGAGCAGCCTGCATTTTACGTGCCCAAATACATGCAGGATTCCGGATACACGATCATCCCGGTGCCGGTTTATTATCCCGACGCGACCGAGATACTGGGTGAAAAAGTCTATCGTAAACTGAATGATATTCCCGGAGAGGTCGACATGGTAAACGTTTTTCGGCGGCCGCAGGACATCACGCAGCATGTGGGCGACATCATTGCGAAGATGCCAAAATTTGTGTGGTTTCAACTCGGCATCGTAAACAACGAGGCTGCCGAGAAATTAGCCGCCGCGGGCATTAAGGTCGTCCAGGACAAATGCCTGATGGTCGAGCATCGTTACTTGTAAGCGAATACCTTCCGAAATAAGTGAGAAGGGAGAAGTAAAAAGTGAGAAGGGAATTCTTTTCACATTTCACTTTTTCGTTTTTCCTTTTTTGCAGATGTCATCTTTTCTATCTCATCCCGAGAGAGAGTTCGGTATTGACCGACCTTAATGCCAAGATCGGTGAACGGCCCTATGGCTGTCCGACGCAGTTTGACGACAGAGTGTCCTACTGCATCAAACATCTTGCGTATCTGCTGATTGTGCCCCTCGAAAAGCGTTATTTCGAACCAGCCGTTCTTCTCGGTTGAAGGCAGCGGTTTGATGTTCGCCGGTGCAGTCTTAAATCCGTCGGCGAGCCTGATGCCGCGCCGTAGTTTGTTGATCGCGTTTGCATTCGGAATGCCTTTCACTTTGACCTCATAAACTTTCGCTATCTGGCGCGATGACGCGACGAAATTTGAAAATTCGCCGTCGTTTGTCAGGATGATCAGTCCCTCAGTATTGAAATCAAGCCGGCCGACAGGGAAGAGCCGACCAAAGCCGCGCACAAGATCGACAACGAGCGGCCGTTTTTCGGGGTCCGCTGCGCTAGAGAGATATCCTTTGGGCTTATTGAGCAGAATATAAGCTTTCTCGCGGCCGGAGGTCAGCTTCGGATTGATCAGCTTGCCGCGGACTTTGATGTGGTCCCTCGCCGGATCCGCTTTTGTCCCGAGTTCGATAACGATCTGACCGTTGACCGAAACCTCGCCGCTGCTGATCAGGTCTTCGGCGCCGCGTCGAGACGCGATTCCGGCCTGCGCGATAAGTTTGTTCAATCGTTCCGCCACACAGAAATTTTACTCTACGCTGCCTGTCCCGGATGAATGCCGCACAACGATTTCGAAGAACGTTTGCTCGTATAATGTTTTGAGACGAGTGAAAAACGACCCCGCGATCAAAGATTTTGACGGCCGCTCCGCCGGGCTGTATCCGCATTTGAAAATAACGGCGGAGGAGTTTCCGCGTGTGCTCGCGACGCGGCGGATCGAGGCCGACGGGGCCGAATATTTCGGCGCGTTTTTGACGCGGACTTCAGCCCGTATCCTGATCGACTTTGCAAACCGCGTCTTTCGCCTGCGAAGCTGCGACATCCCGATCGATGGCAAGTTTGCCGTTCCTTGCACGCAGTACCATCACCGCCGCTGTCTTGCGCCGTGTGTTGCCAGCCTGTGCGGCCTCGACGAATATCTCGCAATGGTCGATCTCGTTCGGCTGTTTCTAGCGAACCGCCGAGCTGACCTAGTCGAGTCACTGGCCTTTCGCATACACCTCGCGTCTGACGCGTTAGATTTCGAGACCGCCGCCTACTGGCGCGATATCCTCGCCTCTATTGAAAGCTATTGGTCAAAGCCGCGCTGGAACGGCTGGATCGACGGCGATGTGGTCGACGCGTTCGAGATCGAGGACGGATGTGATGAACTGCGGATTTTTTTAGTTACGCAGCGCGGGAGATATGTGCTGGGCCGCAAGGTTTTCAGTTTTGGTACGGATGTCTCTGCCGCCAACGCAATGTCACGCATCATTCACGGCTTTTATCAGGCATACGCGCCGCGTGAGATCCGCGTATCTCGCGATTTTGAAGGGAGAAAAGATCTCGCGAAATATCTAGGTGAAAAATTTGGCCGAGCGGTGCCGATCAGTCCGGCCACAAAAAATACGCGCCGTGTTACGACCTCACGTGCCGTCAAACTAGCGCGTGACGAGAGCGAACTTGACGCTGCCAAACCGCCGACGGACGCGGTTGCAATCGGTAACGAACTCAAACGTATATTTGATCTAAAACGACGTCCGCGTCGTGTCGAGTGTTTCGATGTCGCGCACATTTCCGGGACCGCGTTTGTCGCGGCGTCATCCGTCTGGCTAGACGGGCATTTTGTGGGCGGCGAATACGGCATTCGCGTCTCGAACGAATCAAGTGAATTGGCCGCGCTCGCTGAGGCAGTCGTATTCCGGCTATCGAGCCCACCGCGTCCGGGGCTGATCGTTCTCGACGGCGGCCGTCCACAGCTCAGGGCGGTCACGGACGCCTTGGTCAGGCAGCGCGGGGCAAGTGTCGCCATCGCTGCCGCTGCAAAGCCAAAGGGACACCATTCGGGCGTTGCTTATTTTTTGCTAGAGTCGGGCGAACGAGTCGAGTTTGACGGGTCGGCTCCGGCGCAAAACATGCTCAAGATACTTCGCGACGACGCGCACGATCTAGCCAACCGCGCCCATCGTGATCTTCGCGATCTGCGGCACAATTACGAACTGGCCTCGATCTTACCTTCGATCGACGAGGCCGAGCGGCGAACTATGCTCAGAGCCGTCGGATCAATAAACAGATTGGTCGCGTTGTCTGACAGTGAGATATGCGAGATTGCAAACCCGAGAGCCGCGAAAATAATTTCTAAAGATTTAAGAGTGTTCCGCTCGGGCCGCGCACGGGAAGTCTTGCCGCTGATAGTTCCGATCCGCTTCGACGACGAGAACGGCTCGGCGGACGATCTGCGGCCGATCGCGACGAAATGAAGCCTATCCGGACCGCGCTGTTCGTTTGCCCTTAACTCGCAGCCGGCCAAATTCGGTCAACAGCGGTTTGAGCAGTTTGATCGCCTCGTCGTGTGCCGCGCCATTGCTCGCGACGATGCCGTTGTGATTTTGCAGGTCCTCGATGTCGTAACGCATCCGCTCGCCAAAAATATCGGTCAGCCGTCCGCCGGCCTCCTCCAAAATTATCTGCGGCGCGCACGTGTCCCAAAGCTTTGTGCGGGGACTGAGATGGATGTATATGTCGCAAATGCCCTCCGCGATCAGTCCGATCTTCAAGCCGACCGAGCCGCGGCGGCAATTATCGCGGAAGCCAAACTCCTTTATGACGCGGTTCATCTTGTTACTCCAATGATGGCGTGTGACGGCCATGGTCATCTCGCTGAATTGTGCCGTTTTTGAAACAACCAACCGCGTCGTTGTTCTTTCACGCGTAACAAACGCTCCGCCGCCTTTTGTGGCTGAATACATCGTGTCGAAGTCAGGTAGATACACAACGCCCACGACCGGTTCGCCTTTGTCCGCCAGGCCGATGTGCACCGCAAAATCGCCGTCCTTTTTTACAAACCCGGCCGTGCCGTCGATCGGGTCGACGATCCAAGCCCGTTTTTTGGTGAGCCTTTCGAGCGGATCGTCCTTTTCTTCTTCTGACAGAACGGCGTCGTCGCGAAACTTCTCGGTCAGCTCGTCGACGATCAGTCGGCTGGCCATGCGGTCAGCCTCCGTCACGGGCTCGTAAAAATTATCAACGCCGAGTTTTTCCTCGGCGATTATTTCTTTGGCGTAATATTCAAGAATGAGAGCGCCGGCACGGCGAGCGAGGGCCTGAGCGGCGTCTAATTCGGCTTGATACATTTACTACAATTTATCACACCCAAGTTTACGCCCTCGTTAGTCTGATGGCGCCGCCCCAAACCTGTTTCGGCTTTCGTCCTTTCGAGTCGGGAAACAGCGCGAATATCCGAAACAGAAACGGCAGGCGTTTTACCTCAGCCGCGGTCTTCAGCGACGAATAGATCTCGACCGGGTTCCATCCAAGCAGCGTGAAAAAGTCCGGGCCATTTTCGGGCGCAAATTTCAGTTGGGCATTCGCCTTTTCGAGCGAGTCATAACCTTTTTGCAGCATCTTCAAGAGGGCAGGAGTTGCGAGATCGGTGATCCAATCCTTAAAGCTCGCCTCGTTAGCGAGATCGCGGGCCAGCTCCGTCACCTCTTCGTCAGAGAGATAAATGATCAGGCCTTCCGTAATGACGAGCACATTTTTCGATTCGGCTCCGATGCGGTGAAATAATTCTCGTCTCGCGTCAGCATCGCGAAGGTCCAATCGCACGCGTTCGAGTCGGCATCGCGGAGTCTCGACGGCGAGCCTCTCTTCCTTATAGTCGATCATCGCCGGCAGGTCGACTTCGATCCATTTCAGATCGGCCGGCAGATCAAGCCTGAATGGCCGCGTGTCCAAACCGGCCGCGAGATTGATGACGGTATCGGTGCCTGCGGCTACTCGCTCTTTTACAAAACGATCAAATGCAACGGTCCGGGCGATAAACGGCCACTCGTACTTCATCCCGAGCTGCATCTCGCCGGCGATCTGTTCACCACGTTCGCCCGCTAGCTGTCTCGCAAACGGGTCTTTGAACACAGCGTCAGCCCGCTCAGTCTCGCGGGCACGATAGATGGCGACCCATAGCGCAGTGTCGGAAATGTTTCTCAATGACGGTTCGGAGTTGTCGTACATGGGCTTGGAGTGGGCAGAACGAACAGCAAAAAAAAAGGTCGAACGTCTCCCACACCGTCCGACCTCGCGTCTTAGGAAGCTGTTTTGGGGCCGCTTCTAATTAAGACTGGGATAGTATCTACCTATCTGACTACGCTGTCAAATTGGTCATAGTAGAATTTTTCGGGTCTAGGGCAAAAATCTCCTCGCGAATCGTCTCAACCGGCAAGAGGAGGGATCCGCCAATGAAAAAGCTGAGCCTACTGATCGCAATATTTGTCCTGGGCATGTCCATTTCGGCACAGTCGCTCAAACCCGAGAACCCCTATCCGCTGAAAGCCGGCATAAATCGCGCGACCTCCGACAGCCTGGTCGGCATACACTACTGGTATTTTTACGCGACGCCAGGCAATAGCACGCTGACCGTCCGGTTGAAAACGCCGACCACACTATACGGAGCTCAGCTTAATACGGTCATCGCGGTGACGCTGACCGACGCAGCGCACACATGGAAAAACACCAAGACGGTCGCAACCCGCCCGAATCAGATGGAGGCGACATTCACCGCGGCCAATGTGAAGAAGCCGATGAAGATCATCGTCGCGGTCGCTCCGCCAAATCAAAACTTGGTCCGCATGGGCGGCGACTATGAACTCGAGGCAAACGGTGCCGTGAGCTTCGGTGAGAAAGGCGTTGCGGCGGAACCGATCATCCGAACGTTTCAGTCGATGGTCAATTCATACGGCGCGACGCGGTTCTTGGCAGATGGCTCTGTCGTCGCGGCCGACGGCTCGCGCGGGACTTGGACGGCGTTCGATCCCGATAACCATATTTACACCATTGAGATCGGCAAATTCCGGTGGTCGGTCCAATATCTGCCCGGCTACGGCCTAGTCAAACCTGAAGACCCGACCATGATCGTATTCCAGGAGCTTCGGCGATAGTACAGATTCTCCCTACGAGCCCACCGACCAGGGGGCGGCTCCGCTTGGAGCCGCCCTTTTCTTGAGTCGGCGGTTCGAAAATTTTTTGGTTGTAATCGAATATGATTGATAGTATAACTGTTTCCACTTCGAGTTACGGGTGTTAAAGTCGATATCGCCGAGCTATCTCTCCGTATGCAGGCTCGACCGCACATTTCGCAGGAACCCCACGCCGGCATTGATACCAAAATGGTCGCGGCGACGCGATTTCTTCTTGCTGCAAGCGCGCTCCTTATAATTCTCATAGATCCGACCGAGCCCGACCGTTTTGTCCTTCAGACGCATGCGGTTTTGATCTTGTACACCGGTTACAGCCTCTACGTCTTTTTATCGGTACAGTTTCGCAAGCGTCTGCCGTTGCTGGTGCAGCATCACTCGTGGTGGATCGACACAGCCTCATATCTTGTACTGGTCTCGCTGAGCAGCGGCACGAACAGCATATTCTTCTTTTTCTTCTTTTTCGCCGTGCTTACGGCGGCATTCGCGCGTGGGTTCCGCATGGGTTTTGCCGTGGTGGCTGTGTCGGCGACCGGGTTTTGGCTTGTCGCTCTTTTTACCACGACGGACACAACCTTTAATCTGAGCCGCTTTCTGCTCCGGCCGCTGTCGCTGCTCGTGCTTGGCTATCTTATGTCGCGTTGGGGTGGAACCGAGAACCGGTCGATGCGCCGCCTGGAGCTTTTGCGACAAATAGGTTCGATCTCGAATCCGCGCTTCGGTATCGGACGCACGGTCACGGCCAATATCGAGTTGATCCGAGCGTTTTATGACGCGGATGCGTGTCTGTTCGTTATAGGCGACCCGGGTTCGGAGACGATTCACGCATATCATTCGGGAGGCCCTCACACCAGCCAGTATCCAAACTCTCTAAGAGCAGAATCCGCGTTCGCATCAAAGCTTCTCGCTCCGGCACCGAACGACGCGGCCGTTCTCACAGGCCCGCTGCCTCGTTTACGTGCGAAAGGAAAATTTCGCGCATTCGATTGCGTTACGCGAAAGTTTATTGAGACGGGGACCGAAGCATTTGTAAACGTCTTGGATAGCCTCGAAGCTCGATCTCTGCTCACCACGCCGATCTATTATCGTAAACAACCCATCGGTCGGGTGTTCGTCTATTCGACCAGAGGCAATGTCTTCGACAGCAGCGATATTCTGTTTCTGCTCCAGGCAGTCGATTATTTCATTCCGATCGTGGAGAACATCCGCCTCGTAGACCAGATGGCAAGCGACGCCGCCGAACAGGAACGGAAAAGGATCGCCCGAGATATTCACGACAGCATCATCCAGCCGTATATCGGGCTGCAGATCGGGATCGAATCGCTGCGGCAATACACCGCAAGGGAGATCGACGGGCGCCAGGTCGACCAGGATATTTCCGATCGCGTTAAGCGGCTAAAGCAGATCGCCGACCAGGGTATCGACGATCTGCGCAACTACGTTCATGGCTTGACCGAGGCTGCGGCGCGGCGAACCGTTCTTCGCGACTCGCTTCATCGATTTACAGAAAAATTT
>Ga0207707_10006451_pt1 | contig 10248 bp, 11 predicted proteins | sample KBSC83BmetaG_FD_184336 | JGI IMG/M metagenome (GOLD analysis project Ga0207707, IMG submission 184336) | Corn rhizosphere microbial communities from Kellogg Biological Station, Michigan, USA - KBS C8-3B metaG (SPAdes) (version 2) | ecosystem: Host-associated > Plants > Roots > Rhizosphere ... | reverse complement strand
GGCGGCCTCGACGATGGTGGGCGTGTCCTCGGTGTTGGCGCCGGTGTAGAGGTTGCCGGCGGCGTCGGCGCGCACGGCGCACACCAGCGCCAGCTGCGGGCCGAGCTCGACGAACATGCGCGCGTACAGCTCGACGTAGGTGTTGATCGCGCCGACTTCCAGGCGCCCGGCCTCGAGCAGCTGCGCGACGCGCACGCTCTGCGGGCCGGCGAAGGCGAAGTCCACCTTGCGCGCGATGCCGCGCTCAAACAGGTCCAGGTGCTCGGGGCGGCTGATCGAGGAGATGAGCAGGTGCAGGTCGTGCACGGTGCGCGGATCGACCTGTGCCAGCGACCGCGACAGGAAGTCCGCCTGCTTCTGGTTGTTGCCCTCGAGTGCGACGCGATCGCCGGGTCGCAGCAGCGCCTGCAGGGCCGGCACGATCGCCGCGGGGTCGAGGAACTTGCCGCGCGTGAACGGCGCGACCGCTGCCAGGCGCCGCGCCTTGTCGTCGCGGCGCGTGCTCCAGGTTGCTTGTGGCATGGCGCGCATGTTGCGCTGAGGTACGCCGGCATCGCAAGCTAGCGAACTTCCCTCCGCCACGCAGGTCTTCGTTGCATGCCGCGACCGTACTGGCCGCTTCTGCTGCTTCTCGCCCTGCGGCCGCTCCCAGGCGCCGCCGCGGTCCCCGACGTCGACGTGCCGGCACTCGGCCTCAGCATCGCGCGCGTGCCGCCCGGGACCTCGGAGCCGCAGGTACGTGAGCGGCCCGACGGCTACGAGATGAAGATCGAGCTTGGCGTTGCGGTGATGCGCATCTTCCGCGAGAGTGGCCCGGTTGCGCCGGGGAGTGACGTCGCGAGCCCCGGCTACCGCGCGCGGCTCGATGCGCAGTTTAGCGCCGACGTCGACTCGGCAACCCAGGGGGCCCCGACCGTGGTCGGCGGCCAGGGCGCCTGGACCGTCATCGATGCGCGCGCGCATGACGCCGGCACCGCCTACACCTGCGTGACCTACGTCATCGTCGACCAGCACTTGTATCGCATGACCGTCATTGCCACCGGCGATCCGCGGCCGCCCGAGTTCGACGGGCTGGTGAAGGCGCTGTCCGGGGTCAGCTTCGAGCCGCTCGGGCGCACCTGAGCCGCACGCCGGCGCTCATGGCGCCGGCGTGCTGGAGAACAGTCCCGTGATGCTGCCACTCGCCAGGATATGGCCCCGGCGCCCGGCCGCCAGCAGCGCGTGCAGCAGCGTCTCGGCGTTGGCGGGGAAGTTGGCCGAGGCCGGCAGGCTGAGCTCGGTGTCGAGCGCGTACACGGTAAACACGTAGTGATGCGCGAACGGCTGCACGCCGGTCGGCGGACACGGTCCCTCGTAGCCGAAGTCGCCGAAGTCGTTGTTCACCTGAGCGCCGAAGCGGCTGCTCGCGGTGCCCGCGTTCTGCGGCAGGCTGGTGGTGTGCGCGGGGATGTTGTACATGCCCCAGTGCGAGAACGCCGCCGTGGTGTCGTAGGTGATGACCACGAAGCTGCGCGTGTCGTGCGGCGCATGCCGCCAGCTCAGCTGCGGCGACTCGTTGCCGCCGGCGCTGCCATCGGCGGTGCAGGCGTTCAGGTTGTTGGCGGTGATGTTGTCGACGGCGCTCAGCGGCAGCATCGCGCCGTCGGTGAACGTCAGGCTGGTGAGCTCGAGCCGGCGCTGCTCGCGCTCCTCATCGGCACGCGCCAGCGACAGGACGGTGGCGGCGGTACACACGGCGAGCCACAGCGTGCGCGCGAGCGTGCCGCGCGTGTTGGTATTCATGGTGCGCTCCCTGGCTACAACCCGCGCCAAAGCTTACTCCCGCGCCGGCGCGGCGCGGGTTTGTAACAAAGTTGGAACGTGGCCTGGAGCGCTACCGCGCTCGTGCGTCCGCGGCGCGCAGGCGCAGATTGCGCGCCAGGAATGCGTAGATATCCGCGCTCTGCTCGATCGCCTGCGTCACGGTCTCGCCGCCGCCGTGGCCGGAGGCCCGGTCTACCTCCAGCAGGACCGGCGCCGGTCCGGCCTGCGCCGCCTGCAGCGCGGCGGTGAACTTGAACGAGTGCATGGGCATCACGCGCGTGTCGTGGTCGCCGGTGATGATGAGCGTCGCCGGATAGCGCACGCCGGCGCGCACGTTGTGCACCGGCGAGTAGGCGTACAGGGCGCGGAACTCCCGCGGGTCCTGCGGTGAGCCGTAGTCCCCTTCCCAGCCGGCGCCCTGGCCGAAGCGGTTGAAGCGCAGCATGTCGAGGACCCCCACCTGGGCCACCGCCGCGCCGAACAGCTCGGGGCGCTGCGTGAGGCAGGCGCCCACCAGCAGCCCGCCGTTGGAGCGGCCGTGGATCGCCAGACGCTGCGCGCTGGTGTAACGGTGGTCGATCAGGAAGCGGGCGGCGGCGAGGAAGTCGTCGAACACCACCTGCTTGCGGGTGCGGATGGCCTGGCGGTGCCAGGCCTCACCGTATTCGCCGCCGCCGCGGATGTTGGCGAGCGCGAACACGCCGCCCATCTCCAGCCACGCGATGCGCGCCGGGTTGAACGCCGGCAGGCTCGACAGCCCGAAGCCGCCGTAGCCGTACAGCAGCACCGGGTTGTTGGCGTGCAGGTTGAGGCCCCGGCGGAAGGCGAGCAGCATCGGGATGCGCGTGCCGTCCTTGGAGGGGTAGAACACCTGGCGCTGCTCGAACGCGGCCGGATCGAACGCGACGCGCGGCGCGCGCCACACGCTGCTGCGCCCGCTGGCCACCTCGTAGCGGTATACCGTCGGCGGCGTGACGAGGTCGCTGAAGGCGTAGAAGGTCTCCGGCTCGTCCGCCTCGCCGTCGAAGCCCACCGCCGTGCCCGACCCCGGCAGCTCGATCTCGCGCGCGCCGCTGCCATCGAGCGCGTAGCTGACCACGCGGCTGTGCGCATCGTGCAGCGAGCGCACCAGCAGGCGGTGCCCGACGAGCGTCACGCTGCGGCCGGCGAGCTCGATGGCGTCGCGCCCCTCCGGAATCACCGTGCGCCAGCCCCCCGCCGCCGGCTGCTGCGGGTCGACGGCGATCACGCGCCCGTTGGGCGCATCGAGCGAAGTCAGAAAGTAGAGCCGGCCGCCGTCGGCGCCGACATAGGTGTAGGCCGCCGCGAAGCCGGTGGCCATCGCGGTGAGGCGCCCCGAGGCAAGATCGAGGACGGACACGTCCTCGCGTCCCTTGTCGCCCACCTCGCCCTCCCCGCTCAGCACCACCAGCCAGCGCCCGTCGGGGCTCAGGTGCGGCTCGTACTGCCAGTCCGGGTGGGCCGCATCGCCGAGCACGCGCCGGTCGTGCGTGGCGGGCGTGCCGAGCTCATGGAAGTACACGGCGTGGCCGCGGTCCTGGGTGCTGAGCTCGGCGCCGGCCGCCGGCGCCGGGAACGCACCGTAGTACAGGCCCTTGTTGTCGCGGCTGAAGACCGGCGGGTAGTACTTGGTGTGCGCGAGCACGTCCGGCAGGTCGGTGCCGCTTACGAGGTCACGGATGCGCCACTCGGTCCAGTCCGACCCCGACAGCGACACCCCGTAGGCCATCAGCCGGCCGTCGTGGCTCGGAACGTAGCCGGTCACCACCGGATGGCCGCCCGGCGGCAGTGCGTTCGGGTCGAGCGCCAGCACGGCGGGCGCCTCGGGGCTCGGGGCCGTCAGCAGCACGCTCTGGTCCTGGTGCCCGGTATTGCTGGTGTAGAAGTAACGTCCGCCCTGGCTGAAGGGCACGCCGGTCTTCTCGAAGTCGTAGAGCGCGGCGATCCGGTCGCGGATGCGCGCGCGCTGCGGCAGCTGCGCCAGGTAGGCATCGGTCAGCTGCCCCTCGGCCTGGACCCAGGCGCGCGTCGCGGGCGAATCGAGCTCCTCGAGCCAGCGGTACGGGTCGGCCACCGCCGTGCCGTGGTAGTCCTCGACCACGCCGCCGCGCGGCGCCGGCGGGTAGCCGGGCCGGGCGCCGCCGCGCAGCACCGGGGTGCAGGCCCAGAGTGCGCCCAGCGCGAGCGCCGCGCACAGGCCGAGCAGGAGCAGTTCGCCGCGATTGAAGGTCATGCGTGTTCCGTGGTGGCTGGGTGGGGCGCGGCGGCCGGTGCCGCGGGCGGCAGCGATTATGCCGTAGCGCGTCCGCGGCGCGCGCCGCGTAGAATCGGCGCATGTCGCGGCACATCGGCATCGTCGCCTGCTCCGCCGAGGGCGCGGCGCTGTGCTATCGCACCGTGTGCCTCGAGGGGGCGCAGTACCTGGGTGCGCTCGATCACCCCGAGGTGTCGATGCACACCCACTCGCTGGCCGAGTACATGCGCTGCATCGACCGCGACGACTGGGCAGGCGTGGCGCAGCTGATGCTGTCCTCGGCGCAGAAACTGGCGCGCGCCGGCGCCGGCTTCCTCATCTGCCCGGACAACACCATCCACCAGGCGATGCCGTGGGTGGCGCGGCGCTCGCCGCTGCCGTGGCTGCACATCGCCGAGGTGGTGGCGGCGGAGGCGCTGGAGCGCGGCTTCCGGCGCCTCGCCATCACCGGCACGCGTTACCTCGTCGACAGCGAGGTGTATCCGGAGAAGCTGAGCGCGCGCGGCCTCGGCTTCCTGCGCCCCAACCCGGTGGAGCGCGCCGAGATCAACCGCATCATCTTCAGCGAGCTGGTGGCGGGAGTGTTCACGCCGACGGCGACCGCCTACCTGCACAAGGTCATCGCGCGCATGCAGACGGAGGGGTGCGACGCGGTAGTGCTCGGCTGCACCGAGCTGCCGCTCATCATGAACGACGCCAACTCGCCCCTGCCGACCCTCGACTCGACGCGCCTGCTGGCGCGCGCCGCGCTGCGGCGCGCCGCCGGCGGCCGGCCCTGACACCGCGGCCTAGTTCTTCTCGATCTTGAAGGAGATCTTGACCTTGGCGCGGTAGCTCTTGACCTTGCCCTTCTCGACGACCAGGTCGAGCGCTTCGACCTCGACCACGCGCAGGTCGCGCAGCGACTTGCCGGCCTGACTGACCGCCGCGGCGGCGGCCTTCTCCCACGACTCGCTGCTGGTTCCGACGAGTTCGACGATCTTGTAGACGCTGTCGGCCATGGTGCACCTTTCACCCGCATCCGGCGGGCCATGTTGTTGTCGGCGCGCTCGCGCTGCGCGTGATGATGCGCCCCGCCGCGCCGCAATTGCAACGCAGCGGCCCTTGACCGCTCACTCAAGCGCGACTAAGCTGCGCACTTGAACAAACACTCAAGTCACGCATGGCCGCCCCCGACACCCGCACCCGGCTGATCCTCGCGGCCATGAAGCTCTTCTGGGAGAAGGGCTACGGCTCGACCAGCGTCGCCGACGTGCTGCAGTCGGCGCGCGTCAACAGCGGCAGCCTCTACCACTTCTTCCCCGGCAAGCAGGACCTGCTGCTGGCGGTGCTCGACATGTACCGCGACGGCATCCGGCGCATGCTGATCGAGCCGGCGTGGCGCGGCGTCGAGGACCCGATCGAGCGGGTGTTCGCGCTGCTGGCGCGCTACCGGCAGTCGCTCGCCGACACCGAGTGCTCCTACGGCTGCCCGATCGGCAGCCTCGCGCTCGAGCTGCACGAGCCGGACCTGGCGGTGCGCGAGCGCCTGGCCACCAACTTCGCCGCCTGGACCGACGCCGTGCACGAGTGCCTGATCGCGGCCGGCGAGCGGCTGCCGCGCGAACTCGACCGGCGCGAGCTGGCGGCGTTCGTGCTCACCGGCATGGAGGGCGGCGTCATGCAGGCGCGCACCTACCGTGACCTCACCACCTTCGACGGCGCGGTGCGTCAGCTGCGCGCCTATTTCGACCGGCTGCAGCGCGAAGCGACCCCGCCCCGGGCCCTGCGCGCGCGGCCCCCCGCCCCACGCCGAAAGGAACGCCGATGAAAGCCTCCGCCGCCCTCGCCCTGCTGCTGCTGCCGGCCGCCGCACTGGCCTCAGGCCCGCCCGCCGCCTTGCAGCCGCTCAGCTTCCTGGTGGGGCACTGCTGGAAGGGCACCTTCCCCAACAGCCAGACCACCGACGAGCACTGCTTCAGCTGGATCTACGGCGGCAAGTTCGTGCGCGACGAGCACGTCGTGCACCGCACGGGCGCGCCCGATGACTTCGGCGAGACCATCTACCTGTGGGATGCCGCCGCCGGACAGCTGCAGTACCTGTACATCGAGAGCGGCGGCGGCTACAGCCGCGGCACGGTCTCGGCCGACGGCGCGACGCTGGTGTTCCCGGCCACCAGCTACCGCGAGAACGGCAGCGAGCAGGTGTACCGCAGCCGCTGGCAGCGTGCGGGCGAGGACGCCTACGACGTCGTCACCGAGTTCCAGTCCAAGGAGCGCTGGGTGCCGGGGTTCGCCCTGCACATGCGCCGCCAGGGCGGGGACTCAGGCGACGGTGTCGGGGGCTGACTTGCGGCTCTTGCGCGCCGGCCGCCACACGGGCCGGCGCACCAGGGTGCTCTTGCCGAACAGCGATTCGATGAGATCGACGGCCAGCACCGCGGTCTTGTTGCGCACGTCGAAGGCGGGGTTGAGCTCGACGATGTCGAGCGAGGCGAGGCGGCGCGTGTCGGCGATCATTTCCATGCACAGCTGCGCCTCGCGGTAGGTCGGGCCGCCGGGCACCTGCGTGCCGACCCCCGGGGAGATTTCCGGGTCGAGGAAGTCGACGTCGAAGCTGACGTGCAGGTGGGTGTCGTGGTCGAGCCCGGCGAGCGCCTGCTCGAGCGTCTGACGCATGCCCATCTCGTCGACGTGCCGCATGTCGAACACGTCCAGCCCCTGCTCGTGCACGAAGCGCTTCTCGCCGGCATCGACGCTGCGCACGCCGATCTGGCGCACCCAGGCCGCCTGCAGCGCCGGCGTCGCCCCGCCGAGGCCGGTCAGCTCGGGCGGCCCGAACCCGCACAGGCAGGCGAGCGGCATGCCGTGCACGTTGCCGCTCGGGGACAGCTCGCTGGTGTTGAAGTCGGCGTGCGCATCGAGCCACAGCACGCGCAGCTTCTTGCCCTGCTCGCGGCAGTGGCGCGCCACCGCGCTGATCGAGCCGATGGCCAGGCAGTGATCGCCGCCCAGCAGAATCGGCAGGCGCTCGCGGCGCAGCTCGCCGTACACCGCCTGGTGCACCAGCTCGTTCCAGCGCACCACCTGCGGCAGGTGGCGGTAGCCGGCGTGCGGCGGCTCCCAGGGGTTGCCCGGGCCGCTCAAGTTGCCTAAGTCCACCACCTCGAGCTCGCGCCCGCGCAGCGCGGCGTCCAGCCCCGCCACGCGCAGCGCCTCGGGCCCCATGGAGGCGCCGCGGTCGGCGGCCCCGACGTCGGTGGGCGCACCGATGAGGCTCGCGGTGCGCACGGCGCTCACGCCGTCACCCCGGCGCGGGCCGCGGCGCGCGGCGTGCCGCGGCCCTCGTCCGCCAGCAGCGCGAACAGGTCCTTCGGGTCTTCCAGGTCCGGCACCAGGTCGACCTGGCGCTGCGTGCCGCGCTCCTCCTGGTGCACGCGCATGAGGTAGCGCAGCGCGGAGAAGTCCTCGAGCGCGAAGCCGACCGAGTCGAACACGGTCACCTCGTGCGCGGCCGTCCGGCCCGGCGCGCTGCCGGTCAGCACGCGGGTGAGCTCGGTGACCGGGTAGGCGGCATCCATCTGCTGGATTTCGCCCTCGATGCGCGACTGCGGCTCGAACTCCACCACCACGCGCACGTCCGGGCGGCGCAGGATGTCCGGGTGCAGCTCGGTCTTGCCCGGGCAGTCGCCGCCGACCGCGTTCAGGTGCATGCCGGGTGCGACCAGCTCCGGGGTGAGGATGGTGGCGTTGCATTTGTCGGCGGTCACGGTGGTGACGATGTCCGCGCCCGCCACGGCCGCCGCGGTCGAGGCGCAGCGCACCACCCTGAGCCCCGGCAGGCGCAGCCGGGCGAGGTTGCGCTCGAGCTTGTCGGTGGCGCCCGGGTCGGTGTCGAACAGCCGCACCTCGCGCACGCCCAGCAGGTCGTGGAAGGCGAGCGTCTGGAACTCGCTCTGCGCGCCGTTGCCGATGAGCGCCATGACGCGGCTGTCGGGCCGCGCCATGCGGCGCGCCGCCAGCGCCGAGGTGGCCGCGGTGCGCAGCGCCGTGGTGAGCGTGAGCTCGGACAGCAGCAGCGGGTAACCGGTCTCGACGTCGGCGAGCACGCCGAAGGCGGTCACGGTGAGCAGGCCCACCTGGGTGTTGCGGGGATGCCCGTTCACGTACTTGAAGGCGTACAGCCGCCCGTCACAGGCCGGCATGAGCTCGATCACGCCCACCGCCGAGTGGGTCGCGTGGCGCGCGGACTTCTCGAACGCCTCCCAGCGCACGAAGTCGGCCTCGATCTCCTGGGCGAGCTCCGCGATGAAGCGCTGCGCGCCGCGCCGCGCGACGAGCTCGCGCACCCGCTCGATACCGATGAAATCGACCATGACGCCTCTCCGGTGGGAGTCCGCCGGGCAACCGTTGCCGGACCCTGAAGAGCCATGGTCGTCGGAGGCAGAACCAAAATATAGACAGAAACTTGCCCAGAATATGCAGTTCGCTGCACACTATGATAGGCTAAACTGACGTTTTGACCTGAACATGGACGATATCGACCGCCAGCTCATCGGACTGCTCCGCAACGACGCCCGGGCCTCCGTGGCCTCCCTCGCCAAGGCCCTGGGAGTGGCGCGCGGGACGGTGCAGAACCGCATGGCGCGGCTCGCGGCGAGCGGCACCATCGTCGGCTACACGGTGCGGCTCAAGCCCGACATCGGCGTCGAGCGCATCCGCGCCTTCATGACCGTGGCGGTCGAGGGCAACCAGGTGGACAGGGTGATCAAGGCGCTGCGCGGCGAGCCGGCGGTGGCGGCGCTCCACAGCACCAACGGCCGCTGGGACATCGTCGCGGAGCTGCGCGCCGACAGCCTCGAGGAGTTCGACCGGGTGCTGGCGCGCATCCGCCTGGTCGAGGGTATCTCGCAGACCGAGACCAGCCTGCTGCTGTCCACCTTCAAGTTCTGAGCGCGCGGCGCCCGAACGCCGCCTTGGCGCGCACCAGCGCGCCGCGCTCCTTGGCGGCGATGAGTCCGGCGAAGGCGCGCGCCTCCTTCAGCAGGCGCTTGGGCGTCACCACCTTCTCGACCACGCCGAGCCGCAGTGCCTCGGAGGCGGTGATGCGCCCGCCGGTGAAATAGGCCGCGCGCGCCTTGCGCGGCGGGAACAGCGCGGCGATGTAGGCGGCGCCGCGCACCGTGCCGAGCTCGATCCCGCCCACGACGAAATACGCATCCTCGGCCGCCAGCACCACATCGCTCGCGCCGCACAGGGCGACGGCGCCGCCGAGCACGAACGCGTGCACGGCGCTCACCACCGGCACCTGGCAGCCGCGCAGCGCCCGCAGCGCCGCCCGCAGCGCCGGGTCGGGCGCGGCGCGCGCGCCGTCGCGACGGTCGGCGCCGGCGCAGAAGCCGCGCCCCTCGCCGCGCAGCAGCAGGCAGCGCACGTCGCTGCGCAGGCCGGCCTCGGTCACCACGCGCGCCAGCTCGCGCCAGGCGCGGCCGTCGAGCGCATTGATCGGCGGAAAGTCGAGCACCAGCTCGGCGACGTGCTGGTGGATGTGGCTGCGGACCGGCACCGCGTTACGCCGCCAGCAGCCGCAGCCAGTCGTGGTCCGACGGGCCGTAGGCCACGAAGAACGGGTTGAGCAGCTGCGCCCTGGTGTTGTAGCGCAGCGGCGCGCCGCCGAGGTCGACCACCGTGCCGCCGGCGCCGGCGAGCACCGCGTGCGCGGCCGCCGTGTCCCACTCGCTGGTGGGTCCCAGGCGCGGGTACACGTCCGCCGCCCCTTCCGCGACCAGGCAGAACTTGAGCGAGCTGCCCATGGGCTTGAGCTCGTGCGGCCCGAGGCGCGCCAGGAAGCCGTCGAGCGAGTCGCCGCGGTGCGAGCGGCTGCCGACCACGCGCAGCGGCGCAGCGCTCGCCGCACTCACGCGGATGGCGCGCGCCGGCTCGCCCGCGGCCACGCGCCAGGCGCCCGCGCCGGGCAGCCCGCGGTAGCTCACGCCGGTGACCGGCACGTGCACCACCCCGAGCACGGGTGCGTGCGCCTCGATGAGCGCGATGTTCACGGTGAACTGGCCGTTGCGCGCCAGGAACTCGCGCGTGCCGTCGAGCGGGTCCACCAGCCAGTAGCGCCGCCAGAGCGCGCGGGTGGCGAAGGGGGTGTCGGCCGCCTCCTCCGACAGCACCGGCACCGCGGG
>Ga0207707_10006449_pt1 | contig 10249 bp, 9 predicted proteins | sample KBSC83BmetaG_FD_184336 | JGI IMG/M metagenome (GOLD analysis project Ga0207707, IMG submission 184336) | Corn rhizosphere microbial communities from Kellogg Biological Station, Michigan, USA - KBS C8-3B metaG (SPAdes) (version 2) | ecosystem: Host-associated > Plants > Roots > Rhizosphere ... | reverse complement strand
CACCGGATTCACCATCGCGCCGGGCGACGAGGGTGAGCTGCGCGAAAAGATGCTCTGGCTTCTGCGCCATCCCGACGAGGCGCGCGAAATGGGCCGGCGCGCGCGGCGCGCGGCGGCGGAAATTTTTTCCGCCGAGGCTTATCGCGCCGGTTACCGCCGAATGCTCGATGCGGCCGCGGCGCGGCTGGCGCCGCTCCGTCCAACGACAAATTCTTTCGAGGACGATACCGAACATGGCACTGAGCCTGTTGCATGACTCATCGCTCGGTTGTGTGGCCTGCGCGGCCGACCGAGGCGGCGGCGTCAGGACCGCCTTTCTCGGCGGCGCGCGTTACGGCCGGCCGCTCGATGCCACCAACCAAAAAAAATTTCTTGCGCTCCGATCTCTCGGCGAACTGTTCGTGATCGGCTACTCGCGCGATCTCCGGCCGCGCTGCTTTAGCGAACACGCGCGCTTTTACTTGCTGCCCCAACTGCCGCTGGCGGTTTTGCGCTACCTGGAAATGCTCGTGTGCGCGCCCCTGCTGGTTTGCTGGCTGATCGTTCGCCACCGGGTGCAGATCGTTGTGGCGCAAAGCCCCTACGAAGGTTTTGCCGCTGCCGCCGCAAAAAAAATCGCGAAATCCTTCGGCTACCGGCTCGCGCTGGTGGTGGAGAGCCACGGCGATTTCGAGGAAAGCCTGCTGCTCCAGCGCGGCCGTGCCGCGCCCGCCGTTTATCGCCGGCTCATGCGCCGCGCAGCGCGATTTTCTTTGCAACATGCCGATCTCCTGCGCGCGGTTTCGGCGGCGACCCAACGGCAACTGGAAAAATGGTCGCCGGCGAAGTCCATCGTCCGATTTCCCGCCTGGACGGACATGGAGGTTTTTCTCATTGCCGGCGCCGCGGAAAAAGAAGATTTCTCCCAGGAGATTCTTTATGCCGGCGTGCTAACGCCGCAGAAGGGCGTGCATCATCTGATCGGCGCTTTCGCCGCGATCGCCGCGGAATTTCCCGAGGCCAGGCTGACGCTGGTCGGCCGCGCTCAGAATGAAATTTACACCGCGGAGTTGAAACGGCAGGTCGTCGTCGGCGGGCTGAGCGATCGAGTGTGTTTCGCCGCTCCGCTGCCGCAGGCAAATCTGGCGGTATGGATGAAAAATGCCGCCGTGCTGGTGTTGCCGTCGATCTCCGAGGGGCTCGGGCGGGTGATCATCGAAGCGATGGCAGCGGCGACCCCGGTGATCGCCAGCGATGTGGGCGGCATTCCGGAGATCGTAAAGGAGGGTGATAACGGTTTTCTGGTGCCGCCAGGCGACGAACGAGGCTTGGCCGAGAAGCTTCGCTGGATTCTGAAAAATCCGCACGAAGCGCGGCGGATGGGGCGGCGCGCGCGCGTCTTCGCGCAGCAATTTTTTTCCACCGAGACCTACCTCGAGGGCTATCGCCGGGTTTTTCGCGGCGCTCAGGATTCCATTCGGTGCGGCCATGCGTCTTCTTCTCTTTAATCTTGCGACCGATGCGGACGATCCCGTGCTCGGATTCACCTGCCGGTGGATCCGGGCGCTGGCGGAGCGGGCGGAGTTCATCCACGTCATAACCATGCGCGCGGGGCGCTTCGAGCTTCCGGCCAACGTGCGTGTCCATTCGGTGGGCAAGGAAAAAAGTTATAGCGAAGCGCGTCGCGTCGCGGAGTTCTATAAAATCCTCTCGGCCATCCTCTGGAACGATCGCATCGATATTTGTTTTTCGCACATGATGCCGCGCTTCACGGTGCTCGCCGGCCCGATCTTGCAAGCCAGGCGGGTTCCCGTCGTCACCTGGTACGCGCATCCCAGCATCACCTGGATTCTCCGACTCGCGCATCGCTTCTCCGCGCGCATGGTGGCGAGCGTCGCCACGGCATATCCATACAAGCGCGACAAGCTCATCGCCGTCGGCCAGGGCATCGACACCGCGCTCTTTGCGCCCGAGGCGGACGTCGAGCCGGCGGACCCGCCGATGATTCTTTGCGCAGGCCGGCTCTCGCCGGTGAAAGATCATCCGACTCTGCTCAAGGCCGCGGCGCTCTTGCGCCAGAATTATCGCCAGCCTTTTCAGGTGGTCATCGTCGGCGGGCCGGCAACCGCGCGCGACGATGCCTACGCGGGTTCGCTGCGCCGGCAGACACAACAGCTCGGATTGGATGGCGTGGTGCGCTTCGAGCCCGCGGTCTCCATCGAACAACTGCCGCCCTGGTATCGGCGCGCGACGGTCTACGCGAATATGACGCCGACCGGCTCCGGCGACAAAGTCGTGTGGGAAGCGATGGCTTGCGCCAAGCCTTGTGTCGTCGCCAACGAAGGTTTCCGCGAAACCCTGGGCAAATTCGCCGATCACCTGCTGTTTCCCTACGGCGACGCCGAAGCTCTCGCCGCGCGCCTGCAATTGGCATTGTCGCTCGCCGAAGACGAACGCCGGCGCATGGGCGCGTATCTGCGCGAGCAGGTGGAGCGTATGCACGGGCTGGAGCGCCTGGCCGACGTGCTCATCGAAATTTTCGCCGACTGCATCGAGAAAAGACCGCTGCGCCGTGCGCTCGGCGTGAGCCAGGCGGACACGCCTCATGGATAGCGCGCAGAGACCGGTGGTCGTGGTGCGCTCGGCGTGGCTACCGACGCGCCAGGCGAACGGCATTCAAACTGTGCGCATGTGCGAAGCTTTCGCGTCACTGGGGCTGCCGGTGAAGCTTTACTATGTCCCGCAGCCGCGCCTCCGCGACGACATAGCCGCCTATTACAATTTACAAGCGCCCATCGATTTCAAGCGCCTGCCGCGCGCGGTCCTGCCGATGCGGAAGCAATTCACGCTCAATCGGAGCTGGTCCGCGGCTCCGTCCTTCGCTCATGCCTTTCTCTGGTGCGGCTGGGTCACGCAAATTGCCAGTCGGGCGGACGCGCTTTTTTACTTTGTCCGCGAGCCCATGCTCGCCTGGTGGTTGGCGCTGAGGCGATTGCCGACGGTGCTTGAGATCCATGATATCCCCAAGGGATTTGAACGGATCTTCATCCGCGGCGCGTCTCGTCAAGACAGCCTGCGACTCTTGTTGTCGATTACCGAGCACCTGCGCATCGATCTGGCAGAGCAACTCGAGGTGCCGCCGCAGAAACTTTTGACGCTTCACGATGGCATAGAGAACCAAACGGCTCATTCAGAGACCAAGGAAATCGCCAGACAAAAACTCGGCTTAGCCGCGGATAGGAACCTGATCGTATATACGGGCCGGCTCGATGCCGAAAAAGGCGTCGAGGTGCTCGCGCGGGCAGCGCCGATGCTGCGCGATCTCCATATCGTGATCGTCGGCGACGGGATGTTGGCGGACGGGCGCCTGCAGCGGCTGATCGAAGAAATCAACGCCAGTAATGTGACCCTGGTCGGTTTTAGACCGCATTCGGAGGCGCGCCTGTTTCAAAAAGCCGCCGATGTGCTCGTGTTACCGCACTCCATGAAATATCTCCATTCGGCCTATTACACTTCTCCTCTGAAGCTTTTCGAATACATGGCGGCGGGCGCGCCGATCGTTGCAACCGAATTACCCGCTATTCGCGAAGTCATCCAACATGGCGATAACGGCTGGCTGGTCGCGCCGGACAACCCGAGCGAGTTGGCAGCGGGCATCCGTCACTTGCTGGAAAACAGGCAACTCGGGTCGGCGATGGCGGCAAAGGCCGCGCGCGACGCGCAAAGCTACACCTGGGAGAAACGCGCCGCACGCATCGTCGAGCGGCTAGGTTTGAGCGGCCTTACGGATGAAAACCGCCGCAAGACGGCGCAGGCGGCGCAATGAAGGACAAAAACTATCTCGCCCTGTGGCTGCTTTCGTTCGCCTTTGGTCTGGGGCTTTTCGCCTTTGGATCGCGCGATGCCGTCACGGCGCCGATTTTCTTTGCAATCGCCTATCCGGCGGTCTTCGTCGCCGTCGCCAAGACCATAGCCGCCTCGCGGGATTTTTTTAATCCGCTCTCTCTGATTTCGCTGATCGGATTCGTGCGCTACAGTTGCCCCGCGCTTTTGCTCCTGGCCGGGGTGGAGCCGCCCCAGGAAGTCGCCGATTCGTATCAATCGCTGGGTTTGTCGGACCCGGATTGGCTCTGGGCTCACGTTCTCGCTCTCGTGAGTCTCTGCGGCGTTGCGCTCGGCTGGCGCCTTGCGCCGGCGCGGCGCGCATGTCGATTGGATTTTTCTTTTGCGCCGGGTGTCAAACATGCGGCGATACTGAGCATGGCTGCGGGTTTCGCGGCGCTGATGGCGTTCATTCTCAAGAACGCTTCTCTTGGCGCGCTCGTCACCGGCGCCATGCGCGGCGTCACCGTCGAGGAAGGCACCGGCATTTATTTCCGGCTGATTTATCTATTGATCGCCGGCAGCATCGTGCTTTCAGTCTATCTGCTGAAGCGCGAAAAGGGCATCATCGCGCTGTTGCCGGTCCTGTTTTGCATGCTGGCTCTGCTCGGCCTCGGCGGCCGGGGCCGAGCGCTCACGCCGGTGCTGGCCGGCCTGCTGCTCGTCTGGTACCGCCAGCGCGAGCGCAGGAGCTGGCCGGCGATCTCGCTGCGCGTTCGGCACCTTTTCGTCGCTCTGCCGGCGATGGTTTTTCTGGCGTGGCTTTTTCACTTCGGCGCGCTTTACCGCGGCGGCTACGGTTTGAGCGCGCTGCCGATGTCGCTCTCGCCGCAAGGCATTGGCGACTACATTCAATACTCCATCTTTGCCGAATTCGGGCAGTTGCACGGCCTGGCCGGCGCCGTGGCGATCGGTCCCGGCGTGCTCGAAGGGCGCACCTTTCTCGGCAGTCTGTCCTGGCCGCTGTCCAAGCTGATGCCGATTCCCGGGCGCAGCGCCGGGATGTTCATCATCGAAACTCTCGAAGGTTTTCACTCCGAGCGAAAATGGGGCTTGCACGCGTCCCTGATCGGCGATGCTTACCTGAATTTTGGTCTCGCCGGAGTACTGCTAATTCTGCCGCTCTTCGGCATGCTCGCCAGATTTCTCTACGTGAGGTTCCGGGCCGGCACTCTGAACGCGGCGCTGTACGCGTTCGTTGTCATCTACGGTGTCAATCTGTTTTTGAAATCCATCGAGGCATGGCCGCACCTGTTGACCGGGCTCGTGTTCATGCTCGCTATCCTTCGCTTCGGTAACCTCTTCTACTGGCGCACCCGGGACCGGCGCAAATTTTTGCAGACGGAGCAGTTGCCGGCGTGAAGATTTTGCATCTGATCAATACTCTGTCCGCCGGCGGCGCCGAGCTGCACCTGCTCGCGCTCTGCCGCTATCTGAAAAAACAGGGAATCGACGTGGCCGTAGCCTGTCTGCGTGAAAATGTGCGCGACAGCCGGCCGCTCCGCGCCGACTTCGAAGCGGAAAATATTCCGGTGACTTCGCTCGCGGGCGAGAGCCGCTACAATGTCGGTTTTCTCGGCCGGCTTTTGACCCTGGTCCGCCGCCAGCGGCCAGATATTCTTCACACCCATCTGCCGCGCGCGGATATCGCGGGTGCCCTCGCCGCGCGCGCTGCCAACGCGCCGCCGCTCGTTTGCTCGGTGCACGGCATCTATCGCGACCGCTGGTTTGGTTCCTGGGCCGCACCGCTCATGCGCTGGGCCTACGATGAGGCCGACGCCGTGATTGCGATTTCCGCCGCTGTGGAAGACTGGCTGGCGCGCGATCTGCGCGCGCGCGCCGCCAACATCCGCGTGATCCACTACGGTATCGAGACTGCGCGCTTCACCGCGCCGTCTGAATGCGACTCGGATCGGCGCTGCGATGCGATCGTGATCGGTTCGATGGGCCGGCTCGAGCCCGGCAAGGGCTTTGATTGCCTGATCCGCGCTATGCAGGTCGTGCGCGCCCAGGTTCCGAACGCGATCCTCCGGATCGCCGGACCCGATCCGCACAGCTACGGCGAAACCCTGCGCCGGCTGATCGCGGAATCAAATCTCGAAGGACAGGTGGAGTTGATCGGCTTCCAGGCCGATGCTGCGGCTTTTTTTCGAGGACTCGACGTTTTCGCCTTCGCTTCTCATTCCGAAGGCTTCGGCCAAGTCGTCATCGAGGCCATGGCGGCCGGCAAGCCGGTCGTCGCCAGCCGGATTGCGCCGCTGACCGAGATCGTCGTCGAGCGGGAAACCGGCTTTCTCGTCGAGCGCGGCAACGCCGACACGTTCGCCGGCGCGATCCATCGACTGTGCCGCGACACCGCGGAGCGGCGGCGTCTGGGCGAGTGCGGCAAGAAGCGGGTCGAGGAATACTTTACGGTCGACCGGATGGGGCGCGAGACGATCGCATTGTATGAGCGGCTGCTCGGGCAGAGAGGTTCGTTGAAGTCGGTGGCGTGATCCATGAGAAAAAAAATTCTCTTCGTCGACAACCGCTCGCAATATTTCGTCTCGCATCGGCTGGCGCTCGCCGCCGCGGTGCGCGATCGGCTCGGTGAGGTGCACGTCACGACCCTCAGCCGGCGCGACCCGGACATCGAAAAAATCGCTGCGAGCGGCATGGCCTTTCATCGCCTGTCGCGCAATTCCAACAATCGCTCGGTGCTGAAGCCGCTCAGCCTCGCGCTGGAGCTGGGCCGGCTATTCGATGAGCTGCGCCCCGATCTCATCCATATATTTACTCTCAAGGCTATGTGCGTCAGCGGCTTTTCGCTGCTGCGGGCTCATCCCAAGGCCGTGCTCATGACCGTGACCGGTCTCGGGTACGCATTTACTTCTCACAGCCTGAAGGCGCGGTTGCTCGGCGCCTCGGTCGCCGCGATTATCCCGCCGCTGCTCAAGCGCGTGGGCGATGAATTCGTGTTTCAAAATCAGGATGACCTCGCGATCTTTCACCGGCGCTTCGGCATCGAGCCCGAGCGACTGTTTTTGATCCGCGGCTCGGGCGTCGATCTCGGCAAGTACCGGGCAGCCGACGAGCGGGCGGGAACGCCGACGGTGGCGCTGGTGGGGCGCATGCTGCGCGACAAAGGAGTGGTGGAGTTCGTCGAAGCGGCGAGACGGCTCAAACAAGAGGGCCTCCAGGCAAGATTCATTCTCGCCGGCGATCCCGATCCCGAGAATCCCGCCGGCATTGCACCGGCGCAATTGCAGCAATGGCACGAGAGCGGCGTGGTCGAATGGCGCGGCTACTGTCATGACATGCCCGGTCTGTTCGCCGAAGCGCACGTGATTTGTCTGCCGTCCTATCGCGAGGGCGCGCCGCGGGTGCTGATCGAGGCGGCATCCTGCGGCAAGCCGATCGTCGCTGCCGACGTTTCCGGCTGTCGCGAAGTCGTGCGCCACGGCGAAACCGGTTTGCTCGTGCCGGCGCGCGACAGCGGCGCGCTGGCGGAGGCATTGCGCGCTCTGATCCAGAACCGCGAATTGCGCATCTCCATGGGACGGGAGGGGCGCGCCTTCGCCGAGCGCGAGTTGTCCCTCGATAAAGTCATCGGCGAGAATTTCAAGCTTTACGAAAAGCATCTGGGCAATGGATATGAACACCATTCTTCTTACCGGCAGTAGCGGTTATATCGGCCGCGCGCTCGCGCCCTGTCTGAAGACCAAGGGCTGGAAGGTGATCGGTCTTGATCGCAGGCCGGCCCCGGCGGCCGATCTCGACGGTTTCATTCACGGCGATCTGCGCGAGTCGTCCTGCCTCGAACGAATTCCCGGCGGGGTCGACGCTGTATTCCACCTGGCTGCGGCCAAGGACGACTGGGGATTGTCGGATGAGGAGTATTTCGACGACAACGTGAACGCGACCCGAAAACTTCTCACCTCCGGCGCCGCGCGCGGCGTGAAGAACTGGCTTTTTTTCAGCTCGGTGGCGGTACTCGGACCGAGCGCCGTGCCGTTGAGCGAAACGGCGCCGCTGGCGCCGCGGGACGCCTACGGCGAGTCGAAGAGCGAAGGCGAAAAACTTTTTCACGGCCTGACGGCGAACGATCCTGCGATGCGGGTGACGATTGTCCGGCCGTCGGTCGTTTTCGGGGCCGGCAATCCGCCCAACACCAACGTCTACCGCTTGATCGATGCGCTCTATCGCAACCGCTTCGTGATGGTGGGCAAAGGCGAAGCGATCAAGACGACTTCGTATATCGAGAACCTGGTCGCGGCGACGATGTTTCTCGTCGAACGCATGGCGCCGGGGGTGCAGACTTTCATTTACGTCGATGAGCCGAAGTTCTCGACCGCCGACATGGTCCGAGAAATTTGCGCGCTGCTCGAAAAACCGCCGCCCCGGTGGAATCTTCCGCTCGGCGTCGCCGCGCCGCTGGCGCATCTGGCCGACGTGGCGGCGCTGCTGGCGCGCAGAGATCTGCCGATCACGGCGGCGCGGATCAAAAAATTCTGCCGGCCGACCAATTTCGATGCAGCTAAGCTACGCGCGCTCGAATGGCGTCAGCCGGTATCGATGAAAGAAGCGCTGCGGCGCAGCATCGAGTGGTATCTGCAGGCGAGGTGATTGTCGAAGGACGAAAAAATGTCATGAAACCGAGATGGATCAATCTGGGCTCAGCCGGAATTCTCTTCGTCGGGTTGCTCTTGTTCGATCTGCCGGCGGAGGCTCCGCTCGAAAAACACGTCGAGCAGATGTTCCCACCGCGGGCATTTGCGCAGACTCGAAGTATTTTCAACGTCCGAGACTTCGGCGCGCGCGGCGACGACGCCGCGGACGATACCGCGGCGATTCAACGGACCGTCAACGCGGCATCCGACGGCGCCACCATTTATTTTCCGCCGGGGATTTACCAGGTGAGCAATTTCTTTGTACGAAATCGCTCGCGACTGAGTTTTGTAGGCGAGGGGGAAACCTCGATCATCAAGCAAAAGACCGGCGCGCCGCGCATCGCGACCTTCGAGCAGGTGCGCGACATGACCATTACTAAACTCGCTTTCGACGCCAACGGCATCCTCAAATATGGCGGCGTCGCCTTTTATGCCTCCAGCGGCGTGCGCATCGAGAATAACCGCTTTTTCGACAACGCGCCGAAACCGGCCCACTCCGGCGACCACTATTCTATTGTCTTTGGCAAGGGGCCGACGCCGAGCCGCGATATCAAGATCGTCAACAATACGATCGACGATCTCCAGCTCGAGGTCGATCACTCGCAGAAGGTTCTCATCGAAGGCAATACCGTGCGCCGCGCTTTGAACACCGCCGGCATAGGCATTTTCACCATCGGCGATAATGCGGTGGCGGAGGATTACGTGATCAAAGGCAATACCCTGATCGATCCGCCCAAGCTCGGCTTCACGGTCGAGCTGGATCCGCCCACGACTAACTATTGCTCGTTTCGCCGCATCGCGATCATCGGCAACCGGATCATACGGACGAAGACCGGCGGCCGCGGCATTTTGATCGGCACCCCGGACAACAGCAAGCCGACCGTCGGCAACGTCTTCGAGGACATTACGATCAAGGACAACGTGATGCGGATCGAGTCCGGCGCGCCGCAGCCGGGCCCGATGATTTTCGCCAATGCTTCGGCGCGATCGGCGATAACTTTTCAGCGCCTGATCATCAGCGGCAACCGCTTTGAAAACAAGGCGACGGCGAATATCGGCTACGCCATCGACTTGCGGCGGGTGCAAAATTCCACCGTTGCCGACAATCACATCGCGGGCGCCACCAGCGGCATCGCGCTCTCGGGCGAGCTCTCGGCCAACGACGTGCGCGGCAACGTCGTCGAAGCGGCGGAGATCGCCTACCGCCTCGACAGTTCGCTGGGCGGCAATCGGGCTGCCAATAATCAAATGCTCGGCAGTCCGCGCCAGCCTTGGATCCTGTCCAACCTGAAGCCATCGGATGCCATCGAGCGATGAGCGAACCGGCGAATTCGCTTATCGTTGGTTTTTAGATCGCGCGCCTCGCCGCAACGGGATTCTGTATTGGAAAAAGCACACGGCCGTGCAGGCAATTATCTGCAATTTCACTGCCGTTCGCTGCCTTTCGAATCTCGAAACATTGCACAACCGGATAGTTAGTGGAGCGCATGCGTATGGTACAGCGGTTGCTTTATTTACTTCACAGCGCGCAAAGACTTGCCGCACAAAAAATTCACGAGGACTAAATTGGATGGAAAGTCAGAACAGCCGGGAAGAAGCCGAGCAAAGCAAGAGTTTGTCTTTTGAGTGTGAGGGCTGCGGTGGTTTTTTCGAGTCATGGGAACGCCTGCGCCAGCACCAGGTGGATTGTCAAAGCGATGAATCGGACGGTTGGCTGTAGCGACGCCGGTCAGTCCAAT
>Ga0207707_10006448_pt1 | contig 10249 bp, 11 predicted proteins | sample KBSC83BmetaG_FD_184336 | JGI IMG/M metagenome (GOLD analysis project Ga0207707, IMG submission 184336) | Corn rhizosphere microbial communities from Kellogg Biological Station, Michigan, USA - KBS C8-3B metaG (SPAdes) (version 2) | ecosystem: Host-associated > Plants > Roots > Rhizosphere ... | reverse complement strand
CCCGCATGTCGTGGTGGGGCTGGAAGACTGGTCTGAGCAAAGTAAGCGATATGCGGAACAGATTGTGACGGACACGGCCCGGGCATTGGGGAACACCCGCTTCACTGTGTCTACCGAGGTTCGTCCTGGCGATCCAGTCACCACGGTCTGCGAATTTGGGGCCGCCTTCGACCTGATTGTGGTCGGTTCACATGGACGCAAGGGACTCGACCGTTTCTTGCTGGGCAGCGTGTCGCACGGGATCGTGCACCGCGCCCTCTGCCCGGTTCTCGTCGTACGCTGACAGCCCGACGGCCTCCAGGCGACGGTCCTCAACGTTTCATACAAGAAAGGATGCCGGGCTATGAGCCTTCGAGTCATACTGAGCACGTTGTTGATGGTCATGGGATGCAGTTCATGGGTCGCCGCACAAACGGCCCGAGGGAACCCTGAATCCGGCCAGGTGGTGTACGAAAAGAATTGCCTGCGTTGTCACGGCGATAAATTGGACGGGAACGGACCGGACGGGAAGGACCTGATCGTTCGCCCCGCCAATCTCCAATCCATCACCTCGAGGTCGAAAACCGATTGGGAACTCTTAATCACCATTTCGCATGGCGCAGCCTTTACCCCCATGCACGGGTTCCGGGGAAAGCTCACAGACCAGCAGGTCATGGATGTGTTGGCCTATGTGCGGATGATGGCGCCGTTCGACCGGTCCAACTGAGCCTTGCCTGGCAACGGGGTCATGATCGTTCACCGACTCCTCACAGACCAGAGCCTGTTGAGTGGGTGATCGGACATGAAACAATTCCGCCCATTGTTCCAACCGCCTCCGGCGACCGGGAACCTGGAATCGGGACCGGTCATCCTGCACGATGGCACGACCGCATCCTTCCGCCCCGCCTGTGCGGAGGACCGGGCCTTGATGCAGGCGTTCATCGATCGGTTGTCACCAGCATCGAGACGTCATCGGTTCTTTTCTGAAACCGCGCCCCCTGCCGACATCATCGCGTCGCTCTGCGATTCCTCGAACGCCTCTAACCAACTCACCGTCGTGGTCACGAGGACCGTCGCCGGACAGTCGCGCATTATCGCTGCCGGTTCCTATTGGGCGCGGACCACCGACGAGGCTGAGGTGGCCATGGCCGTCGACGACGACTTTCACGGGAAAGGCCTGGGCACGATCCTGCTCGAACGGCTGGCGATGCTGGCCATCCACCGGGGCTTCACCGGGCTATGGGCGGTTACCCACACTGACAATGAGGCCATGCGGGAAGTCTTCCGGGAATCCGGGTATGCGGTCCATGAAACCTATGAAGGCGACGACATACAGGTCGAACTCTCGCTGCATCCGACTGAAAGCACGACGACCCGCTTGGAGTTGCGCGAACGGATCGCCACGGCCGCCTCTCTCCGCCCCTTTTTCTATCCTCGTTCCGTGGCCGTGATCGGAGCGTCGCGGGATCCCACGCGTATCGGCTATCGGATCGTCGAAGCTCTCGTCTGCAACCGATTTCGCGGCGCCATCTGTCCGGTGAACCCCAAGGCGGCGACCATTGCAGGCTTGACCGCCTTCCCGTCCGTCACCGCAGTTCCCGACACCGTCGATCTGGCAGTGATCGTCGTACCGCGTGAGGCGGTGCCGTCCGTGATCAACGATTGTGCCGGCAAAGGCATCGGCTCCGTGATCGTGATCTCCTCGGGCTTTGCCGAAACAGGCCCTGAAGGCAAGCAGGCCCAGGACCGTCTCGTGGAGGCTGTCCGTCAACAGGGCATGCGCATGATCGGACCAAACTGCTTCGGGCTGCTGAATACCGATCCGGTCATCCGTCTCAACGCCACCTTCACGTCGGCCTTTCCTCCCGCCGGCCGCATGGCCATGTCCACCCAGAGCGGCGCCCTGGGACTCGCGATTCTCTCCGCGGCACACCGGTTACAGTTGGGCGTGTCCTCATTCGTCAGCGTGGGAAATAAAGCCGACGTCTCCACGAACGATCTCCTGCAATATTGGGAGGATGACCCCTCCACCGACATCATTCTCCTCTACCTGGAGTCCTTCGGAAATCCCCGACGTTTTGCGAGAATTGCGAGACGCGTCGCTCGTCGCAAACCGATTGTGGCGATCAAATCAGGCCGGAGCCTTGCCGGACGCCGCGCGGCGAGCTCACATACCGCCGCACTGGCGTCGAGCGAGGTGGCAGTGGAAACACTTTTTCTGCAATCCGGCGTGATCCGCGCAGACACCTTGGATGAGCTCTTCGCCCTGGCCCGAGGGCTTGCCGATCAGCCCCTGCCGAAAGGCCCGCGCGTCGGCATCATCACCAACGCCGGTGGCCCCGGCATCCTCTGCACCGACGCCTGTGAAGCGGGTGGGCTGTCTGTGCCCGAGCTGTCCAAGACAACCACCTCATCCCTTTCGGCCTTCTTACCTCCCGCCGCCTCGTTAAAGAACCCGGTGGATCTGATCGCATCCGCCAGTTCGAACCACTATACACAAGCGATTACCACCCTCCTCGCCTCCCAGGAAATCGATGCCATGATTATCCTCTACATGTCCGTGACAGTCGGCGACGCAGCCGGCATTGCGAACGGAATCTTGCGCGGAATCTCCACAGCCAGACAAGCCGGTGGCACCGATACCCCGATCTACATCTGTTGGATGGCAGAAGGGGATCTTGAACGGACTTTTCAGGCGGGAAGCGAGACGATCCCCACATTTCCATTGCCGGAACATCCGGCAGTCGTGCTCAGTAAAGCTTACCGGTATGAAGCATGGCGCTCCCAGCCGACCGGCATGGTTCCGGATTTCGACGATATCGACTTCAGTGCCGCGCGAGCTATCTGTGCCAAGGCCCCGTCTCAAGGGGCCGGTTGGCTGACCGTCGAGGAGACCAGAGCCCTCCTCGCTTCCGCGAAACTCCCTGTTGCGCAGGGCGGAGTCGCGAAGAGCGCGGACCAGGCAGTGGCCCTGGCCTACGGCATAGGCTTTCCCGTCGCCGTCAAGCTCGCGTCACACCAGATCCTCCACAAAACCGAGATGGGCGGCGTGCATCTGAACCTGGCTGATGAGCAAGCCGTGAGGAATTCGTTCGAGGTGATTCAGGCCAGGCTCGCACAGGACAACAAACTGGACGCGATGGAAGGGGTGCTCGTGCAGCCGATGCTGTCCGGTGGGGTTGAGGTGATGGTCGGCATGACGCACGACCGGCTCTTCGGCCCCTTGATCGCATTCGGTCTCGGCGGAATCCATGTGGAGATTCTGGGCGACGTGCGGTTTCGGATTACTCCCCTCACCGACCGCGACGCACAGCAGATGGTGCGCGAGATTAAAGGCTATCGATTGCTGCAAGGCTACCGGGGCCACCCTGCCGCGGATGTGGAGGCCATCGAAGAAGTGCTCCTGCGTCTCTCTCGGCTCGTCGAAGATATTCCCGAGATCAGCGAGGTGGACTTGAATCCCGTCTTCGCCATGCCGCCAGGACAAGGCTGCAGAATCGTAGATGCCAGAATACGCCTTGAAAAGAATGCGCCTCGACCCATGCTTTAGGAGTGCGACTACACGGTTATTGAAAAGGCTCAGTATGTCGATGATGATAGCATCAGCATGGTTGGCCATCCTGTCTGGTATTCCGATCGGTCTCCAGCTCGGCGCGACCGGCACGGGAGGAGGGATTCTGGCCGTTCCGATGATGGTCTACATTGCAGGGATTCCGGTTCAGCAGGCCACCGCCATGTCATTAGTCATTGTCGCGGGCTCAGCCCTTTTCGGATCATGGGATTACGGTCGAGCCGGACTGGTCAAGGGAAAGGCAGCGCTCGCGTTCAGTTGGGCGGGCATCCTCGGGTCGTGGGTAGGTGCCTATGGGAATGTCCTTGCGCAAAGGGAGATGCTCCTGATCCTTTTCGGAATCATGCTGTTACTCTCCAGATCGTTGGTTACGCGTCACTCGCACATACTCGCAGGCACACAGCAAGAGGAATATTGTGGCACTCGATTCCCAAGGACTTGCTGGATCAAGATGGCTGGATTGGGGTTGGTCATCGGAGCCCTGAACGGCTTCTTCGGGGTAGGAGGCGGTTTTATGATCGTGCCGGCGCTGACACTGATTCTAGGATTCCCGTCCCGTATTGCCATCGGGACATCGCTGACCATCATCACCTTGATTTCAGTCGGAGGTATTCTAGGACACCTCCAGTTCGGCAAAATCGATGCGCCCCTCACAGGGTTGGTGGTCCTCGGTGGTGCCACAGGCATGTTCTTCGGCATGAGATTGGGTGCGGTCATGTCCACGTCCGCCATGAATCGAGTGACTGCTGCGATCACAGTCGGTGTTGCTCTCGGCCTGATTGTGCTGAATACGGTAAAACTTTTGGGAGTGCAGCTATGAATCGCTCTCAACCATCCAGGACACACGTTGCCGGGTTTCTATATCCTGGCGGCACCCGAGGCACCTTCTCCCCATATGTCGAGAAGGCTCCTGCAGTATGGATTTCAGATCAGGATCCGACAGTGCGGTGATCATGATCGAAAGTTGATTCCCTATGAACTTCGGTTCATCCTTACAGCATTTCATACATCTCATCCAGATCACTATGCCTTCGGGATCTTGAGTGAAGGAATGAATACGGCTCGATAGGAGGCTCACACATGAACGTACGGTCAGGGTTACTCGGGTTCGCGCTAGCCATGAGTTCTTTCGTCGGTGCAGCCGATGCGGAGGTAGAAATGGATTCGCAGCGGGCGCTCACGGGGGAACAGGTCTACGCAGAGAACCGATGCGCACTCTGTCATGTCGTCCACGGTAAGGGTGGCACAATTGGTCGTGATCTCAGCCATGTGGGGGCTCAGCGAGATGAGCAATGGCTGAGGAAGTTCATGAAAGCCCCTGCTGAAGTTGCCCCCCAAGTAAAGATGCCTCCATTTAAAGGAACCGCCGGCGAACTTGAAGCGCTCGTCGCCTATTTGCGCTCCTTAAAATGAGCCTCGCTTCTCACGGCCACAGACAGCAGAGGAGAAGAGCCTATGGACTTCTTGAGACGATCCGAGAGGGCAATGCGATCGTTCCTCCCGTCAGGGAACGGACGTCGACGTTCTTGGATATTGATCAGCGTTTTAGGATGCCTCGTGACTCTGGGCCTGACGACGCAGCTCGACCGGTTACCAGTGCTTGCTCAATCACCTTCAGCCGGCGGAAGTAAGGACGGCCAGGCCTGCATCCAGTGCCATACGACACAGAACGTCGCGCTCGTGGAGGAATGGCGTCTGGGTGCGCATGGCCAGAAAGGCATCAACTGTGCGGATTGCCATCGAGCCGAAAAGTCCGATCGCGATGCGATGGAGCACTATGGATATCTGATCGCCACCATCGTCACACCGAAAGATTGCGCTCGCTGCCATCAAAAAGAGGTCCTCGAGCAAATGGGTAGTCACCATGCCTCAGCGGGTCAGATTTTAGCGTCGGCAGATAACTATCTCGGCGAAGTGGTGGCGGGTCCTGCGGCGGTCGTGACGGGATGTATCCAATGTCATGGTTCAACTGTGAAGGTCCTCCCAGGCGGAAAACTCGACCCTGCCACATGGCCCAATACCGGCATTGGACGGATCAATCCCGATGGGAGCTGGGGCAGCTGCAGCGCGTGCCACACCAGACATGCCTTCTCGAAAGCCCAAGCGCGTCAGCCCCAGACCTGTGGGAAATGCCACCTCGGTCCGGATCATCCCCAAGTGGAAGTCTACCAAGAGTCCAAACACGGGATCCTCTACGAAGCAAATAAGGACCGGATGAACCTCCATCACGATAAGTGGATTGTGGGCGTTGATTACACGGCTGCGCCCACCTGCGCGACGTGTCACATGAGCGCCACACCGACTCAAGCGGTCACGCATGACGTCGGCGATCGCATCAGCTGGACTCTCCGACCCGTGGTCTCAGTCAAGTTGAATATGGTGGTCTTCGAGGACATGATGAAAACCGATATTCCGGAGGGGAAACCGCTCCCCAAAGTTGGCGATCTGGCCAAGGCTCCGGATGGAACAAGCAAGAAAGTGAAAGCTGTCCTCACCTGGCAGGATCGACGAAACGGGATGAAGGACGTCTGTCTGCAATGCCATGCGGAACCCTTCGTGACAGGATTTTATAAGCAGTTCGATGACCTGGTGGATCTCTACAATGACAAGTTCGCGAAACCAGCCGCAGCCATTATGCAGGAGCTGACCAAGGCGGGAAAGGTCAACCCAGCACTCTTTGATCAAAAGATCGCCTGGATTTATTGGGAGTTGTGGCACCACCAGGGCCGACGGGCCCGTCATGGCGCGTCCATGTCAGGGCCGGACTATGCGTGGTGGCATGGCATGTACGACGTGGCCAAGACCTTCTATCAGGAATTTATTCCCGAGGTGAAGGTCGTGGCAGGTGAACCGCTTGCGTCGGAGCTCCTCGAGAAGTATGTGTATTCGCACCCGGGACACAAATGGCTCAAGGAGGGTATGAGCAAGGACCAGTTGCAGAAGATGCAGGAGTATTACAAACAGCGTTATGGAGAGCCGGTCAAATGATGCTCTTCCCACGAGGAGTGGAGTGACGCTGAGGACTCTGCCGGTCCCCTTGAAGGTGCTGGCGACGTGTTTTTTGATGACGATCGGAGTCGCATACCTCTGTGCCCTCGCCTATCTCTATCTCATGGATGTCGAACCGCATTCCAAACACGGGCTCGGTATTATCCAAGCGGTCATTACCAAATATTATGGCAACCGAGGGGGAAGCCGGCTCGAATCCGCGCTGCAAGGCAGTATGGGAGTGCAGGCGACGCTGAGCGAAAAGCAACAGATCGTTCAATGGCTGAGGAATGGAGCACCGGAGTCAGAGTTCAGCACCATCCAGCCAATCCTTATTCATTCCTGTATCGGGTGCCACAGTCCTGAATCGGGATTGCAGATCCCGCCGTTTACATCCTATGCGCAGGTGTCGCCATACACCTCTATAGATGTGGGCGAATCGATCAAGAGTCTCGTCCGGGTGTCCCATATTCATCTCTTCGGGATGAGTTTCATCTTTCTGCTGACAGGCCTGGTGTTTGCCCTGAGTCAGACCTCTCACATGTTCCGATCTGTCCTGATTGCCATCCCCTTTCTGGCCATCTGGATCGATATCGCATCCTGGTGGCTCACCAAGTATGAGCCCGCGTTTGCGTACACCGTCATCATCGGCGGACTGTTGATGGGGCTGGCGTTGGCGGGCCAGATTGCTGTGTCGTTTTATGAGATGTGGTTCATACGTGTGCCGAGGTAATCAAGGCAAGTATTTGCTCCAGTCCAATACACGGCCCAGTTCCTGTCGGTCAGAGCCTCGGGGATCACGGCAGTGTCTTTAGACAGGCCTTGATATCGGCAATCCGTTGCTCGGTCAAGGCGCCCTTTAACGGCGGCATCACGTGTCGCGCTTCGAATACGGCCCTCCAGAATGCCTGCTCGTTCAATAGCACAGGATTCCCCGCCAACCCTGGACCGATGGCTCCTATTCCTCGTGGCCCATGACAGACGACGCAACTGGCTTTGTAGAGATCCCCGCCGCGTGTGTCATCCCCGTGGGATGCTTTGAGGCCAACCCGCTCGAACTATATTTGCCGGCGGCCTGTGGGCCATCGTCCCTCGCCCGAGCGAGATTGTCGTCCACGCTGCTGGAGGCTCCCAGTAAGAACACCGAGAGGGCAAAGCAGATCAACATTTTTTACATGGGCATGGTTCTATTTCTCCCTTCATCACGGAAGCGCCGTGTCATTCACGTTTCGCGGCACCTTCAATCCTGACGAGAGTTGAATACGCTAATGTCGGCGAGTTCCCTCCGAGGCCATGGTCCATCGCATGAGTTTACGCAGGGCCATGCCGTCTGGATGAAGACAACGCTTCATGACTAGGCCGTCAGGAGACTAGGCGGCTCTGCTCGTTTGACAGTGCCTCGAAGTCGGAGACAACGTCGTACAGTTACTTTGGATTCGGGTTTTGATCCCGGGTTTGGCCGGCAATGAGCAAGCGATTGCCGGGCGATTTCGATGATCGTTTGGCGATCCTCATCGCTCAACTTTTCAAAGGTTTCACATCGCGCGCGCACCTCTGCTGGGATGTTCGCCGATGCCTCGCCCCGAGACCACGATTCCTCGTCGAGGCAACGAAGCCTCCGGCCTCCGGCTATCTTCACGCCTCATGCGCGTTTCCGATCCAGCAGTGATGTGCATCGACCCGCCATTTTCGCATGGTTCTTGGCCTTTTATTGGGAGAGCCCTTCTTCGCTAATAGATGATTGGCGGTCGTTTCCCATCAACGACCAGCATCAATCGGCGATGCTTCAGCGGGCGATCCGGATCGCGGGTGTAGTGGGAGAGATCTTCAGAGACGTCGATACGGCTTAGTGGCATTGAGATCGTTTGTTTCATATGGGGCACGTGTGTCTCGATGGAGAGGTCTACTAACACATCGCTGCAGCCCGTCACTTCCGCATTCAGGTCCTGCTCGTCAAGGAAGTGCACCGTCACCCGCTCCTCTGGATCAATCCACTGAACGATCTTCTTCAGTTTTTCCTGATTGTTCATAGGGCCTCCTCTTGTGTTCGCATCTGCCGGCATAAGCCAGAAATGCACTGGCACCGTAAATCGTGATGGCCTCCCGAGCCTGGGAACAGACCCAAGAAACATCTCCTTTGAGGATCGTCGGCCGCCCAGCTCATTTCACTGAGATGGGGCCTGAAGTGATCCTTCTTGACGAAGCGAAGAGAGGTACGCGAGGGTGTTCGCGAGTTCCTGATCCGTCATTCTCGTGTCCGGAAACATCCCCGTCCCGGGGTGCCCTTCTCGGATTGCCTTCGCTCGTGCTCTGTCGGTGGTCAACCGAAGGCTTTTCGGCTTTCTGAGATCGGCAGGTTTGGGATTGAGCCGCGCAATCAGCGCGGCGGTGTCGGCTTCAAGTCGAGGCCGCTGATCGAGATACCCATCGATACCGTGACAGTAGTAGCATACCCCTTTCCCGTTAAAGATCGCCCTGCCCCGATCCGCAGCTCCTGGCCTTGTTGCAATCGCTACTATAGATGAGAGGCCTGTCGAGGAATCGGCCTCTGGCAGGAGCGAGGCCCCAATGACCACGCATGCGATTGAAAGAGTTCCGACAAGATACAGCACTCCCATCATCCCGTGCATTGATTCATGCAGCGAAGATTCCTTTTCTCTTGAGACCATATGCCATACTCTACTCTCTCTCATGGTCACCTTTCCCGGCTTCGTACTGTCCGGCGGTATGACACTTTAAGCAGTCTGCCATCCGACCCAAGTGGTGTTCGCCGTGGCCTTTCTCAAGCAGGCGGTGGATCGTATCGTTGTCGAGCAAGGTGGGGCGGGCACCGAACCTCGTGCCGAACTGGTGACAGGCGCTGCATGAACTGGTTCCTGTTGCGCGGAAAATAAACTCGCCGTGAGGATTGAACATTGCGCTGGCTGTAATCTGTGCGAGGGCGCCCCGATGTTCGGTATGACAGGCCAAACAGGTTTTCTGTTGCGTGATGACTTCCCGGTGAAAGGTACCAACTGCCGTTTTCGAACGCTCGGCGAACTTCGTCTCCGAATGACAGCCGATGCACTTGACGCTGGAGGGCCCGCGAAACGGCTCGTGACAGCTCGCGCACCGGGCCACGTCCGCGTGATATCGGCTCAGGTCTCCGGGAGCCCACAAGGTCTCTGGATCGCGAAACGACCCCCAGCCCAGCAAGGCGACGAGGACAAGTGTCGCCATTGCGACGACCGGGACGATGGTTCTGGGGAGCGGCAGATAGGGCATCGTTTACAATCCGCCAAAGTAGAGGGCCCCGATCACATGCATCGCGGTGAACACGAGAAACATCAGCGTCATCGGGGCATGAATCGATTGCCACATTCGGAACGCTTCCTCCTGCGCGGCCATCCGATGCAGACGAAGATCGATTTCCTCGGATCCCAGTCCCTCTTCGTGGAATTGCCGTCGTCGGTCGTTGAGCGTCCTGAGCGCGAGATAATGGACGCCCTGCCCCACGATTCCACTGAGGACGACCACAACCATCGCCGCCAGTGCCAGCAGCGGCACCATCGCATGCACGTGCGCGCCTGAATGGAGAAAGATCAGAAGCGGACCGACCACTCCCGCCACCAGGTGGATCTGAAACCAACCACGAGGCCACCGACGGTTCCGCCCGATCCGCTTCCTGATCGGGTATCCGAAGACCAACAGAGTGATCCCCAGTCCTATCCA
>Ga0207707_10006447_pt1 | contig 10250 bp, 7 predicted proteins | sample KBSC83BmetaG_FD_184336 | JGI IMG/M metagenome (GOLD analysis project Ga0207707, IMG submission 184336) | Corn rhizosphere microbial communities from Kellogg Biological Station, Michigan, USA - KBS C8-3B metaG (SPAdes) (version 2) | ecosystem: Host-associated > Plants > Roots > Rhizosphere ... | reverse complement strand
GCGCCCAGCGGAGGTGTGGAGATCAACCTGGCGGAAGTTTCCTTTCTGAGCAGCGCCGGGCTGCGCGCATTGCTGATGGGTTCAAAGGCGCTGCAAAAACGCGGCGAGCGCCTGGCACTGTCAAGCGTCCCGCCGCAAATCTACAACATATTGAACCTCACCGGGTTTGCTTCGTTCATCGACGTCAAGGCTTGATGCTCTAGGCCCGCGGAGGGCCTGGTATGAAGATCGAATCCAACGTTTGGCAGAAGGTTCCCGGCACTCCGTCCATCGAAATCTTTCCGCTCATACCCAAGGCCAACTGCGTTTCCTCCAGTTGTTACATTTTTTCTGCTCCCGAAGCGCTGGTGGTCGTCGACCCCGGCGCCAGCCGCGAGCAGACGCGGCAAATAAGCCGAATTCTAACCGACGCGCTGACAGCGTCGCAACGTCCTGTACTGGTATTTCTCACCCATTGTCATCAGGACCACTCACAGGAGGCGACTCTCGAACTTCCGCCGGGCACGGAAGTAAAGCGTTTCGCGCATCAGGCAGGAGTCGACGCGCTTAGACATCGCGACCGCAACCTGACGACCGCCTATCTCTACCCCTGGGACCCCGAAATATGCACGGCGCGATTCGAGGGAATCCTGTTCGCCTCGAACCCGGCGACTGAACCGCTCGCGCTCGAATTGGCCGATGGCCGGCGATTGGAACTTCACACCGAGCCGATTGCGATGGCCGATGGTGCAAGCTTCAAACACCAATGGCTCTCCCTCGGGGTCGGCAACCGGCTCGACATCTATCACACGCCCGGACATTCTGCGTGCAGCATATCATTGCGGATCGGGTCGCTGCTCATGCTCGGCGACCTACCCTTCGCGGCCAATCCCGGAGTGTGCGGCCTCGACGGCTGGAACCACAAAGAATTTTTGCAAACGCTCCGAAAAGTCGATTGGCGCCTGGAAACGCCTGATATCACCGTATGCTGTCCCGGTCACGGTTACTGCGTTCCAGCGCAAATCATGCAGGAGAAACTGCGGTTGATGGAGGCGGAAACTTGCAGTTTGACCGACGTGCCGCTGATGGACGCCGAGCGCATTGGCGCCCTCAAAATCTACGCCGACGAGTTGTTGGAAGAAACGGCGGCGCTGCTGACCATCTTTTCCGGGCGGCTCTACACTGTTTCTTACTACCTGTCTGTGCTGAAGGAGGAGGACTCCGCGGCAAGCAAAATTCTCGCGAGCTTGGACATCGATCAAATCGACCACATCCTCTCGGACTTTCGCCGCGTCGCGGAAGCATTCAATAACAGCACCATGCCCGAATGGACTGTGGTGCTCAAAGGCGTTCAGGTCGCGCGATCGCTGCAAAAGGCTCTGTCCGGCGAGCAGGTTCGGCAACTTTTTGATCTTTCTCTCGTCGACCGAGCCCAGCGACGACTGGATGACTTCTTGAGTCTCGTGCGCGGATTACAATTTCTCCAGACCGAGCAACCGGGCGCCGTGAACGAATTGCTCGCCGAGCTCGTCAAGCGGAGCCGAGAAGCTCCCATGACAGAATCCATCGATCTGCTCGAAGCGGCGGACGACGAGCAATCCTTCCTGGAGGCGCTTACGCGCCGATTGGCGACCCACGCGCCGCTGCACGACATCGAGCTCGAATTCGCACCCGCCAGTCAGGACACCCACGCAAACATAGGGGCGGAGCGACTCGACGACATATTGACCAGCTTGATGGAAGGGATGGCGGGAATGGGCGCGAAACATATCGGCATTGCCACTTGCGTAGCGCCGGGCCGCGTCGAGATTCGAATTTCGAGCCGGGACCGAGTGGATCCCGCCGCCTTCGGCAAGCGCCGGCTCGATCTCTACAACAGAACCCTCGGCTGGCTCGGTGGCAGTCTCGAATGCGCTCAACACGAGGGCAATGCCGCATTCATCATCAGCCTGCCGGCTCTTTCAACCTGAGAGCAATCCCAAGCCGTTCCATCTGATCTAGAGGCGAAGGTTTAGCGACCCGCTTCTGTCTTGAGGCAAAGTGACACATCGTGTTGCCGCGCTGGGGCAAACTGCCGCAGCACGGCCGTTGGAGTTGATCGTAAATTGCGCGTCTGTGGATTTTTGATGTCACTTAAGTAAAATTCGGCGGCGATTTTTTCCGCTCATAAATGACACACTCAAAATTTTTTTTCGCAGTTCGCTGCGATTTGTCGCTCGTAGAATCACATCGAAGAAAAAAATTTCTTGACACTCTTCGTTCACCGGTTGTATTTCTTCTCGCGTAACGCTTCTTCTTGTCGAGTCTCTCCGCCGCGCACGGTTCTCGCGGCTGGTTTTTACAACAGCAGCGACAGGACCCATGGCGTTCTTAAATAAAGTAGAGTTTTCCCTGGTCCCATCGTGACTAGCGAATAAACTCGCCAAATAGAAAACGGCGGTGTCTCATGATTTTTTTTCAAAGACTCGAATCGTTGATTACGTCGCGGTGTACTGTAGTAAAGGTCGCGCCTTTCGCTTTGGTTATTGGGATGGTTGCGCTCTTTGCCAGCGTGAGTTTCTCGGCGGGGCCGATCATCCCCGACAACACGCCTTTTCCGAACGCCACCGGCTCTGCGGTTACGATCAACGTCAACGGCAAAATCGACCTGTCGAACGAATTTTTTCAAAACCTCGGCACCAATGGCCGGAGCTGCGACACTTGCCACCGATTGGAAGATGGCTGGTCGATTACGCCCGCAGGCGTGCAGGCTCGATTCGACGACACCCAAGGAACCGATCCGATCTTCCGGATCAACGACGGCTCCAATTCTCCCAATGCCGATGTTTCGACGGTGGACGCGCGCCGCGCGGCTTACAACATGCTTCTTACCAAAGGTTTGATCCGAGTCGGCATTGGGATTCCCGAGAACGCGGAGTTCGAGCTGATTGCAGTCGACGATCCTTACCACTTTGCCAGCGCCACCGAGCTTTCGCTGTTTCGCCGTCCCCTGCCGGCCACGAATTTGAAATTCTTGAGCACGGTGATGTGGGATGGCCGCGAAACGTTTGCCGACGAGACGATCCACTTCGATCTGAGTCATCAAGCCAACGGCGCCACCCAGGGCCACGCGCAATCGTCAAATCCGCTGACGAGCGCCCAACAGGAAAGCATCGTCAATTTCGAGACCGGCCTTTATACGGCTCAGTTGCATGACGACAACGCGAAAACATTGGACGCTGCCGGTGCCAACGGCGGACCCAAGAATTTATCCTCACAGGATTTCTATGTGGGCGTGAATGATCTTTTCGGCGATAGCGTGACCCAGAAACCTTTCAATCCGATTGTTTTCAACATTTTCGACGCATGGAAGGGCCTGAAGGGCGGCGGCACCAATGAGGCGCGGGCGGCGGTGGCGCGCGGACAAGAATTGTTCAATACCAAGCAATTCAGAATAAGCGGCGTCTCGGGTATCAACGACGAGCCGGCGTTCGGCAGCCCGTCGTTTGTCAACGGAACTTGCACCACCTGTCACGACACCCCCAATGTAGGCAACCATTCCGTCTCTGCTCCCCTCAACATAGGAATCGCCGACGCCAGTCGGCGGACCTCAGACATGCCGCTCTACACGCTGCAAAACAAGACGACGGGCGCCACGGTCCAGACAATGGATCCGGGACACGCGCTGATTACCGGGAAATGGAAAGACATCGGCCGGTTCAAAGGGCCGATTCTGCGCGGACTCGCGGCGCGAGCGCCGTATTTTCACAATGGTTCGGCGAAGGATTTAGAGGCAGTCGTCGAATTCTACGAATCCCGCTTCGGCATCGGCCTGAATCAGCAGGAGAAGGATGATCTCATAGCGTTCCTGCGCGCGCTCTAGCATCGGAGGGCGGTTCGCTTGATCCGGCGCTGAGGAATAAAAACGCGCGCTAGTGAGTCTGTCCGACCGCGTTTCAGTTTCAATCGGCCCATGCCGAGAAAGATTCCTCGCGCTGCTCGGAATGACAGTTGTGAGGATTTGTCATCTCGAGCAAAGCGAGAGATCTTTCCGAAGCTGAACTACTACCGAAAAATCAGCGGTCCTGAGCCGGCTGCTGGAACTCACGCAACAACGGCGTCAGGTCCAGTGTTTTCAGCGCGCCGATAGCAACTTCCCATCGTCCTTCGGCACAAAGACCCTGCAGACCCGCATCCTCGTACGCTTGAAGGGCGGCCTCGGCGCAGGCATCACGAATGCGTTTGGCGAGAGTTTCAACGTCCATATAAATACAGTATGTAATTTCTTATCCGGCGACGCTAGTTTTTGATCCCGGTGAATATCATTTCCCGAAGTGAGCCGTGAGATACTTGACGATCGTTTCGCCGTCCTGATCTCTTCCGCCGAGCATTCCGAAAGTCGCGATCTCCCACTCGTGTTCGGTTCGTCGCTCATTCAAAAGCATCTTGAGGCTGTGACAGGTCGAGCAGCGGCTCAAGACCATCTCTTTGGCTGGAGCGGGCGGAAACTGCTCAGCTAAAGTTGGGGCGACTTTCCAAATCGACGACTTGCTGGCTCGCTCTTCCCGTGGCAACGAGGCCTTCTTTGAACGGATCCAACATGGGGAGGTTATCCCGGTCGATGATTCTGCCGGCATAGATAACCTGCTCGATCCTGCGCGTGTTGCGAATATCTTCCAGGGGATTTCGGGATCGTTCCCTGTGTCGTGCCGTGGGTACTTGGTATCTTGCCTTTGCAATAACGGAAGTGGCAGGCTCCGTCCTCGTGAAGCCAAACCGTATCGCCGCAAAGCCTGGCGCAAAAGCAGCTTACGACAATGCGGTCATTTGTTTACGCGTTCGTCCCGAATTGTCCAACTCTGTTGTTGACCCAGTTGAGATTAGCGAAAACTTCTTTACCTTTTGCGAACTTAAGAATTCCAGCTAGTGGCATTATAATTGCCTCTAGTGACATTCCGCACGTTATTACATCTGAGAGTAGTTTCGATTCTGGGCTCTATGGAATCCGACAAAAGCGGGAATGGCACCGCGGTTTACTCATCGCTCGCCGGTTTAGCTGCTCCCAGCGACGCGGGTAAACTTCTCCTTCGATCAGACATCCTCCAGTTTATCAAAGGCTACATTCCGTCAGGGGGCACCCTGCCGAGAGAAGTTTGGCTCCAACGACATCGATTCCTGGTCGGTCTGACTTGGTTTCACGCCATCGTCATCCTATCGCTCGGTCCCATTCTCGGTTATTCCTGGGAATTTAGTCCCGCTGCTTTGTTCAAAGACGGCACGATATCTCATGTAGCTTTTGAAAGCTCCTTGATCGCGCTGTTCGCAATCGCCGCGAATTGCCGTGTCCTGGGTACGACCTTACAAGCCGTTTGCGTCGCTCTTGGATTGGTCAGTTCTTCGGCGATATTTGTCCACCTCTCCGGTGGGTACATTGAATTGCACTTTCACTTTTTTGTCATGATCGTCTTCCTGGCTTTTTACCAGGAATGGATTCCCTTCGGAGTCGCGATCACCTACGTGGCGTTGCATCACGGCATCGTCGGAGTTTTATGGCCGCAGAACGTTTATAACCATGCGGCGGCATTCAATGCGCCCTGGACGTGGGCAGCGATCCACGCTTTCTTTCTTTTGTGGGCTGCGGTCGGAAGCATCACGGCCTGGCGCTACAACGAAAAGGCTTACGCATTGGCTGCAAAGGCGGCGAAGCAAACTGAGCATGCGTTAGATCGCATGCGCGCGCTTTACGATACGAATGTCGCGATCACCTCTACTTTAGAACTTTCTGCCACTTTGAACATTCTGGCGGACAGAATTCAAAGTCTTTTGCCTTATTCTGCCGTTCAGATTTGGCTCAAGAATGGGGACACGGGGGTGGTCGAACGTAAGGCGTGCTGGAACATGGATGAACGCGAGTGGAAAAGCAGAACGCTGGTCAATACTCCAGCCCTGGTCAAAGAAGCCATGGCCACTCGACGCTCGGTGGTGGCGCACAACGTTCAAACCGATCCACGAATCGCTGATCGTGAGTTTTACCGGAAACAAGGCATCCTGTCCTACCTCGGTGCGCCCTTGCTATTCGGCGATGAAGCTCTCGGAGTTTTGACTTGCCTTACGAAAGAAGAACGCCACTTTACCACGGATGAAATTCAGTTTCTCTCGGTCGTAGCGAGTCAAGCCACCGTGGCAATTCAAAACGCCCAGCTTTTTGAAAAGACTCGAGCCCAGGCGGAGGCTTTGGAGAAGTCAAACGAATCAAAGGACGAATTGCTGCAAGTCTTGGCACGGCAGAAAGAAGAATTATCCCGTCTGAATGACGGGCTGGAGGTCGAGATAGCCGAGCGGAGCCGGGCCCGGACAGAGATTACCGCTAAGAACCGCGATCTCGAAACGCTGCTCTACGTCACATCACACGACCTTCGAGAACCGCTGAGAGCCATCGAGAATTTCTCCCGCATCGTGCATGACCGCTACAAGGACGCGCTGGATGAGAAGGGTCAAGATTATTTGCGCCGCGTCATTCAAGGCGGCCAGCGCATGAACCGTCTGCTCGATGACATCCTGATGCTTTCGCGCTCTCAGCGCATCGGCCCGCCGGCCGAAGTCGTTGATGGTGAAAGCATTGTCGGCGAAGCACTGAAGCGTCTCGAAGCTAAGATCCAGGCGACCAACGCGACCCTTCGCGTCGCGCAAAACTTCGAAGGATTGCGCGCAGACCGGCTTTGGGCCACCCAGGCGGTCTACAATTTGATCGCCAACGCTCTTAAGTTTACGGCCAACGGCCATCCTCCGGAGATAGAGATCGCGCCGTATCCAACAGAGGGGCCAGCGTCCAATGTGACCGGTATCGTGATTCGGGATCGCGGTCCAGGAGTGCCGAAGGAGCATGCGGAGCGCATCTTCCAGTTGTTTCAAAGGGCGGTCGGTCGCGAGGTGGAAGGAACCGGGGCCGGGCTGGCGATTGTCCGGCAAATCGCCGAACGTCACGGCGGCAATGCCTGGGTCGAGGCACGGCAAGGCGGCGGCTCCGAGTTTATCGTCACCTTCAGCCGCTCTGATCCTACGGAGACTCTATGAACACTCAACCCATGGAAATATTGCTCGTGGAAGACAATGAAGACGATATTTTACTCGAGCAAGAAGCACTGTCATCCGCCATGCTCGTCAACATTATGTATGTGGTCCGCGACGGCGAGGAAGCCATGGCCTACTTGCGGCGTCAGGGACAATATCACGGCGCGAAAGTACCGGGCTTGATTCTGCTCGATATCAACATGCCAAAGAAAAACGGCTTCGAAGTTCTCAAAGAAATTAAAGAAGATCGCGACCTACAACACATACCGGTCGTGATGCTCACCACCAGCGACAACGAGCGCGACATCGTCAAATCCTATGCCAAAGGCGCTTGCTCCTTCATTACCAAACCGATGGACTTCGACAAGTTCGGTGAAGTGGTTAAGCAGTTTGCGCTTTATTGGGCATTGGTCGCCCGCGTGCCGTCTACCCAAAGAGAATAGCCATGCGCGTTTTGCTCGTCGAAGATAACCCCGACGATACTCTGATACTCGAAGACATGCTGTCGTCGAGAGCGGTTGAAATTGAGCACGCCTCGACGCTTGCCGGCGCCCTGCAAAAACTGGCTTCCGCGGATTTCGAAGTGATTCTCTTGGACCTGTCGCTTCCCGACGCCCATGGACCTGGCACGATTTCCTCGATTCGCGAGCACGCGGCGAATATTCCGATCGTTGTTCTGTCGGGTCTGGCGGATGAAAACGCCGCGACCCAAGCGATGGAGCAGGGAGCCCAAGATTACTTGATCAAAGGCCAGGCTGACGCGCCCTTATTATGGCGATCGCTTCGCTATGCGCTGCAACGCCATTCGGTCGAACAGCGAATCAATCAGCGCAATCGAGAGCTGCTCGTGCTCAAGGAGATTAGCGAAACGATCCTCGGTTCGCTGGAGCTAAATGTCGTTTTGGATCGGATCTTAGAAACTACGATGGCCAGCGGATCTTTCGATCTAGGTAATATTCGCTTGCTCGATTCCGATGGCAATACCCTTCGCGTTGTCAGCTTCAAGGGTTATTTGATCGCCGAAAATTCGCGCGCCCACCGCGCGCTTTCCAGAACGGTGGAAAGCGCGAAATCTCGTTTCGGCGATCGTATCTTTGAGCATGCTTGCGTCGAAGAAAACGTGCAATCCTGCAAGGGACTGAGGACCCTCAAGGAAGAGGGCGTCATGTCGATGATCGAAGTTCCGCTGCGAAACGATCAAAAGGTTTTGGGAATTATCCAGCTCGCCAGCCGAACGCCGCGGCTTTTCAAGCCCATGGACATCAATTTGTTAGAGACTATCGGCAACCAAACCGGAATAGCAGTCGACAGAGCGCAGCTATACGAGAAGACTCAAGCTCAGGCGCGCGAGTTGGCCAAGACCAACAAATTGCAAGCAGATTTTTCCGCAATGATCGTGCATGACCTGCGTTCGCCCCTGATGAATATTACGGGAGTGGCCGAGGTCATGCTGGAGGGCGCTTTTGGCGACGTGACTGAAGAGCAAAGAAAGTGGCTTCTGCGGCTTCAGGACAACGGCCGTACGCTGATCGCTTTAGTGAACGATTTTCTCGACGTATCGAAACTAGAATCCGGCTATGTCGACATCAAACGAGAAAAGCTCGATCTCGGAGCATTGCTCGATAGGACCGTCGAGAGTTACCGAGTCTTGGCTTCGGGCAAGGGGATCTCAATCGTTAAGAGCATCGCTCCCTCGCTCCCCGGAATTGAGGCCGACCAACGACGTTTGGATCAGGTCCTGACGAACCTCATCAGCAACGCGATCAAATTTACCGCGGATCAAGGCGCAATCGAGGTGGGGGCAGAGGAAATAGAGGACGGATGGATAAAAATCTGGGTCAAGGACAATGGAGCAGGAATTGCCGATCACGACATAAACCACATATTCCAGAAATACCGGCAAGCTGAAAACCTGATAGTTTCAGATCAAAAAGGAACGGGGCTTGGTTTGGTCATTTGTAAAATGATCGTCGAAGCGCATGGCGGCAAAATTTGGGTCCAAAGCGAGCAAGGAAAGGGCTCGACGTTTTTATTTTCGTTGCCGGCCGGAGTGTGCGCGCCGGAAGCGCACGATGAACTTAAAGATCTTGTTGGTTGTTGAATAAGTTTGCCAGTGAAACAAGCCCGCTCACCCAAGTCCTCCTGAAGCGAAGACAATCCCGACGACGCCTGTTTGCTTCGTGAAGCGTGCATGTGGAAACTCTCGACATGCGGGCCGCGCTTCTTAGCCAGGGATATTTCGAAGTCATTCTGCTGGACCGTTCGTTGCAGACTCCCAGAGAATCGACACGGCGTTGCGCGCCTGGACCCATGCAGGCAGGCTGCCCATCGTCATGCCTAACAGGATTGAATGATGACAACATTGCCTTTGCAAGCGCTGCGCGTCGGAGCGCAGATTGTTTGGTCAAAGGCGACATCAACGCGCGAATGTCGGTGCGCTCGCTTCGCTAGGCATCGGAACGAAAACAAGCTTACGACCAATTGTCACGCTTAGCCTAAGATTTAACGTGGGCCATTGGGGTCAAAGTGAGCTAGCCCGGGTTGACGGACACCGAGAAGGGGTCAAAAAGCCTTGGAGGAAGTTTTCGATGAGCAAACGCAAGAACTTTAGCGCGGAGTTCTCGCGGGAATGAGTTAATGTCTACAGCCGCGCAGTTTCGCAGCGGCTCGGGAGAAAACCACTAGCTCTAAACCGCCATCCGGCCGGCAACCAGCAGTGCGCTACTGCGCTAGATTTTTTGCGCCAATTTCTTGGTCGCCTCAGCGGCGAGGGAGAAATCGAAGATCGCTCCGGCCGGAACGTCTCCTCTCAAGCTCGCCGTCGAACTGAGCAACATCGCGATATCGGCTTGCGCCTGCTCGTCAGGGGACACACCGACCCATTCTGTTTTCAATATGTTCTGGCCTTATGAAAAAAAACGACCTGGTGACCCGAGCTGATCTGACCGCTGATCTTGGCGGCCGCGCGCCGCCTCGGTCGACCTGTTGTGCAACCGATTGGGAGAAGATATTTTCAAAGGCGTCATTCGCGGCGAAAGGATCTACCATGACCACGATCAAAGAGATCATGCAGGTTGGCGTCGGCATGCCGGAGCGCGATGCATTCGTACGTTTCGCTCATGACATCCTCGGCTTTCCGACCACCGGCTCGCCCGATGGGAACGTAACGTACATGCGGGTGGATCGCTATTCGCATCGCCTGGCCGCGCGTAGGGCGCCGG
>Ga0207707_10006442_pt1 | contig 10252 bp, 7 predicted proteins | sample KBSC83BmetaG_FD_184336 | JGI IMG/M metagenome (GOLD analysis project Ga0207707, IMG submission 184336) | Corn rhizosphere microbial communities from Kellogg Biological Station, Michigan, USA - KBS C8-3B metaG (SPAdes) (version 2) | ecosystem: Host-associated > Plants > Roots > Rhizosphere ... | reverse complement strand
CATTCATCGTATTTTTTTGCTTAAGAATCAACCACAGAAGTCTTAAGTATCCATTTTTTACCCCGCCGCACACGTAATATGCACCGCTCGCGCCGACCCCTGCCGGGAAGGATCCTTCGGGCCGGCTTTTTCCGCGCAACCACAGCTGCTTTTTCCGCCATGGCACTAATCAGCAGGCCCAGGCAGCGCAGACTGCCCAGCCTCGAGCTTTGAGGGGGTGCGAGGCATGCCTCGCACGGGGAGCCCGGCAGGGCGAACCCCGGGTCGACGCTGAGCAGGCGGAGCCTGCGGAAGAGGAGATTGTATGACGGCCATCATCCAGGCAACCCAGGCGCCCGAAACCGGCATCGGCCGCAAGCAGTGGCGCACGATCATCCTCTCCAGCCTGGGTGGGGCGCTCGAGTTCTATGACTTCGTCATCTACAGCATGTTCGCCCAGTACATCGGCTCGGCGTTCTTCCCCTCTTCCAAGCCCCTGGAAGCCACCCTGAAGTCCTTCGCGGTGTTCGCGGTCGGCTACCTTGCACGTCCCCTGGGCGGCATCGTGCTCAGTCACTTCGGGGACAAGTACGGCCGGCGCAGGGTGTTCATCGTCCAGATGCTGGTGATGTCCTTGTCCACGCTGTCGATGGGACTGGTGCCCACCTATGCCAGCTGGGGGGTGAGCGCCACCATCATGATCGTGTGCCTGCGCCTGCTGCAGGGCTTCTGCCTGGGCGGGGAGCTGCCAGGGGCCATCACCTACGTGGTCGAGACGGCGCCGAAGACCGCCGGCTTCGCTACCGGCTTCATTTTCTTCTGCGTGAACTCCGGGGTGCTGGTGGCGGCGCTCCTGAGCCTGATCGTACACGCGACCATGAGCGAGCCGACCATCGTGCAGAAGGGCTGGCGCATCGGCTTCCTGGTCGGCGGGTTGCTCGGCTTCATCAGCTTCTGGCTGCGGCTGTCGCTGGAGGAGACCAAGGAGTTCCAGCTTTTGAAGCAAAGCGGGCGGGCGCGCGTGCCCTTCCTGGAGCTGGTCCGCACGCAGCCCGCCTCGGTGTTCGTTGCGATCTCGACGATGATCGCCACCGCCGCCTTCAATGGTCTGTTGTTCGCCATGCCGTCCTTTCTTCCGCAGGCCATGCACTACACAGCGAGCGAGGGCATCGTTGCGCAGAACGTCTGCCTGGCCGTGTTGTCCTGTGGCCTGCTGACCGCCGCGTGGGTCGGGGATCGGATACCGCGGCGCTGGATTCTGGCGGTGGGTGCGTTGTTGCTGACGGTGTTGAGCGTGCCGTTCTTCGAAGCGGTCAACAACCGCAGCTTCGGGCTCTTGTGGCTGTTCGCGGGAGCCGGGGTCGCCGCCTCCCTCGTCAACGGTCCCATGTGCGCCACGGCCGCCGACCTGTTTCCGACGCGAATCCGCTTCAGCGGCGTCGCGGTGTCGTTCAATCTGGCGTTTTCCCTGTTCAGCGGCATCGCGCCGCTGGTGGCCAACGCGCTCGCGGATACGACCGGATCCCCGGTCAGCCCCGGGTACTACATGAGCGGTTGCGCGTTGCTGACACTCATCGGCTGCCTGTTCATGCATCGCTATGACGGGCGCATTCTGCGGGAGCAGCAGGAGAGGTCCGTGGCGGCAGCGGCCGGCGCGCCGCAGGCATCGTCATCTTTTCCGGCGCAGTGAAGATCCTTTGTCCACGTAGTGGCTGTTGAGCCGCTAGCCGGCAGGCATAGTGACGGGCTGGCTCCGGGCGGGCCGGCCCGGTTGGGCGCCGCCGGCGCCCACCCCATTGAAGGACCGGCCCTGACGGGGGCCGGCCGCAGATTGTCCTCAAGGAGAGCATTCGAGTGAAAGCCGCTGCCGCGATCGCAGAGATTCTCAAGCGCGAGGGAGTCGACGTCCTGTTCGGATACCCGCGCAACGCCCTGCTGGAAGCTGCCGCGATTGCCGACATTCGCACCGTCATCGTCCGCCAGGAGCGTATCGGGCTGCACATGGCGGATGCGGTCTCGCGGCTCACCCGTGGAAAGTTGATCGGCGCCTTCTGCATGCAGCACGGACCGGGCGCGGAAAACGCGTACGGAGGTGTTGCGCAGGCCTACGGCGATTCCGTGCCGGTCCTCGTGCTTCCCGCCGGCTATCCGCGCCGCCTCGCTCACGTGCCTTTCAACTTCAACTCCACGCTGCAGATGGCGGGCGTGTCCAAACACGCCGAGCCGGTCACCGTCGGAGCCGAGGTTCCCAACATCTTGCGTCGCGCGTTCACTCAATTGCGCAACGGCAGGCCGCAGCCGGTCGTCGTCGAGATTCCCTACGACGCGTTCCAGGACGAAGTTCCTGAGCCTCTCGTCTACACACCCTCCATACGCGCCCGCTCCGGACCGGACCCGGAGGCGGTGACCAAGGCGGCCGACCTGCTGATGCGCGCCGAACGGCCGGTCATCTACGCCGGCCAGGGCGTTCACTGGGCCGAAGCGTATAAAGAGCTGCGCGAGCTGGCAGAGCTGCTCGCCATCCCGGTGTGCACCAGCCTCCCCGGCAAGAGCTCCTTCGACGAGACGCATCGCCTCGCGCTCGGCTCCGGTGGCAACGCGCACCCGAAGACCGTGCCGCATTTCCTGCGCAACGCCGACCTGATCTTCGGCATCGGCTGCAGCTTCACCGAGTCGCCGTTCGCGATCGCGATCCCCGAGGGCAAGACGGTGATTCACTCCACCGTCGATCCCACCGACATCAACAAGTGCGTGCCTGTTCAGCACGCCCTGGTCGGGGATGCGCAGCTGACTCTGCGCATGCTGGTGGCGGAGTGCCGCAAGAAAGTCTCCAGCCCGCGCGACGCCACGCGCGTGGTGGGCGAGATCCAGGCCGTCACCGCCGAATGGATGCGGGAGTGGGAGCCGCGCCTCACCTCCAGTGAGACGCCGATGACACCCTACCGGGTGCTCTGGGATCTGCAGCGTACCGTGGATGTCGCCAACACGATCATCACCCACGATGCCGGCAGCCCGCGCGATCAGCTGATGCCCTTCTGGAGAACGACTCAGCCGCTCACCTACATCGGCTGGGGCAAGACCACACAGCTGGGCTACGGCCTCGGGCTGGCCATGGGCGCGAAGCTGGTGCACCCCGACAAGCTGTGCATCAACGTGTGGGGCGATGCCGCCATCGGCTTCACCGGCATGGACTTCGAGACCGCGGTGCGCGAGCGCTTGCCGATCCTGTCGATCCTGCTGAACAATTCCTCCATGGCCATCGAGCTGTCGGTCATGCCGAAGGCCACGGAAAAGTACCGAGCGACGGACATCTCGGGCGACTATGCGTCGCTCGCGAAATCGCTCGGCGGCTACGGCGAGCGCGTGACCGCGGTCGAGCAGATCGTGCCGGCCATCAAGCGCGGCATCGCCCAGACGCAAGCCGGCAAGCCTGCGCTCCTGGAGTTCATGACGTCTCAGGAGACGCGGCTGTCGAAGTATTGAGCACAATGATCCGACGTCTCCGCCCCCGGGGCTGCTTCGTGGCGGCCTTCACCCTGGTGGTGTCGTTTGCGGCCGTGGCGCAAACGAGCAGCGAAACGATCAAGCCCGCACCGGCGTTCTCCGAGCAGCAGCTCGCGGCGGCGCCCGTGAACGGCTGGATCACCAACGGCGGCAGCCTCTCCAACGAGCGCTATTCCCCGCTCAAGCAGATCAATCGCGACAACATTCGCGACGTGAAGGCGGTCTGGCGCACGCACCTGGACGGCAGCGGCATGGGAGCGCAGCACTCCGGCCAGGGACAGCCGCTCATGTACGACGGTGTGCTGTACATGGTGACCGGCCAGGATGATGTCTTCGCGGTCAGCGTCGCCACGGGCAAGATTCTCTGGCGCTACAAGGCGGAGCTGGATCCCAGCCGCGTGAAGGTGTGCTGCGGGTGGGTGAGCCGCGGCGTTGCCATCGGCGATGGCAAGGTGTTCGTCGGCAGGCTGGACGCGCAGCTGGTGGCTCTCGATCAGCGCACCGGCAAGGTCCTGTGGTCCAACCAGGTCGAGGATCCACTCAAGGGCTACAGCATCGTCGGCTCGCCGCTGTACTACGACGGCATGGTCATCTTCGGCATGGGCGGCGGCGACATGGGGATCCGCGGGAGCCTGAAGGCGCTGGATGCCAAAACCGGCAAGCTGCGCTGGACGTTCTACACCATCCCCGCGCCCGGGGAGCTCGGCAGCGACACCTGGCCCTCCAACAATGACTTCTGGAAATTCGGCGGCGGTGCCATCTGGCAGACTCCGGCGGTGGATCCCGCTCTGGGGATGATCTATTTCTCCACCGGCAACGCGGGCGACAGCTTCAACGGGTCGCAGCGGCCCGGGGACAATCTGTTCACCGCCTCCATCGTCGCCCTGGATGTGAAGACCGGCAAATACCGCTGGCACTTCCAACAGGTGCACCACGACATTTGGGACTATGACTCCCCCAATCCGGTGGTGTTGTTCGACGCCACTTTCAAGGGCGTGCCGCACAAGGCTCTGGCGCAGGTTTCCAAGACAGGCTGGGTGTATATCCTCGATCGCCAGAGCGGCAAGCCGATCCTCGGAATCGATGAGAAGCCGGTCCCCCAGGAGCCCCGCCAGCATACGGCGGCGACCCAGCCCTATCCGGTGGGCGATGCGGTGGTCCCGCAGTTCATCGACATAGCCCCGGAGGGTTTTGACCTGCCTTATGGCGGGCGCATTTTCACGCCGTTCTGGGACAAGCCCGTGGTTTATCGGCCGCAGATGGCCGTCAACTGGCCGCCGAGCTCTTACGATCCTGCCACGCACTTGTTCTATGTGTGCGGGATCGACAATGTCGGCAACTCCGTCAGCGATGCCCATGGGTTCGAGCATCCGAAGTGGCAGGGCATGTGGCTCGGCGGCGGCGGCGCCTACACCGGCATTGCCGGGCGCGGCATTTTCGCGGCCGTGGACCTGACCACCAACCGTCTGGTGTGGCGGCAGCAATGGCACGAGAGCTGCTTCAGCGGCTCGTTGACGACCGCCGGCGGGCTCGTGTTCGTGGGCCGCAGCGACGGGCGCTTCCAGGCACTGGATACCCGTAACGGGGATCGCCTGTGGCAGTTCCAGACCGACTCGGGTGTCAACGCCACCGCCAGCTCCTTCGAGTACAAGGGCGACCAGTACATCGCCGTCTACGCCGGCGGCACGCTGTTCGGCGGCGGCAAGAAGGGCGACAGCCTGTGGCTGTTCTCTCTCAAGGGCACGATGTACTCGCTACCTTCTCCGGGAGCAGCCATCAGCGTCATCGGCGACGGCGCGGCAGTACCGGTTGCCCCGGGCAAACCCGACCTTGCGCACGGCAAGACGCTGTTCAAGACGTTCTGTACGGCTTGTCATGGTGATAGCGGGCTTGGTAGCCACGGTGGCGCCAACCTCACCGACGCCGCGAAGAACGGCATGGTGTATGTCGTCACAACTGCGACCAAGGGCCGCGGTGACATGCCCTCGTTCAGAGACGTGCTGAAGCCCGAAGAGATGCGCGACGTCGCTGGGTACGTCACGCAGGGGTTGTTCGCACCTAACTGATCTCAGACCGAGCGCGGCGGCGCCGTTTCGCCGCGCTCCATTCCCGCGCGTCACCCCCGCGCCTCTGCTCGGCGCCTCTCCGCTGCACGTCGTCGGCACCCTCCGCTCCAATCCTGACAAGGACGTTTTGCCTGAAAATACGGACAAATGTGCGTGGCGAGGGGGCCGGTCATCGAGGTAAATAGCCCTGCGAGTTCCAACTCTGAGGCACAGCCATGAATGACCGCGCGAAATCGATCGAATCAGAACAGCGTGAGCGAGCGCATGTCGAAAGCACGGACGAGGATCGGTATGCCATTGATTCGCGGACAGGGTTCGAGTATGTCAAACGACGCCCGGGAGAACCCCTGCTCACGAGCGAGGAAGTCCGCAAGGCTCTGGAGGATTTCCCGTGACGTACCTGCTCGACGTCAATGCCCTACTTGCCTTTCGTTACGCTACGCACGTGCACTACGAACGTGTCAGAAAATGGCTCGAGGGTCGGAGGGAAGCCGAACGCGATGGATTACTGCTGGCTACCTGCTCGATCACGGAACTCGGGTTCGTCCGTGTCGCCACGGGTCCCGCACGCTTGGCAACGCAGGTCGGAGCGGCCTGCGCGGAATTGACTCGTCTGAAACGAGATCGCCGATGCATATTTCTTGGCGATCCAATAGGAGCCGAACACCTTCCATCATGGGTGCTCAAGTCGGATCAGACGACTGATGGTCATCTGCTGCAGCTCGCCTCAGCTTACGGCGCCGCGCTCGCAACCCTTGACAAGGGGATCCCCGGAGCGCTGTTGATTCCCGAAGTACCGTGCGACGCAAACCGCGTGAGCGAGCCGCGCTTCAATTACGGCACGGCTGCGTAATGCCCGGGCGACCGCCTGGGTCTCGACGCTCGGCACCTCGAACCAGGTTTTGCCGAAAATCTACTGCTCTTTCGCGGGCTGCAGAGGGGCAGTCCGCACGGGGGCTGAATCACTCTCAGCGGTTGGCTGGTTCTCGGCCGCGCCTTGGGCTCGTGGCCGCACGGCCGGCTTGGCAGGAGCCGCCTGGCCCTGAGTCGCTGATGGGTGCGCAGGACGCTCCTTGGCCGCCGTGGTGTTACCACCTTGCGCTCCAGCACTTGCCGGAGCCGACGCACCCTGGCCCGCCTGCCCTCGCCCAGTGGCGCCACCGCGCTGACCACCGTTGTTCTGAGCGACCTGGGCCCCGCCGCCCTGCCCGAGTCCGCCGCCCACCGCGCCACCGGTACCGCGCGTCTGGCGGTTCAGGGTGCCTGCGAACTGGATGGGAGGCTTACCGGTCGCGGCGACGATGTAACCCGTCAGCAGCGCGATCGTTTCCTTGTGAGGCACGTGCTCGGGCTCGAGGAACGCGCGGGGCTGCTTACCTTCGGCGTGATCGATAGGAGTCAGGCCGAGCTTGTCCTTCGGCTGCAAGTCAGCGCCGTCGGCGACGAGCAGCTTCACCGTCTCGTCCCAGCCGTGTTGCGCAGCTGCGTGCAACGGCGTCAGGCCTTGCAAGTCGGCCTCGTTGATCTTGCCGCCTGCCGCCTGCAGCAACTTGACGCACTCGGCTCCTTCCGCGTCGGTCTTGTAGCGCCCACGGGTGGGATTGAAACTGTGACCGAGGCCGGCGGCTGCCATCAACGGGGTCACGCCCTCCGAGTTCGGCAACTCGACATTCGGCTTGTATTTCAACAGCAGCTGGACTGCCGGCACGTCACCGATTTTTGCAGCTACCAGCAGCGGCGTCGCGCCTGTGGAGATCACCTGGTCGCCGCCACGATCGAACACGCCGTTTCGGTAGGGAGGACGCAGCTTCAGCTGCGCGTTCACATCCGCGCCGGCCTTCAGCAGCAACTCGGCGACATCCAGGCCCGAGGCCTTGTCGAGCGAGGGCAGGTCGGGACGGCCGCCGCGCGGCACGGTGTCGAGGTCGATTGCGTTGTAAAGCGGAGTGCGGCCCCAGAAATCCCAACGATTCACGTCGGCGTGCTGCGAAATCAGATACACGGCCGTATCGAAGCGCATGTTCAGCAGCGCCATGTTCAACGGCGTCGTCTCATCGGGATCGGTCAGGTTGATGTCCGCGTGGCCCTTCAGCAGGTTCTTGATGCACTCGATGCAGCCTTCGCGGGCGGCGTACAGCAGCGGCGTAAAGCCACCGTGGTTCTCGTTCTTCGGCCGGCCCTCCGCAGTGATGCGGCGTTGCCAGTCACGCACCAGGCTACGAGCATTGACATCCGCGCCGTGCTCCACGAGCAGCTTCACCATGGCCGGCTGGCTCTCCGCCGCTGCCCACATCAGGGCAGACTGGCCACCCCAGCTCTCCGTCGCGTTCACACGCGCGCCGTGCTTCAACAGCACCTTGGCGGCTTCGACGTTGCCGGTGCGGGCGACGACCATCAGCGCCGTCTGGCCTTCCGGATTGGGCGAGTCGACATCGGCACCCGCCTTCAGCAGCATCTCCAGCACCTGCGGATCAGCGGTCACCGCCGCTTCCTGCATCGGGCTGGAGCCGTAGTCGTTCACCACGTTCGGATCGGCGCCGCTCTTCAACAAGCGCTTCACCAGATCCTGATCGTCGTAGTGCGCGGCCCAATGCAGCGCCGTCGTTCCATCCGCGCTGCGCTGGCGTACGTCTACGCCCTTGTCCAGCAATGCGACGACCGCTTCCCGGTTCTTCGCCTCCACGGCATCGACCAGGGGACTGCTGCTATCGGCCCAGGCGACCGATCCGAGTGCCAGCGGCAGTACCAGCAGCGCAAGCGCGCGGCCGGCTACGGTGGCGAACCTGGGCTTCATGCGGCTCAAACCTCCGCGAGCACGCCGGTGCTGTCGCCGTGCTTGTCGACCTTGATGCCGCCACGGACGAGCAGTGTCAGCAGCAGATTCGACAGCGGCGTGTCCTGCGGATAGTGCAGGTGCTGGCCGCCCTTGATCTTGCCGTACCCCCGGCCGAGCACCGCCGAAGGCAGCGGGTCGTTGTTGTGGAGGTCGCTGTTGCTCATGTTGCTTCCGAACAGGATGATCGAGTGATCCAGCAATGTGCCGTCGCCGTCCGGAGTGTCCTTGAGGCGCTTCGCGAAGCGCGAAAACGCATCCGTGTGATAGGCCTGCACCTTCGTGAGCCGCGCCAGCTTGGCCGGATCGTTCTGGTGGTGCGAGAGCGGGTGGAACGCATCCGAGACGCCGATCTGCGGGTAGGTGCGCATGCTCACCTCCTTCGCGATCATGAACGTCGTGACGCGGGTGGCATTGGATTGCCAGGCGAGCGCGATCAACTCGAACATGGTGTCGAGCTGCTTGGTGAAGTCCTCCAGGATGCCCGTCGGCGCGTCCGGGAGCTTGATGCCCGAGTGCTCCTTCTCCTTCTGCTTCTCGACCCGGCGCTCCACCTCACGCACGGAATCCAGGTAGTCGCTCACCATCGACTTGTCCGAGGCGCCGAGCGTGCGCTGCAGGTCCGCGGCATCGCTCTTGACCAGATCGAGGATGCTCTGGCTCTCGTTGATGATCTCGTGACGCTCCGCCGCGTTGTCGCCCTGGCCGAACAGGCGATAGAAAACCTTGCGCGGGTTGTGCTCCATCGGCAACGGCTGCGTGGGAGTCCGGAACGCAACGGTCCCGGAGTAGCTGCAACCGAAACTCGGGTCACAGGCGCCGCCGCCGCCTTCACCGGCGAGCTCCAGGGAGGGGAGCGCGGTGTCCTGGCCGATCTGCAATGCCGCCACCTGATCGCAGGAAATGCCGCCATGCGGGGCCTGGCTGACGGCCGGGTGCACACAGCTCAGCCACGTGCCGGCGATAATGGCGTGCGGGCTGGGGCTCTCACCGGTCTTGTTGCGCAAGCCGCTGACGATCGTGAGGTGGTCCTTGTACGGCTCGAGCGGCTTCAGGATCGGGGTGAACTGGAAGTCGGTGCCGGTCTGCGCAGGTGACCAGTTGGCCATCACCGCGCCGTGCGGGAAGTAGACGAACCCCATGCGCGGCTTGGGCGCCGCCGCCGTCTGGGCCAGGGCTGTCCCGGCCGGGATCATGGCATCCAGCAACGGCAGGCCAATGCTGACGCCTACGCCTTTGATGACGGTTCTCCGGGAAAGATGCTTCTTCGTAATGAACATGGGCTACTTCCTCTACGGGGCTTCTACCCCGATATCTCTACGGGGCCCCTGCCCCGACATCTCTACGGGGCCCCTGCCCCGAACTCTTCAGCGGGATCGCGCTCCGCGCGACCCGCTAAGAGTAGCGGCGCGCTGCGCGCGCCGAATGAAAAACAATCCTCAACAATCCTCATGGGTCATTCCGTGCAGTCTGCGTCTTCGCCTTGACATCCTGCGGCACGCTTCTCATCTGGAACTGATCGCTGTCGATGATTCCCATCACGATGGATTGGAACCGGTAATTGTCCTTCGCGCTGTCGTAGACGATCTTGCGGACCGTCGGCATATCGCGGTATTCCACGGTGCGGCCCAGCGCGTAGGTCATCAGCTTCTCGGTCAGGGTCTGCACGAACTGGAACGGATCGGCCACCAGGGCATTGCGCAGGTCGGTCGGGCCGTTGATCTTGCGGCCGTCGGGGAGCTCGCCGCTCGCATCGATGGTGTCGCCGGCCAGGCGATCCTTGGTGCGCCAGACGCCCACGGCGTCGAAGTTCTCGAGCGCCAGTCCGAGCGGATCCAGTACGCCGTGGCAGGCGAAGCAGCTCGACTGC
>Ga0207707_10006441_pt1 | contig 10253 bp, 9 predicted proteins | sample KBSC83BmetaG_FD_184336 | JGI IMG/M metagenome (GOLD analysis project Ga0207707, IMG submission 184336) | Corn rhizosphere microbial communities from Kellogg Biological Station, Michigan, USA - KBS C8-3B metaG (SPAdes) (version 2) | ecosystem: Host-associated > Plants > Roots > Rhizosphere ... | reverse complement strand
ATCCGCAGGGGAAAGTCGTGAAGGTGTATCTGGGCGTCAATCCCTCACGCAATACGCGCGAGGTCACAGTGGACCTCAAACAACTGGCGGCCGCATGATAAAAAGCTTTGACCACGTCGTGCTCACGACGCGCGATCTTGACCGATGCATTGCGTTTTACACGCAGGCGCTCGGCATGCGGCTCGAACGCTTTGGCGAGGGACGCATCGCGCTCAAATTCGGCGAGCAGAAATTCAACGTACATCCGCCCGGGTATGAAGCCGGCATCAAAGCGCGCCATCCGACGCCGGGTTCGCTTGATCTGTGTTTTCTCGCCGACTGTCCGCTCGAGGACGTGATCGCGCGGCTCAAGCAGCACAACATTGCGATCGAAGAGGGGCCGGTGCTGCGGACCGGCGCGCGTTTCCCGATTCGTTCGGTGTATGTGCGCGATCCGGATGACAACCTGGTCGAGATCTCGGTCCCTGCGGAAAAAACATGAGATAGGCTTTAGCCACAGAGGGCACAGAACTCACAGAGAAAAATAAGCGGCTAAAAGAGCCTCATAAAAAATTATTTTTGCGCCTCCGCTGTGTCCTCTGTGATCTCTCATGTTTTGCTTTAGTTTTTATGCCCCTAATCACCCTTGACGGCGCGCATCTCGCTTTCGGCCACGTCGCGCTGCTCGACAACGCCGACCTCGTGATCGAAGCGCGCGAGCGTATCGGCCTGATCGGCCGCAACGGCGCCGGCAAATCGAGTCTGCTCAAGATCATCGCCGGTGAGCTTGCGCTGGACGATGGCAAACTGTGGCGCGAGCCGGGACTCAAGCTTGCGCTGGTGGCGCAGGAGCCCATGCTCGACCCGGAAGCGACCGTGTTCGATGCAGTTGCCGCGGGACTCGGCGCGCAAACCGCGCTATTGCACGAATATCACGAACTATCCCGGCGTCTCGGCGGCGCAGGCGACGATGCGGAGTTGCTCGAACGCCTGCACGAGCTTCAGACTGAGTTCGAGCACAGCGACGGCTGGAATGCGCAATCACGCGTCGAAACTTCCGTCGAACGCCTTGGACTGGATGGCGATGCGCGCGTCGGTGCACTATCGGGCGGCCTCAAGAAGCGGGTCGCGTTCGCGCGCGCGCTCGTCGCCGAACCCGAATTGCTGCTGCTCGACGAGCCGACCAATCATCTCGATATTGCAGGCATCGAATGGCTCGAGGAATTGCTGCGTGGTTTTCCCGGCGGCGTGTTGTTCGTTACGCATGATCGGCGTTTTCTCGACAACGTGACAACGCGCGTGATCGAACTCGACCGCGGACGGCTCGCGAGCTTCCCCGGCAGCTTTTCCGAGTACCAGCGACGCAAAGAACAGCTGCTCAGCGCGGAAGTGCAGCAGAGCGCGAAGTTCGACAAGCTGCTCGCGCAGGAAGAAGTCTGGATCCGCAAGGGCATCGAAGCGCGCCGCACGCGCAACGAAGGCAGGGTGGAGCGCCTCGAGCAGTTGCGGCGCGAGCGCGCGCAACGGCGCGAGCGGCTCGGGCATGTGAATTTCGACCTCGCCGAAGGCGAGCGCTCGGGCAAGCTCGTGGCCGAGCTCGAGCACGTCAGCAAAGCTTACGGCGGCAACCGCGTGATCGATGATTTTTCATGCGTGATACAGCGCGGCGACAAGGTCGGGCTCATCGGTCCCAACGGCTGCGGCAAAACGACGCTGTTGAAATTGATGCTCGGCGAGCTGAAGCCCGATGCCGGTACGGTGCGGCACGGCACCCGGCTTGCGATCGCTTATTTCGACCAATTCCGCGCGCAGCTCGACGATGACGCAACGCTTATCGAGGTGATCTCGCCGGGCCTCGATTTTATCGAGGTCGCGGGCAGCCGCAAGCACGTGATTTCCTACCTCGGCGATTTTCTGTTTCCGCCGGAGCGCGCGCGCGCAAAGGTCTCCAGCCTGTCGGGCGGCGAACGCAATCGTCTGTTGCTGGCAAGACTATTCGCGCAGCCGGCCAACGTACTGGTACTGGATGAGCCGACCAACGATCTCGACATTGAAACGCTCGAGCTGCTCGAAGCATTGTTGCAGGACTATTCCGGCACGCTGTTCCTGGTGAGTCACGACCGCACTTTCCTCGACAATCTGGTAACCCAGGTGATTGCGTTCGAGGGCGATGGCAGGCTGCTTGAGTACGCCGGCGGCTACGAAGACTGGAAGCGTGCCAGGCAATTTCGGGCGCAAGCCGCGCTCGATGAGGGCGCTCGTGCAGGCCGCGCGCCCAATGCCGCACCGGCGCCCGCGGCGCGTCCGCCGGTGCGCGCCCGGCTTGGTTTCAAGGAAGCACGCGAGCTCGCGGACCTCCCGGATCGTATCGCCGCGCTTGAGCACGAGCACGCCGCCATCATGCAGCGGCTCGCTGAGCCTGCGCTGTACCGCGACGCGCCCGGCGAACTCAAAACGCTGCAGGCGCGACTGCGCGCGGTCGAAAGCGAGCTCGCGCTGAAGCTCGAGCGCTGGGAAAAGCTCGAGACGCTCAATAGTCCCGCGCGGGCTCCGGTAAAATGATGTGCATACGATAACTAGACAGGTCTGATGGCTGATTTCTGGCGCAGTTGCGGCTACCACCTACTCGAACGCGGCGCCGACGGACAGCTCATCGTCACCGATGACTATCTGCGCGCCTATTACACGCGTCCCGAGCTTGCGCCAGGCATGGCATCGTGTCCGGGCGAGCTCAAGCTGCATGCGGCGCTGATGGAGAATCCGCGGCGCGACATCGATGAGCAGCAAATCGCAGCGCTGCGCGACGAGGACGTGCGCGAGAATCACCGCGTGATGCTGCGCTTTCGCGATCAGTTGCTTGCGGCGCCGTCGCTCGAAGCGTTCTATGCCGGGCTATTCAAGCGTGATGTCGCGGTCCCGCCGCTGTTCATCGATCAGACGGTGCAGGTAATCCTGCGCGGCATACTCGATGCGACTGAAAACGGTCTCATAGCGCGCGCGGCGGAGCTCTTTTTCCGCGCGCAGCGCGTCAGCATCGACGACGGTGCGATCAGACTCGCCGACCATGAAACCGTCGAAACGCACGCTGCGAGCGCCGGCCTCATCAGTTTAGGCAGGCGCGCCCCGGACGCGCCGCCGCGCGCAATCGAGCTCGACGTGCTCGATGCTGCAACAGAGGCCGAATACTGGCGGCGCGACGAACGCTTCGATACCGTGCTTCAGTTGAACAGCTCGCACCCCGGATGCGCCGCGTTATGCCGCGTTATCGAAGCCTGGATTGCACATTTTCATCGCACGCCGGTGACAGTAAGCCCGGTACGCGAAATTCCCGACCCGGACTGGGTCTGGCACGTCGGGCTCGACGCCGAAGCGACTGCGATGCTGAATGAAATTTATAATGGCGGCGAAGTGGAACCCGAACGCATGCATCGCATTATTGGACTATTTCGCGTGGATTTTGCGCAACCGGCCGCGATGCGGGCCGAGATCGCCGGCAAGCCGGTTTATCTCGGACTGGCGGCCACAGCCGATTACCGGCTGCGCATGAAACCGCAGAATCTGTTGACGAACCTGCCGTTGTCGAGGCCGGCATGATGTCGCACGCTGAGCGTTTCAGGCAGGTTGTGTGCGGACCGGACGAGGCGATCAACCTTGGCGAAGCGGCGTTACTGATTGCAGCCGAGGAATATCGCGATCTCGATATTGCTTCCTATCTGGCACGGCTCGATCAACTGGCGGCGACACTCAAGCGGCGGCTGCGTCCCGACATCGGTTCTGCCGACACGATTGTTGCCCTCAACCGTTTCCTGTTCGAAGAGCATGGCTTCTCCGGCGACGCGGCGGACTACTACGATCCGCGCAACAGCTTTCTCAACGAAGTGCTCGATCGCAAGCGCGGGATTCCGATTACGCTGGCAGTGGTTTATATCGAAATCGGCCGCCGCATCGGATTACCCGTTCAGGGCATATCGTTCCCGGCGCATTTCCTGGTCAAATGCCCGTTGCGTGAAGGCACAGTTGTGCTCGACCCATATGCCAAAGGCATCTCGCTCAGTTTCGATGATCTGAAACAGCGCATCAAAAACTTGCGCAAAGGCGTAGAGCCGTCACGGTCGGTAGTGGCAGGCGCGCTCGCCACTGCCAGCAACAAAGACATTCTGGTGCGCATGTTGCGTAACCTGAAAGGTATTTATTCTCACCACAAAGAGTGGCTCAAGGCGCTTGCGGCGGTCGACCGTATTATCATTGCGATGCCGAATTCGGCCGAGGAGTACCGCGACCGCGGCATGTTCTACGCGAACCTCGAGTGCTTTCGCGCCGCGTTATTTGATCTGCAGGCTTATCTCAAGATGCTGCCGGTTGCGCAGGACGCCGATGTCGTGCGCGAAAAAGTGATCGAGCTGCAGGCGGTCGCGTCGCGGTTGAATTGATTGAGCGCAGCGATAGGTATCGCTGCGCTCAATCCGTCCTGCGTCGGATCAACCGAGCATCGCGCGCTGCGAAACCTTGAATTAAATTGCTGGGAAGGGCGGCTCGACGCTTGTGCTTGGCAGCGGAGCTTCTATCCGCGGTTGGGGCCGCGGCTCAAGCATCGTGCCTTGCGGCGAATCGAGTGCAGCGCCACCCGGCGGCCTCGCCGGCTCATCGATTTCGGTGCGCGGCTTGGTTTTCAATTCCGGAATGTCGTCATCTTTTTGCGGCGGCGGGTTACCGTCGTAGACAAGACTGCGGCGCCGCTGCAGATACGCATCGCGCTGGAACTCATAAGGGTCGAGCGCCGCTTCGTCGAGTATCTTGGTTGAGTCGAGCAAGTTCGCGCGCAGATTGATGATGTAAAGAGCCCATACCGAATTGCGCGTCGCGATATGGTCGCGCCAGATCCAGCGGATCGGGTCGAGCTTGACGTCGACGAACAGCCCGACGCCGTCGCGAAAAGAGCTGGGCCCGAAGAAAGGTAACTGCAGATACGGTCCGTCAGGGATACCCCAGCGCCCCAGCGTCTGACCGAAGTCTTCCTTGTGTTTCTCGAGCCCGACCTCGGTGCCGACGTCGATAAAGCCGGCTATGCCGACCGTGGTGTTCAGCGCAATGCGTCCCACGTCTGATGCCGCATCCGCAATTTTTCCCTGCAGCAGATTATTGAGCGCGGTAAGGATGTCATAAAGATTATTGAAAAAGTTGGTGACCCCAGTGCGCACGAACTGCGGCAGGACTGTCTTGTAAACAGTAGCGACAGGTTTCATGACGACTTTATCGAGACCGTCATTGACTTGATATACAGCTCGATTGAGCGGCTCGAGCGGATCCCGCGGATTGTTAGTGCTCGCGCATCCGCCAAGCAGGATAAGCAGGAGCAGGAAACAGGTACGAAGCGGCGCGGTCGTCGAGGTCATTTAGAGAATTCTTTTTGGCAAACTGGACTAGTATATCAATCATTTGTCGCAAAACCAACGTTAGTCCGGCGCGCCCGATTAATTAATTCCACGCCGTGATTTTGTCCCTTTTGTTGGCCGCCCACGCGCCCCTGCCTTCGGGTGCGCCAATTGTGGCAGCTGATGCATAATGGACGCGCTGTCAGCCAGGCTCCGGGGGACTTCATCGAAGGAGAAATCATGAGGCACAGATTCGGTTTGACGCTTCTAACCTGCATGATGACTTTGGCATGCGCAGCAAATGGTTTGGCGCAGACCTATCCGGCCAAGCCCATCCGGTTTTACACGCCATATCCGCCGGGAGGGACCACCGATATCTTGGCGCGGCTGATCGGCGCCAAGCTGTACGAGTCATGGGGGCAGCCCGTGATCGTCGACGCCAAACCCGGCGCGGGCGGGAACATCGGTACTGACTTTGTGGCCAAGTCTCCCGCCGACGGCTATACGATTCTGATGGGGGCCAGCGGACCGCTCGCGATCAACGTCAGTTTGTTCAGCAAGCTGCCGTACGATCCAGTCAAGGACTTGGCACCCGTGATACTGACTGCTTCGGTGCCGTTGATCCTGGTGACCCATCCTTCGCTGCCGGCGAAAAACGTGAAGGAATTTATCGCGCTGATGAAAGCCAGGCCCGGCCAGTTCAACTACGCCTCGGCGGGGCCGGGTTCGCCGCAGCACCTGACTGCGGAAATGTTCAAGTTCATGGCCAAAGTCGACATGGCGCATATTCCGTACAAGGGCAGCGGACCGGCGATCGTCGACCTCGTCGGCGGGCAGATTCCGTTCGCCTTCGAAAGCATGATCCCGGTGCTGCCGCACGTGAAGGCGGGCAAGCTGCGCGCATTGGCGGTCACAAGCGCGAAATCTTCGCCGGTCTTGCCGGAGATTCCGACGGTGGCCGAATCCGGCGTGCCGGGATTCGAGTCGATCGCGTGGTATGGGGTGGTGGCGCCGGCGGGCATGCCGCGTGACATCATAGCGAAACTCAACGCCGAGATGGCGCGCATCCTCAATTTGCCGGACATCAAACAACGCCTGATCGAGATGGGGTCGCCGCCGGTCGCGGGAACGCCCGATCAATTCGGTGCGCTGATCAAAAGCGAAATCGTGAAGTGGGGCAAAGTAGTCAAGCAAGCCCACGTCAGCCTGGATTAGAGTCTTGAGCTCTTAATTCGCTGAATGGGAGTGGTATCGCTTCATCAACGAATCAACGACGCGGTTTATTCGGTTTTGATCCCGGCTTTCTGGCGAATTTCGTCGCGCGTGGCTTGCGTCGCCGTCAAGAGAGGACCGCCCAGGCTTACCGCGTGTTCCGCAGCAGCCAGCGCGTCTTCGAGTTTTCCGCGTTCAGCCAGAACCTGCGCCAGGTTGTTGAATGCCGCGGCGGCGTCCGGATGATCGCGCGTCGCCTGTCTGAATGCGGATTCGGCGTCCGCGATATCTTTCAGCGCATACGCGGTATTGCCACGCCCCATCTGGCCTGCGAGATTGGACGGCCAGCGTTTGAGCAGCGCGTTATAAGCCGTGTGCGCGTTTTCTACCTGTCCGCTTTTTTCGAGCGCTACCACCGCCTCCGCGTAGCGCGCTTCTGACGCCGTAACCGGAACCCGGTCTGGCGGTACCGCAACCATCGCCCAATGTCCTTCGTCTTTCCATAAATATTCGAATACTCCGAACGGCATCGTTTGGCGCTCGTGGATACCCGAGTGCCGAAGCACCTGGCCTTGGTCGAGATCGTATCCGATCAACACCGCGTAGTGCCAAATCGGAAAAATGCGAAAACCGTAGTTTTCCAGAACGATAACCGGCGTGCCGGCAGCGATTTCGCGCAGCGCATCGGTCAACTGCGGCGCGAGCTCATACGAAACCAGACCGTGACGTCGCGCCGATACGAGCATTTCAATTTGCAAGCTGCCTTTGCGCGCGGGGATGTACACCTGATCGACCAGCGCTTCGGGTGTTACCTTGACGCCGGCTGCGTTCAGCGCCATCGCCAGCGCGGCCGGCCCGCATTGATATTGTTCCTGCGCAAAAAACGGAACTTGTGTAAGTTCCGCGCTCGCGGGCAGATCCGCGGGGCGTTGCGTCTTCAATGCCTCGGTTTGCGGCAAAATGACGGCACAGCCACCGAGTGCCATGCTCAAAAAAAGAAAGCCCGCCGTTAAGCGGGCTTTACTGATGCGCATTACTGTGTATCTAGTTATTTATACCAGACCAGATAGATGACAACCGCGATGATGATCACGGCGGCAGCCCATCCCCAGCCACTGTCGGCGCCGACCGGCAGCGAATCGATCTTACCGGCGAGCTGGTTCACTTCTTGCTGTGTCATTGCGTTGACGCGATCCAGAGCGCTCGAAGCATTGAGTCCCAGCGCTTCAAATTGCTTGACAACTTCGCCGCGGCTCACGAAATCGCGCACTTTATCGCGGTTTGCCAAATCTTGAGCGCTGGCGACAGCTTGATCGGTGCCGATCATGCTTGCCTGTGTCGAGAACGGCAGCAATATCATGCTTACGATTAACAACTGGCTGATTAGTTTGTAAAAAAGTCTCATCAAAACCCCCGTGTATGGTGAATGAAGTATCTGCAATTGAAGCGCCGGCAATTCACCGAAGCCCAACTACCTTATATATCCAGCGAAACGTTATCGTCAAGTGCAGCGCTTACATTTGCTGTCGCGGCTGTGGATTAATCGTTTTTTTGTTGGTTTTTTGCTACGCATTGCGAGAACGAAATGATTCGTGGCTTGTAAGAAAAAAATGCGCAAATAGCTCGCGTTCGAACGCCTGTACAGCCTACAGCCGTGGCAGCGCGACAGTGCTATAATTTTGAGCCCATTTGAGCGTCTCCTCCGCATCACCACTACTCGCAAGGACCCCTATCATGCTGACTAAAGTTAAACCCGGTTTGCAACTCAAGGATTCCAGCTTGTTCCGCCAGCAGTGCTATGTCGATGGCAAGTGGGTCGATGCCGACAGCAAAGCCACGATTGACGTGCACAATCCCGCCGACGGCTCTTTGATCGGTACTGTTCCGAACATGGGCGGCGCCGAAACCAAGCGCGCAATCGAAGCGGCCAATGCCGCATGGCCGGCATGGCGCGTCAAGACCGCCAAAGAGCGCTCCATTATTCTGCGCAAGTGGTTCGACCTGATCATGGCGAACCAGGAAGACCTCGCGGTACTGATGACGACCGAGCAGGGCAAACCGCTTTCTGAATCGCGCGTCGAAATCTCTTACGGCGCTTCGTTTATCGAGTGGTTCGCTGAAGAAGGCAAGCGCATCTACGGCGATACCATACCGCAGCATCAGGCTGACAAGCGCATCGTCGTCATCAAGCAGCCGATTGGCGTATGCGCGGCGGTGACGCCGTGGAATTTTCCCAACGCGATGATCACGCGCAAGGTCGGGCCCGCGCTCGCCGCCGGCTGCACCATGGTGATCAAGCCGGCGACCTACACGCCGTATTCGGCGCTCGCGCTCGCCGAGCTCGCCGAGCGCGCCGGCATTCCGAAAGGCGTGGTATCGGTCGTGACCGGCGCGTCGGGACCGATCGGCAAGGAACTCACCACCAATCCGATCGTGCGCAAGTTTACGTTCACCGGTTCGACCGAAGTCGGCAAGCTCCTGATGGCGCAATGCGCGGGAACCGTCAAGAAAGTCTCGCTCGAGCTCGGCGGCAATGCGCCTTTCATCGTATTCGACGACGCCGATATCGACGCTGCGCTCGAGGGCGCGATGGCATCCAAGTTTCGCAATACCGGGCAGACGTGCGTCTGCGCGAACCGGTTTTTCGTGCAGGAAGGGGTTTACGATAAATTCGCGCAGAAATTGAGCGAAAAAGTCGCTGCGATGAAAGTTGGAAACGGCATCGAGGACGGCGTGATGCAGGGTCCGATGATCGATATGAAGGGCGTGGAAAAAGTCGAGGAGCATATTGCCGACGCGGTTGCCAAGGGCGCGCGCGTCGTGACCGGCGGCAAGCGCCATGCCAAAGGCGGAACGTTTTTCGAGCCGACGGTGCTGGCGGATGTGAAGACCAACATGAAAGTGACCCACGAGGAAACTTTCGGCCCGGTGGCGCCGCTGTTTCGCTTCAAGACCGAGCAGGAGCTGATCAAGCTCGCCAACGACACCGAATACGGACTTGCGTCGTATTTCTACAGCCGCGACATCGGGCGCATCTGGCGCGTTGCCGAGGCGCTCGAGTACGGGATGGTCGGCATCAACGTCGGTATCATTTCCAACGAGGTTGCGCCGTTCGGAGGCGTCAAGGAATCGGGGATCGGCCGCGAAGGCTCCAAGTATGGCATCGAGGAATTCCTCGAGGTCAAATACCTGTGCATGGGCGGCATCGACAAGTAAACCGCGGCGGGTTTCCGGTTTTTATTCGTGCCGAATCCCGCTCACAAAAAACGCGTAGCGTTCGAGATTCTCGGTCTCGACCACGTCGTGCTGCGTGTCAAGGACTCGGCGCGCGTGATGCGCTTTTATTGCAGTGTGCTCGGTTGCCACATCGAACGCGAACAGCCTAATCTCGGGCTGATCCAGTTGCGCGCCGGACAATCATTGATCGATCTTGTTGCGGTGGATGGCGAACTGGGACGGGCCAAGGGGGCGGCGCCGCAGAAAGAGGGACGCAACATGGATCACCTCTGCCTTCGCATCGAGCCGTTCGATCCGAACGCTCTGGTTGCGCATCTCGTTTCCAACGGCGTGGTGCCCGGGGAAATAAAATCGCGCTTTGGCGCAGACGGCCACGGGCCGTCGCTTTACATTGAGGACCCCGAGGGCAACGGAGTCGAATTGAAAGGCCCGCCCATCCGGGCCGGCCGTATC
>Ga0207707_10006432_pt1 | contig 10262 bp, 11 predicted proteins | sample KBSC83BmetaG_FD_184336 | JGI IMG/M metagenome (GOLD analysis project Ga0207707, IMG submission 184336) | Corn rhizosphere microbial communities from Kellogg Biological Station, Michigan, USA - KBS C8-3B metaG (SPAdes) (version 2) | ecosystem: Host-associated > Plants > Roots > Rhizosphere ... | reverse complement strand
GATCGGCGAGGCGTCAGCTGTTCGAGCGCCTGCGCGCAGGTCCTCGCGCGGTCGGTGAGTTGGCACGCACGAGTCCGGTTTCGCGTCCAGCGGTCTCACAACACCTCGCGGTACTCAAGGCCGCGGGCCTCGTGCGCGACAAAGCGAGCGGTACGCGGCGCGTGTACGAAATCGATCCAAAGGGCCTAGGTGAGATCCGTGCGTGGCTCGACGACATGTGGGGCGGCGCCATGCGCGGCTTCGCCGCAGACCTGGAGTCCTCAGACGACAAGCCGCTATCCGATGAGGGCACGCAATGACGACCATCCGCCCTGCCCCCGTCCGCAAGAGTCTCGTCGTCAAGGCCACCCCAGAGAAATCCTTCACCGCGTTCACCTCTGGCATCGGCCGCTGGTGGCCGCGCTCGAAATCGATCGGCTCCTCACCTCAGGCGGATGTGGTTCTCGAGCCGGTTGTGGGTGGCCGTTGGTACGAACGCGGCGCCGACGGCTCGGAATGCGAGTGGGGAAAAGTGCTCCAGTGGCAGCCTCCGTCTCGCGTGGTGCTCGCATGGCAAATCGGCGCCGACTGGAAGTACGACCCCTCGCTTATCACCGAGGTTGAGATCACATTCACCGCCCTCAGCGCGGGCGAGACGCGCGTGGACTTGGAGCACCGCTATCTCGAGCGTCTCGGCCCGAACGCCGAGCGCGTTCGCGCGGCGTTCGACTCGGAGGACGGATGGAATGGCGTGCTCAAGGGGTTCGGCCAGTTTCTGATTTAGTTGCGGCAGGTCGCCGCCGCGAAGCCGCTGCCCTGGAGACTCTTTTCGCCCTCAAACTGCAGGTTTAGCGCGGCTGGCGCAAACTTCGGTTGCTGCCCCTGCGGGTGGCTTGTATGATGCGCGCCCTCCTGGTGCGGGGTGGAGCAGTCTGGCAGCTCGTCGGGCTCATAACCCGAAGGTCGCAGGTTCAAATCCTGCCCCCGCTACCAACGTTGCATAAAAACAACATATAAAAACAAAAGGCTAGCGGAAGAAACGCTACCACGAGCTTCTGCGAGTTTCCTTTCTCATTTTGCGGACTCCAGTCCTGCGCTCCGTCATGTACGCGAGCGGCGCCGTGCGCGTGGCCTTCGCGAATTGCGCCTGGTCGTACCCGACGCGCGCTCGAAGTAGTTCGCCGTTGCGTTGCGAGGGAGGTCGCAGGCCTTGACCGTGCGAGCGAGCTCGGCGCGATGCGTTTGATCGAGGCGCGTGACCATCGAGCCAAGCGAGAAGAATGGCTTGCGAGTGCGATCGCGGGTCATGGCCGATAAGCCCGTCACGATCCGTCCCGAGCGCGTCGGGCGCAAGATCGGCAACCTCGACGACGCAGACGTAGCCAGAGTCAACATCGCGTTGGCATTCGTCATGGGATTGGCCGATTGATCCGGTATCACACGAAGCAGGGTGTAAATACGTCATCTGAGTCATCGGCGCCCCTATTCAGCAACGGCCTGTCACCCTACAGATGGTCTTCGTCGACTCGCCATCGGCAAAACGGCGAAAGATCACCCTCACGAGGCAATCGCGGTACCCGACTCGTACGACCCGCATTACAGCCGAACGAAACGAAGTCTCAGCGCGTTACCGATCACCGACACCGAACTCAAGCTCATCGCTGCGGCGGCCACTATCGGGCTCAAGAGCAAACCGAAGGTCGGATAAAGAACACCCGCGGCCACTGGAATACCGAGTGCGTTATAGACAAACGCCAGCACCAGGTTCTGGCGAATGTTCCGCATGGTTGCCCGACTCAGCATGCGGGCGCGAGCAATGCCGGCGAGATCGCCTTTCACCAGGGTCACGCCGGCGCTTTCCATCGCCACATCGGTGCCGCTACCCATGGCCACGCCGACATCCGCTTCGGCCAACGCCGGAGCATCGTTCACGCCATCTCCGGCCATCGCTACGACGCGACCCTCGGCGCGCAATCGTCGAATCACAGCATTCTTCTCGTCGGGTAGAACCTCCGCCTCGATATGGGTAATGCCGAGTTTCGCTGCGACCGCCTCGGCGGTTCTGCGGTTGTCTCCCGTGAGCATTACGATGGCAACGTTGTCCTCACGAAGCGTTTGCAGGGCCGCGGGAGTGCTTGGCTTGATCGGATCGGCGACGGCTAAGATGCCCGCGGGGCGATCGTCCACGGCCACATACATCACCGTTGCGCCCTCGCACCGCAGGGTGTCCGCTCGCTGCGCAAAGGTCTCCATCGCCCCAGCACGATCAATCAGCTTTGAGTTTCCGACCGAGACATTACGGCCGCTCACGAGACCACTCACACCCTTCCCGGTGATGGAGCTGAAGTTCGCCGTCTTCTGCAGCGCGAGGCCGCGATCGTTCGCTGAAGCCACGACCGCTGCCGCGAGGGGATGCTCGCTCAAGCGCTCGATGCTTGCCGCCAGCGAGAGCACGAGCGCCTCGTCAAACCCCTGCGCAGGCACGACCGCGATCACGCGAGGCATGCCCTCGGTCAAGGTGCCCGTCTTGTCAACCACGAGCGTGTCGATCTTTTCGAAGCGCTGCAACGCTTCGGCGTTCCTGATCAGCACGCCCACACTCGCTCCTTTTCCCACGCCGACCATGATCGACATGGGCGTGGCGAGTCCGAGTGCACAAGGACAGGCAATGATGAGCACCGACACTGCGGCTATCAGCGCATAGGAGAAAGCTGGGGCGGGCCCCCAGATCATCCAGACCGCGAACGATAGGAGAGCCACAACGATGACGGCCGGCACGAACCAGGCGGCCACCACATCGGCGAGGCGCTGAATGGGCGCGCGACTGCGTTGCGCGTCCGCGACCAGGTGCACGATACGCGCGAGCATGGTTTCGGCTCCCACTCGCTCGGCGCGGATGACGAGTGAGCCGGTGCCGTTCAATGTTCCACCGATGACCTTGGCCCCAGAGGACTTCTCGACGGGCATCGATTCGCCCGTGACCATCGATTCATCGATGGCGCTGTGGCCCTCCAGTACAACGCCGTCGACTGCAATGCTGTCGCCCGGCCGGATTCGCAATCGCTCGCCCACATGCACTTGATCCAGCGCGATCACCTCATCGCGACCATCATCCGTAATTCGGTGTGCCGTCTTCGGCGCCAGCTTCAGGAGCGAACGGATAGCGCCCCCCGTCCGCTCACGCGCCCGAAGCTCGAGTACTTGACCCAGGAGCACGAGCACAGTGATGACCGCCGCAGCTTCATAGTAGACCGGAACGGTTCCTTCAACCCCGCGCAGCGCCGGCGGAAACATTCCGGGCGCGAATGTGGCTAGCAGGCTGTAGACATAGGCCGCACCGATACCAAGCGCGATGAGACTGAACATGTTGAGCGAACCGTTTCGCACCGACGCGACCCCGCGTACGAAGAACGGCCACCCCGCCCACAAGACCACGGGCGTCGCGAGTGCGAATTGAATCCACATCGAGGCCGAAGCCGCAACATAGTGGTGAAGGTACACTCCCGGAATATGGGCGCCCATCTCCAGGACGACCGTCGGCAAGGTCAATGCCGTACCGATCCAGAAGCGCCGGGTCAAGTCGGACAGTTCGGCACTGGGCCCGGGGTCATCGCCGGCATCCATGGGCTCCAGAGTCATGCCGCAGATCGGGCAATGGCCCGGCCCATCGCGCCGGATTTGCGAATGCATCGGGCAGGTATACACGACGCCGCTCATGGACTCTTGGCTCGGCTGCAGAAGGTCCCGGATCCGGTATGCGATTACCGCTCAGTGACTCATTCATCCAGCGCAATCGAATGACAGGTTAGACCGAAGCCATCAGACACTCGCATCAGCGGTCACGTCCGGATATGCGCGCAAATGCCGAATCCAGCGCGGCGTCCCCGCGGCGCACCGCTGGCTTGCTGCCCGGATAAGCGAGTATCCCACACGACAGCGGTCGCACGCCGGGCGTCAGAGTCGCGAGCTGGATCCTGTCGCGCCCCATGATATGCATGACTGGAATCCCTTCCGCCAGCACGTAGTCTGTGATGATCCGGCGATGGCAACGCCACCACATGGCCTCCGCACACATGATCGCGCAACAATGATGCCGGATGAGCGCCAGTAGCGCATCAAGTCCCACGTGGAACGCCACAGTGGCCGCATAATCCGCATAGTTGCGGAAGGACTCGTTTCGCCACAGCGCGTTCGGCGACGGTTTCGCACTCCGGCAACGATGACGGCGTCCCCCGAGCGCACGCAAATGCCGATAGATCAGACCGAACTCCGCGAGCGACCCGGACAGAGCTTCCGCGTTGAACTGCGGATTCGTCCGCGACCGCGGAAAAGCGCGCACATCAACCACCGAGTCCACTTCACACTGCTGCAGCAGGGCCACGAACTCGCCGATCGTGCGCGTAGAATGACCTATGGTGAAGAGTCTCAGAGACACTTCAGTAGAGCCGCGCATGATTTACAACGCGGGAGTGCCAGGACGAGAGCCCGATGAGTAGGACTTCCTCGTTGCCTTTGCAGCCCACGCTCCCGCATTTTGCTGGCGTACCGGGAACTCAAACTGCCTGGGCCTGAGCAGGACAAAATCACAATCGAGCGTGTCCACTAATTTGCGGGTGAGCGTTCCGACGTGTCCCGTGTCGCGCGCCTGATGCGTAAGTGCTCCAATCACTAGGACGTCAGGTTTCTGCTCGGCTGCAAACGCAGAAAATGTGGTAGCCGGGTCTCCGCTAAGCCTCCAAACGCGATCGGCTGCGAGTTGCACTTCCTGCGCTAGATCGCGCAACCTCGCAGCGTGCGCTTTCTCGGTTAGTGCGTCCGCACCGGAACGCTCGCCGAAGACAAGGTCCAGCTCCCCGTGGCAACCCTCGCTCAAGTATGCCGCCGATCGGAGGATCCGCTGAAGCAACCTCGGAGTCTCCTCATCGGAGACATCCACGGCAGCTGCGAAGCGAGGACGGGTTGACCACTCGCGGCCTCGGCTAAGCAAGAGCGGTACTGGGCAGGTGCGAACCAATTCCCAGTCGTTCGAGTCGAGTGCCGAGCTGCCGGCAGCGTCCCCGCTCGCGGCCGCCTTCATCACCAGATCCGGGCAAGTCTTGAACACCTTATGCACGATCCCCTCGTACTGGGGGCTTTCGCACACGACGTCAACTGAAACCGCAACGTCCTGGGCGGTCACTACGTAGCTCAGCCGCCTCAAGTAATCGTTCAAGTCGGCCACGCACTTTTGTCGCGCCGCCTCGACTCCGCGCCGGTCATAGGCGTGCTTAAGCGCATACTCATGCTCCGCGTCGCACGAAAAGAGTTCGATCCGCGCGTTGAGTTCGCGCGCCAAGACCAGCGCTTCGCTGACCAAAGGCGCATCTCGTGCACTGCGATCCAACACAACGAGGATTGAAGTCACGTCTTTCATTGATCGAACTCCCGTCGGTACCCTGCAACGAGCTCGAGCCACTCCCGCGCTCAGTAACGCCCCACCGCATCGCTGGCTGGAAAAGTATCCATGAGCCGGAGATCCACCTCGTCGTATTCTGTAATCACGCTGTACTCCGCAGTGACACCGCGAGCGTGCGCGTTGCCCGAAGGGCGAACGGCGGTTGTCGGGATCCTCCGGGGCACGTCCACCAGGACTCCGGGCGCGTTCGGCGATACTTCCCACCGAGGGTTGCGGCGACCGCGCAGTCCATCGCGCGTTCTCATAAGATCAGGTGTCATACACGATTCTCCTCGATTCAACGGCGCAGCCTCTATGCGGCCGGATTACCCCCAATGACGTTTGTTCATTCAGGAATTCGTCCGCGTCCTGCCTGACGCTCCAAAACCAAGCACGTTGTATCGTGAGTCGGGAGTTCGGACAATTTGAATTATTCGGTTGAACACTTAGAGACACCCGAACAGTCAGCTTCGCGAGCTTCCATGCTGTTGCGAGCGTACAGAGGCCGTAAGGCCGCCCTGCGGTTAAATTCCACTGTCGCGCGTTCGTTCGGTGCCCTGAGACATGCGACATGCAAAAGCAACTCGAACCGAACCCCCCAGACTCCCTCCCCGGCGCGAGGCGAGGGCCTTGCTCTCTCCAGTGCCACTGTCTAGGCAGGTGCGCCTCCAACATCAACCGGGCCCCTTTACCCAGCATCAGCCAGCGATCGAAATGACGAGCGACGATCCGCGCGCCTCGAATCCGCCTTTCCTCGCAAGCGGCGCCAACCAGCGCGCGTATTCCGTACGGTGTCGCACAGAATGACCGCTCCCTCACCGTCATGCTGCTGTCCGTGGTAGCCGCCGCTCATCGACGCAGGTGACCGGAAGGCGCACATGCGCTGTAGGTGTAGCTCCGAAAGGTGCTCGGCGCGTCGTGCTGGAATCGATCAAATCGCCCATTACAGCAACTGCTCCACTACGCCACCGCCGACGTCGACGCCAGCAGAGTTCGCATTCGCCGAAATGTCGCCGGACTCCTCACCAGATCGCCTAGGGAATAGCGATCGAGCACAGTGAGAAAGGCGTGCAGGGCTTCCTCGAGTGGCCCCCGCAGCCCGCATGCGGATGACACGAGGCAACTGTTTCGCACGCGATCGAAACACTCGACCAGCTCAAACCCATCTTCCGTTGCCCGCACGACGGCGCCCAGATTGATCGACTCGACGGAGCCTCCCAACCGCAGCCCGCCACCACGACCGCGCAGACTCTCGACAAAACCGGCCTGAGCCAGAGTCTGCGTGATCTTCATCAGGTGGTTGCGGGAGATACGATAGCGTCGCGCAACTTCTTCAATGGTATGTACTCTGTCCGGTTCTAGGGCGAGCAGCATCAGCAGCCGGAGGGCATAGTCTGTATGGCGGGTAAGACGCATACGCTAGGTGCGGTTTCTTAAAGAGGTATATTGTATACCTCTTTTAGTGGCGTGTCGTGAAGATCTAGCGAGTACCCGGAGCCGTGACCGTCGCTGGCGGCCGGCGGTGCCGCATCTACGGACGGGGAGAGAAGAACCGACGCAAATCCCGGGTCACTTCAAGGACTTCCGGAGTCAACAGAAGGGTGACCGATCGGCGCGCCACGCAGCCTGACAGGCGCACTCGAATGTCACTCATTTGACGATGAGCATGCCTGTCATCGTCTGATGCAGCGTACAAAAATATGGGAATTCCCCTCGCACTTTGGCCGTGTACTTCCACGAATGGTCCTCTGCGAGGATGTGGGAATCGAATTGCAGGTTGCGTGCCGTCACCGTGTGGGGGAAGGGATCTTTATTCTTCCACACGATGATGTCCCCTCGGCGAACGGTAAGAGACTGCGGATTGAAGCTCGTGCCCTCGATGACGACGGAGTGAACGACCGGCTTCTCATCGGCGATTCCCGTGCTCGCGCCGCTCAACAACAGGGCCGAAATGAGTGCAGCGCTGAACGCGAAACGCGGCACTCTGTGGCAAAAGGCAAACCGCCGGCTCATCTCACGATCTCAACGTGCTCTGTATCTGCTTCGCGTGGACCAGGTGCGCCTCGAATGCAGGACGTACCTTGACTAGCAGGGCCTTGAGCTCGGCGTTCTTTGCGCCGGGGATGAGCGTGTGGTCGATCGCATCCAGCACGCTCTGGTGATAGGTGACTTCGTTGTCAATGTAAGCCCGGTCGAACGCGGCACCCTTGAGCGTTTTCAGATGCTCAATGTTGGTCTCCCCGCCGCTCTTCAGGCTGCGGCTCGTCGGATTCTCCTCAGGTGTGACTTTGAGCCGGGTCACCAGTGCCGTCGCGGACTTGTTGACTCCGGTGTGGTCGGTCACCATTTGGCTGGCAAACGCTTTGACTTCCTTATTCTCGGCCTTGGACTTGGCCAGCTTCCCCGCATCGATATCCACCTGGTTCGCCGTTACCACGATCGCGGCGATTTGCGGGTCGGTGGGACCGGCTCCCTGGCCCCAGCAGTCCAACGCGGCCAATGCCAACGTACTAGCGGCTACAAGGGTGAATACTTTCACTTGCGCACTCCTGTCGGATTTTGTGAGGACGCGGTCGCCGATGCGGCGATAGCGACGCGTGAGTTCCGCCTCGAGATTGCCCATGGAGTCACCGCTTCCCTGCTTCGGTCGGGAGTGCGAACACGAACAGCGATCCTCCCAACGTCGTGTATCGGGCGAGATCCTTATACCCGCCGACTGCGCCGAGCCCCGCCGTCGGCTCCGTAAGACCGGCTGCCATGCCTAGACCGGCCCAGCCCCCAATACCCGAATAGACGCCCACATACTGCTTACCGTCATATTCGTACGTGAACACGTTGCCGATAACTCCCGAGGGCGTCTTGAACTTCCACAGTTCCCTACCGTCCTTCGGACTAACCGCTTTGATGTAACCTTCGAGTGTCCCGTAGAACACGACATCCCCGGCCGTGGTGAGCACACCCGACCAGACCGAGAACCGCTCGGGCTTCGACCACACGATCTTGCCCTGCGCTGGATCCCACGCGATGAAGTTACCCATGCCCCCGTGACTGTTCGGTGCCGGGAACATGTTGACCGTCGCACCGACGTACGGCTGCCCGGCCGTGTACTCCACCTGGAAGGGCTCATAGTTCATGCACACGTGGTTGGTCGGCACGAAGAGAAGTCCCGATTTTCGGTCGTAGCTCGAAGGCTGTTCGTCCTTCGACCCCAGCGATGCAGGGCAGATATTCTTGACGTTGACGTCCGGCCCCGTCGTGCCCGGGGAGTAGTGCGGATCGACGATCGGGCGGCCGCTCTTCATGTCCACCTTCGTTGCCCAGTTCACCGCCGGGTCGTACTTCTGCGCCACGAGCAGCGCGCCGGTTTCCCGGTTGAGTGTGTAACCGAATCCGTTGCGATCCATATGCACCAGGGCGGGGATCTTCTTGCCATGGATTGTGACGTCAATGAGGGGCATCTCGTTGACGCCGTCGAAGTCCCACTGGTCGTGCGGAGTCATCTGGTAGACCCATTTCGCGATGCCCGTGTCGAGGTCGCGGGCAAAAATGGTCATCGACCATTTGTTGTCACCGGGACGTTGGTTCGGGTTCCATGTCCCTGGATTGCCGGAACCGTAATAGACGAGGTTGAGTTTCGGGTCGTATGAATACCAGCCCCATGTCGGGCCGCCGCCGAGCTTCCACTGATCTGCCTGCCAGCTCTTGAGCGAAGAATCCTTGCCCACCGGGGCCATCTTGCCGTCGGTCCAGGTCATGGTTTTGGCCGCATCGAACAGCAAGTCGCTGTCCGGACCGGTACTCCATGCGGTCCACACCTTTTTCCCGCTCTTGAGGTCGTATGCGATCAGGCGCCCACGAACACCATACTCGCCGCCTGAGATACCTGTGATCACTTTGTCCTTGAAGACGTGCGGCGCATTCGTGTTCGTCTCGCCTATCTTGGGATTGCCATTCTTGACCGACCACAGCACCTTTCCCGTGGCAGCGTCCAGCGCGACGAGAGTGGTGTCGGCTTGCTGCAGGAAGATCTTGCCGTCACCGTACGCAAGACCGCGGCTCACAGTGTCGCAGCACATGACCGGCACGACGTCCGCGTCTTGCTTCGGCTCGTACTTCCATTTGAAGGTCTGGTCCTTGAGGCTCACTGCATACACGTTGTTAGGAAATGGCGTATGCATATACAACGTGTCACCGATCACCAGAGGGGCGCCCTCGTGACCGCGTAGCACGCCGGTCGATAGGGTCCATGCCACCTGCAAGTCGGCGACGTTGCTGGCGTTGATCTGACTCAGGTCGCTGTAACGTTGGTTGGCGTAGTCGCCGGCCTGGGAAGCCCAATTGGCCGGATTGCTCATCTTCCGATCGAGGTCGGGGTCCGCGATCCCCGTGACGGAAGCCAGCGTCGCAGCCATCGCCGCGACCCCGACCAATATCGATCGAAAACGGTATCTCATGTGAGGCTCCTCGGGATCGGCAAGCAGAAACACAGCTACACCGATGATTACTAGGCAGGTGACATCACTCACATACCGACGATGCTTCACTCACATCGACGAGCAGGCGATTTGGCACTTGCGGTGAGCGTATGCACCGACCTTGCAACTGACAAGCGATTAATATCGGTGTTTGATATCGACCTTTCCGATGCGAGCCCCGACCTCCCTCCAGATGACTGTTACTTACGCGCATCGACTGGAGTTGTGATCGGACCGGAGTGACAAGCGTTGTATTCGAATGTGGACGCTCAGTTCGGCCGTGGTCCTATCGCGACGAAATTGTCTGCTCGACCCGCGCGACTTCGTCGGGTGCGCGATGACTACGGATCAACTCGGCAGCTGGCGCGTCAGTC
>Ga0207707_10006431_pt1 | contig 10262 bp, 6 predicted proteins | sample KBSC83BmetaG_FD_184336 | JGI IMG/M metagenome (GOLD analysis project Ga0207707, IMG submission 184336) | Corn rhizosphere microbial communities from Kellogg Biological Station, Michigan, USA - KBS C8-3B metaG (SPAdes) (version 2) | ecosystem: Host-associated > Plants > Roots > Rhizosphere ... | reverse complement strand
GGGCAGGAACAGCGGAAGCAGCAACCATCAGGCCGAAAATCAGCAATCGCACAAGCGCCATGAGTCTCCGAACTCCCTCGGGAAAAGAAGGCCGCGGCCGGACAGGCCGCAGCAGTCACAACTCGAACACAAGCCCAGCCGGATTACCAGTCAAACCCCGGAGCGGCACGGCAAGCCACGCAAAAGCCTTGGGAATCCGCACTGCCTGACGAGCTTGCTGCGGCGCAGCAGCCCAGCCCTGTTTGCAGAGCAACATGGCATTTGATTGTCTTGCCGCCACCATCTGATGTATGCCTGCCAAGGCACGCTTCATCCATGCGCGTTGGATCGAAACCCAAAAAGGGGAAGCGACATGTCGGAAGGCACATCTCCCTCTTATCGTTGGTGGCAACTCATCACCGGCATCGTTTGCATGGTGATGATCGCCAATTTGCAATATGGCTGGACTCTGTTCGTCACGCCAATAGACAACAAGTATCATTGGGGCCGCGCCGCCATTCAGGTCGCCTTCAGCATTTTCGTGCTGTGCGAAACCTGGCTCGTTCCCGTTGAAGGCTGGTTCGTCGACCGCTTCGGGCCGAAGATCGTGGTGCTGATCGGCGGCGTTCTCGTCGGCATCGCCTGGCTGATGAACGGCGCCGCGAGCTCGCTGACCATGCTTTACATCGCCGCGGCGCTCGGCGGCATCGGCGCGGGCGGCGTCTACGGCACCTGCGTCGGCAACGCGCTCAAATGGTTTCCCGACCGGCGCGGCCTTGCCGCCGGCCTGACCGCCGCGGGGTTCGGTGCGGGCTCGGCCCTCACCATCATTCCGATCCAGCACATGATCCAGACCAGCGGCTATGAGGCGACCTTCACCTGGTTCGGCATCGGCCAAGGCGTCGTGGTGGTCGTGCTGTCGCTCTTCCTCGCCGCGCCCAAAGCCGGCGAGGTTCCCGCCGTCGCGCCGAGCCAGCGGCAGACGCGGCGCAATTACGAGCCTCTGGAGATGTTGCGGTCGCCGGTCTTCTGGGTGATGTATGCGATGTTCGTGCTGGTCGGCGCCGGCGGCCTGATGGCCACGGCGCAGCTCGCGCCGATCGCCAACGACTTCCAGATCGCCAAAGTGCCGGTGAGCCTTCTCGGGCTGACGCTCCCGGCGCTGACCTTCGCTTTGTCGATTGACCGCGTCCTCAACGGGCTGACGCGGCCGTTCTTCGGCTGGGTGTCCGATTATATCGGGCGCGAGAACACCATGTTCATCGCCTTCGGCCTCGAAGCCATCGGCATTTGGGCGCTGAGCATCTTCGGGACCCACCCCCTCTCCTTCGTCATTCTGACGGGACTTGTCTTCTTCGCCTGGGGCGAGATCTACAGCCTCTTCCCCTCGACCTGCACCGACACCTATGGCAGTAAATTCGCGACGGTGAATTCGGGGCTGCTTTATACCGCCAAAGGCACCGCATCGCTGCTGGTGCCGCTCGCCAATATCCTCAATACCGCGACCGGCAATTGGCATGCGGTGTTCATCGTCGCGGCGGTGATGAATGCGGTGGCGGCGATCATGGCACTCGCGGTGCTGAAGCCGATGCGCGATGCGCACAACGCACGGGAGGCGGTAGCGCAGCCGGCGGTGCCACGCACGGCGTGACGCTGCCCGCGGCGCGGCCGAGGCTCAGGCGAGCTTCTCGACGCGCGCGGCGCAGAACTTGAATTCGGGAATCTTCCCAAAGGGATCGAGCTGCGGGTTGGTCAGCGTATTCGCCGCCGCCTCGGCATAGCAGAACGGGATGAACAGCATGCCCGGCGGCACGGCGCCGTCGGCGCGCGCCTTCAGCTGAATTGCGCCGCGGCGCGTCACGACCCGGATCGGATCGCCCGGCTGCACGCCGAAGCGCCGCAGATCGGCCGGCGCGAGGCTCGCCACCGCCTCCGGCTCGAGGTCGTCGAGCACGCTCGCGCGCCGGGTCATCGCGCCGGTATGCCAGTGCTCGAGCTGGCGTCCCGTGGTCAGCACCATCGGATAGGTCTCGTCCGGCTCTTCGGCGGGCGGCACGAGCCCGACCGGGACGAGCTTGCCGCGGCCGCTCTTGGTCGGAAAGCCCTCGCCGAAGACGATATCGTTGCCGGGCTTGTCAGGCGCCTCGCAGGGATAGGTGACGGAGCTCTCGCGCTCAAGCCGTTCCCAGGTGATGTTATCGAGCGAGGGCATGCCGCGCTTCATTTCGTCAAAGACATCTGCCGGGCCGGCATAATTCCAATTGAGCCCGATGCGCCGCGCGATCTCCTGGATGATCCAGAGATCCTGGCGCGCCTCGCCGGGCAAAGGCAGCGCGACGCGGCCCAATTGCACCTGGCGGTTGGTGTTGGTCACCGTGCCGCTCTTTTCCGGCCAAGCCGAGGCCGGCAGGACGACATCCGCGTAGCGCGCGGTCTCGGTGAGGAACAGGTCCTGCACCACGAGATGATCGAGCTTTGCCAGCGCCTCGCGCGCATGCTGGACATCGGGATCTGACATCGCCGGATTCTCGCCCATGATGTACATGCCGTGAATCTTGTCCTCATGGATCGCGGTCATGATCTCGACCACGGTGAGGCCCCGCTTCAAATCCGCCGCCGCGCCCCACAGCTCCTCATAGATGCGCCGCATCTCGGGGCTCGCGACGTCGCGATAGTCCGGATAGAACATCGGGATGAGTCCGACATCCGACGCGCCCTGGACATTGTTCTGGCCGCGCAGCGGATGAAGCCCGGTGCCGGGCCGGCCGATCTGCCCGGTGACGAGGGCGAGCGCGATGAGGCAGCGCGCATTGTCGGTGCCGTGGACATGCTGCGAGATGCCCATGCCCCAGAAGATGATCGCGCTTTCGGCACGGGCGTATTTGCGCGCGACGGTCTTCAAGGTCTGGGCATCGATGCCGCAGATTTCCGCCATCGCCTCGGGCGTGCGGTCTTTGACGCTGTCTTTCAGCGCTTCGAAATCCTCGGTATGCGCCTGGACATATTGCTTGTCGTAAAGGTCCTCGTAGATGATCGTGTGCAGCAGGGCGGTGAGCATCGCCACGTCGCGCGCCGGCTTGAATTGCAGCATGTGCGTCGCGTGCCGCTTCAAGGTCTGGCCGCGCGGGTCCATGACGATCAGCGTCGCACCGCGCTTGGCCGCCTGCTTGAAGTAAGTCGCCGCGACCGGATGATTCTCGGTTGGATTGGCGCCGATGACGATGATCACCTCGGCATGCATGGCGGCGTTGAACGGTGCCGTCACCGCGCCCGAGCCGATGCCTTCCATCAGCGCCGCCACCGACGAGGCGTGGCAGAGGCGCGTGCAATGGTCGACATTGTTGGTGCGGAAGCCGGCGCGCACCAGCTTCTGAAAGAGGTACGCCTCTTCGTTCGATCCCTTGGCGGAGCCGAAGCCGGCGAGCGCGTCGCCGCCATTCGCATCACGAATTTTTTTGAGCCCGGCCGCGGCGGCATCGAGCGCCTCGTCCCAACTCGCCGCGCGGAAATGCGTCCAGGGATTGGCCGGATCGATCTGGTCGTCGGCGCGCTTCGGCACGCCGTCCTTGCGGATCATCGGCACTTTGAGCCGGTCGGGATGCGCGATGTAGTCGAAGCCGAACCGTCCCTTGACGCAAAGTCGACGCTCATTCGACGGGCCGTTGCGGCCCGTCACTTCGACGATCGTGTTGTCGCGGATGCCATAGGTGAGCTGGCACCCGACGCCGCAATAGGGGCAAACGCTATCGACCTCGCGATCGGGCTTCGGGAGAGGCGCGTTTTGCGCATCGACCATGGTCGCCGGCAGCAGCGCGCCGGTCGGGCAGGCTTGGACACATTCGCCGCAGCCGACGCAGGTGCTGCGGCCCATCGGATCGTCGAAATCGAACACGATTTTCTCGTTGTGACCGCGCAGCGACATGCCGATCACGTCATTGACCTGAACCTCGCGGCAGGCGCGGACGCAAAGCGTGCATTGGATGCAGGCGTCGAGATTGACCGCCATCGCCGGATGCGAGCGGTCGGGCACGGGCTGCGTGCGCGCGGGGAACCGGCTCGCCGTCACGCCGACGCGCGTGGCGTGCTGCCAAAATTCCGATTGCGGATCATGCGCCGTTTCGCGCTTGGGCTGGTCGGCGACCAGAAGCTCGAAGACGAGCTTGCGGTTGGTGCTGGCGCGCTCGCTCTGCGTCTGCACTTTCATGCCCGGCGTCGGCTGGCGGATGCAGGAGGCGGCCAGCACGCGCTCGCCTTCGATCTCGACCATGCAGGCGCGGCAATTGCCGTCGGGGCGATAGCCCGGCTCCGGCAAGAAGCAGAGATGGGGGATCTCGGTTTGGTGACGCTGCGCGACGCGCCAGATGGTCTCGCCCGGCAACGCCTCGACCTCGACGCCGTCGAGGAAGAACTTGACCGATTTGGACATCACGCCGGAACCGTCGCTCATGACACGTCCTTCGCGAAGTGTTTCAGTACCATCTTCACCGGATTCATCGCCGCCTGGCCGAGGCCGCAGATCGAGCTGTCGGTCATCACCCGCGTCAATTCCGTAAGCAGCGCCGCGTCCCATTTCGGCGCGCTGAGCAGATGCACCGCCTTTTCCGTGCCGACGCGGCAGGGCGTGCATTGGCCGCAGCTTTCATCCTCGAAGAATTTGAGGAGGTTGAGCGCGACGGCGCGCATATCGTCCTGGTCCGAGAGCACGACCACCGCGGCCGAGCCGATGAGGCAGCCATATTGCTCGAGCGTTCCGAAATCCAAGGGCAGATCGGCCATCGAGGCCGGCAGGATGCCGCCCGAGGCACCGCCCGGCAGATAGGCTTTGAATTGGTGGCCGTCGAGCATGCCGCCGCAGAATTCGTCGATCAATTCGCGCACCGTGATGCCGGCCGGCGCGAGCTTGACGCCGGGCGATTTGACGCGGCCCGAGACCGAAAAGCTGCGCGGGCCCTTGCGGCCGCGCCGGCCCTGGTTGAGGAACCAGTCGGCACCGCGCTCGACCACGTCGCGCACCCAATAGAGCGTCTCGACATTGTTGATGAGGGTCGGGCGGCCGAAGAGGCCGACTTGCGAGGGATAGGGCGGCTTGTGGCGCGGCAGGCCGCGCTTGCCCTCGATGCTCTCGAGCATCGCCGATTCCTCGCCGCAGATATAAGCGCCGGCGCCGCGCCGCAGATGAATCCGCGTGTGGCGGCTGAGGCCGGCCTTTTCCAACGCGGCGATCTCCGCCTCAAGCAGCAGCCGGATCTGCGGATATTCGTCGCGCAGATAAATGTAAGTCTCGGGCGCTTCGATCGCCCAGGCACCGATCAGCATGCCTTCGAGGAAGCGATGCGGATCGGTTTCGAGATAGTACCGATCCTTGAAGGTGCCGGGCTCGCCCTCATCGGCATTGACCGCCATGAGCCGCGGCTTCGGCTCCGCCAGCACCGCGCGCCATTTGCGCCCGGTCGGGAATCCCGCGCCGCCAAGCCCGCGCAGCTGCGCCGCTTCGAGCGCTTTGAGAAGCTCCTCGAGCGGTTTCTCGCGCGCGAGGCAGGCTTCGAGCAGGCGGTAGCCGCCATCCTTGCGATAGGCATCGAGCGCCGGATAGGCGGGCAGGGCGGGATGCGTCGCCTTCTTCGCCATCGCCGCAGCAACATTCTCGCTCGTCGCATGCTCGTGCAGCGCGTGCCCCAGCGCGACGGCCGGCGCGTTGTGGCAGGCGCCCATGCAGGGCGCGCGCACCACCCGCACGCCGGGGCCGAGCTTGGCCGGGAGCTCGCTCAGCAATTTTTCCGCACCGAACAACGCACAGGTGAGGCTGTCGCAAACCCGCACCGTCAGGGCCGGCGGCGGCTCCTCGCCATCCATGACGATGTCGAAATGCGCATAGAAGGACGCGACCTCGTAGACCTCGACCAGGGCAAGCTTCATCTCCTCGGCAAGCGCCGCCAAGTGGCGCGCGTGCAGGCAGTGATACTTGTCTTGAAGGAGATGGAGGAACTCGATCAGCAGATCGCGCTGCCGCGGCCGCTCGCCGAGGAGAGCCTGAACCTCCGCCAGGGCCTGTGGCTCGACCTGCCGGCCGCGCGGCTGGTCACGCCCCCGCCGCCGTCCCGAGCCGGGATGGATTTGGCGCGCCGCTTGTTGTCGCGCCTCGGCCATTGCTAGTTCTTCAATCGCTGCTGCATGGTGGATCCCAAGGCGGCCGGCGAATCGGCGACCATGATGCCGGCGCTCTTCATCGCGTCCTTCTTGCTGGCGGCGGTGCCGGTTCCGCCCGAGATGATCGCGCCGGCATGGCCCATGCGCCGGCCGGGCGGGGCGGTCGCGCCGGCGATGAAGCCGACCATCGGCTTCTTCACCTTGCTGCGCTTGATGAACTCGGCGGCTTCTTCTTCCGCCGATCCGCCGATCTCGCCGATCATGATGATCGATTGCGTCTCGGGATCGGCGAGGAACATTTCGAGGCAGTCGATGAAATTGGTGCCGTTGACCGGATCGCCGCCGATGCCGACGCAGCTCGATTGCCCGAGCCCGACGGCGGTGGTTTGCGCCACGGCTTCATAGGTGAGTGTGCCGGAGCGCGAGACGATGCCGACATGACCCTTCTTGTGGATGTGGCCGGGCATGATACCGATCTTGCATTCGCCGGGGGTGATGACGCCCGGGCAATTGGGGCCGATGAGCCGGCTCTTGGAGCCAGTCAAGGCGCGCTTCACCGTCACCATGTCGAGGACCGGAATGCCCTCGGTGATGCAGACGACCAGCGGCAGCCCGGCATCGATCGCCTCGAGGATCGCATCGGCGGCGAAAGGCGGCGGCACGTAGATCACGGTCGCGTTGGCGCCGGTGGCCGCGACCGCATCCGCCACCGTGTCGAAGACCGGCAGGTCGAGATGCTTGCTGCCGCCTTTGCCCGGCGTCACGCCGCCCATCATCTTGGTGCCGTAGGCGATCGCCTGCTCGGAATGGAACGTTCCCTGCGCGCCGGTGAAGCCCTGGCAGATGACTTTGGTGTCGCGGTTGACGAGGACGGACATCAGGCCGCCTCCTTCACCGCTTGGGTGATCTTTTGCGCCGCATCGGCGAGATCGTCGGCCGCGAGGATCGGCAGGCCGGATTCGGCGAGGATCTTCTTGCCGAGCTTCACATTGGTGCCTTCCAATCGCACCACCAGCGGCACTTGCAGGCTGACCTCGCGCGCGGCGGCGACGATGCCCTCGGCGATCACGTCGCAGCGCATGATGCCGCCGAAGATGTTGACGAGAATGCCCTCGACATGCGGGTCGGAGAGGATGAGCTTGAAGGCGGCAGTGACGCGCTCCTTGGTCGCACCGCCGCCGACATCGAGAAAGTTTGCCGGGGCGCTGCCATAGAGCTTGATGATGTCCATCGTCGCCATGGCGAGGCCGGCGCCGTTCACCATGCAGCCGATATTCCCGTCGAGCTTCACGTAGTTGAGCTGATGCTTGGCGGCTTCGAGCTCGGTCGGGTCTTCCTCGGCCTCGTCGCGCATCTCCTCGATATCGGCGTGGCGGAAGAGCGCGTTGTCGTCGAAATTCATCTTGGCATCGAGCGCCATCACCGTTCCCGCGCCGGTCACAACCAGCGGATTGATCTCGACGATCGACGCATCGAGCCGGGTGAAGGCCTGGTACATCGCCAGGATGAATTTGGTCGCGGCGCCGACCTGCTTGCCTTCGAGGCCGAGGCCGAAAGCGAGCTTGCGGGCGTGGAAATCTTTGAGGCCGGTCGCCGGGTCGATCGCGACGCGGATGATTTTCTCCGGCGTCTTCGCCGCCACCTCTTCGATCTCCATGCCGCCCTCGGTCGAGGCCATCACCGTGACGCGCGCGGTCTTGCGGTCGATCAGCATGCCGAGATAAAGCTCGCGCTTGATGTCGCAGCCTTCCTCGACATAGATGCGCTTCACTTCGCGGCCTTTGGGACCGGTCTGCTTGGTGACCAGCACATGGCCGAGCATCTCCGCCGCGGCCTTGTTCGCCTCTTCGGGCGATTTAACGATGCGGACGCCGCCCTTGCCCGTCGGATTGCCCTGGAACCGCCCGGCGCCGCGGCCGCCCGCATGGATTTGCGCCTTCACCACATAGACCGGCCCGGCAAGGCCCCGCGCGACCGTCTCGGCCTCTTGCGGCGTATAGGCGACCGCTCCCTTGGGCACGGCGACGCCGAATTTTTGCAGCAGCGCCTTCGCTTGATATTCGTGAATATTCATGATCGAGGGGAGCTCTCAGAACGTTTCCGATGGCAGCGTCTAGGCATAGGCCGGAAAGGCCGGGCCGTAAAGATGGCCCGGATTTCCGCGCGGTTTCGGGGCCTTAATCCGCAGCCGCGGGCTTGGCGCCACCGATTGCGCCCGAGGCCTTGATCTCGGCGACGCGGCGGTCGTCGTAGCGCAGCACCTGGCGCAAAATCTCGTCCGTATGCTCGCCCAAGAGCGGCGAGCGCACCACCTCGCTCGGGCTGGCCGAGAGCTTGATGGGATTACCGACCGAGAGATATTTGCCGCGCTTGGGGTGATCGACCTCGACCACCGTGCCGGTGTTGCGCAGGCTTTGCTCCTCGGCGAGCTCTTTCATCGACAGGATGGGCCCGCAGGGAATGTCGTACTCATTGAGGATCGCCATCGCCTCGATCTTGCTCTTGGACATGGTCCATTGCTCGATGCGGTCGAAGATCTGTTTGAGGCGCGGCAGCCGCGCCTCGGGCTTGGCGTAATCGGGATGGGTGATCCAGCCCTCTTCGCCGATCACCTTGCAGATTTCCGCCCAGACCGGCGCCTGGGTGATGAAATAGATATAGGCGTTGGGATCGGTCTCCCAGCCTTTGCACTTCAAAATCCAGCCCGGCTGGCCGCCGCCCGAATCATTGCCGGCGCGGGGCGTTGCCTCGCCGAAGGGAATGCCCTCGCCATATTGGCTGTATTCGGTGAGCGGCCCGGCTTTCAGCCGCTGCTGGTCGCGCAGCTTGACGCGGCAGAGATTGAGCACGCCATCCTGCATCGCGACGGTGACGCGCTGGCCCTTGTTGGTCATGGTGCGCTGATAGAGCGCGGTGACGATGCCGAGGCAAAGATGAAGGCCCGTGCCGCTGTCGCCGATCTGCGCGCCGGTGACGAGCGGCGGGCCATCGCGAAAGCCGGTGGTCGAAGCCGAGCCGCCGGTGCATTGCGCGACATTCTCATAGACCTTGCAGTCCTCATAAGGACCGGGGCCGAAGCCTTTGATCGACGCATAGATGAGGCGCGGATTGATTTCCTGGATGCGCTCCCAGGTGAAGCCCATGCGGTCGAGCACGCCGGGACCGAAATTCTCGACCAGCACATCGCAGGCCTTCATCAAGCCTTCGATGATTTCTTTGCCCTTGGGATTCTTCGCATCGATGGTGATCGAGCGCTTGTTGTGATTCAGCATCGTGAAATAAAGGCTGTCCGCGTTCGGCACGTCGCGCAGCTGGCCGCGCGTGACGTCGCCCGTGCCCGGCCGCTCGACCTTGATGACATCGGCGCCGAACCAGGCGAGAAGCTGGGTGCAGGTAGGGCCCGACTGCACATGGGTGAAATCGAGAACGCGAACGCCGTCGAGTGCTTTTGCCATGTTCCTCTCCAGACTTCCTATTTCTTCTTCAGCACGCTTTGGGGGTTGAGATTGCCGATGCGCCCGCTCTCGCTGCCGGCGGCGGGGTCGATGACCGCGTTGACGAGGGTGGGCTTGCCCGAGGCCAGGGCTTTCGCGACGGCCTGCTTCAGCGCGTCGGGCGTTTCCGCCTGCACGCCGATGCCGCCGAACGCCTCCATCATCTTGTCGTAGCGCGCGCCTTTGACGAACGCCGTCGTCGCGGGATCGGCGCCGGCCGCATTGACGTCGGTGCCGCGATAGACGCCGTCATTGTTGAAGACGACGACGCAGATCGGCAGGCCATAGCGGCAGATCGTTTCCACCTCCATGCCGCAGAACCCGAAAGCGCTGTCGCCTTCGATCGCAAGCACGGGCTTGCCGGTTTCGACCGAAGCGGCGATCGCCTGGCCCATGCCGACGCCCATCACGCCCCAGGTCCCGACATCGAGACGCTTCCTCGGCTGGTAGATGTCGATGATGCCGCGCGCGAGATCGAGCGTGTTGGCGCCTTCATTGACGAGGATCGTGTCGGGCCGCTCTTTGATGATGGTGCGCAAGGCGCCCAGCGCGCCGTGATAATCCATCGGCGAATTGTTGTTCATGAGGCGCGGCGCCATCTTGGCGACGTTCTCGTCGCGCTTGCCCTTGACCGCATTGATC